>WNFW01005381.1_pt1 | contig 13115 bp, 15 predicted proteins | sample 5400131 | NCBI WGS metagenome assembly WNFW01 (sample SAMN13153362, study PRJNA577476) | soil metagenome | isolation source: 20 cm soil or saprolite under grassland replicate 1 | place: USA:California | collected 2016-06-15 | reverse complement strand
CGCTCGGCGGTGCGGGCCACCGACTGCTCGAGCCGCCAGCGGCGGATGTCGGCATGATCTCCCGACAGCAGCACCGGCGGCACGCTCCGCCCTTCGAACACCTCGGGGCGCGTATAGTGCGGCCCCTCGAGCAGGCCCTGCACAAACGAATCGTCAAGGCTGGAGCGCTCATCGCCCAGCGCGCCCGGCAGCAGCCGCGCCAGCGCGTCGATCACCGTCAGCGCCGGCAGCTCCCCGCCCGACACCACGTAGTCGCCGACCGACAGCTCGAGATCGATGCCGAGCTCGATCACGCGCTCATCGACGCCCTCGTAGCGTCCGGCGAGCAGCAGCACGCCGGGTAACGCCGCCAGCTCCTGCGCCTGCGCCTGCCGGAACGGCCGGCCCTGCGCCGATAAATACACCCGCGGACTCCCCGCCGGCAGCCGCGCATGCGCTGCGCGGATCGCCGCCAGCAGCGGCTCGGGCTTCATCACCATGCCCGGACCGCCCCCGTAGGGACGGTCATCCACCGTACGGTGCGCGTCGGTCGCGTGAGCGCGCGGGTCTTCCGTCCCGACGCTCAGGAGCCCCCGACCGATGGCTCGCCCCACGATGCCAAACTCGAGGGCCACCGCGATCATGCGCGGGAACAGCGTGACCACCTCGATCTTCATGGGGCCTTCTATTCCAGCTCCGCAGGCCAGTCCACCAGAATCGTGCGCGCGCTCAGGTCCACCCTGCGCAGATGCTTCGGTGCCGCCGGCACCCAGTGCTCGCCTCCGCCCGGGGCCTGCGTCACCATTACCGCGCCGCTCGGGGTGTCCACAAAGTGGCTGACGCTGCCGAGCTCCGCCCCCTCGAGGTTGCGCACGCTGAAGCCCACCAGGTCCGCACGGTAGTACTCCCGCTCGCCCGGCGGCGGCAGCGCCGCACGATCGACCTCGACGACCGCGCCAGTGAGCGCCGCGGCCTCCTCCCGATCCTTCACGCCCTCGAGCTGCGCGACCAGCCGGCCGGCGTGCGCCCGCCCCTCAACGAGGCGGCGCGTCACGCGCTCACCGCTCGCCAGCCTCAAAACCCACTCCCGGTACTCCAGCAGGCCTTGCGGAGGGTCCGTGTGCGATTCGACGTGGATCCAGCCCTTGATGCCGTAAGGCGCACCCAGGCGCCCCAGCTCGATCCACGTCACGGCTGCTTCAGGCGGCCGCCCTCGAGGCCCGGTCAGGCCGTCGCCTGTTTCCTGTAGGAGGCCACCAGGCTCCGCACGCGGTCGGACGGCTGCGCGCCCTTTCCAACCCAATAGTCGATGCGCGGCAGATCGAGCCTGAGCTTCTGCACGCCGCGGCGGGCAACTGGATTAAAGAACCCCACGTGCTCGAGGCTCGGGCCGCCCTGGCGCTTGCGGCTGTCGGTAACCACGACGTGATAGAAGGGCTGGTTAGTCCCCCCGCGCCGCGTCAGGCGAATCGTGACCATGATCGTATCGCTCTCATTCCGGGCGGACGACCCAAAGCGAGGGCCGCCCAAAAAAGAACGCGGATTCTACGCAACCCGCGATTCCTGCGCCAGTTTTTCTAGTTTCCGCCCGAGCCCGGGAACCCGGGGGGCAGCCCGCCCTTGAGGGCCCCCACGAGTCGCTGCAGCCGCCCGCCCTTCATGCTCTTCATGACGCGCTGCATCTCCTGGAACTGCTTCAGCAGCCGGTTCACGTCCTGCACCTGCGCGCCCGAGCCCTTGGCGATGCGACGGCGCCGCGAGCCGTCGATGATCGAGGGGTTGCGCCGCTCGCGGGGAGTCATGGAATTGATGATGGCGATCTGCCGGCGCAGCTCCCGGTCGCCCTGATCGGCCGACGCCGCGCCCTTGCGCACCGCGGCTCCCGGCAGCTTCTCGAGCAGCGCCCCGACCCCGCCCATCTTCTGCAACTGCTCGAGCTGGCTCTTCAGGTCGCCCATGTCGAAGCCGCGGCCCTGGAGCGCCTTGCGCGCCAGCCGCTCGGCCTCCTCGGCGCCGACCTGGCGGTGAACCTGTTCGACCAGGCTCACGACATCGCCCATGCCGAGAATGCGGGACGCCATGCGCTCGGGCTCGAAGGCCTCGAGCGCCTCGGTCTTCTCGCCGACGCCAAGGAACAGGATCGGCTTGCCGGTCACCTCGCGCACCGAGAGCGCCGCGCCCCCGCGCGCATCCCCGTCCGCCTTGGTGAGGATGACACCGGTGAGGTCGAGCGCCGCGCCGAAGGCGCGCGCGGCGTTCACCGCGTCCTGGCCGGCCATGGCATCCACGACGAACAGCCGCTCGGCGGCGCCCACGGCGGCGTCGATCTCGCGCACTTCCGCCATGAGGCTCTCTCGATCAGCCAGCGCGCCAGCTTCGCGGCCGTAGTGGTCTTGCCGGCGCCCTGCAGGCCCGCCAGCAGCAACACCGCCGGCGGCTGAGCGCGCAGCGTCCAGCGCGCGGTCGAGCCTCCCATGAGGCGCACCAGCTCCGCGTGCAATAGGCCGATGAAGGCCTGACCCGGCGTCAGACTCGAGAGCACCTCGGCGCCGAGCGCTTTGGCCCTGACCGAGTCGATGAACGACTTGACCACCGGCAGCGCCACGTCCGCTTCGAGCAGCGCAATGCGCGCCTCGCGCAGCGTCTCGGCCACGTTCGCATCGGTGATGCGGCCGCGGCCGCGCAGACTCTCGATGGCGCGCGAGAGCCGCGCGGTCAGATGATCGAACATCCAGGGATTATAGTAGGGTGCGAACCGTGGTTTTTCCGCCCGCGCCCGAGCTTCTATGCTGGCGCGTCCGCCAAGCGAGGAATGCCGCCTTGAACGCCGCTCTCGACGCCCCGCTGCTGCTGGCGCTGCTGGTGCTGCTCGTCATCGTCGCCTTCTCCTCCGGCACCGAAGTCGCCATGCTCTCGGTCAATCGCTATCGCATCCGGCACCGCGCGCAGGCGGGCTCGGGCGCGGCGCGCACTCTGGAGCGGCTGCTGCAGAAGCCCGACGACTGGCTGGGCGCGAACCTGGTCATCCTCGCCGCCGCGAGCGTCTTTGCCTCCGCCATCGCCACCATCCTCGCCCAGCGCACCGGCTACCCCTATGCCGTGCCGCTCACCGGCGCCCTGCTCACCATCGTGGTGATCGTGTTCTGCGAGCTCGCGCCGAAGATCTACGCGGCCGCAAATCCCGAAGGCGTGGCGCTGCACGCCGCGGGCATCTACCGCGTGCTGGTGCTGGTGGCGCGCCCGGCGCTGTGGCTCACCAACAACGTGGCGCGCGGCTTCCTGCGCCTGTTCCGCGTGGCGCGCGCCACCGCGGGCCCTCACGCGTTGAGCGCCGAGGAGCTGCGTCTCGTCGTGACCGAGGCCGCCCCGGTGATCCCCGCGCGTCACCGGCAGATGCTGCTGTCGATCCTGGACCTCGAGCGCATCACGGTGAACGACATCATGATCCCGCGTCAGGAAATCTCGGGCATCGATGTGAGGGAGAGCTGGGAGGACATCCTCGATCAGCTACAGCAGACTCCGCACACGCGGCTGCCGGTGTACGAGGGCGAGCTCGACAACCTCATCGGCCTCGTGCACATGAAGCGTGTGGCGCACGAGCTGGTCCGCGGCACACTCACCCGCGAGCGGCTGATCGAGGTCGCCCGCGGCCGCGAGGCGTACTTCGTACCCGAGGGCACCGCCCTCAACGTGCAGCTCGTGCAGTTCCAGCGCAATCGCCGCCGCCTCGCCTTCGTCGTCAACGAGTACGGCGACATCGAAGGGCTGGTCACGCTCGAGGACATTCTCGAGGAGATCGTCGGCGAGTTCACGAGCGACCCCGCCACCGTGACGCACAAGGATGTGCACACCGAGCGCCCCGGGGTCTTCATCGTGAACGCCAGCGCCACGATCCGCGCGCTCAACCGCTCGCTCGGGTGGCAGCTGCCGACCGGGGGCCCGAAGACCGTGAACGGGTTGCTGCTCGAGCAGCTCGAGACGATTCCGGACTCGGGCACCATGGTGCGGGTGGGCAACTACGAATTCGAGGTGCTGCAAGTGGGGGACAACGCCGTTCGCACTGTGCGCGTGCGAGTGCCAGCGGCCCCGAAAGCGGTGCTGCCGGTGAGCCGCGCGCCCTGATCGCGCCGCGCGCCGCCGAAGGTGCGGAAGACGCCACCCCGCCCCTGGCAGTACGGGCATTCGCTAGGGTTACCGGCCCCGGGCCGGGGGCCCGGATGCCACCGCGGGGGGTGCGATTTTGGGCTAGGATTCGCGCCCGGGGGGGCCTCGATTGGCTTCTTTTGTGACAAAAGCCACCCGGCCTCCCTGCCGGCGATGCTAGCGTATGGCGGCTCGGGATCGGGGACGGGATCAGTGACGCGTATCACAGTTGGCAGACCATTGCTTGGGTGAGGGCGCAGCATGAGCTTGCGCAACAAGCTGCGCTTCGTGGGCCTCACCGACACCGGCAAGGTCCGCGAGCACAACGAGGACACGATTGCCGTCGATCCCGACATTGGACTGGTGGTGCTGGCCGACGGCATGGGCGGCTACAACGCCGGCGAAGTCGCGAGCGGCATCGCCGTCAAGACGATCGTCAACCTGGTGCGCGAGCACGTCGAGCGGGAGGACCTGGCAGTGCCCGATCGCGAGTCGGGACTGTCCCGACCCAACATCATCCTGCGCGATGCGATCAGCCGCGCCAACAAGATCATCTATCAGACCTCGCGCACGCAGCACCAGTGCGAAGGCATGGGGACCACGGTGGTCGCGGCGCTGTTCTTCGACAACAAGGTCACCATCGCGCACGTCGGTGACTCGCGGCTGTACCGCCAGCGCGGCGACAAGTTCGAGCAGGTGACCATGGACCATTCCCTGCTGCAGGAGCTCGTCGACCGGGGCTTCTATTCCGCCGAGGAGGCGCAGCGCGCGGGCAACAAGAACTATGTGACGCGCGCCCTGGGCGTCGAGCAGAGCGTGGACGTGGAGATCCAGGAGGTGCCGACGAGCAAGGGTGAGCTGTTCATCCTATGCTCGGACGGGCTCTCGGACATGGTCGAGGACGAAGATATTCACTTAACGATAAACACCTTTAGTGCTAATCTGGATACGGTCGCCAAGCAGTTGATTCAACTGGCCAACGACAATGGAGGCCGGGACAACGTATCCGTGGTCATGGCGCACATCGTCGATGCGTTCCCGGCTCGCACTAAGATGTTCGACAGAATTCTGGGTTGGTTCGGCTGATACGCGATAAAGGCTAAAGCACATGGCAAGGTTGGTCTTGAGCCTGGACGGCTCGGTGATGGCGGAATACAACATGAACAAGGAGCGGTACACGATCGGCCGGCTCCCCGACAACGATATCCGCATCGATAACGCCGCCGTCAGCGGTCACCACTCGCTGATCATCAACATCCTCAACGACTCGTTCCTCGAGGATCTGAACAGCACCAACGGCACGTACGTCAACGGCAAGCTGATCAAGAAGCACGCGCTGCAGCACGGCGACGTCATCACCGTCGGCCACCATCAGCTGCGATTCGTCGAGGACGACGAGGCGCAAGATGAGTTCGAGAAGACCATGGTCATCCAGCCGTCCGCGCGGCCGCTGGAGAAGCTGCGCACCGCGGCGGCGGCCGCCGAGCAGACGGTCGGGTCGCTCTCGACGACCGGGCGTGCGCGCGCCCTTTCGAACGGCGCCGCGGCGCTCAAGAAGGCGAAGCTCCAGGTGCTCTCGGGCGCTTTCGCGGGTCGCGAGGTGGAGCTCAGCAAGGCCCTCACCACGCTCGGGCGACCGGGCGTGCAGGTGGCCGCCATCACCCGGCGGGCCGAGGCCTACTACATCGTGCACGTCGACAGCGGCAAGCCGAACGATTATCCGCTGCTCAACGGCACGCCGATCGGTTCCCAGGCGACGCGCCTCTCCGACAACGACGTCATCCAGCTCGCCGGCGTCAAGATGGGGTTCTTCGTGAACTGACCGCACCTGGCGCGGTGCAGCAGGCCTCTCCTGCTTCACCGCGGCTCGGCGGCCCACGGCGTCCGTCAGGCGCGGTTGACCACCAGTCGCACGCGCTGGCTCACGGCGCACAGCAGCTCGTAGGGAATGGTGCCGGCGTTGCGCGCCACTTCCTCCACCGCGAGTCCCGGCCCCCAGAGCAGCACCGGTGTGCCGACGCGCACGCCGGCGAGCTCCGACACGTCGACCGCCATCATGTCCATCGACACCCGGCCCGCGAGCGGAGCGCGCCGGCCCTCGATGAGCACCGGCGCGCCGCCGCCCAAGCTCCTGTGCAAGCCGTCGCCATAGCCGGCCGCAATGACGGCGATGGCCGAATCGCGCTTTGCGACCCAGGCGCCGCCGTAGCCGACGCTCTCGCCGCGCGCGACGCGCCGCACGGCGATCACCGAGCTCTCGAGGCGCATCACGGGCTCGAGGCCCAGGTCCGCCGCGATACAGTCGTCGAAGGGCGAAGCCCCGTAGAGGGCGATTCCCGGGCGCACCCAGTCGCAGCCGAGCGCCACGGCGCCGAAGAGGCCGGCTGAGTTGGCGATGCTCACGGCGTACGGGAGACTCCGTGTTGCCTCGCGGAAGCGCTGGAGCTGCGCGCGCGTCACGGCATCGTCCCGCTCATTGGCGCAGGAGAGGTGCGTGAGGAGGCGCAGCTCGCCGGGCGCGGGACTCAAGCGCCGCAAGCGCTCGAGCACCGCGGCAGACTCGCCCGGCGGAAAGCCGAGACGATTCATGCCGGTGTCGATCTTGACCCAGAGCACGAAGCGCTGCGCGCCGCCCGAGCACTCGAGGAGCTCGATTTGCGAGACATCGTGCACCACGAGCTCGAGGCGCTGCCGCGCGGCCTCCTCGAGCTGCTCGGCGCCGAACACGCCCTCGAGGAGCACGATCGGTTGAGTAATGCCGCCGGCGCGCAGCGCCACCCCCTCCTCGAGGCGCGATACGCCGAAAGCGTCGGCGGCCTGCAGCGCGAGCGCCGTCGGGAGCAGCACATGCCCGTAGGCGTTGGCCTTGACCACCGCCATGACGCGGGCGCTGCCGGCGCGCGCGCGGACCACACTGAGGTTGTGCTGCAGGGCGTTGGTGTCGATGACGGCGCGGATCGACCCGCTCACCGCAGGACACCTTCCGCGTAACTGTCGGACGCGTAGTTGGCGAAGCGCGTGAACTGCCCCTGGAAGGTGAGCAGGAAGGTTCCGATCTCGCCGTTGCGGTGCTTGACGAGATCGATCTCCGCGACGCCTTTCTTCGTGGTGTTGCGGTCGTAAACCTCTTCGCGGTAGATGAGCAGGATCATGTCAGCCTCCTGCTCGATCGCGCCACTTTCCCTCAGATCCGACATCACCGGCTTCTTGTGCTCGCGCTGCTCGACCGCACGATTCAACTGCGACAGCGCAATCACCGGTACCTGCATTTCCTTGGCGAGCGTCTTCAATCCCCGGGAAATTTCCGCAATCTCGGTGGCGCGGTTCTCCTTCGTGCCCGGCACCTGCATCAGCTGCAGATAATCGACCACGATGAGATTCAAGCCATGCTCGCGCTTGATGCGCCTCGCCCGCGCGCGCAGCTCCGTCGGATTCAGCGCCGGAGTCTCGTCGACGAAGATCTTGGCCTCCGAGAGCTGGCTGGTGGCGCTCGTGATCCGCACCCAGTCGTCATCGGAGATCTTGCCGCTGCGCAGGTTGTTGAGCGGGACGCCGCCGATCGAGGCGAGCATGCGGGTGATCACCTGCTCGGAGGGCATCTCCATGCTGAAGATCGCCACCGAGGCGCGGGTGCCGGGATGCACGGCGGCGTATTCGGCCATGTTGACGGCGAGCGTCGTCTTGCCCATCGACGGGCGCCCCGCGACGATGACCAGGTCTCCGGGGCGCAGGCCGCCGGTGAGCTTGTCGAAGTCGGTGAACCCGGTCGGGAGCCCCCGCAGCTTGTCGGGATTCTGGTGCCACTCATCGATCTGGTCGATGACACCGGGCAGGAGCTGGCGCACCGGAACGGCGCCCTCGCGCTTGCGGAAGCTCCCTTCGGCGATGTCGAAGACGCGCTGCTCGGCGCAGTCGACCAGGTCGCGCGCGCTCTCGCCCTTGTTGTTGTATACGTCGGCGGCGATGTCGGTGCCGGCGCGGATCAGCTGCCGCAGCAGCGAGCGCTCGCGCACGATCTCCGCATAGGCGCGCACGTTGGCAGCCGTCGGGGTGTCACGGGCGACGGAGCCGAGATAGGCGAGTCCGCCGGCGGACTCGAGCTTGCCGGTGCTCTCGAGATGCTGGGAGACCGTGACGACATCGCACGGCTTGCCCTCGCCCGCGAGGGCGCCGATGGTGTCGAAGATCAGCTGGTGATCGGGCCGGTAGAAGTCCTGCTGCGTGACGACGTCGGCGACGTTCTCCCAGGCGGCGGGATCCAGCAGCAACCCGCCGAGCACCGCCTGCTCGGCCTCGACCGAATGCGGCGGCGCCGGCGCATCCAGCAGCGCGACCGAGCTCGAATCTCCGCGCGCCTTGGGCGTACCGGCCACCGTGCTTCCCCTCCGGGTGAGACCGCTACTCTTCCGCGATGATGCTCACGTGCAACGGCACGTCGATGTCCGCGTGCAGATGCAGGTTTACCACATGCTCGCCCAGCATGCGGAGCGGTCCGCTCGGCAGACGCACTTCGCTGCGCTCGATGTGAAAGCCGGCGCGCGTCGAGGCCTCGGCGATGTCGCTGGTGCCGATCGAGCCGAAGAGCTTTCCTTCGGTGCCGGCCTTGGCCTGAATGGTCAGCTTGAAATCCTTCAAGGCCCCCGCCCGGTCCCCGGCCGACTGCAGATGCTCGCGCGCCAGGCGCTCGAGCTCGCCACGGCGCGTCTCGAAGCGCGCAACGTTCTCCGGGGTCGCGAGCGTCGCCTTGCCCTGCGGGAGGAGGAAATTGCGGCCGAAGCCGGAGCGCACCTTCACCCGATCGCCGATGTTGCCGAGATTGGCGACCTTCTGGAGCAGAATGACTTCCATCGGAGCGCCCTCAGTGCTGGTCGGTATAGGGCAGCAGCGCCAGGAAGCGCGCGCGCTTGATCGCCACCGCCAGCTGGCGCTGATAGAAGGACTTGGTCCCCGTGATGCGGCTCGGAACGATCTTGCCGGTCTCGGTGACGTAGCCCTTGAGCGTGCCGAGATCCTTGTAGTCGATCGACTTCACGCCCTCGGCGGTGAAGCGGCAGAACTTCTTACGACGCGAGAAGCGGCCGCCGCCGCTGCCGCCGCCGCCGCCCCCGCCGGGTCCTCTGGACATTGCCATGACTTGATTTCCTCGAATGGGTTGGCTGCTGACGGGCCGTGTGGCGTCGGAGGCGCTCAGGGGCCCTCAGCGGCGGAGTTGTCCTCGTCCTCGGAAGCGGGGCCCGCCTCGTCGCGGGCGCGGTCGCGGCGCCGCCCTCCCTCACCCTCTTCCTCGGCGGCCTTGGCCATGGGCGAGGGATCGGTCACCGCGGCATCCATGTTGACCACCAGGTGACGCAGCACCGCGTCACTGAAGCGGAAGGCCCCGGTGAGCTCATCGAGCGTCTTCTGGTCGGTCTCGATGTTCATCAGCACGTAGTGCGCCTTGTGCACCTTGGCGAGCGGATAGGCGAGCTGGCGCCGACCCCAGTCCTCCAGACGGTGCACGCGGCCGCCGCCGGCGGCAATCATGCCCTTATAGCGCTCGATCATCGCGGGCACCTGCTCGCTCTGATCAGGATGCACCAGGAATACGATCTCGTAATGCCTCATTCGTGTGCTCCTTGTGGATTTGAGCCGCCCGGATTGAAGACTCTCCCGGTGCAGCAAGGAGATACGCGCCGAGCGCGATGTGCCCGTCGCGGCGCGACCCTTCGGATAAAAAGGGGCGCGAAGCATACTCAAACCGCCCCGCTACTGCAATGCCGGGCGCAACGGCTGTGCTTGCGGATCAAAGAGTTGAGCGCGATTGCGCCTGCCTCTGGCGCACGGCCTCATAGAGCAGCATGCCGGCGGCCACCGAGACGTTCAGGCTCTCGACCGCCCCAAGCTGGGGCAGGCCGACGAGAGAGTCGCAGTTCTGCCGCGTCAAGTGCCGGAGTCCCGAGCCTTCGGCCCCGAGCGCGAGCACCACGGGTCCGGCGAGATCCACCTCGTCGGCGCGCTTCGCGGCGGCGACGTCCGCACCGACCACCCAGAGACCCGCCTCCTTGAGAAGCTTGAGCGTGCGCGCCAGGTTGGTCACCGATACCACGGGGGTCGTCTCCGCGGCGCCGACCGCCACCTTGCGCGCGCTCGGCGTCAGCTGCGCGGCGCGGTCGCGCGGCACGATGACCGCGAGTGCACCGCAGGCGTCGGCGCTGCGCAGACAGGCGCCGAGATTGTGCGGGTCCTGCACGCCATCGAGCGCGAGCAGCAGCGGCGCCTTCGCGCTTTGCAGGGCCGCGAGCAGCTCGTCCTCGCTCCAGGGCGGAAGCGGGGTGACATCGGCGGCAACGCCCTGATGGGCCACATCGCCCAGAAGCTGTCTCAGAGTCTGCGCATCGACACGCTCGACCGGCCGATGATGGCGCCGCGCCAGCTCGTCGATCGCCCGCACGCGCGGGTCCCCGCGCCGCTCGGCAATGCGTACCGTGTGCACGCGCTCCGGATGCCGCTCCAGCATCACACGCACGGCATGCAGCCCGAAGATCGTCTCGGCTCCCTTCATCGCCCGTCCCGGCGCGCGCCTCGGGCGGTGCGCCTACTCCCCCTCGGCGAGCGCCAGATCGACGAGGCCCTCGATGGGGTTCACCGCGGTCACCATCACCCGGATATGGGCCCCGGTGGGCAGGCGCCGTCCCGTGCGCTGGCCGCGCCAGGCGTGACCGTCGTCCTCCATCACGTACCGGTCGTCCCGCAGATTGTCGATATGAAGCAGCCCGTCGACCGCTACATCGAGGATCTGCACGAAGCAGCCGAACTCCACCACGGTGGTGATCAGGCCCTGGAACGTCTGTCCGACCCGCTCCTTTAAATAGGTGCACTTGAGGAATCCGGAGACGTAGCGGTCCGCCTCGTCGGCGCGCTTCTCGAGCCGCGAGGTGCTCTCGCCGAGGCGGCCGAGCTCCGAGGTCTCGTAGCGCCTGCCCGAGCCGCCCGGCGCCCCGATCATCGCCTTGAGCGTGCGGTGCACGACCAGGTCCGGGTAGCGGCGGATCGGTGAGGTGAAATGCGCATAGTGCGCGAGCGCGAGACCGAAGTGTCCGATGTTCGTCGGCTGATAGATCGCCTGGGGCATTGCGCGCACGACCAGCGATTCGACGAAGGCGCGCTCCGGGGCGTTGCCCACCGTTGCCCACGCGACGCGCGATCGCCTGCAGATCACGGGTGCTCACCCTAGTTGGAATCCGCGCATCGATGCCGAGCGCCCTCAAGGTCGCCACGAGCCTCTCGAGCTTCTCGTCCTCGGGTTGCCCGTGGACGCGATAGAGCGTCGGCACCTGAGCCCGCTCGAGCGCTTCGGCCACCGCGACGTTCGCGAGGATCATGCACTCCTCGATGAGGCGGTGCGCGTCGTTGCGCGTGCGCAGCTCGATGCCCCGCACCCGCTCGCCCGCGTCGATGACGAACTCCGCTTCTGCCGCATCGAAATCGAGCGCCCCCCGGCGGCTGCGCGCCTGATAGAGTGCGCGATAGACATCGACCAGCACCATGAGGGGCTCGAGCAGCGGACCGAGCTGCGTGCGAGCCGCCGGCCGGCCGGCGAAGAGTGCGTCGTTGGCGAGCGTGTAGGTGAGGCGCGCAGCCGAGCGCATCACGGCGGGATAGAAACGCGCGCTCTTTAAGGCGCCGGCGCTGCTCACCACCATGTCGGCCGCAAAGCACAGTCGATCGACGCGCGGCGCCAGCGAGCACAGGTGATCCGAGAGGGCCGTCGGCAGCATCGGCAGCACGCGCGTCGGAAAGTAGACCGATGTGGCGCGCGTCTGCGCTTCGGTATCGAGCGCCGTTCCCGGCCTCACATAGTGGCTCACGTCCGCAATCGCGACGATGAGGCGGAAGCCGCCGGGGCACCGCTCGGCGTACACCGCATCGTCGAAATCCCGCGCGTCCTCCCCGTCGATCGTCACCAGCGGGAGCTCCCGCAGGTCCGCCCGCGCGCTCGCCTCGCGGCTATCCACCTGCTCGCCGTACGCCTGCGCCTCGCGCAACGCCGCCGCAGGAAACTCGTGCGGCAGATCGCAGCGCGCGATCGCGGACTCGGTGGCGAGCTCGACCGGTCGATCGGGATCCAGGCGCTTGCCGATCACCGCCTGCGCGGGCGTCGCGGAGCCGGCGTGGCGCGTGATCCGCGCAATGACCCAGTCGCCGTGGCGTGCGCCGTGCAGATCCTGCGGCGCCACCGCGCAGCGCAGCTGCAGCCGGCGGTCGGCCGCGTTCACCCAGGCGCTGCGGCCCTGCACCTCCACCGTGCCGAGGAACGCGGTCACGCCGCGCTCCAGCACCTGCTCCACGGCGCCCGACCAGCGATCGCCTGCATCGCGCGACACCTTGACGCGCAGGCGGTCACCGTGCATCACGCCGCGCATCTCGGGCGGCGGCAGGAACACACTCTCCTTCAATCCCTCGACACGCACGAAGCCGTAGCCGGCGCGATTCGCGCTGACCGTGCCCTCGACGATCGAGCCGTGCCTCACGGCCGAGGCCGGCGAGCCGGATCCCGCATCGCGCGCTTCGGTGCGCCGACTCTGGCCGCGCGGAGCGCCGTGTCCCGAGCGTGCAGCCTCGTGAGGCTCCGTCCTCGGCCCGCGGTTCTTGTGTACGCCGGCATCGCGCTCGCGGCGTCCCAACTTTCCGCGGCGCGCCTTCAATTGACAGCCCCCGAACCCAGTGCGTACATTTCGCGGCCTTCCTCGCCCGCCCGGGTGGCGGAATTGGTAGACGCACTAGTTTCAGGTACTAGCGGGTAACTCCGTGGAGGTTCGAGTCCTCTCCCGGGCACCAGGTCTATTTTCTTCATATTTTTCAATTGCTTCCGAGTCCGAGACAGGACTCGAACTTTCGCGCGCATCATAGATGATTCTTCTACGTCTTCGCAGGACGTTCGCAGAGCGTCGCTCGCGATCGGGGTGCCGGCGACCAGCGCTCTCGAGGGAGCCTAGCGAACACACCGTAGCGGG
>WNFW01002266.1_pt1 | contig 13115 bp, 7 predicted proteins | sample 5400131 | NCBI WGS metagenome assembly WNFW01 (sample SAMN13153362, study PRJNA577476) | soil metagenome | isolation source: 20 cm soil or saprolite under grassland replicate 1 | place: USA:California | collected 2016-06-15 | reverse complement strand
CCGCGCCATCGGCGGTGCTGATCGGAGGGATCGCGGGGGTGCTGGTGTGCGTGGCGGTCTTCTTCGTCGAGCGCCGGCTCCGCATCGACGACCCCGTCGGCGCGATTTCCGTGCACGGAGTCAACGGACTGTGGGGCATCCTGTCGCTCGGCCTGCTCGCCGACGGCACCTATGGGGATGGGTGGAACGGTGTCAACGGCGCGGTGCGCGGGCTGTTCTACGGCGACGCGGGCCAGCTCGCGGCCCAGCTCGTCGGCGGCCTGACCAACTTCGTGGCCGTGGGCGCGATGACCTACGTCGCGTACAAGGTCACCGCGGTCCTGGTGGGCGGCCATCGCGTGGCCCCGGAGGTCGAGGAGCTGGGACTCGACCTGCCGGAAATGGGAGCACTGGCCTATCCCGACACGCCGGAAGTGGCCTCGGCGGTCATCCTCAGCGAGCCGGCCGATGTTTCGCTCGGTAGCGGGCTGGAGCCGGAGCCCGAAGCGGCCTGACAGCGACCCGACAGCATTCTGACACCTAGCGTGAAGGAGTGGACATGAAGCTCATCACCACTGTCGTTCGCCCCGAGCGCCTGCCCCAGGTCAAGGCGGCGCTGTTCCGCGCCGGCGTCACGGGCGTCACCATCAGTCGCGTGAGCGGGCACGGCGGGGAGCGGGAGCTGCACGAGCACTACCGCGGCGCCAACGTGGTGCTCGAATTCCGCGAGAAGGTGCGCCTCGAGATGGCGGTGTCGGAGCCGTTTGTGGAGCCGACGATCAATGCGATCCTGTCGTCGGCGCGCACCGGTCAGGTCGGCGACGGCAAGATCTTCGTGCAGCCGCTGGAACGGGTGATTCGAATCCGGACCGGTGAAGTGGACACGGCCGCGGTCACCGCGGTCACGGCCGACGAAGTGCAGCGTCGAGCGCTGCAGCAAGCGCAGCATACGCCGAAGGTGTAGCGAGGGACTTCCTTCACGATGAGCTAAGGAGAGCACATGCGTCTTCTCAGCGCCCTGTTGATCGCTCCAGTCTGGCTCGCCGCGCAGAGCGCGCCTTCCGCGCCGGCCGACTCGACTGGTAAGAAGGCCGATCCGCCGCCCCAACCGGTCAACCACCTCGAGACCATGCTGGCCGGCTTCAAGCTGTCCGGCTTCGCGGAGGCGTCGTACGCCTACTCGGGCCGCAGCCTCGGCGACACGGCGATCGTCGGCCGGCTGTACGACCGGCTGCAGAACCGCTTCACGCTCAACGCGCTCGCCGTCGTGCTCGACCGGCCGTACGACCCGGCGAAGTTCAGCGCGGGGTTCCACACCGAGCTGCTCGTGGGGCAGGATGCGACGGTGATCCAGTCGAATGGGCTCTTCGCGGGCGCCGCTACGCCGGTCCCCGTCGACGTGCCGCATCTCTACGTCACCTTGAACGTCCCGACCGCCAGCGGCAACGGGCTGCAGCTCAAGGTGGGTCGCATCCCGACCCTCCTGGGCTTGGAGGTGATCGAGACCTACGCCAACCCCAACTGGTCGGAGGGGAACCAGTTCGTCTATGTGGAGAACTTCACCGCGCTTGGCGTGAGCGTGGAAACGAAGTTTAACAACCACCTGGATGCGCAATTCCGCGTGATCAACGGTTGGGATCAGGTGTCGGACAACAACGGCCGCAAGTCCCTGATGGGACGGGTGGGGATCTATCCCGACGCGGCGACCTCGCTCGGCATCGTGGGGTTCTGGGGTCCCGAGGAGGCCGGCATCAACGGCGCCAACCGGTACGGCGTCGAGGGGCTGCTCTGGCGCAAGCTTGGCAAGGCGGCCGTGTGGGTCCAGGGGGACTACGGGAAAGAGCAGGCCAACGCGGCGCTGCCCGACCCGACGCAGGACGCGCAATGGGTGGCGCTGGGAGGATGGGTCACGTACGACTTCAGCTCTGCTGTCGGTCTAGCGCTCCGCGGCGACTACGTGAACGATCAGGACGGGGCCCGCACCAGCGGCGTGTTCGGTTTCCCAGCAAACGCGGGACAGAAGTTCGGCAGCGGCACGGCGACGCTGAACATCCGCGCCTGGCCGGACGCGGTGGTGCGGCCCGAGCTCCGGTACGACCGCTCGACCTTGGCGGCGTTCGCCGGCAAGAAGGATCAGGTCACCTTCGCGCTGGCTGTAGCGTACCTGTACTAGCCGGGCGCCGCAGCAGCGGCAGCTCGAGCGCATCCCGCAGCGCCTGCCAGCTGGCCTCGAGGATGTTCTCCGAGCAGCCGACCGTGCTCCAGCGCTCGTCGCCGCGCGCCGACTCGATCACGACCCGGGGTTTCGCCGCCGTGCCGAGGTGCTCGTCGACGATCCGCACCTTGTAATCCACGAGGCGCACCTCCGCGAGTTGCGGGTAATGCGGCACGAGGGTCTGCCGGACTGCGCGGTCGAGCGCGTTGACCGGTCCGGCTCCCTCGGCGGTCGCGCGCATCACCGCCTCGGCGACCCGTAGCGTCACGCTCGCCTGCGCCCGCACGTCGCCGCGGCGGTTCTCGACGGTGACGGTGTACTCGATCATCTCGAACGGCGCGCTGTAGTCGGGGGACGAGCGCCGCAACAGCATTTCGAAAGACCCTTCGGCGCCCTCGAACTGGTAGCCGGCGTGCTCGAGCTCCTTGATCCGCTGGAGCACGGCGCCTTCGCGCTCCCCCGCCGGCACGCCCAGCGCCGCGGCGCGCAGCCGCACGGTGCGCCGCCCGGCGAGCTCGCTCACTACCACGCGCATCTCGTTTCCCACGAGCGCCGGATCGACGTGCTGGTAGCTCTCGGGTAGCTCGGCCACCGCGGCGACGTGGATCCCGCCCTTGTGCGCGAAGGCGCTGCGGCCCACGTAGGGGGCGTGGGGATCGGGGTTCAGGTTCGCGACGGCCGCCACGAAGTGCGCGGCGTCGCGCAGCTCCCGCAGGCGCTCCGGCGCGAGGACCTGGTAGTCGAGCTTGAGCTGCAAGGTGGCAATGAGCTGCACCAGGTCCAGGTTGCCGCAACGCTCACCATATCCGTTGATGGTCCCCTGGACGTGGACGCAGCCGGCCTCGACGGCGGCCAGGGCGTTCGCGAGTGCCAGGCCGCTGTCGTTGTGCGGGTGAATGCCCAGGGGCGTCGCGATGCGGTCCCGCGCCTCCCAGACGCGGGCCTCCACGTCGGTGGGGAGGGCGCCGCCGTTGGTGTCGCACAGCACGACGCAGTCGGCGCCCGCGTCCGCGGCCGCGTCGAGCGTCGCCAACGCGTACGCCGAATCGAGCCGATAGCCGTCGAAGAAGTGCTCGGCGTCGTAGATCACTTCCTTCCCCAGCCCCTTGAAGTGGCTGACGCTCTCGGCGATCATGCGCAGGTTCTCCTCGCGGCTCGTGCGGAGCACGCGATCGACGTGCAGCGTCGAGCTCTTGCCCACGAGCGTCACCACCGGCGTCCCGGCCTCGACCAGGGCGCGACAGTTGCCATCCTCCGCACAGTCGCCGCCCGCGTGCCGCGTCATGCCGAACGCCGCGATTCTCGCATGATGCAGCGAGACGTCCGCGATGCGCCGGAAGAACTCCGCGTCCTTGGGGTTCGAGCCGGGCCACCCCCCCTCGATGTAGCCGATCCCGAGCGCGTCCAGCCGGCAGGCGATCCGGACCTTGTCCTCCGCCGAGAGGGAGAGGCCTTCACGCTGCGTGCCGTCTCGCAGGGTCGTGTCGTACAGGATCGGGTTCATGTCGCTCTCCCTCGTGTTCCACAACCGGATCGAAAAAAAAGCGGCCTCTCGAGGAGAGGCCGCGCTGCCTTGGCGCCGCGCTGTGCTCGTCAGCGGAACGCCGGCACGCTGCCTCTCGTCCAACGCGGGATGGCGATGGGAATCATCACGACACCTTCTCCGCAGGCTCCTGGTCGGCCGCGACGCTCGCGGGCGGCGCGCTCGCCGGGGGCGGAAGCGGGGCCACCTTGCGGAACAGGGGCAGGGCGCGGTGCCATGCCGCGAGCAGGTCCCGCGCCCGCGGGCTCAACGTCCGCGCGAGATGCTGCTCCACGAGGGTCAGGAGCTGCCATTCGTCCTGCGGCTCGAGCGTGCGGATCGCGACCATGTCCGGGTTGAGCCGGGCGGCGAGGCTGGCCGTCTCGTCGAGTACGTAGGCGACGCCGTTGGACATGCCCGCGCCGAAGTTGCGCCCGACCTCGCCAAGCACCACGACCGTGCCGCCGGTCATGTACTCGCAGCAGTGGCTTCCCGCGCCCTCGATGACCGCGACGGCGCCGGAGTTCCGCACCGCGAACCGATCGCCCGCGCGTCCGGCGGCGAACAGCGTCCCACCGGTCGCGCCGTACAAGGCGGTGTTGCCGAGAATCACGTTGCGGTGGGTCAGCCCGGCGTACGCCGCATCGTGGAACGGCTTGATGACGATGTCGCCGCCCGACAGCCCCTTGCCGACGTAGTCGTTCGCCTCCCCTTCGAGCTCGAGGTGCATGCCGGCAAGTGCGAACGCGCCGAAGCTCTGGCCGGCGCTGCCGCGGAACCGCAGGCGGATGCGTCCCGCCGGCAATCCAGCGCTCCCGTGACGCTCGGCGATGCGCCCGGCGATCCGCGCGCCGAGCGTTAGATGACCGTTCCCGACGTCGTACGCCTCGCTGAACGGCCGGCCACTCTCGAGGCACGGTCCCAGCGTCGCGAGAATCGCGTCGTCGAGCGACTCGACTCCGGGGCGGTCGTTGCGCGCCACGCTGCGCCGCCGGGGCGCGTGCCGCGGCTCCGGCTCGGCGAGGAGCAACGACAGGTCGAGCATCTGGGCGCGCGGCACGTCCGGGCGGTCGACCCGTTCCAGCAGGTCCACGCGGCCGATGATCTCGTCCAGCGCGCGGAATCCCATCCCCGCGAGGATGCGTCGCACATCCTCCGCGATCGCGGTGAAGTACGCGACCACCTGCTCCGGCGTGCCCTTGAACTTCGCGCGCAACTCGGGCCGCTGGGTGGCGATTCCGGTGGGGCAGCTGTTCAGGTGGCACTGGCGCGCCATGGCGCAGCCGATCGCCACCAGGGCCGCCGTCCCGAAGCCGTACGCTTCGGCGCCGAGCAGGGCGGCGATCACGACGTCGCGCCCGGTCTTGAGCCCGCCGTCCACGCGCACCTCGATGCGGTGTCGCAGGCCGTTCTCGATCAAGAGCGCCTGCGTCTCCGCGAGGCCCAGCTCCCACGGCGAACCCGCGTGCTTGATCGAGGACAGCGGCGAGGCGCCCGTCCCGCCGTTATGGCCGGAGACCAGCACGTAGTCGGCGTACGCCTTCGCCACGCCCGCCGCCACCCGGCCCACGCCGGCCTCGGCCACCAACTTCACGCCGACGCGGGCGCGAGGGTTCACCTGCTTCAGATCGTGGATCAGCTGTGCCAGATCCTCGATCGAATAGATGTCGTGGTGCGGCGGGGGTGAGATCAGCGGGATCCCGGGCACGGCGTGCCGCAGCCGGGCGATCAACGCCGTCACCTTGTGACCGGGGAGCTGGCCGCCTTCGCCGGGCTTCGAGCCCTGGGCGATCTTGATCTCGAGCTCGTCGGCGCGCACGAGGTACTGGGTCGTGACCCCAAAACGGGCCGACGCGACCTGCTTGATCCGGTTGTCGGCGCGATCCCCGTTGGGGAGCGGTGCGTAGCTCTCCGGATCCTCGCCGCCCTCGCCCGAATTCGACCGGGCGCCCATGCGGTTCATTCCGGTGGCGAGCGTGCGGTGTGCCTCGGGCGACAACGCGCCCAGCGACATCGCCGTAGAGATGAAGCGGCGCCGGATCACTTCCGACGACTCGACCTCCTCGAGCGCCACGGGAATACTGGTGCGGATCGCCAGCAGGTCGCGCGGCCCCGCGGGCGCGCGGGCCGCGACCTTGGCGACGAAGGCGTCGTATCCATGGCGCTGCAGCGCCGTGACGACCGGTGGCGACCACCCGTGATCCTCCCCGTCCTTGCGGAAGCGCACGCGCCCGTGGTCGGGGAGCGCCCGCTCGGCCCCGTCGTCGCCGTATGCGGTGTGCTGCCGGGTGATGACGTCCTCCGCGATCTCGGCGAATCCGATCCCGCCGATCGTGGACACCGTGCCCGTGAAACAGCGATCGATCACCTCGGCGCCGAGGCCCAGCGCCTCGAAGATCTGGGCGCCGCAGTACGAGGAGAGCGTCGAGATCCCCATCTTCGAGAGGATCTTGAGGAGGCCCTTTTCGGCGGCGGCGCGAAATCCGGTGCGCGCTTGCGGCGTGAGCCGGGCCCGGACCGACGCGAGCGCGAGCCAGGGGTGCACCGCTTCCGCTCCGTAGCCGATCAGCGCGGCGAAGTGATGGACGTCCCAGGCGTCCCCGGCTTCCGCGGCGAGGCCGAGGCGGGTGCGGAGACCCTGCCGCAGCAGGTGCTGATGCACGGCCCCGATCGCCAGGAGCATCGGGAGGGGCGGGCGCTCGGCATCCGCGTCGCGATCGCTCACGATCAGGATGCGCGCACCCAGCCGCACGGCGCGCTCCGCCGCGGAGCACAGGGCATCGAGCGCGCTGCGGAGGGGGTCCGGCCCGCTCCCCGGCCGCCACAACGCCGGCAGCGTCACCCCCTGATCGCCGGCGAGGTTGCGCAGGGCCGCGATCTCGTCTTCCAGGAGAATCGGGTGCTCCGTGCGCACCAGCCGCAGCGCGGCTGGACTGTCGGCGAGCAACGAGCCGCGGCGTCCCAGGTGCATGCGCAACGACATGACGAGGGTCTCGCGCAGCGGGTCGATCGCCGGGTTCGTGACCTGCGCGAAGCGCTGGCGGAAATACGCGTACAGGCTCTGCGGAATACGCGACAGCGGTGGGATCGGCGTGTCGTCCCCCATGCTCCACACGGTGTCCTGGCCTGCCGTGGCCATGGGCTCGGCGACGTAGCGGAGGTCTTCGAAACTCCAGCCGAATGCGAGCTGGCGCGTGACGAGCTCAGGGCCGTCGCACGCTGGCAGGGTGACCCTGGCCGCAGGGCGGAGCGGGCGGACGGAGCGGGCGGCCCAGCGCGCGTAGGGACGGCGGCGGGCCACCTCTCGCTTGGCGTCGGCGTTGTGGAGGATCGTCTGGCGCCGCGTGTCCACGACGATCAGCTCACCGGGTCCCAAGCTCCCGCTTTCGACCACGTCCCGCGGGTCCAAGTCCACGAGCCCCACCTCGGACCCGGCCACGAGCAGGCCGTCGCGCGTGATCTTGTAGCGGCAGGGACGCAGGCCGTTGCGGTCCAGCGCCGCGCCCGCGATCACGCCGTCCGTGAACGCCAGTGCCGCCGGGCCGTCCCACGGCTCCACCAGGCACTCGTGGAACTCGTAGAACCCGCGCAACGCGCGTCCCATCTCGGGAGCGCCCTCGTGGGCTTCCGGCACGAGCATCATCAACGCGTGCACTGGGTCGCGCCCCGAGCGGACCAATAGCTCGAGCGCGTTGTCCAGGCTGGTCGAGTCGCTCCCTTCCGCCCAGATGACGGGTTTCAGGCGATCGATGCCCTCGTCCCAGAGCGGTGACGCGAGGGCCGGCTCGCGCGCCGCCATCGCGTTGCGGTTGCCCCAGAGGGTGTTGATTTCCCCGTTATGGCCGAGCAACCGGAACGGTTGCGCCAACGCCCAGCTCGAGCTGGTGTTGGTCGAGTACCGCTGGTGGAAGACGGCGATCGCCGACTCGAAGTCGGGCGATACCAGGTCGGGGAAGAAGGCGGGCAGCTGCGTGCCGGTGAGGAGGGCCTTGTACACCACCGTACGACACGAGAGCGAGCACGCGAAGAAGGCCTCGAGCTCGGGTCCCGCCGCGGCGATCCGCTGCTCCACGACGCGGCGGGCGAGATAGAGCGACCGCTCCCAGGCGGTCGCGTCCACCTGCCGGCCGCCCGCGGGCGCGGCGATCACCGCCTGCCGGACGGTGGGGCAGGTGGCGCGAGCGGTGGGTCCGAGCACCGCCGGCTCGACGGGGACGTCGCGCCAGCCGAGCACGGGCAGGCCGGCGCCGCGCAGCACGTCTTCGATGATCGCGGTGGCCCGGTCGCGGGCCGCCGGGTGCGGCGGCAGGAAGAACATCCCCACCGCGAACGGCTGCTCGGGCGCGAGCGAGAGGCCCAGCTGCGCCGCCTCTCTACGGAAGAAGGCGCGGGGGATTTGGACGAGCAGCCCCGCACCGTCGCCCGAATGGTCGGTAGAGGCGGCGCCGCGGTGCGCCACGCGGGCGAGCGCTTGCAGCGCCAGGGCGACGATCCCACTGGAGTGCTCGCCGGACGCGCGCGCCACGCATCCGACCCCGCACGCGTCGTGCTCGCGCCAGGGGTCGCGGTCCGGCGCCCGGCGGTTGGTCCAGCGCGATCGATCGTGTTCGCGCATCACGGCTCCGTGGATCGAGCTGCGAAAAAAGAAGGCCCGCTCTCGTGAGGGAGCGGGCCGGGGCGTTGCTCGTGATCTCGCACTCTAAGCCGCCCGGTCGCTCCCAGTCACGGGACACGCCGGAGTCAGGATCAGATTCGCGTTCGACGTGCGGATGGTCACGGGCACCTACCTGATCGTACTAACCGGTTCGTATTAATATGCGGCTTCCAGAATAAATATACGTTCCGGCGCCGCGGGTCAAGAGGGGCGGGCGCCCTGGACAGCACACCGGTCAACGGGCCATCAGGCGCTGGATCTCCGCGAACGGGATCACCAGGTCGGCCAGGGTCTCGTAGGTGCCGCGCTCGCGCAGCTCCGCTGCGATACGCCGGATGAGTCCCAAGGTGGCTTGCACGATCCGCGGCCCGAGGCTGGCGCGGCGCACGCCGAGGGATTCGAGCTCGCTGAGCGGCGGGGCGGGCGGGCCGGCGATGACGTTCAAGGGACCGGCGATCTCGCGGGCCAGCCGCTCGATCGTGTCTGCGTCACTCACGTGGGGGACGAACAGGCAGTCGGCCCCGGCGGCGCGGTAGGCGTTGGCGCGGCGTACCGCGGCGGTGAACCGCTCCGCCGGGGACCAGTGTTTCACTTCGAACGCATCGGTGCGCGCGTTGACGACCAGCGGCACGCGTGCCGCCGTCCCCGCCTCGCGCACCGCCCGGACGCGTTCCACTTGGAGCGTGAGATCGAGCAGCCGGCCCTCGTCGCTGGCGTCCTCCAGATTCAACCCGATCCCCCCCGCCGCGATCACACCGCGCGCCGTCTCCGCGGCGGCTTCCGGGGTCGCGCCGTAGCCGGCCTCGACATCGGCGGTCACGGGGATGCGCACGCCCGACACGATCCGCCGGACGACCGCGAGCATCTCCCCGCGGCTGATGCGCTCGCCGTCGGCGTACCCCAGCGCCCAGGCGACGCCCGCGCTCGATGTGGCGATCGCGGGGAACCCAGCCTCCTCGATCAGCCGGGCGCTGATCGCATCCCACGCGTTGGGCAGGACGAGCAGGCGCGGTCCCGTGTGCAGCGCGCGGAAGCGCTCTGCCTGCTGCGCCTGCGTCGTTGCGCTCATCGCCTGTCCCCCTTGGTGAAGGACGCGGTTCGCACGCCGGCCACCGGCGGCTAAGTTTGTGACACCCAAACTTACCGCTCGGTGGCCATCATGCGTGCACGATTGGTTTCCCCGCTTTTCCCGGTCGTCCTCGCCTTCCTGCTGGGCGGGTCACTGGTCGCCCAGGCGACGCAGGCGCCCGTCCTCACGGTCCACACGATCTGGGGCACGCGCGAGTTCGCGAGCGACCTCGTATCCCCGACCTGGACGAAGGATGGTGCGGCCTACACGACGATCGAGCCGGACAGCGCGGGGCACATGGATCTGTACCGGGTGGACGCGGTGTCGGGGAAGCAAGACCGCCTCGTCCGCGGCGTCGACCTCGTTCCCCCCGGGGCCACGCAGCCGGTGGCGATCGAAGAGTACCGGTTCTCGAGCGACGGCGCGAGGCTGCTCATCTTCACCAACTCGGCGCGCGTGTGGCGCCAGAACACCAAGGGCACCTACTACGTGTGGGACTTGCCGGCAAAACGGCTCATCCCCGTGAGCGCGCAGCCCGGGTATCAGATGTTCGCCAAGTTCTCACCCGACGGGCGGATGGTCGCCTTCGTGCGCGCCAACAACATCTACGTGACGGACCTGGCGACCGGCGCCGAGACTGCGCTGACCGCGGACGGCAGCGACAACGTTATCAACGGGACCTCCGACTGGGTGTACGAGGAGGAGCTCGATCTGCGCGACGCGTTCCGCTGGAGCCCGGATGGGCGCCGCATCGCGTTCTGGCGGCTCGACCAGACGGCGATCCGGCCCTTCTATCTCTTGAACGCCGACTCGCTCTACCCCGAGCTCGTGCCGGTGCGGTATCCGAAGGCGGGGACGCCGAATTCGGAGGTCAGGATCGGCGTCGTGGATCTGGCGACGCACCGGACCGCGTGGGTCGACCTCGGAGCGGACAAGGACATCTACGTCGCTGCGATGGACTTCGCCGGATCGGGAGACGAGATCTGGCTCACCCGCTTGAACCGTCACCAGAACCGGCTCGACCTCCGGCTCGCCGATGCGACGAGCGGGGCGTCCCGCACGATCATGACCGACTCGGACGCCGCCTGGGTAGACGCTCACGAGCCGCGCTGGATCGCCGGGGGCAAGCAGTTCCTGTTCGAAAGCGAGCGGGACGGATACCAGCAGGTGTACCTGTTCGACCGCGCCGGCGCCCTCGTGCGCCGCGTCACGCCGGGCGGCTGGGACGTGCTGCAGGTGTACGGCGTGGACGAAAAAAGACAGATGCTGTACTTCACGGGCGCGATCGATGGGCCGCTCGGCCGGCCGCTCCTGTCCATCGGGCTCGACGGCAAGGGTCTGAAGCGCCTCTCGGTGGAGCCCGGAAGCCACGGCATCGAGTTCGCTCCGACGTTCCAGCTCTACGTCGACACATACTCGCGGGCCAGCGTCCCCCCGGTGCAAACGTTGCGGCGGGCGGACGGCAAGCTGGTGCGTACCCTGGCGGACAATGCGTCGCTGACCGCCAAGGTCGCGGGGCTGGGCCTCCCGCGCCCCGAGTTTCTCACGATCAAGACCGCGGACGGTGTTGAGCTCAACGCCTGGATCATCAAGCCGAAGGGGTTCGATCCGTCGCATCGCTATCCCCTCCTGATGACTGTGTACGGCGGGCCGGGGTCCCAGACTGTGACCGACGGCTGGGGCGGCGCGAGCTACCTATGGAACGAGATGTTGGCGCAAGACGGCTACCTCGTCGCGAGCGTGGACAATCGCGGCACCGGCGCACGGGGCGCGCGGTTCAAGAAGCAGACCTACCTCCACCTCGGTCGGTACGAGTCGGCCGATCAGATCGCGGCGGCCCGCTGGTTTGCGGCGCAGTCGTACGTCGATCCCGACCGGATCGGCATTTGGGGTTGGAGCTACGGCGGCTACATGAGCTCGCTCAGCATGTTCCGCGGGGCCGGCGTGTTCAAGGCGGCGCTTGCCGTCGCCCCCGTCACCGACTGGCGCTTCTACGACACCATCTATACCGAGCGCTACATGCGCACGCCGCAGGAGAACCCGGCGGGCTACGCCGAGGGCGCCCCGCTCGCCTACGCCGACAGCCTGAAAGGCCATTTCTTGCTGGTGCACGGCACGGGCGACGACAACGTGCATTTCCAGAACTCGATCCGCCTGGTCGAGCGCCTCGAAGCCGCCAACAAACAGTTCGGCATGCGGATCTACCCGAACAAGACCCACGCCATCGCGGGCGGGAACGCGCGCGAGAACCTGTACGGGCTGTTCACGACGTGGCTGAAGAGCAACCTCTAGCGCGCAGCGCCCTCGCCGTCCTGACCCTGATCAACCTGTTCAACTATCTCGACAGGTGGATCGTGGCCGCGCTCGCGGAAAGCATGAAGCACTCCGAGCTGCGGCTCTCCGACACGCAGCTCGGCGCGCTCATGACCGGGTTCATCGTCGTGTACATGCTGGCGGCGCCGCTGTTCGGCTCGCTGGGCGACACGCGATCGCGCACGCGGCTCATCGCCTTCGGCGTGGCGATCTGGAGCGGGGCCACGGCGCTGGCGGGGCTGGCGCGGAGCTACGCCGCGCTGTTCGCGGCCCGGGCCGCCGTGGGGATCGGCGAGGCGGCCTACGGTACGATCTCCCCCGCGCTGCTGGCTGACTACTACCCGCGCGAGCGGCGCGGGCGGGTGTTCGCGATCTTCTTCGCCGCGATCCCGATCGGATCGGCGCTGGGGTACGTGGTGGGCGGCCTGGCGGATCACTATTTCGGGTGGCGGCCGGCGTTCTTCGTCGCAGGCGTCCCCGGATTGCTGCTCGCCGCCCTCGCGCTGCGACTGCACGAGCCGGCGCGGGGCGGCCAGGACCCCGACGCCGCGGCTCCGGTCTGGGCGGGGCAGTCGCCGGGTGGGGCGACCCGCGCCGCGTACGCCGCGCTGCTTCGGAACCGCGCCTACGTCCTGACGGTGCTCGGGTACGCAGCCTACACCTTCGCGATCGGCGCGCTGGCGTTTTGGACGCCGTCCTTCCTGGAGCGGGCCCGCGGCATCCCGAAGGCCCAGGCGACCGTGCAGTTCGGCGCGATCGTCGTGGTGACGGGGTTTCTCGGGACCTACGGCGGCGGCTGGTTGGGCGACCGCTTGTTGCGTCGCTCCCGGCAGGCGTACCTGTGGGTGTCCGGAGTCGCGACGCTCGCGGCCGCGCCGCTCACACTCGCGGCCCTCGCCGCGCCTGCGCCCCCGGTCTATTGGGCGGCCATCGTGGCGGCCGAGCTGCTGCTGTTCGCGTCGACCGGGCCCATCAACTCGACGATCGTGAACGTCGTGTCTCCCCACGTGCGGGCGACGGCCGTCGCGCTGAGCATTTTCACGATTCACATCCTGGGCGACGTGCCGTCGCCGTCCTTGGTCGGGGCGATCTCGGACGCGCGCTCCCTGGGCCAGGCCATGCTCATCATTCCGGTCGCCGTGCTGGTGGGAGGCATCATCTGGAGCTACGCGGCCTGGCAGGGGGGGCGGACAATCGCTGCGGCGTCAGGTCGCGGGTAAACCCGCGACCGTCAGGGAGTCCTTTAGGGCGGCTCGGCAGTGCCCGTAAACGGGCGGATCGGGCCGCCGCTTCAGCGGCACTGCCGAGTCGCTGCTTCAGCCGCGCATCACGGTGTGGTCTTCGGGCTCCGCCAGCCTGCGAT
>WNFW01002265.1_pt1 | contig 13115 bp, 11 predicted proteins | sample 5400131 | NCBI WGS metagenome assembly WNFW01 (sample SAMN13153362, study PRJNA577476) | soil metagenome | isolation source: 20 cm soil or saprolite under grassland replicate 1 | place: USA:California | collected 2016-06-15 | reverse complement strand
CGGTGGCAGCCGCGGCGCGATGCGCCAGCCTGAACGGCAGCGCCTGCGCTGCGGTCTCTGGAACCAGCCAGGTGACCACCTATGCGGCGAGCGAGTCGGGCGCCAGTTTGACCTCGGGGGCCTTCACGTACCTTGGAACCGCCGTCTGCGGCTGTCAGGTCAGCGGGAACTTCACGATCGCCCTCGAGATTCCGTGGAGCCCGGTAACGGCGAATTTGTCATCGAGCGCGTGCATCGCTCCACCGCCCCACAAGAATTGCGCATCTTGAACCCCCAATAGGTGAGCAACATGCCCCAGTTCCCCCCCATCCTGAAGCGGCCATTGCCGGCAATTCGGCAACTGATCAGCGACCGCCGCGGCGCAGCCGCCATCATGCTGGCGATCGCGCTGTCCGGCATCGTCGGCTTTGCCGGCCTGGGCACCGAGGTGGCCGCGTGGTACTACACGACGCGCTCGATGCAAGGCGCCGCCTCTTCAGCGGCCGCGAGCGCCGCGGCCGAGCTTGCCGCCGCGACCGTCGCCGGCTCTTCGATCACCAACGATCAGCTCCAGCATACCGGCCGCGCGGTTTCGGCGACGTTCAATTTCAGCAACGGCGTCAGCAGCACGACCGTCACGGTGAATCATCCACCGGCTACGACAACCGGATTGAACTCGGGAAACTGCGATTCGCGTCTCACCGGGTTCAATTGCTACGTCGAGGTCCTTATCAGCCAACCACAGACGCCGCTCTTGTCAGCGCTGTTCATGTCGACAGGACCGACGATCGCGACGCGCGCCGTCGCGCAGGCCAATACCGGGGCCGCAAGCACCGGCTGCGTCCTGGCGCTCAACGGCGTCGCGACCCGGGCGGCGAATGCCGGCGGCAGCGGCACGCTGACCTTCAACGGCTGTTCCATTTACTCGAATTCCAATGCCTCCGACGGGATCTATGTCGGCGGCAGCGGCGTCGTCAACGCGCAGGCGGCCTATGTCGTCGGCAATATCAACGGTACGGTCAACACGGCCACAGGGTACGGTACTTACACCGGGGTGAACCCGGCCGTCGATCCTTACGCCAATGTGGCGGTGCCGAGCTCCAGCACGACGTGTGGCGGGTGGACCCCGAACGGCAACAACAGCTTGCATCTTTCGAACAGCACCGACACCGCGACGTTGTATCCTTCGACGGCGGGCGGGACCTGCGCGATCCCCCACGACGTGCGATTGGACGGCGGCACGCTCAATCTCTGCCCCGGCGTCTACGTCTTCAACAGCGGCTCCAACCTGACGCTGACCGCGAACGCGATCGTGAATGCGCCGCCGCAAGCCGGCCCGATCCCGCCGGCGACAACGCCACCGATGTCCTCGACGGTGTGTCCAAACGACACGTCAGGCGGGGTCACGATCGTGTTCGTCAATAGCAGCGGCAACCCGGGGGCCCCGAGCATCTCTGGCACTCCTACTGTCAACATGGTCGCCCCGACGAGCGGGACAACCTCGGGCATCGCGATCTTCCAGCAGCGCACGACTTGCACCGGCAACGGCAACGGCAACGGCAGTTGCCCAGCGGCGCTGCAGGGCGGTAGCACGCAAAACATCAATGGTGCGATCTATTTCCCGAACAACGCGATCTCGTATGCGGGCGGCAGCTCGACCAGTGGTTATCAATGCACGCAGCTGATCGCCGACACGATTACCTTCTCCGGCGGGGCCACGTTCAGCAGCCAATGCCAATCGTCCGGCGGGCAGGCAATCAACGCGACAAACGGCACGCTCGTCATGTAACGTGAAACCGGCTCCGCTCCGGGCGGCTCAATGCCGCCGCGGATCGGGGCCGGCGCACGACCTTCGGGCGGCGCAGCATCAGCATCCCGGCCGGCACATCGTGCAATCTCGGCCGGCGCGCCCCACCACCGCGCATGAAGCCCTCTCCCGCACTGCGGGAGAGGGATGTTAGGCTTCGACATCGCATGCCAGCGGAGGGAGGCACGGATGCCGGCCTATTTTGTCGTCGAGCTCGATACCAAGAACATGGACGCGATGGCGGAGTACCGCGCCGCCGTGCCGGGGACACTCGCGCAATATGGCGGCCGGTTCCTCGTTCGGGGCGGCGCCACCGAGCTCGTCGAGGGCGAGCCCGAACCAAAACGCATCGTCATTCTCGAATTCGCCGATGCCGCCGCGGTCAAGCGTTGGTACCACTCGCCGGAGTACCAGAAGATATTGCCGGGCCGGCTCGAGAATGCGAGCTGCCGCGCCTTTATCGTCGAGGGCGCCTGACCGGGCCCACCCACAGAGATACGCCCTGGATCGAGAGCGCCAGCGCGGTTGCCGCCGCAAATGAGGCCGCGATGCCGAGCGGCTCGATTGCCAGAGCCAAGCACAGAAAAAAGCCGGTAAAGCCGAACAGCCCGATCATGAGGCCGCGCAGAACCCGTCCGGCCGCGGCAGCGCCGCTCTGGTGGTGAGCGAAGGCGGCCAGCACCGCTCCGAAGATCGGGTAGGTCGCAAGCATCCCGCTGAGCTGGGCCCCGAGCAGCGGCGCGATTTCGGTCAGCAGCAGAACGAGCGCCGTCGCGGCCGCCATGCGCGCCGGCAGATCCCAGGCCGGCGGCTCCGGGAATCCAGCGCGGCCTGTCGCAAGCTCCGGCATCAGCAACAGAGCGGTGGTCAACGCGGCATAGACAATCAACGCCAGTATCCAGAGCGGCGGATGGGCGATCTGGAACAAGGCCGCGCCGGCTGCGAAGGCGAGCGTCCCGGCGGCGAGGCTGCCGATCCAGCCGCCCTTTCGCGCCGCGATCGCGTAGGCCAGGCAGAAGCCGGCTTCGGCCGCAGCGCCCGCCAGGCAGCCGCGCGCCGCCGCGGCGGCAAACCCGGTCCCCTGCTCGAACGCCAAAAACCAGCAGACCGGGCCCGAGGTCAGCGGCAGCCCGATAAACCAGCCGCTCAAGGTCTCGCCCCAGCGCCGGCCCGCAAGGCTCGCCGCGCCGATCAAAACCGGGGTCACGATCAGCTTAAGGAGCAGCGTGTTCATTGCCGATGACGGTGGGCCGGGGCGATGGCGGCGGGGCTGTCCGCGACACGTGTTGCAGCAGAGCGGCGGACGCGGCAACGTTGGCCCGGGCGGGCCGGGGCGCGGCCCGGGCCTCGGCATTAGCCCGGCAGCCTGCGGCATCGGCCCGGCAGGGAGATGAGGGTAGCACGCGATGAGTTATGTCCAACGGGTGTTGCAGCCGGGCGAGACGGTCGTCCATCAGAGCCGGCTTCACCCGCTGATCTTTTTGCCGGCCCTGATATGGCTCCTCATCGCGCTGGCCCTGCTGGTCGCGAGCACGCAGACGACCGACGATCGCATCAACATCGCGCTGATCGCCGCCGCCGTGCTGTTCGGGGTACTCGCGCTTGCGTCATGGGCGCGCGCCGCGATACGCCGCGCCACGACTGAGCTCGCGATCACCGACCGGCGCGTCATCTACAAATCCGGGCTCCTCTCGCGGCACACGCTGGAGATGAACCGCAGCAAGGTCGAGAGCGTCGATGTCGACCAATCGATCCTCGGCCGCATCTTCAGCTTCGGTACGATCATCGTTCGCGGGACCGGCGGCAGCCTCGAGCCGATTCGCCTGATCAGCGACCCCTTGACGTTCCGCAACCACATCACCGCGAGCTGACCCGATGCCGCTGCCGCGCGCCATCGCCGCTCCCGGGAAACACGGTTCGGACGAAACCGCGCCGGCAGGGCACGGCGCCTCGCTGTCGATCGGGCTGTCAGCGGTGATCGTAGCGGCGAGCGTGCAGGAGCCCCGTGTGCTGACAATCCGGCTGCCCTCGCGCGGCGAGGGCGACGGATCGGTCGAGGCCTTGCCGTCGGGCCCGCTCGAGGCCGAGCACCGCACCTTGGAGATCGGGCTGCGCACCTGGGTCGAGCGGCAGACCAGCCAGACCCTCGGCTATGTCGAGCAGCTCTACACTTTCGGCGATCGCGACCGCGTCATGGGCGAGGACTCGCCGGGCTTGCCGGCGCTCGTCGTCGCTTATCTCGCGCTCGTGCGCGAGGCGCGCCCCGCCGGCGCCGCCGATGCGATGTGGCAGGGGTGTTACCGCTATTTCCCGTGGGAGGACTGGCGCGGAGGCAAGCCCGAATCGCTTGCGCGGATCGAGGATCGACTTAGCGGATGGGCGCAGGATGCCGCCTCCGAGCCCGAGCGGCGGCTGCGTCAGGAGCGGCTCGGGCTTGCCTTCGGTCTGCCCGCCGGTTCGTGGAACGAAGAGCTGGTGCTCGAACGTTACGAGCTACTCTACGCGGCGGGGCTCGTCGCCGAAGCGTCGCGCGATCTCGGCCGGCCGGCGCGCGATTTAGGTCCCAGGGCCGACGGTCTCGGCACCGGGGCTGCGATGGCGCTCGACCACCGCCGCATCCTCGCCACCGCGCTCGGCCGGCTGCGCGGCAAGATCAAATACCGGCCGGTCGTGTTCGAATTGATGCCGCCCGCCTTTACGCTCCTGCAATTGCAGCGCACGGTCGAGGCGCTCGCCGGGGTTCGCTTGCACAAGCAGAATTTTCGCCGCTTGGTCGAGCAGCAGGGACTCGTCGAGGAGACCGGCGAGATCAGCGCCGCCACTGGCGGCCGGCCGGCGCGGCTCGTCCGCTTCCGCCGCGAGGTCTTGCTCGAGCGGCCCGCGCCCGGGCTGCGGCTGCGCGCGGGCCGGCGCATCGCGGGCTAACACCATCGTTCCGGCGATTGACAGGCCTGGAGGGCCGATCGATCCTCGGCGGACACTTGCCGCGTCGGGAGAATAAGGATGGCCCTCGCGATCACGTCCTTGCATCCGCATATCGGCGCCGAGGTCGGCGGGCTCGATCTCAGCCGCCCGATCGATGACGAGATCGTCGCCGAGCTGTGGCGGGCGATCGACCGATACGCCGTCCTCGTATTTCACGGCCAGCAGATCAGCGACCGGCAGCTCCACGATTTTGCGGCGCGCTTTGGCGAATTGGAGATCGGGCGCGGGGCGTTGCAGGGCGGCCGGCGGCGGCTGTCGATCCCGCAGATCGGCGACATCTCCAACCTCGACGAGGATAACCGGCTGCGCGCCCGCGACGACCGGCGGCGTCTCGACAGCCTCGGCAACCGGTTATGGCACACCGATGCCTCCTACATGCCGGTGCCGGTCGTGCTGGGCATGCTGTTCGCGGTCGCGGTGCCGCCGGCTTCGCCGTTTGGCGGCGGCGAGACCGAATTCGCCGATATGCGCGCCGCCTATGACGCGCTGGGCGACAAACAAAAGGCCGTCATCGATCCGCTGATCGCCGAGCACGATATTTTCTGGTCGCGCGCCCAGATCGGCTTTACCGAATTCCCGCCCGGCGAGCGCGAGAAATACCCGCCCTCGCGCCAGCGCCTCGTGCGGCGGCACCCCGGTTCGGGCCGCAAATGCCTGTACCTATCGGCGCATGCCTCGCACATCGCCGGCTGGCCGATCGCCGATGGCCGCCTCCTGCTGCACGATCTGAGCGAGCATGCGACCCAAGCGCGCTTTGTCTACAGCCACAAATGGCAGCAGGGCGATCTCGTGATCTGGGACAATCGCGACACGATGCATCGCGGCCGCCCGCACGACGAGAATTATCCGCGCGATCTGCGCCGCGCGACGACCCTTGATATCGGCTCAACGCTCGACGAAGCCGCCTGAATTTTATTCGGCAGCGGCTGCGCGCGCTTCCGCCATCTTCTCCTGGCGGCGGCCGAGCCATAGCGCGTTGAGGAGCCACAGGAACGCGATCGGGATCGCGATGAGCGCCAATTCCGCCGCGCCCGCGCCAAGCGCGCGGAACCCCGCAACCCCCCACGCCCCGACCTGGTCGCCGAGGCGGTAGACAAAGGTGTCGATAAAGCTCTTTGCCTTGTAGCGGTCCTCGCGCGGCACGACCGTGAACAGTACCTCGCGGGTCGGCCGCGCAATGGCGTAATCGCCGGCGCGGCGCACCACCTGAAAGGCCGCGATCGCGCCCAAAGTCGGGGCCGCCGACAGCGCGCCAAAGCCGAGGATCGTCAATGCTGGCAAAAAGGCGAGCGCCAGCCCGACACCGAGCCACAGCACGATCCGCCCGGTCAGGAACAGTTGGATCGCGAGAGTGAGAATGTTCACCAGCAGATCGACGGTCGCGAAGAACGCGGTCTGCGCGCCGCGGTCGGTGAAGCTCCGGCTGACGATGCCGGCCTGCTGGAAATACAGGACCGTCGAGGTGATCGCGAACAGCAGCAGAAACAGGCTGACATTGACGAGATAGCGCGAGCCAAAGGCGCGCGTGATGCCGGAGAGGATGCCGCCGCCGATCGGCCGCTCCTCGTTGGCGGCTGCGGTCGCGGGCTGCCGGTGCAAGGTGGTAGAGAGACGCGACAGGCGCCCGACCGCGAACACCGCGAGTTCGAGCAAGACGGCCGCGCCCAAAAGTAAAATCATTGGCGAGACGTAACGCGCGAGACTTGCCGTCACCGCCGCGCCGACGATGGCGCCGATTGTCGCGCCGGCGGCGATAAAGCCGAACAGGCGCTTGCCCTGCTCGGGGCTGAACAGATCGACATTGAGCTGCCAAAAGATCGAGACGACGAACAGATTGTAGATCGACACCCAGATGAAGAAGGCGCGGCCGACCCAGATCGTCTGCTCCTGGTCGGCAAAATGCAGCGCGACCGCGAACAGCACGATATTGAGCGCGAAAAAGCGGTAGGTGAGGGGGATGAAGCGGCTGCGCGGCAATGTCTTGACGAGCCACGCGAAAGGCACATTCACCACCAGCATGCCGATAAGCGTTCCGGTGAACAGCCAGGGCAGATTGTTGACGCCGCCCGCGACGCCCATCTCGTCGCGGATCGGCCGCATGATGTAGTAGGACGACAAGACCGCGAAGATGTAGAGCCAGCACCACGAGAGCGCCGGCAGTTCTTCGCGGCGCACATCAATGATCCGGCACAGCAGCCGGTATCCGGCCTCGCCAGTGCCGGGCCTCCGCTCGCTATCGCTCAAGGTCGGCGCCGGGCCGCTATTTCAGCGTCGCGGCGATCTTGCGGATCTCGTCCGGCGTATGAACACCGGCGAGCGGCGTCCCGACGTTCAGATATTTGCCCATCGCGAGCCCGCCCACGGCAACCGGCTCGAAGCCGATCTCCTTGGTCAGCCGCTCGGCGATCGCCAACGCGTCCTTGTCGTCGCCGGCAATCGGCACGCCGACCGGCTCGCCCTGACGGTGCGCCAACTGCGGCAACTGCGTCGCGCCGATCGCATTGAAGGCGCGGACGATATGCGCGCCGGGCAGCAATTTCGCGGTGGCGAGCCCGGCGCCACCCAGCTGCTCGGCCATTTTGACGACCTCCTCGCCGCTGCGCGCGGTGGGGTTCGAGACATCCATGACGAGCGCCTTCTTCGCCAATGCCGGCCCGTAATCCTTGCCGATCTGCTCGACCGCGCCGTAGGGCACGACTAGCAGCACGACATCGGCGAAGGCGATCGCGTCGGCGACGGTGCCGGCCTTGGCATTTGGCCCAGCCGAGTCGACGAGTTCCTTCAGCTGCTCCGGGTGGCGCGAGGAGAACATGACCGGGTGGCCGGCCTTGGCGAACAGCGTGCCGAGAGAGCCGCCTTCGCGGCCGGCGCCGATTGTACCGATCTTGAGCGGCGCGCCCCCTCCTTGGCTCTGCGCGAGCGCAGCGACGGGCGAGGCCGCGAGCGCGAGCAGCGCAGCGGTGCTGCCGGCGAAATGCAGGAAGTCGCGGCGGCGAAGATCGGAAAGACGCGGCGTGCTCATGGTCGGGATCTCCGGGCGATAGCAATTCCCGGGTTATATACGGCTGGCCTCGCCGACCCTCCCCATCACGATTGCGCCACCGCCCCCACCGGCTTGTTTAACTGGGGGCTGTGCACATGCTCGGGGCGCACGCCGATGCCGATGATGCGCGCCGGGATGCGGCGCAGCACCGGAAAGCGGTTGAACAGCGTCACGGCCCAAGGCGCGGTGATCGGCTTCTCGGAATCGAGGAGCGGGTCGATGACGCGGCTCTGCACTCCGATCTGCATCGCCTGAATCACCTTCATCGGCAAGGTGCGGCGGCGCTGCACGGCGGCGAGGTCATCGGTCGTGAGACGTCCTTCGCGCAACGGCAGGGCGAGGATATTGGCGGCAGCGACCGCGTCCTGCACCGCGAGATTAACCCCGACCCCACCGATCGGCGACATCGCATGCGCCGCGTCGCCGATGCAGAGGAGGCCGAGCCGCCACCATTTCTCTAGGCGGTCGACGACAACGGTCAGCAATTTGATGTCATCCCAATCTTTGAGCTCCTGCACCCGGTCGGCGAGATAGGGCGCCAAGCGAACGATCTCGGCGCGAAACGCGTCGAGGCCACGCGCGCGCACCATGTCGTAGCCGTTCTTGCGGATGACAAAGGCGCATTGCCAATAGTCGCCCCGATTGAGCGTGACGAGCAGATGGCCGAAATTGATAAAGCCGCCGGTCTGCTCCGGGTCGTCCGGCCGCCGCGACAGGCGCATCCACAACACATCCATAGGCGCGCCGAGATTTGTCACCGCCAAACCCGCTCGCTCGCGCACGGTCGAGTGACGCCCGTCGGCGCCGACGATGAGGTCGGCGCGGATCTCGATCGGGCCACCCGGGCTGTTGGCGTGCAACCCGACAACGCGATCGCCCTCGAGGATCAGATCGTTCGCGTCGGTCTCCATCCGCAGATCAAAGCCCGGGTAGCGGCGCCCTTGTTCCCCCAGGAAATTCAGGAAATCCCATTGCGGCATCAGCGCGATAAACTTGCAGACGGTCGGTAGATGCGTGAAGTCTGCCAGCTGAATCTCGGTATTCCCGACGAGCCCCCGCAACGATTGCACCTTCTGATGCGGCAGTTTCAGGAACGCATCGAGCAGGCCGAGCTCGTGCATGATCTGCAAGGTCGAGGGATGGATCGTGTCGCCGCGGAAATCACGGAAGAAATCTCTGTGCCGCTCGATCACGACGGTTCTGACGCCGGCGCGCGCCAACAGAAACCCGAGCATAATTCCGGCCGGCCCGCCGCCGGCGATGCAGCATGTCGTCTGCAATGCGTTCAAATCGCTATCCCGGTGCGCCCGCCGGCCGTTTTAGCGCGAGGCCGTCGCCCAAACGCACCGGCAGCCAATGCGCCGGGTGGGCCATCGCGCGCTCCGGCGCCTCGCCGGAGAGCGACATCCAGCGCTCGCGATGCCATGACGTCATCGCCACCTCGGCGCGCAACTTTGCGCCGGGCTGCGGCGGTGCGAATCCGAGCGCCGACCACGGCAGCAGCATCTCGGCGGTGATGCGTGGCTGGTCGGCGCCAAAATACACGGCCTCGGCGTCGGGCACCGGATGGCAACCCTCCGCGATGATTTGGGCCGCGGCGCCGGCGCAGAGCAGGGCGGTCATCGGCGGGTGATCGCGGAGCTTTGTGCGCGGTGGGATAAAGAACAGCGTGAAGCGCCGCGGTCCGGCGCCGAGATCCAGGCCTAGTTCGATGCGGTAGGCGTCGGCGAGCGGGAAACTGCCGGCATAGGGGAACAGGTCGATATCGAAATAATCCTGCCCGATCGTGCCGAGCGCCAGGCCGCGCTCGTTCCACGATAGGTAGATCTCGCCGAAATCGACCGTGCCGGGCGATGGCTTTAGCGGTGGCAGAAGGCTCGCCGGCTTCGGCCAATCCGCGAGCGACTTATCGTGCACATCGATATCGGCATGCGGCAGCACGATCGGTCCGTCATTGTTCACGCGACCGGCGGCGGCCGCGTTTTTTGCAGCGGCGGCGTGGATTGCGGGCGCATCCCGATTGGCGGCGGCGAGCGCCTCGGTCAGCTGTCCATAGGGCCGATCGTCGACATCGACGAGACCAAAATTATAGTCCTCGCCGTCGGCGCGGCCGCCTTTCGGATGGTCGTAATACTGAAACCAATGTGTCCCGACGATCTCCGGCAATGCCGCGAAATTACGCGTCGCCGCCGCCGCGCCCTGTGCCCGCTCGGCTTGGGTATCGACCGTCATCAGATGGCCGTTATTCGTGTTGCCGGTGCGGTTCTCGCGCGCCGCGAAGAACCACTCGGTGATCAGCACCGGCTTGCCGCCCGACAGCTTTTCAAGCCCGCCAAAGAAATAGCGCGCGAGCCAGCCGTCGCCGGCATCTACATTGTAGTTGATCGCGATCGCATCGACATGCGGCGCCATCGCCTTGACCGCCGCCGGATCGTAGTAGATCGGCAGCCGGTCGCCAAAATAGAGCGCGTCGGGATCGGCGGCGCGGATCGCGCGCTCGGCGAGCGTATAATAGCGCTCGGCGACGATGCCGGCCCATTCGCGGACCGCGGCGATGCCATGGCTGTCCGGCCGCAGCGCGGTGAGCTGCCGGGCGTCGAGCATTCCATCCCATGACCCGACGCCTTCGGGCGGGCGGAAATCCGCCGTGAAGCGCGCCCAGTCATCGCCGTAATGCCGGCGCAGCATCGCGACCCAGCGCTGCTTTGTGACATTGTCGGCCGGCTTCATCGAGAAAAAGCCGAACAGCGCGCCGGCCCACCAGCCGACCTCATTGTCGGAGAAATAACCGATGCGATAGGGCGAGCCGCGATAGGGCGCGACGAGATCGCGGGCCAAGCTCATCATCCGAGCTTCGGTGTCGGGCGAGAACGGATCGAACCAATGGAATTTCGCGAGCCGCCCGAGTTCGAGGTTGATGACCGTCGGCAGCCGCAATTCCTGCGGCGGCAGTGACCAGCCGCCGGCGCTGTTAAAGCCCCAGTCGCTCAGCCGACGCCGCGTCGCCGCGGCCCAATCGGCGATCGTCGGGGCGAATTTCTGCCAATCATAGCCGGTATAGGCTTGGCCGAGCTTTCCGTGCTCGCCATTGCCGCCATCGAGAATGTTGACCCCGAGACTATAGAAGCGGTGGCCGCACGGCGTCTTCAGCCACTGGGCGCCGTCCTCGCTCGCCACGGACCAGCGGCTTGTCGGCGCGTCGTCGAAATCGCAGGCGAGCGCGGGGGCGGCTGCAAACGCCGCCAGCAAGGCAGCGACAAGAACCCCCCCGGTGCGCGGCACGTGTCCGGCCGGCCGAACTTAGGGGCCGGGCGGCGGACCCATCGTGCCGCCGACGGTCAGCCCGTCCATGCGCAAGGTCGGCTGACCGACCCCGACCGGCACGCCCTGGCCGTCCTTGCCGCAGGTTCCGACCCCGTCATCGAGGCGGAGGTCGTTGCCGATCATTGTGACCTTGTTCATCGCGTCGGGGCCGTTGCCGATCAGTGTCGCACCCTTGACCGCCGCGCCAATCTTGCCGTCCTCGATCAGATAGGCTTCCGAGGCCGAGAAGACGAATTTGCCCGAGGTGATATCGACGCTGCCGCCGCCGAAATTGACGGCGTAGAGGCCGCGCTTGACCGAGCGCATGATCTCCTGCGGGTCGTGCTTGCCGGCCAGCATATACGTGTTCGTCATGCGCGGGATCGGCGCATGCGCGAAGCTTTCGCGCCGGCCGTTGCCGGTCGGCGCGACGCCCATCAGCCGCGCATTCATGCGATCCTGCATGTAGCCCTTCAGGATCCCGTCCTCGATCAGCACGTTGTAGGCCGAGGGCGTGCCCTCGTCGTCGATCGTCAAGGAGCCACGCCGGTCGGGCAAGGTGCCGTCGTCGACCACCGTGACGCCCTTCGCCGCGACCTGCTGCCCGATCTGGCCGGAGAAGGTCGAGGTCTTTTTGCGGTTGAAATCGCCTTCGAGCCCGTGCCCGACCGCCTCGTGCAGCATGACCCCGGGCCAGCCCGGCCCGAGCACGACCGTCATCTCGCCGGCCGGGGCGGGCACCGAGCCGAGATTAACCAGCGCCTGGCGCAGCGCCTCATCGACCTGCGCTCGCCAATTGGCCGGATCGAGGTAGTATTCGTAGCTGACGCGCCCGCCGGCGCCGTGCGATCCGGTCTCCATCCTGTCGCCTTCGCCGACGACGATCGAGACGTTGAGGCGGACGAGCGGGCGGATATCGGCGGCGCGGCGGCCGTCCGGCCGGATGATCTGCACCGCCTGCCAGACGCCGGAGAGCGAGGCCATGACCTGGCGGACCCGCGGATCGCGGCTGCGCGCATAGGCGTCGATCTCGTTCAACAGCTTGGCTTTGGCGGCGAGGTCAACGCCGAGCGGGTTGAGATCGGTGTAGAGCGTGCGATTCGTGCCCTGCGGCGGATCGGCGAGCGTCCCGGCATAACCCTGGCCGACCGCCCGGACCGCCGCCGCGGCACGGCGAATGGCCGCTTCCGACAATTCCGAGGCGTGGGCATAGCCGGTGGCTTCGCCGGCGACCGCGCGCAGGCCAAAGCCCTGCGTCGTATCGAACGAGGCACTCTTGATGCGGCCATCGTCGAGCGCGACGCTCTCGGATTGGCTGTATTCCAGAAACAGCTCGCCGTCATCCATGCCGGAGAGCGCCTCGCCCACCAATTTTTCGACGCGGCCCGGTTCCATTCCCGTGCGGTCGAAAAACAGATCGTTGGTCACGGCAAGATTGCTCATTCGGCGGCTCCGGGCTGCGGCATCGGTGAATATGCCGCAAATATGGTCGCGAGATGGCTGCAGCGAAAGGCGGTCGGCGCCTTTCGCCGGTTCCGCTGACGTTTCCACTGACGAGACAACGAAAATTGTCATCCCGCCGTAGGCCCGGATCCACCGTTCTGCCGCTCTTGCATCTCACGGATGGGTCCCGGCTGCGCCGGGACGACGAAGGAGGGACAGCGGCAGTCGGGGAGGGGCTGCAACCATACACGGCATGCGACGGCTTGCCGCAAAGACGGGGCGGCTTCCCGGGGTGCCTCGCATTGTCGCTCCGGCGAGCTTTGGTGTAGGGTCCGCCGCGGTTGCTGCCGCTCTCGCCCGGCACGGAACGGGGCGGCGGCGCGGCTTCGGCCGAACGGCGCGAAGCCCGGACCATCCTGCTCGGACATCGTTATCCGAACAGCGGCTCCGGGTAACGCGCCGGAACGCCGGCCGAGGCACGGCGGGGGAGGGGCTGCGAGGCATGCTGCGCGGGGTGAGATCGGTAACAGGATGGCGGCTGGCGCGAGTCTGTCT
>WNFW01002259.1_pt1 | contig 13127 bp, 12 predicted proteins | sample 5400131 | NCBI WGS metagenome assembly WNFW01 (sample SAMN13153362, study PRJNA577476) | soil metagenome | isolation source: 20 cm soil or saprolite under grassland replicate 1 | place: USA:California | collected 2016-06-15 | reverse complement strand
CAACGCATGCGTCGCGTGGTGCTGCCACAGGCGACCCGGGTGATCATCCCGCCGACGGGCAACGAGTTCATCGCGATGATGAAAGACACCGCGCTCGTGAGCTTCTTGGGCGCGGAAGTGGCTCGCGCGGAGCTCTTCCTTCGAGCGCAGCTCGCGTTCTCCGAGGACCTCACGAAGCGGCTCGAGCCGCTCCTCGTGGCCGCTGCCCTGTACTGGGCTCTCACCGCGATCTTCACGGTCTTCCAGGTGCGGATCGAACGTCGGATGGCGAAGGGCTACGTGCGGGTGACGGCACAAACCGCGACCGGAGGGAGGCGGAACCAGTACCTCCCGGCTCCGGCCCGCGATGAGCAAGGCGATGAGCAAGGAGGGGCTGAGATCGCCGCGCCGTCAGGCCAACCGGGGATCCTGCCCACCTTCGAGGAGCCACGGCCATGATCCACGATGGAGAGGCCGTCGTTCGCGTGGAGAACCTCCATAAATACTTCGGTCCCCTGGAGGTGCTGAGGGGGATCGACTTGAAGGTTCATGCGGGCGAAGTGGTCGTGATCTTCGGGCGATCCGGGTCGGGAAAATCCACGTTCCTCCGCTGCATCAACTTCCTCGAGGACCCGACCGAGGGCTGGATCGAGGTGGCAGGGATCCGGATGGAGGGCGGTCACCGAACCCGGACCAAGCGGGAGCAGATCCGCAAACTGAGGACCCACGCTGGGATGGTCTTCCAGCAGTTCAACCTCTTCCCGCACATGACCACGCTCCAAAACGTGATGGAGGGTCCGGTCACCGTGAAGGGGCGGGACGCCGCGTCGGTCAAGCCCTCGGCCCTCGAGCTCCTCGCCAAGGTCGGATTGGCCGACAAGGCCGACGAATACCCGATCCGCCTATCCGGGGGTCAGCAGCAACGAGTGGCCATCGCGAGGGCGCTCGCGATGGAGCCCGACGTGATGCTCTTCGACGAGCCGACGTCGGCGCTTGACCCGGAGCTGATCGGAGAGGTCCTCAACGTGATGAAGTCACTGGCGACCGAACTGCACATGACGATGATGGTCGTCACTCACGAGATGGGGTTCGCGCGGGAGGTGGCGAGCAGGATGTGCTTCTTCAACGACGGCGTGATCTTGGAAGAGGGAACCCCGACGCAGATCTTCGAGCACACGCGGTTCCCGGAGACCCGGAAGTTCCTCGATGCGGTCCTGTGACGGATCACCCCGAACGAGATGACGGGCCGCGGCTCCCCTCGGAGCCGGTCGCGCCTTCCCCATACGCGACCGTCCCCTGTCGAGCGCCGCGGCCCGTCACGTCGAGGTCCCTTGCGGTGTGAACCGCCCGGACCGAAAGCGGAGGTTAGACGCAAGGTTGAGACCTGTCAACCGGATGCGATGTGCTCGTGCGCAGTCCATGTTGACCATCGCCGCAGGTGACGCGTCGCCGTCGAAAGAACGACAAGACCGTGAACGAGTTCCGGCGACGCAAACCCTCGACCGGCACCCGAGGGTATGACGAAGCCTCAAGCTCGCGCGGCGACGATAACGAGCTCGGTGCCGAGTCCCAGCAGGAAGCCGATCAGCACGCCCCACAACGTGATCTCCCACGAGAGCTTCCTGCCGACCGAGAACAGCTCACCGATCACGTACAGGATCGCACCCGCGGCGAGCGTGAGGAACGCGACGAAGACGTACTCGCTCGAGATCGAGTTCCCGATGAGGGTTCCGAAGAACGTCGGCCCGCCCGCGACGAGACCGGCGAGCAGGAGCCACGACCACGTCGGGCGGACGTCCGCCGCGACGAGCGGGCCGACGATACCGAAGCCCTCCGTCGCGTTGTGCAGCCCGAAGCCGACCACGAGCAGGAGGGCGAGCGAGATCTCGTCGGCGTGCGCTGCCTGACCGATCGCAAGTCCCTCGGAGAAGTTGTGCAGCCCGATCCCCGCGGCGATCGTCATCGCGAGGTGGAGCGCCTCGTCCCGACGACCGACCGCGGTCTCCGCGTAGGCCATCGCGCCGGGGCCGATGCTCGCGCGACGCCGTCGGATGGCCTTGCCCACGTAGAGCAGGCTCATCAGTCCGACGCCCAGCCCGATCCCGTAGCACACCGTCAGGCCCGCGAACCGCGCCCACGAGCCGCCGACCTGGGCGATCGTGAGGGACCCGTCGAGGACCTCGCCGGCGTTCGCGAGGATGTCGATCAACAGGAAGGTGAGGATCCCGGCCGAGATCCCGTTCAGGAGCGTCTTGGTCCTGACGCTCCGCATCTCGACGCGACCCATCGGCAGTCCGAGGAAGATCGTGAAGCCGGCGACGGCCCCGAGGGCCGCAACTTCTGCCGTGCTCATCACCGCCACCTTCCGAAGCCGCGCCGACGCTCCGAAACACGCGCCGGCTCCACGCGGGCGAATCCTATCGGGGAGGTCGGATTCGCGGCAAGTTCGCATACGAACCATCTCTCGACCGTGACTCGAGACCCCGGCGACCTGGCCGGCGGGGCCGTCGGGAGCGCTCGTTAGGATGAGGGCGTGGCTGATGACGGCGTCGAGCGCGAACGACGGAAGCTCTTCCTGCTCGACGGTCACAGCCTCGCCTATCGTGCGTTCTTCGCGCTCCCGCCGACCCTCGCTACGAGCAGCGGCACGGTGACGAACGCCGTCTACGGGTTCACCTCGATGCTGATCAAGCTGCTCGCCGAGGAGAAACCCGACCTGATCGCCGTGGCGTTCGACACGGGCAAACCGACCGTTCGGCTGGAGATGGATGCCGAGTACAAGGCCGGTCGTCGCGAGACGCCGGCCGACTTCGGGCCGCAGCTCGCGCTCATCGAAGAAGTGCTCAACACGCTTCGGATCCCCATCGTGCGGGTGGAAGGTCACGAGGCCGACGATGCGCTCGGAACGCTGGCCGAAGAGGCGAGCGACGAGGGCATCGACGCCGTGATCGTCACTGCGGATCGCGACTTCTTCCAGTTGACCCGTGATCCCTCGAACGGACGCGGCGCCATCTCGATCCTGTTCAATCGGCGCGGGATCTCCGAGATCGACCTGATGGGTCCCCACGAGGTGCTGACGAAGTACGGCGTGTCACCCTCCCAGTACCTGGACTACGTCGCGCTCAAGGGCGATACATCCGACAACATCCCGGGCGTGCCGGGCGTGGGGGAGAAGACCGCCGCCAAGCTCGTGCAGGAGTGGGGTTCGGTCGAGGATCTCGTCGCGCACGTGGACGACCTGCGCGGGAAGCTCAAGGAGAGCGTCGCGGCCGCGGTCGATCGGCTCGGTCTGAACAAGCAGCTCGCCCGGATCGTGACCGACCTCGATCTAGACGTCCGGCCGGAGGACTGCGTGATGGGTGCGTTCGACCCCGACGCCGTCCATCGACTGTTCGCGTCGCTCGAGTTCCGCTCGTTGCTCGACCGGCTCAACGAGGCGGTCGGCTCGATCAAACCGAAGGTCGAGCTGGCGGAGTTGGACCTCACCCAACGCGACGTCTCGGAGCTCGTGAAGGTGCTCCAGGCCGGACCCGCGGCCGTCCGCTTGCGGGCCGACGACGGCAGGGTGCGGGGGGCAGCCGTATCGGCCGGGGGCGGGCAGGCCGCCTACGCCCCGCTCGATGGGCTGGGGCCTCTGGCCGACCCGCTCGCCGACCCCACCGCGCCGAAGTGGGCGCACGACGCCAAGGCGCTGGAGCGTACGGTGCTCGCGGAAGGGGGGAGCGTGGCCGCCGTCGCCTTCGACACGATGCTCGCCGGCTACCTGCTGGACCCGGCGTCTGCTACCTATCCGCTGCCGGTCCTCTGCGAGCGCTATCTCGGAGTGGACGTGGTCGGCGACGCGGGTGAGGACGAAGCGGGTCAGCTGTTCGCGGAAGATCCGTGGCGCGCGACGGCCGCGGACGCGGCGGCCGTCGCGCTGCTCGCCCCCGTCATGGACGAAGAGGTGAACCGCCTCGGGCTCCGGCGGTTGCTCGAGGACGTCGAGCTGCCGCTCTCGTCCGTCCTCGCGCGGATGGAGGCCCGTGGCGTGCGTCTGGATGTCGAATACCTCCAGGAGATGGGCGCGACGGCTCGGGAGCAGATGGCCGAGCTGACGGCAGAGATCTACCGGCTCGCCGGCCGGGAGTTCAACCTCAACTCGCCTCCCCAGCTGCGGGAGGTGCTGTACGACGAGCTCGGGTTGCAACCCGGGAAGCGCACCACCAAGGGTGCCCTCTCGACCGACGCGTCGGTGTTGGAGAAGCTCCGCGATACCCACGAGATCGACGATGCGCTCCTGTCGTGGCGCGAACTCGACAAGCTCAATTCCACCTACCTCGAGGCCCTGCCCCGGATGGTCGATCCGCGTGACGGTCGCGTGCACACGTCCTTCAATCAGGCCGCGGCCGCGACGGGACGCCTCAGCAGCTCCAACCCCAACCTGCAGAACATCCCCGTGCGCTCGGAGCTCGGTCGCCGGATCCGGCGGTCGTTCATCCCGGGGTCGCCGGACCAGCTGCTGCTCGTCGCCGACTACTCCCAGATCGAGCTCCGCGTACTCGCCCATCTCTCCGGTGACGAAGGGCTCCGTGACGCCTTCGAGGCCGGGACCGACATCCATGCCGCAACCGCCGCCACCGTCTTCGGATTGCCCCTCGATCAGGTGGACCCTGAGCTCCGGCGTCGCGCGAAGATGGTGAACTACGGGTTGGCGTACGGCATGAACGCGTGGGGTCTCGCCCAGCGCTTGGACATCCCGCCCGATGAGGCGGAGGAGATCCTGAGCGGATACTTCGAGGGATTCCCGAAGATCCGCGACTACCTCCTAGCACAGGTCGACCGGGCGCGGATGGACGGGTTCACCGAGACGATCCTTGGCCGGAGGCGGTACATCCCTGAGTTGACGAGCGGGAACCGCAGGCTGCAAGCGCTGGGGGAGCGGCAGGCGCTGAACGCACCGATCCAGGGGAGCGCCAGCGACGTCTTCAAGGTGGCGATGATCCGCGTGGACGAGGCCTTGCGGCAGCGGCCGGAGCTCGACTGCCACATGCTGCTCACCGTCCACGACGAGTTGGTCTTCGAGGTGCCGGCGGACCGGGTCGAGGACGCGGCGGCCGTGGTGGCCGATCGGATGGAGCACGCGATCGATCTCGACGTGGCGCTGCGTGCCGACGTGGGCTGGGGTCCCAACTGGGCCGAAGCCACGCCCGCGGGACACTGACGCTCGCCCGTTCTCATTGACGTCGTTCTCGCAGCGTACGTAACCTCTCGTACGGCCCGCGGGGTTCGCGTCCCGCGCCGGAGGCAAAACCCAAACCGCCCTCGGCGAAGCGTCCCGCGCGGCGGAAGGAGACGGACGGTATGAGTGACGAGATGACGGTCGCGTCCGAGGAGGAGCAGGAGGCCCCGGCAGCAGCGCCGGTGGACGAGGCTCCCGAACCGGCGGCGACCGAGACCAAGGCGGGCGAGCAGCCCGACCTGACACCCGAAGAGCTGATCGCCGCGCTCGAGGCCTCGTTCCGCGACTTCAAGGATGGCGACATCGTCGAGGGCGAGGTCGTGAAGATCGATCGCGACGAGGTGCTCCTCGACATCGGGTACAAGTCCGAGGGGGTGATCCCCTCGAAGGAGCTTTCGATCCGCCACGACGTCGATCCGAGCCAGGTCGTCAAGGTCGGGGACAGGATCGAGGCCCTCGTGCTCCAGAAGGAGGACAAGGAGGGCCGGTTGATCCTGTCGAAGAAGCGGGCGCAGTACGAGCGCGCGTGGGGCAGGATCGAGGAGGTCATGCATTCCGGCCAGACCATCACGGGTCCCGTGATCGAGGTCGTGAAGGGCGGGCTGATCCTGGACATCGGATTGCGCGGGTTCCTGCCGGCATCCCTCGTCGACCTGCGCCGAGTCCGCGATCTGCAACCCTTCGTCGGGCAGGAGCTCGAGGCGAAGATCATCGAGCTCGACCGGAACCGCAACAACGTCGTGCTATCACGTCGCGCCTTCCTTGAGGAGTCACAGTCGGAGGGTCGCAAGACCTTCCTGCAGTCACTCCAGAAGGGTGAGCGTCGGAAGGGGACGGTCAGCTCGATCGTCAACTTCGGCGCGTTCGTGGATCTGGGGGGTGTCGACGGGCTCGTGCACGTGTCCGAGCTGTCGTGGAAGCACGTGGATCATCCCCAGGAGGTCGTGGCGGTCGGGCAGGAGGTCGAGGTCGAGGTGCTCGACGTGGACCTCGAGCGGGAGCGCGTTTCGCTCTCGCTCAAGGCGACCCAGGAAGATCCGTGGAAGGAGTTCGAGCGCACCTCACAGGCCGGCTCGGTCATCACCGGGACCGTCACCAAGCTCGTCCCCTTCGGTGCGTTCGTCCGGGTCGCGCAGGGCATCGAGGGCCTCGTTCACATCTCCGAGATCAGCCATGAGCACGTCGATTCTCCGGAATCTGTGCTGCAGGTCGGCCAGGAGGTGCAGGTGAAGGTCATCGACGTCGACGTCTCGCGACGTCGCGTCTCGCTGTCGATGCGACAGGTCGCCGCCGCTCCTCCGAAGCCCAAGGAGATCGAGGTCGAGAAGGAGGAGCCCGAGCACGAAGCCGGGCCCGAGATGTCGACCGCGATCGAGGTCCCCCAGGAGATCCTGGATGCCGTCGCCGAGGCCGAATCGACCACGGTGCCGGGGAGCGCCGTCGCCGACGTCGTCGTTGCGGACGCAGGAGAGGCGGCCGGTGAGCAGCCGGTCGAAGCCGATGCGTCGGGAGGAGCGGGAGCGCCCGGGTCCGCAGAGGAGGCCCCGGCCGAGCCGGTCGTCACGCCCGAGGCCGTGGCTCCGACCGAGGAAGCGGAGCCCGAGGCGGAGACCGCCGACGAAGAGGTCTCGCTCGAAGCCATCCTGCAGGACCTGAAACGCCGCGAGGGCAGAAGCGAGTAGCGGGTCGCATGCTCCTCGTGGGGTTGACGGGGGGGATCGGGTCCGGGAAATCGACGGTCGCGGGCATGCTCCGGGAGCGCGGCGCCGTCGTCCTGGATGCCGACGATTTCGCTCGGGCGGCGGTGGTCGCCGGATCCGATGGACTCCGGAAGGTGACGCAGCGTTTCGGTGCCGACGTCCTGGGGCCGGACGGTGAGCTGGATCGTCGGAAGCTGGCATCGATCGTCTTCGCCGATCCGGCCGCGCTCTTTGACCTCGAGGCGATCGTGCATCCCGAGGTCCGCAGGATGTTCGCGGATGGCATCCAGGAGAACCTCGACGGCGAACGGGTCGTCGTCCTGGTCAATCCGTTGCTGATCGAGATGGGGACCCACCGGGACTGCGACATCGTCGTGGTGGTCTCAGCCTCGATCGACACCCAGATCGCCAGATCCGTTGCGCGTGGCATGGACGAGAGCGACGTCCGCGCTCGGATCGCGGCGCAGCTGCCCTTGGCAGAGCGCGCGCAGGCGGCGGACGTGTTGATCGACAACGAGGGCACGCTCGACGAGCTCGAGCGCGAAGTGGACGTGCTCTGGCACCAGCTGCAAGACCGGGCATCGGCTCCCGTCTGAAGCGTCGGTATCCTTCCCGCGTGCGGTTCCGTGCGGTGTTCTTCGACGCGGGCGAGACGCTCGTGCATCCGGCGCCCTCGTTCCCCGAGCTCTTCGCGCGGGTCGTGACGCGCGAGGGCTACCCCCGGGACCCCGTCGCGATCAGCGAAGGTCTGGCGATGGTCACCGACGAGTTCCGGCGGGCGTCGGAAGAACATGCCCTCTGGACGACGGCGCCGGAGCGGTCCCGCCGGTTCTGGCTGGGTGTCTACGACCGCTTCCTCGACGTGCTCGACCTCCCGCGCGACGACGGCCTGGCCGACACGCTGTACGGAGCGTTCACCGACCGAACGAACTACGCATCGTTCGATGACGTGGGGTCGGCGCTCGAGGCTTTACGCGACGCGGGCCTCCAACTCGGGGTGATCTCCAACTACGAGGCGTGGCTCGAGGATCTCCTCGTGGACCTGGAGCTCACCTCGCTGCTCTCCGTCCGCGTCGTCTCCGGGATCGAAGGCGTCGAGAAGCCGGACCCCGCCATCTTCCATCTCGCGCTCAAGAGGGTCGGGCTTCCGGCGCGCGACGTCGTCTACGTCGGGGATGTGCCCGACTTCGACATCGATCCAGCGGCCGGCGTGGGGATGTTCCCGGTCCTGATCGATCGCCGGGGGCGCCATGCGGATTTCACCGGTCCGCGCGTCAGCGATCTCCGCCAACTGCCAGCCCTCTTGGAGGCGTCGTGACCGAGGAACGGCTGTACAGCCTGGACCAGGCGAACGCTGAGCTGATGGACCTGCGGGAGCGACTCCCTCGTCTCCGCGTCGCGCGCGACGGGTTGATCGCGGCCAGCGAACGGATCAAGGCCGCCGTGGCGAGTGATGGTGGTGGCGTTGCCGAGGCCGGGTGGTTCACGCAGCAGCAGACGCTCAAGGCCGAGATCGAACACCTGGCCGAGCGCGGGATCCTCCTGCGCGATCCGGAGATCGGACTGATCGATTTCCCCGCCGAGCGCGACGGGCGACGCGTGTACCTCTGCTGGCGGTTGGGCGAGGACGAGGTCGCCTGGTATCACGAGGCGACCGCGGGGTTCGGCAACCGGAAGCCACTATGACCGAGCGACCCACCGTGGTCGTGTGGCGGGCGGCGAACGCCGATCACCTCCCGGGGATCGAGGCGGCCGGAGCGGTCGCGGAGGTCCGGTTCGTGCCGGACGCGCCTACGTTGCGGTCCGCGCTCGGGGACGCCGATGCGGTGTTCTTCTTCCATGGAGCGAAGCCCGACCTCGAAGAGGCCTGGCCGCTCGCCGCGACGCTCCGATGGATCCAGTCCGCCAGCGACGGCGTGGACGGGCTGCTGTTCCCCGCGCTCGTGCAGAGCGACGTCGAGGTCACGAATGCGCGCGGTGTCTTCGACGACGCCATCGCCGAGTGGGTGATCGGGGCGATGCTCGCCATGGTGACGGGCCTGGATCGCTCGCTCGTGTCGCAGACCGAGCGCCGGTGGGACGACGACCGCGGGACCGAGCGTCTGGCCGGCAAGCGGTTCCTGGCGGTCGGGCCCGGGCCCATCGGCCGGGCGGCGGCGCGGCGCGCGCGTGACCTGGGCATGGTCGTGGCCGCGGTCGGGCGCGCGCCGCGCGTCGACGATCTGTTCGAACGGATCGGGGGTCCCGACGACCTCCTTGCGATGCTCGCCGAGGCCGATGTCGTGCTCGATGCCTTGCCGCTCTCACCCGGGACACACCACTTCTTCGATGCCGCCGCGTTCGCGGCGATGAAGTCCACCGGCCGCTTCCTGAACGTCGGTCGCGGCGGGACGGTTGACGAGCGCGCCCTCGTCGCCGCGCTCGAGCGGGACGCCATCGGCGGGGCGGCGCTCGACGTCTTCGAGGAGGAACCCCTCCCCGCGACGTCGCCGCTGTGGACGCTCCCGACCGTGATCGTCTCGCCCCACATCTGCGGCGACTTCGAGGGGTGGGAGGAGGCGGTCGTCGCGGTGTTCCTCGACAACCTCGGTCGGTTCGTCCGGGGGGAGCCGCTCCGCAACCGGGTCGACACGCGGGCCGGATTCGGCATCGGGTAGGGTCCCGCCGGGATGGGCGAACGCGTCGTCGAGGTGCACGACCTCCGCAAGTCGTATGGGGAGCTCGAGGCCGTCCGGGGTATCTCGTTCGACGTCGATCGCGGCGAGGTCTTCGCGATGCTCGGGCCGAACGGGGCGGGCAAGACCACGACCACCGAGATCCTCGAGGGGTACCGGACCCGAAGCGCCGGCGACGTGAAGGTGCTCGGGCACGACCCGGCGAGGCGGGAGCGCGCACTCAAGGAGCGCGTCGGCATCGTGCTCCAATCGACGGGCATCGACCCGTTCCTCACCGTGACCGAGACGATCGAGATGTATGCCGGGTACTACCCGTCGCGCCGGCCGACCGCCGAGGTGATCGAGGTGGTCGGGCTCACGGAGAAGCGGGACACGCGTGTGAATAGGCTGTCCGGCGGCCAGCAGCGCCGCCTCGACGTCGCGATCGCCCTGGCCGGTGACCCCGAGCTGCTCTTCCTCGACGAACCAACCACCGGGTTCGACCCGAACGCGCGGCGCACCGCGTGGGAGGTCGTGAAGAACCTCGTCGCGATCGGGAAGACCGTGTTCCTCACCACGCACTTCATGGACGAGGCGCAGTACCTGGCCGACCGCGTCGTGGTGATCGCCGATGGGCTGATCGTCGCCCAGGGTCCGCCGGCGAGCATCGCCGGTCGCGAGCAGATGCAGACGCGGATCCGGTTCCGGCTCCCCGACGGCGCACCGGAGCCGGCGGATCGGGTGCAGCGCCTCCCCGACGGCACCCGTGAGCTGCGGGTCGACGCGGGGGAGACGACGAGGATCGTGCACGACCTCACCGGATGGGCGTTGGATCACGGCGTCGAGCTGGAGGCGCTGGAGATCAGCCTGCCGACCCTCGAGGACGTGTACCTCCAGCTGACGGGTTCGGAGGTGGGCACGTGAACGACGTTGCGCTTACCGCCCGGCAGGTCCGTTATACGAACAGGGCCTTCTGGCGGAACCCGCAGGCGGCGTTCTTCACCTTCGCGTTCCCACTGATGTTCCTCGTGATCTTCACGGCGCTCCTCGGTGGGGGCACCGTGACGATCCACGGACTCGAGTTCAACCAGTCCACCTACTACGTGGCCGGGATGTCGGCGTTCGCGATCATCACCGCGTGTTACACGAACCTCGCGATCAGCGTGACCTTCCAGCGCGATGCCGGGATCCTGAAGCGGACACGAGGCACGCCGTTGCCTGGGTCCGACTACCTGACGGCTCGCGTGATCCATGCGGTGCTGATCGCGGTGCTCCTGGTCGCGATCTGCGCATCGTTCGGGGCGGCGTTCTACAACGCCTCGATCCCGACCGGGATCGGACTCGTTCGGACGATCGTCGTGGTCCTCGTCGGCGCCGCGAGTTTCGCGGCGTTAGGGCTCGCCCTCACGGGCGGGATCCCCAACGCCGACGCCGCGCCGCCGGTCGTGAACGCCACCATCCTGCCGCTGCTGTTCATCTCCGGCGTGTTCATCCCGATCGGGGACAACGTTCCGAAGTGGGTCGATGTCGTCGGGAACGTCTTCCCGGTACGACACCTGGTCGATGCGTTCTTGGGGGCGTACTACGGCAAGCCCTTCTTCGACTTCTCGTGGGGTGACGTTGCGGTGGTCGCGCTGTGGGGGGTCGCGGGACTCGTCGTGGCGGCCCGGACCTTCTCGTGGGAGCCGCGCAGGTAGGGCGGACCGTCCGACGACCCGTGCTAGGCTTCGCGCGTTTCTGCCGGTTCCGGGAGGGAGCACGGATGCGCAGGCCAGTGCTGGGACTCGCGATCGTGGCCTTGGTCGCCGCGGCCTGTGCGCCGAAGTCGACGAGCAGCGCCGCATCCGGGTCTCCGACGACACAGTCGTGCACGGTCGACACCATGAATCTCCACACACCCGGGAAGCTCACGATCGCGACCGGCAACCCCGCGTACTCACCGTGGTACGGAGGAAAGAGCGTGCCGGGATCCGACTGGAAATCGAGCTCCTACACGGGGGACCCGCACACCGGCAAGGGCTACGAGTCCGCATTCGCGTACGCGTTGGCGCAGCAGATGGGGTTCACGCAGGATCAGGTCGATTGGATCGGGATCCCCTTCGGGAAGTCCTTCGCTCCGGGACCGAAGGATTTCGACTTCGCGATGCAGCAGATCTCGATCACGGCGAAGCGGGCGCAGGCGGTCGACTTCAGCGACGGGTACTACAACGTGAACCAGGCGTTGATCGCCGACAACGGCTCTCCCGCGATCGGCGTGACGACGCTCGCCGGGCTGAAGGACCTGAAGCTCGGGGCGCCGGTGGGGACGACGAGCCTCCAGGTGATCCAGGACGAAGTGCAACCGAACGTCGAGCCTGCGGTGTATCCCGACCTAGACACGGCGCTGAAGGACCTCAAGAACGGCCAGATCGACGGGGTCGTCGTCGACTTCCCGGACGCGTTCTACGGGTACGCGGATCAGATCGTCGGGCAGTTCCCGCCGATCGGTGGCCAGCAGGAGCAGTTCGGACTGGCGTTCCAGAAGGGGAACTCCCTCGTGTCCTGCGTCAACCAGGCGATCGCATCATTGAAGTCGAACGGGACCTTGCAGCACCTGCAGGATCAGTGGCTCACGACCGACGCGAACGTACCCGTCTTCTCCTGATCCGGGGGGACGCGTATGGCGGGACCGATCCCGACCCCTGAAGCGGAGTTCCCAGAGCGCGGTCCCGGAGAACCTCGGACGCCTCTCGGCGGCGGAAGCCGGTGGCCACGGATCCTCGGCGGGGACGCGAGCCAGCGCAACGTCTGGATCGCCGTCGCGAGCACCGCGATCTTCTTCGGCTTCCTGGCGATCATCGTCGTCCGATCGCCTGGCTGGCCGGACGTGAAGCAATCGTTCTTCAACGGCCAGGAGTTCAAGGAGTCGTTCCCGGTGATCCTGCGCAAGTTCGTCCGCAACATCGAGATCTTCTGCATCGCCGAGGTGCTGGTCCTCTCGCTTGCGCTGTTCCTCGCGGTGCTCCGCAGCCTGCCCGGGCCCGTCTTCACCCCACTGCGCATCCTGTCGGCTGCCTATACGGATCTGTTCCGCGGCCTGCCCACGATCCTGGTGATCCTGCTCCTCGGGTACGGCATGCCGGCTCTCAACCTCCAGGGGATCCCGAACTCCGACTTCTTCTGGGCGATCGTCGCCCTCACCCTCGTGTACTCCGCATACGTCGCTGAGGTGTACCGCGCGGGGATCCAGTCGGTCCATCCGAGCCAGATCGCGGCGGCCCGTTCGCTAGGGCTGACGCGGTGGCAGTCGATGCGCCACGTCGTGCTTCCGCAAGCCGTCCGTCGCGTGATGCCGCCGCTCCTGAACGACTTCATCGGTCTGCAGAAGGACTCGGCCCTGGTCTACGTCCTTGGGGTCGTCGAGAGCCTCTCGCAGGCGACGAACATCCAAGCGGGGGATTTCAACTTCACGCCGCTGGTCGCCCTCTCCGTGATCTACGTCCTGATCACGATCCCCCAAGCGCGGTTCGTCGATCGGATGATCGCGCGAGATCAGCGCCGCCGTCAGGCGGGTGCGACGCTGTGACCGGGTCC
>WNFW01002988.1_pt1 | contig 13129 bp, 14 predicted proteins | sample 5400131 | NCBI WGS metagenome assembly WNFW01 (sample SAMN13153362, study PRJNA577476) | soil metagenome | isolation source: 20 cm soil or saprolite under grassland replicate 1 | place: USA:California | collected 2016-06-15 | reverse complement strand
ACGATTACTTCCTGTACGCCCGCTTCGGGCAGTACCTCGCCCGCACCATCGAGCAGAACCACGCCTCGGGACGGCTCATCAGCCGCGGCTTTGCGGTGCTGAACCGGATGGCGCGCGCTGCGGCGCGCAACCCCCGCATCCGCCAGATGCTGGTCTCGGGACCCCTCGAGTACATCCTCGATGCGCCCCGGGCTCGGGCGCTCGCGCGCACGCGGCTGTGCGCGGCGGCGCAGGGCTATCTCGAGAGCCTGTGCGAGTGAGGGCGGCCTTCAGAACCGCTCCCGGCCTGGCACCTGCAGGTTGTTGATCCGGGTCCGTCCGAGCGCCTTCAGGAGAAGGTTGCGGCCGGAGCGCAGCAGCGGGTACAGGAGTCTCGCCCGGCCCCTGGATCCGAAGAGCGAGCGGTTGATGCGATTGAAGGCGCCGGCGGCGCCGCCCCGAGCGGCCAGGGCATGGATCGCGTCCGCGCCGTAGTACAGAGCGCCGTCCACCTTGAGCACCATGCCCTGGTCGATGTCGAGTCCCTGCCGGGTGATCTCGTCCATGACTGCCGTGTCCTCGCGCGCATTCACCAGCCGCAGTCCGGGCACCGATGCGCGCCCATCGGCAGCGCGGCAGTAGGCATCGCACACCGGGCACTCCCGGTCGTAGACCAGCAGGACCTCGCGCGGCCTCATGCGGCCTTGAACTGCGGCGCCGGCGGAGCAAACAGCGCCGAGCCGCGGAAGCGCACCAGCATGCGCATGTTGAAGAAATGCATGAAGCCGAGCAGCACGATCACCAGACCTATCTTGGTGCTGAGGAATTCCACTGCAGTCACCGCATTGGTCGGCTTGTCCCCATAACGCAGCGCCAGGCAGACGAAGCCGATGTTTATCAGATAGAACCCGACCAGGAGCAGATGATTCACCGAATCGGCCAGCTTTTCCCGGCCGTGGAAATTCTCCACCAGAAAGACGCGGCCGTTGGAGTGCAGGCTCCTGCCTACCCAGATCGTCACCGCCAGACTCACCGCCACGTACGCCAGATACGTCCACAGCATCATGTGCGCGCTCCTTTTGTTATATAGTTAGCTCATTCGCTAAACATACTAGGAGTACTTAGCTAATTAGTCAATAGGCTAATTATGCGATGCCCCCATGTCCCTCGACAAGGTATTCGAAGCCCTCTCCTCCACCGTGCGGCGCAAGATCCTGGCCTATCTGTCGGCCACCGAGCTGACCGCGGGGGAGATCGCCGAGCGCTTCGCGATCTCCAAGCCCTCCATTTCCAAGCACCTCTCCATCCTGGAGAACGCCGGCCTCATCGCCAGTGAGCGACGCGGACAGTTCATCCACTACCGCCTGGTGCACGACAACCTCCTCAACACCCTCAACGGCTACCTGCAGGAGGTCTGTCCGGTGTCGCGGCCTCAGGGCGGCTCGCGCACCGTGAGCGCGACGTTCACCAGCTGCGTGCGGCGCACCACCTGCAGCGTGAGCGTGCTGCCGGGCGGCACGCGGCTCAAGCGCCGGTGCAGCGCGTCCACGCCGTCCACGTAGCTGTCGTCCACGGCCACGATCAGGTCCCCGGGCTGCAGGTCCGACTCAGCCGCCGGTCCCTCACTCTCGCGCGAGAGCACCTCGACCGCGCGCGTCGCGGTGAGGCCGAGCGCCCGCACCAGCCGCAGATCGAGCGGCCGGTCGCGCGCCCCCACCCCGAGCCAGGCGCGGCGCACGCGTCCCTGGGTGAGGATCTCCGTCAGCACCCATTGCGCAGTCGAGGCGGGAATGGCAAAGCCGATGCCCTGCGCCATGGCGATGATCGCGGTGTTGATGCCGGCCACGCGGCCGTGCGCGTCAGTGAGCGGCCCGCCGGAGTTTCCGGGATTGAGCGCCGCGCTGTGCTGCACGACGCCTTCGATCAGGCGGCCGTGGCGGCTGCGCAGCGAGCGCCCGAGCGCGCTCACCACGCCGGCGGACACGGTCGACTCGAACCCGAACGGGTTGCCGACCGCGACCACGAGTTGGCCGGCGCGCAGACGCTGGGTGCTGGCGAGGCGCGCGTACGGCAGCGCCCCGGCCTGCGCGCGCAGCACCGCCAGATCGGTGGCCGGATCGCGGCCGGCGACGACGGCCGGCACGGTGCGACCGTCGACGAACGTGACGCGCGCCTGCGTCACGCGCTGCACGACGTGCTCGTTGGTGAGCAGATAGCCGTCGGGCGTCACGACCACCCCCGAGCCCGCGCCACCGCGCGCCCGCTCGGCTTCCGCGGCGCCCCCGACGTACACGCTGACCACCGCCGGACCCACCTCATCGACCGCACCCACCACGGCGGCGGAATACGCATCCAGGGGGTCGGTCGGGGACGAGGGCTCCGGCGGCACGGCATCGAGCATCGCGCAGGCATGGGGACCGGCCGGACAAAAACAAGGGGTGGCTGCAGGCGGCGGGCGAGCGCCTTGAGGCCGGCACCGAGGATTCCTGCCAGAATCCCTTCCGGCCATGATCTCGCTCGCCGAAACCGCCATCCTGCTGGCCGCCGCCGTCGTCGCGGTGTCGCTGTTCCGCTTCGCGAGACTCAGCTCGATCCTCGGCTACCTCGCCGCGGGGCTGGCGATCGGGCCCTGGGGTCTCAACCTCATCGGTGACATCGACCGCATCATGCAGGTGTCGGAGTTCGGCATCGTGCTGCTGCTGTTCATCATCGGACTCGAGCTGCAGCCGACGCGGCTGTGGGTCATGCGGCGCGTGGTGTTCGGGCTCGGGGCCGCGCAGGTGGCGCTGTGCGCCGTGCTGCTCGGTGCGGGGGCCTGGGCGCTCGGTGAGCCGCCGGTCGCGGCGGCCGTCATCGGCTTCGGCCTGTCGCTGTCGTCCACGCCGCTGGTGCTGCAGGTGCTGGCCGAGCGCGGCCAGCTCAAGACGCAGTACGGGCGTGCGGCATTCGGGATCCTGCTGTTCCAGGATCTCGCCGTGCTGCCGGCGCTCGCGCTGCTGCCGCTGCTCGCGCCGCTCCCGGGGACTCACCAGGCCGGCGGCCCCTGGTGGATGGGACTGCTGAAGCTGCTGGCGGTGATCGCGGTGGTCATCGGCGGCGGGCGGCTGCTGTTGCGGCCGGCGCTGCGCATCGTGGCGCGCGTGCGGGTGGGTGAGGTGTTCACCGCCGCGGCGCTGCTCACCGTCATCGCCACCGCGCTCCTGGCGAGTCTCGCGGGCCTGTCGATGGCGCTGGGCGCGTTTCTGGCCGGCGTGCTGCTCGCCGACAGCGAGTTCCGGCACGAGCTCGAGGCCGACCTCGAGCCCTTCAAGGGCCTGCTGCTCGGGCTGTTCTTCGTCGCCGTGGGCATGTCGGCGAATCTGGGACTGCTCAGGTCCGAGCCCCTGACGGTGCTGGAGCTGAGCGCCGCATTTCTCTTCATCAAGATCGTCGCGGTGAGCGCCTTGGGGAGGCTCGCCCGCCAGCGCGGTGACTCGGCCCGGCGGCTCGGGTTCGCGCTGCCGGCGGGCGGGGAGTTTGCCTTCGTGCTGTTCACGCTCGCGGCGCGCCAGCGCATCCTGGACGCCGCGACCGCGGATCTGCTCGTTCTGGCCGTGACGCTGTCGATGATGCTGGGTCCCCTGCTGCTGATCGCGCACGAGTCCCTCACCCGACGCTGGCTCGCCCCGCCGCAGCAACCCTACGACGCCATCGAGGAGCACGAGGTCCCGGTGATCATCGCCGGCTTCGGGCGCTTCGGCCAGATCGTGGCGCGCATCCTGCGCGTGAAGGGACTGCCGTTCACCGCGCTCGACAGCAGTCAGACGCACGTGGATTTCGTGCGCCGCTTCGGCAACAAGGTCTACTACGGGGATGCCTCGAGGCTGGATCTGCTGCGCGCCGCGGGCGCCGCGAGCGCGCGCATCCTGGTGCTGGCGATCGACGACGTCGAGGCCTCGACGCGCACTGCGGTGCTGGCGCGCGAGCAGTTCCCGGGCCTGAAGGTCTTCGCCCGCGCGCGTAACCGCCAGCACGCGTTTGCGCTCATGGACGCGGGTGTGCGGGAGGTGATCCGCGACACCTACGGCTCGAGCCTGGAGATGGCGGCCTCGGTCCTGGAGGCGCTCGGAGAGACCCCGGCGGCGGCGCGCGAGGCGGTGCGCCGGTTCCGCCAGCACGATGAGGCGACCCTCGCCGCGCAATACCAGGTCAAGGACGATGAGAGCAAGTTCCTCGCCACCTCGCGCGAGGCCGCACAGCAGCTGGAGAAGCTGTTCGAGGCCGACCGCAGCGGCTCGGGGTAGCCCATGGACGAGGCGCGCAGCGTCCGGGAGTTCTGGTTCGGCAGGCTGCCGCTGTCCGCGGACGCCTTGAATCGCCGCCTGCCCTTCTGGTTCGCAGGCCCGCCTTCGGAGCTCGGCCGACTGCGCGACGAGCACATCCGCGAGCGCTTCGGCGAGCTGCTCGAGCTCGCCGCGAACGGGGCTCTGGCGAGCTGGGAGGACGGTCCGCGGCGGCGCCTGAGCCTCATCCTGCTGCTCGATCAATTCCCGCGCAACATGTTCCGCGCCACCGCACGCGCCTTCGCCTACGACGCCAGGGCGCTCGCACTGGCGCTCTCGGGCATGCAGTCAGGCGCTGACGCCGCGCTCGATCCGGTCGAGCGGATGTTCTTCTACATGCCCTTGCAGCACGCCGAGAGCCGCGAAGTACAGGATGAATCGCTCGCCGCCTACCGGCGACTGCTCGCCGAGGCGCCGCAGCCGCTGTGCGGACCCTTCGCCGCGGCGTCGCGCTCGGCCGAGAATCACCGTGCGATCATCGAGCGCTTCGGCCGCTTTCCTCATCGTAACCGGGTGCTCGGGCGCGAGAACACGCCCGCGGAAGAAGAGTGGCTGCGCAACGGGGGCGAGAAGTTCGGTCAGTGATCGCTCACGAGGAGCTCGAGGGCGCGGATACGCCGCTCGAGCTGACGCCGGGCTTCGAGCAGCTCCAGCGCCAGGGCCGCGCCGCTCACATTCACGCCCAGATCGCGCATCAGCCTGCCGATGACGCGCAGGCGCGGCAGCGCCGTCGCCGGAATCTGCCATTCGCCCGGCGGTGTTCCGCGCGGCGCCACGACACCGAGCTCGGCGAGCTCCATGACCGCGCCGAGATCGAGCCAGCACAGCCGGCAGATTTCGGTCGCGCCGATCCAGTCACCTTCGCCGAGCACATGAGCTTCGAGCCGATGAGTCACCCCTGCCATGCATCACCTCGACAGGTTCGCGCGCGGATCGAAGTCGAGCTTGCCGCGCATCTCCTCATACAACGCCTTCGCCTGCGGTGAGCTCGCGGGCGGCAGCACCACCTTCAGCTGCACGTACTGATCCCCCGGGGGTTGTCCCGGCAGGCCGCGGCCGCGCAGGCGCAGCCTCTGGCCGGACTGGGCGCCGGCGGGAATGTGCATCTCGACCGAGCCGCCGAGCGTGGGCACCGTGACCGAGGCGCCGAGGGCTGCTTCCCAGGGGGCGACCGGAAAGGTGAGCGTCACGTCGCGCCCCTCGAGTGCAAACAGCCGGTGCGGCTGCACGTGCACCTCCAGATACAGATCGCCCGCCTGGCCGCGGCCCGCGGCCGGTGCACCCTGGCCGGCGAGCCGGATCAGCTGCCCCTCGGTGACGCCCGGCGGAATGGTGACGCGCACCGTGTGCGTGCGTAATTCCACCGAGCCATCGGGCTTCACTTCGGGGCGCCTGAGCTCGAGCGTGCGCGTGGTGCCGCGGTAGGTCTCCTCGAGCTCGAGGCCGACCCGCGCGTGATGATCGCGCGCGGCGCCGCCACCACCCCTGGCGAAGGGCGAGCCGCCACCGAACAACGAGGAGAAGAACTCGCTGAAGTCCTGTTCGGCAAACCCGCCGTCCTCGGCGCCCGCACCGCTCCATCCCGAGCGGCCCGCTCCCCGCCTCGCGCCCCCGGCATGGCCCGCGCCGCCGGCACGGCCCGCGCCGCCCGAGAACTCGAAGCCGCTGCCCCAGTCCGGGGGCGGCCGGAACTGCTCGCCGGCTTTCCAGTTGGCGCCGAGCTCATCGTATGCCGCGCGCTTCTCGGGGTCCTTCAACACCTCGTACGCCTCCTGCATTTCCTTGAAACGCGCCTCCGCGTTCGGCTCCTTGCTCACATCGGGGTGGTACTTGCGCGCCAGCCGCCGGTAGGCGGCCTTGATCCGATCCGCGCTGGCCGCACGCTCCACGCCCAGGACCTTGTAGTAGTCACGGAATTCCATGTGCGTCGATTCTAATGCGGCTGAAGGCGCTCACCCGCTGGGCGCCGGCGCAGTACCCGCGTGGTGTTCCTCGTCCATGGGGTCAAACGGGGGTCAAAAAAAGGCGCCGCGAGGCGGGGGAAAATCGCATCGCGGCGCGGGAGTGGCGAACACGGGGATTTGTTCGCAACCTGTACCAGGATGAGCAAGGGCCATGCCAGATGAATTAACCTATATGAAACAGCAGATTACTGATAAATCGCTCCCGGGTACGGGGTGACGCGAATGGTCACTTTGGAGCGAGCCGGAGCCACCCTTGCCGCGCACGCGCCTGAGCTGCGGGCGCTTCGGCGAGAGGGGCGTACGCTCAGTGCGGCAGGACCGGCACGCAGGGCTGTGACTTTTCCCTGAGCGAATCGCACAGGGCGCGCGCCTGCGCCTCACCGGAGGTGGGGGCCTGCAGCCGATAGAGCGGTCCGGCGGTGTTGCCGCCCGTGATGATCCGCGGCGACAGGCCGCCGAGCTGCGCACCAAAGCGCCCCTGCAGCCGCCGCCACTCGCGGTCCGCGCTTGCCTCACTGCCGAACGCGCCCAGCTGCACACCGTACGAATTGCCCCCGGTGCGGGCGGCGCTGCGCGCGCGCGCCTCAGTGGGCTCGGCGCGGGTCAGCCGTACGACCGCAGGGGGCGCGGCGCTGTGGTGCACGGCGGGCGGCGCCGTCGCGACCTGCAACGCGCGCACGCCGGAGGGCCCCTGAGGCGCACCCCCCGGCTGTGCCGGTCCCGAGGGTGCGAGGCGCGGCATGGATCCCAGCGAGAAGGCCTCGATGCGGATGCGCGCCTCCTCGGACCATCTGCCGCTCGGGTGCGCGGCCAGGAACGCCCGGTAGGCGTCCGCGGTTGCGAGCGTCCCCGCCTGCGCCCAGTCGCGCTCTTCGGCGAGCTGCACGAGCCGGGCGCGCGCCTGCACGGCGAGCTCGCTGTCAGGATGCTGTTCGACGAAGCGTGCGTAGGCCTCGCTGGTATCGGCGGCTTCCGCGGAGCGCCAGTCCTGCTGCTCGCGGCCGCACCCCGCCGCCAGCAGCGCCACAACCGCGATCAGGGCGACTCTTCCCGCACCGAATGTGAGCATGATCGGCATCCCCAGGCGACGGACCTTACGTATTATGACCCCGGCGCACTCCAGGGAGCACCGATGAGCGAGACCATCAAGCGCAGACTGATCGACCAGATCGGGGATTCGCCGACCTTTGTCGCCGAAGGCTCCGTTCTGACCGGGGACCTGGAGACTCCTGGCCCCCTGGTGATGTGCGGCGTCGTTCGCGGCGATGGCCGCGTCGGCGGCACGCTGCGCATGTCCGTGACGGCGCAATGGCACGGGGAGATCCACGCGCTCGCAGGCGTGATCGCGGGCAGGATCTCCGGCAAGCTCGTGGTGGAGAACAAGCTCGAGGTCGGCGCCACGGCGGTGATTCACGCCGACATCGTCGCGCGCAGCATCGCGGTCGCCAAGGGCGCCATCATCGACGGCGCCGTGACGGTCACCAGCGGTGAGCCGGTGGTGCGGTTCGAGGAGAAGCGCGCCGCACGCCGCGGCTAGCGCGCCTCCAGGCCAGCGCCGCCGGCACCGAGCGCGGCCAGGATGCGCCGCTCGAGCCACGTCGGACCGGTGAGCTGCTGGAAGAACCCGCAGTGACCGCCGTAGCGCGTGACGATGATCGACAGCGCCGCGGGTCGCGCGAGGCGCGCGAGGCCCGCGGCGGGAATGATGGGGTCGTCGCGGGATGTCAGGATGAGCGCCGGCACTTCCAGCCGCGCCAGGCGAGCCCCCGTGAGGGCGTAGCCGTTCAGGTAGTCCTCGAGCGTCGCGAACTCGCTGTAGCTGCGCACCAGCTCCGCGGTCATGCTGCGCAGACCGCGCAGCCGCGCCAGCCGCCGGAAATCGTAGCTCTCGGGCCAGGCCGCCTGTTTGCGGCGCAGCGAGCGCAGCCACTTGCGCACGAAGTAGCGCTCGTAGCCCGGCAGGCCACGCTCCAGTGCGGTCAGCGTCTGAGCGGGATCGAGTACCGGCGACACCGCAATCACGTGCGCAAGATCGAGCCCCGCCTCGCGCGCCTGCGCCGCCACCCGCAGCATGAAATTACCGCCCAGCGAGAAACCCACCAGCCGCAGCGCCGTGCCCGCGAAGTGCTGTTGCAGGGCGCGGACCGCGCCGATCACTTCCGGCAGGCGGCAGGAATGGAACAGCTCGCGATTGAGGTGATGCGTGTCGCCGTGATCGCGCAGGTTGAGCCGCACCACCGCGAAGCGCTGCGCGAACAGCAGCTGCGCCAGCGACAGCACGTAGAGCGAGTCCGCGCTCCCCTCCCAGCCGTGCAGCAGCACCACCGGGCCGCCGCCGGGCGCCGGACTCGACACGAAGCACTGCAGCCGCACGCCCGCGCCGCAATCGAGCAGCAGCTCGCGCTGCGCGGCCAGCAGCGCCGCGGCACCGCGCAGGATGCGGCCGCGCCGCCAGGCGGTGCTCGCCAGCATCGACTGCAGGTGACGGTTGCGTAACCAGCGCGGCGGCCGGAAGTCGTCCTCGACGTACTGCACGGCCGATATCGTGCAGCCTGAGTGCGCGTCAGTGCACGCGGATCTCGACGCGGTTGTTGGCACCGGCGGCGCGGTTCCACTCCCCCGCGGTGAGCTCGCTCCCTATCGGCGGATACGGCACGAGCACGTTCGCGGCGTCGCCCGCGGCCACCTGCACCTGGAGCGAGCCGTGGGTGGAGCTGCGGATGTCGCCGATGAGGTTGGCCAGAGCGAGTGGCGTGCGCTGGGTACCCGGGAATGCCTCGTCCGAGGGGTTGCCGAGCACGTCACACCTGGAAAACAGCGTCTCCTCCGGCGCGAGCGAGTACCCCTCGAGCGCGTTACCGACGAGGCAGAAGCGCCCGGGGAATGCCCTGATATCCACCACGCCCGCCACCTTCTGGCGCGCCAGCCGGTAGAGGAGCTTGCCGATGAGCTCGAATCGGGCGCCGCCGAGCGCATCAGCCCCGTACGGCACCGACACCACCACCGGCTTGCCCTCGCTCGGGATGAGCATCGCCGCGGTGGGGGCCGTGCGCGCCGCTGCCGCAGGCGTCGTGGCAGCGGGCGATGCCGAAGCGGGCGTTGTCGCCCCGGGGGTCGCCAGCGCTGCGCCGGCCGGCGCCAGCGCCGCGAGCGCCGCCGCGTCCCGCTGCGCGAGCTGCGTCAGTTGCACCGTGAGGCCGTCGAGCAGCTTCACGGTGCGCCACCACAGCGCGGCGCTCACGAGCGCCAGGGCGAGCGCCGCGCACGCGACCCACCACACCCACGGGGCCGTGGCGGCGCGCGGTGGCGGCGGCGCGCCCCCTTCGGGCGCCCGCGGCAGGGCTTCGCGCAGCAGCGCGCGCACCTCCCCGGTGATGCGCTCGGTCTGGGTGTCGATCCCGGCGACCAGCGCGCGGCGCAGCTCCGCGAAATGCTCGCGCAGCGCGCTGTCGGTGAGGGGCTTGGAGGCCAAGGCGGCGCCCGCTTCCGCCGGCACCCCTCCGACGCGCGCGGTCGGTGGCGTGAAACGCGGCTGCTCGGCGGTGCGGCGCTCGCTAACCAGGTGCAACTCGGACAGCACCTTGGATACGTCGGTCGGCCTGATCTGCTTCGGCAGCACGCCCACCGCGCCGAGCGCGCGCGCCTGACCCAGATACAGCTCGCCCTCCTGGGAGGTGTACATCATGATGGGGATGGTGGCGGTGCGCGGGTCGTTCTTGATGGCCTGCACGGCCTGAAACCCGTCCATGCCCGGCATGAGGTGATCCATGAAGATCACGTCCGGGCGGTTGCTGCTCAGGTACTCGATGGCCGCCTCGGCGCTCTCCGCGGCATCGACGTCGATGTCGTACTTCTCCAGGGCCCGGGCGAGCACCACGCGCGCGGACTTCGAATCGTCCACGATCAACGCCCGTTTTGCGCCCATGCTCCGCTCCCAGCGCCGCGCGCGGTATCTTCGAGAAAGTGTAGCTCAGAACAGCCGGCGTTGAACGCTGTCGTGCCGCGAAGACGACCGCCCGATGCAAACACGAACACATCCGCGGCCGCGTAACAAGCGCGCGTCATTCAAACTACGGGATTGTGAAAGTCCTGTTGCGCCAACGTGTCAGCCAGGTGACACCGGCGGGTCGCGCGTGCCCGCGGCTTCAGGCCAGCCGGGCGAGCGTCGCCGCCACCAGGCGCTGCGCCGAGCCCGGGGCATGCCCGAAATACAGGGACGGCTCGGTGAGCTCCAGCTCCAGCAGGCACGGGGTCCCCGCGGCGTCGCGGATCAGATCCACGCGCGCATACAGCAATGCGCCGAAAGGCAGCGCCGCCAGCACCCGCTGCGCGATGATGAGCTCGTCCGTGCCCGGCGCGCGCACGGTGATCTCCTCGGGTGCGAACAGCGCCCCGGTCGAGGGTGCCCCGAGGGGCAGCAGCGGACCCTTGCGAACGGCGTGGCTGAAGTCCCCGCCGATGTGGATCACGGCGGTCTCGCCTTGGGCGTCCACGCCCTCGAGGTAGGGCTGCAGCAACACGCTGCGCCCGGCGTCGAGGAGCCGGCGCATGTGCGCGAGCGTCTCCGCGAGGGCGGTGCGCGCGTGGCGGCGCGTGTCGCGCGCGCCGGCGCCCACGGCCGGCTTCACCACCAGCTGCGCGCAAGTCTGGCGCGCGAGAAACTCCTCGAGCGCAGCCGCGGGGTCCGCCCCGGCCTCCGCGAAGCTGCTGGCCACCACCGGCAGGCCGGAACGCGCGAGCTCGAGCAGGTAGTGCTTGTCGGCGTTCCAGCGCACCACGGGCGGCGGATTCAGCAGCATGGTGAGGGAGGCAACCCGCTCGATCCAGGCGAGAAATTCGCCCAGGCGCTCGGTGTAGTCCCAGGCGGAGCGCAGCAGCGCCGCATCGAAGCGCGCCCAATCGGCCTTGGGCTCGTCCCAGTCGACGATCTCGGCGTGGACGCCTGCGGCGCTGAACGCCGCCAGCAGCGGGGGCATGTCCGCGTCGAGACCGCGCGCGGCGCGCGCGCTCACCAGGGCGATCGCTACCCTCACTCCCTGATTCCCGCGCCGCGGTTCATCAGTGCGACCGCGACCGCGAACAGCGCCGCGGCGGCGAGCGCCATCAGCGCGAAGGCGAGGCCGATACTGACGTCGGACACGCCCAGGAAGCCGAAGCGGAACGCGTTCACCATGTGCAGGATGGGGTTGATGTAGGACACCTGCTGCGCCCACGGCGGCAGCAGCGTGATGGAGTAGAACACGCCGCCGAAATAGGTGAGCGGTGTCAGTATGAAGGTCGGGATCCAGTTGACCTGGTCGAAGTTCTTGGCGAACAGCGCATTGAGGAATCCGCCGAGCGCGAAGATGAGCGAGGTCAGCAAGCCGGCCGCCAGGATCACCGCCAGGTGCTGCACCTGCAGGTGCGTGAACAGCAGCGACACGACGGTCACCGCCGTCCCCACCAGGAGGCCCCGCACCACGCCGCCGGTCGCGTAGCCTGCGACGATCACCCAGTTAGGCAGCGGGGAGACCAGCATCTCCTCCACGTGCTTGCCGAACTTCGCTCCGAAGAACGAGGCGACCACGTTGCCGTAGGAGTTGGTGATCACCGACATCATGATCAGCCCGGGTGCGATGTACTGCTTGTAGTCGAAGCCGCCCATGGCGCCGACGCGCCGCCCGATGAGGCTGCCGAAGATCACGAAATACAGCGTGGCCGTCACCACCGACGGCACGATGGTCTGGCCCCAGATGCGGATGATGCGCCCGTACTCGCGGATGACGATGGTCTGGAAGCCGATCCAGCGCACCACGTTGAGATTGACCGGCGGCGCGCCGGGAAGCGCCACGCTGCTCATCGCGGCGCACCCGCCCGCAGGGGTGTCGCGCCGGCGGCGCCGGGGGGCGCCGCGGCGGCGGCTCCCCGTCCGCCCTCGCCCGCGGGCCCGCGCCCCTCGACCAGCTGCATGAAGATCTCCTCCAGGCGGTTCACCTTGTTGCGCATGCTCAGCACTTCGATACCGAGCGCCGACAGGCGCGCAAAGATGCCGTTGAGGTTCTCCTCCTTCGACACCTCGATCTCGAGGGTGTGATCGTCGAGTGCCGTGGCGACGTAACCCTCCAGGCGCGGCGCGGCGGCGAGCGGCTCGCGCACGTTCAGCACGAAGGTCTGGACGTGCAGCCGGCGCAGCAGGCTGCTCATGCGATCACGCTCCACGATGCGCCCGCCGTTGATGATGGCGATGTTGCGGCACAGGGACTCGGCTTCCTCCAGATAGTGCGTGGTGAGAATGATGGTGGTGCCGCGATCGTTGATCTCGCGCAGGAACTCCCACATCGAGCGGCGGATCTCGATGTCGACCCCGGCGGTGGGCTCATCGAGAATCAGCAGCCGCGGCTCGTGCACCAGCGCGCGCGCGATCATCAGGCGGCGCTTCATGCCGCCGGACAAGCTGCGCGAGATGCCCCGGCGCCGCTCCCACAGCTGCAGCTGCTTGAGGTACTTCTCGGCGCGCTGGCGCGCTACCGCGCGCGGGATGCCGTAGAAGCCCGCCTGGTTGACCACGATGGTGTACGGGGTCTCGAACATGTTGAAGTTCAGTTCCTGCGGCACGATGCCGATGCAGGCCTTGGCCGCCTCCAGCTCGTGGTCGATGTCGTAGCCGAAGACGCGCGCCTCGCCGGCGGTCTTGTTGACGAGCGAGGTGATGATCCCGATGAGCGTGGTCTTGCCGGCGCCGTTGGGTCCGAGCAGCGCGAAGAAGTCGCCCCGCTCGACCTCGAGGTCGACGCCCTTGAGCGCCTGCACGCCGTTTCTGTAGGTCTTGGTCAGTCCGCGTACTGAAAGTGCATTCATGGGGAAAGGATCGGGGCTCCGGCGTGC
>WNFW01002257.1_pt1 | contig 13134 bp, 14 predicted proteins | sample 5400131 | NCBI WGS metagenome assembly WNFW01 (sample SAMN13153362, study PRJNA577476) | soil metagenome | isolation source: 20 cm soil or saprolite under grassland replicate 1 | place: USA:California | collected 2016-06-15 | reverse complement strand
GTGCTGCTCGAGCGGCGCGGTCATTTCCGGCTCGACCGGCGGTCGCGCAGCAAGTTGCCGCGCATTGCCGCTGCCGCGCTCGTCATGGGAGCCGCGGTGCTCGGCTTGCGGCTGCTGCTCGCCCCGGCTTTGGCGGGCCCGCTAATGCTGCGCCTCGGCGCGCTCTCGGCGCTGGTGGCGGCGGGGTTCATCGTGTTCGGCGCGCTGGCGCTCGGGCTGGGCGTGACCGGCTGGCGCGAGCTCCGCGGCCAACTCATGCGCTCGCGTTCGCAATCCCCGGGGCAACCGGCTTGACCCCGGCCCAGCCGGGACGCTAACAGCCTCCATCCGTCACCTGAGGCCCCATGAACCGAATTTTTTCCGGCATCCAGCCGACCGGCAATCTGCATCTCGGCAATTATCTCGGCGCGATCCGCAACTGGGTCGCGCTGCAGCACGATTACGACTGCATCTTCTGCATTGTCGACCTGCACGCGCTGACCCAGCCGCAAAACCCCGACGAGCTGCGCCAGGCGACGCGCGAGGTGACCGCCGCCTATATAGCCGCCGGCATCGATCCCGAGCGCTGCATCATCTTCAACCAGAGCACTATCAGCGCCCATGCCGAGCTGGCCTGGCTTCTGGGCTGTCTGACGCCGCTCGGCTGGCTCAACCGGATGACGCAATTCAAGGAAAAGGCCGGGAAACAGCGGGAGAACGCCGGGCTCGGCCTTTACGCCTACCCCGTGCTGATGGCCGCCGACATTCTCCTCTACAAGGCGACGCACGTGCCCGTCGGCGAAGACCAAAAGCAGCATGTCGAACTGGCGCGCGACATTGCCGGCGCCTTCAACCGGCGCTACGAGCGCGACTTTTTCCCGCTGCCCGAGCCGCAGATCTTTGGCGAGGCGACGCGGGTCATGAGCCTCCGCGACGGCACAAAGAAGATGTCGAAATCCGACACCTCGGATTATTCGCGCATCAACATGACCGATGATGCCGATGCGATCGCGCTCAAGATCCGCCGCGCCAAGACCGACCCCGAGCCGCTGCCCGATATGCTGAGCGCGCTCGAACAGCGGCCCGAGGCGGATAACCTCGTCAGCATCTACGCGGCGCTCTCGGATATGAGCCGCGAGGCGGCGCTGGCGCGGTTCGCCGGCGCAAACTTCTCGACCTTCAAGGAAGCTCTGTCGGGGCTGGCGGTCGATGTGCTCGGCCGCATCGGCGGCGAAATGCGCCGGCTGATGGCCGATCCCGGTCACATCGACCGGGTGCTCCGGCAGGGCGCCGAGCGCGCCGCAGCGATCGCCATCCCGGTGTTGCACGAGGTGCAGGACATCACCGGCCTATTGCGGCCATAAGCCCTCCGAGGGAGGCGATTTCCTACCGAAAGATGATGGCGCCCAGGGTATTGCCGCTTTTCGGTCATTTTTTCGGGTTGTAAGCTGTCGCAGACTGCGCTGTCTCGCTAAGAGCGGGACGGTGCGGGGCGTGATTCCACGAACCGAACCGGCGGCCGCCTTCCGACATGGACATCTACCTGCCGATCGCCGAAGTCTCAATGGACGTCTTCGTCCTGCTTGGGCTCGGCGCTGCGGTCGGCTTCTTGTCCGGCGTGTTCGGCGTCGGCGGCGGGTTTCTTTTGACCCCCTTGCTGATCTTTATCGGGGTGCCCGCACCCGTCGCGGTCGCGTCCTCCGCCAACCAGCTGGTCGGCGCCTCATTGTCCGGCGTCATCGCGCATTGGCGGCGGGGCAATGTCGATTTCAAGATGGGATTTGTCCTGCTGGTCGGCGGCCTCGCCGGCTCGGTGTTTGGCGTATGGCTGTTCACCTGGCTGAAGCGGCTCGGACAAATCGAGCTGACGATCTCCGTCTGTTACGTCGTTCTGCTCGGCACGCTGGGGTTCCTGATGGGCTTCGAGAGCGTGCGGGCGCTGTTGCGCCAGCGACGGCCCGGGGGCGCACGCCGCAAATTGCACCAGCACAATTGGATGCACGGCTTGCCGCTGAAGACGCGGTTCCGGCGCTCGAAACTCTACATCAGCGCGCTATTGCCGATCGGCCTGGGTGTGGCGGTCGGCATTTTGAGCGCGATCCTTGGCGTCGGAGGGGGATTTGTGCTGGTGCCGGCGATGATCTACATGCTCGGCATGCCGACCCAGGTCGTTCCCGGCACATCGCTGCTGCAGATCATTTTTGTTGCCGCCAATGTGACTTTTCTGCAGGCCTATACGAACCGCACGGTCGATGCCGTCCTGACTTTGGTTCTGCTCCTCGGCGGCGTGCTCGGCGCCCAGTTCGGCACCCGATTTGGCATGCGCCTGCGCGGCGAACAGCTGCGCTTTCTGCTGGCCCTGATGGTGCTGGCCGTGGCGGCCAAGCTCGCCCATGATTTGACGATTCGCCCGCCAAGCCTGTGGGTAATCAGCACAGAGCAGACATGAGACGACGGTCTCGCCTGGCGCTTTTGCTCTTTGCGGCGCTGGCATGCACCGGCGGGCCGGCACGCGCCGATGGCGTCGTCGCCGATCTCAGCAGCCATCTCATCGCGATCACCACCGGGTTTACCGGCGCTTCGGTGGTTCTCTTTGGCGCTACCGAGGGGCGCGGCGACATCATCACGGTGGTGCGCGGCCCCGAGCGCGAGATGACCGTGTGGCGCAAGGGCAAGGTGGCCGGCATCTGGGTTAATGCCGAGGCGGTCGTCTTTGGCAATGTGCCAAGCTTTTATGCCGTCGCGGCAAGTCGGCCGGTCGACGAGATCATCGCGCCGGGACCGGCGGCATTATACCGGATCGGCACTGGCAATCTGAGGCTGCAGACAAAATCGCCGGCGACGCCGGACGAGGCAGCCCGCTTCGGCGCCGCCTTGATCACGGAGCAGAAGCGCGAGGGACTGTTTGCCGCGGATCCCCTCAAGATCGCTTTCCTAGGAGAGCGCCTGTTCCGCACGACGATCGGCTTTCCCGCGAACGTGCCGACCGGCACCTACATCGTCGAGGTGTTTCTGGTGCGCGACCGCGACGTCGTCAGCGGGCAGACGACGCCGCTGGTCGTTTCCAAGGTCGGGCTGGATGCGGCGGTATCCGATTTCGCGACGCGCCAATCGGCCGCCTATGGCGCGATTGCGGTTGTGACCGCGGTAGTGGCAGGATGGCTCGCCAGCCTGCCGTTCCGCAGCGTCTGACTCGCAGCGAGGGTCCGCGTCATGTCTGACAACGTCATGTCTGGCAGCGTCCAGCCCCGCGTTTTTCTCGTCGTCGTCGACGAATCCGAGGAGTATCGCGTCGCCGTGCATTACGCGGCGCGCCGGGCGGCGCATACCGGCGGGCGGCTTGCCTTGCTCTACGTCATCGAGCCAGCCGAGATGCAGCAATGGATGGCGATTGAAGAGCTGGCGCGCGCCGAACGGCGGGAAGCGGCCGAAGAGCTGCTGCAAAGCTTGTGCGAGGAGCTTTCTCCGGTCGCCGGGTCGATGCCCATCGTTTACATTCGCGAGGGACGCCGCCGCGACGAGCTGATGACATTGATCAGCGAGGAGCCGGGTATCTCGATCTTGGTGCTCGCCGCCGGAACCAGCGCGGAAGGGCCCGGGCCGCTGATCTCCTATTTGACGGGCAAGCCCGCCGCGCGGCTGCGCATCCCGATCACGATCGTTCCCGGCGGACTGACACTCGATGAGATCGACGCGCTGAGCTGAGAACTTCGATCGGCGCTACTCGGCATAAGCGACAGCGACGAGCCCTTCCTCGCCATCGGCAAACCTCTTCGATGCACATTTCACTCTCGCGTGAGGCGGGAATTCCCAAACCTCGGCCTCGGAATCGTACCCGTCGGGCTCGGCGAGTTGAAAGGTGCCGTCGGGCAGTGCCGTGGCCGAAACGGGACGCCAAACATCGGTACCCTCATCCAATAACCGGACGTACACGAGGGCATCAGTATCTGTAACCTGGCGCGCCGACATGCAGAACTTCTCCGGTTTGATCATCAATTATGACCGACTGGCCCGTTCGCGGGTGGACATATCTACTAGCCGTATTTCCCTGATGAACGCGGTTCGTCGCCGGATAGCGCCTGCCAGTATCGATCGCCTCGGTGATCTGTTCCGGCGTCCAACCGCGTTGCTGCAGTTGAGTTTGCCACTTTTTAGCGGATTTATGCGGCGCGAATTTCCAAGATCCCATTCCCGGCGGACAGTTACGCCACCGCCTCGCCGCTGATCACCTCTTTCACCTTGCCGGCCAGCTGTTTCAGGCTGAAGGGCTTTGGCAGGAAGTGAATGTCGCTGTCCGTGTCGAGGCGCTGGCGGAAAGCATCCTCGGTGTAACCCGAGATAAAGATCACCTTCATGTCGGGGTGGATTTCCCGGACTTCCCGGACCAGGGCGGGCCCATCCATGTTCGGCATCACGACATCGGTGATCAGCAGGTCGATCGGACCGTCGGCCGTCTGGATCAATTCGAGCGCCGCTTCGCCGCTCTTCGCCTCCAGGACCTTGTAGCCTTTGTTGCGCAAGGCGCGCGCCCCGAAGATTCTGACCGGATCCTCGTCCTCGACCAGCATGACCGTGCCGACCCCGGTCAAATCCTTGGGCGGCAGCACCTCCGTCATATCGCCGGCGCGGGTATTGATCGCCGCCGCATCGGTGAGCTGATGGCGCGGCAGGTAGATCTGGAAATTGGCGCCCCGCCCGGGCGCGCTATCGACAAAGATGAACCCGCCGGTCTGCTTGACGATGCCGTAAACCGTCGATAGGCCGAGCCCCGTGCCCGAGCCGACCTCCTTTGTCGAGAAGAACGGCTCGAAGATGCGGGCGAGATGTTCCTTGGCGATGCCGATGCCGGTGTCGGATACTTCGATCAACACGTAATTGCCGGCGGGCATGATTTCGTGGCCGCGCCGCATGGCGCTTGCCTGATTGATGTTAGCGGTGCGGATCGTCAGGGTTCCGCCGCCCTGCATCGCATCGCGCGCGTTGACCGCCAGGTTGATGATGACCTGTTCGAGCTGGCCTTGGTCGACCTTGGCAAGACCGAGATCGCGCCCGTGCACGACCTTGAGCTCGATATTTTCGCCGATCAAGCGGCGCAGGAGATGCGACAGCTCGACCAGCACATCGGTGATGTCGATGATGCGCGGTTGCAAGGTCTGCTGCCGCGAGAAGGCCAGGAGCTGGCGCACGAGGTTGGCGGCGCGGTTGGCGTTCTGCTTGATCTGCATGATGTCGGCAAAGGACGGGTCGCCCGGCCGGAACCGCATCAGCAGGAGATCGCAGAAGCCGATCATCGCGGTCAGCAGATTGTTAAAATCGTGCGCTACGCCGCCGGCGAGCTGTCCGACGGCCTGCATCTTTTGCGACTGGGCGAACTGGATCTCGAGGTTCTTCTGGTCGGTGACGTCGATGAAGTGCAGCATCAGGCTGCCATCGCTGCTGTCGCTGCCGCCGAGGCGCGACAGGAAGACGACGCACGTCTTATCCCGATTGCTCTTGAGCCGCACATCGACCCGGCCGGGGGGCGCCGCGCCATCCGCCGCCGCGGCGAGCTTGGCCATGATCTCGCGCCGGTCGTCATCGTTGACAAAGCCGATCAGCGGTTGCCCGATCACATCCGGCGGCGGCGCGCCGAACAACTCGCCGAGCGCCCGGTTCGCCTCCTCCAGCCGGCCCTCGCGATCGATCAGCGCGATACCAACCGGCGCGTTGGCGAAGAACCTCTGAAAGCGTTCGCGCGACAGACGCAGCGCCGCTTGCCATTCGCGCTCCGGCGTCAGATCGCGGACGACCGACCGGGTGCGCAATTCCGGCCCGGCACCAACGATGCTCTGTCCGACCCAGGCCTCCAGGATGTGCCCGTCCCGGCTGCGCAACGCCACCTCGCCGCGCTGCTCGCCCTCGCCGCTTCCCTCAAACGGATCAAACCCGGCGGTCTCGTCGGCCGGCGGCGTCGCCAGGAAATCATGCAGCCGCGCGCCGCTTGCGATGATTTCCGCCGGTGTGCTGCCGAGCCACTGCGCGAGCGTCTGATTGACGAACAAAAACCGGCCGTTGCCATCGACCGAGTAGAAGCCGATCGGCGCGTTATCGAGAAAATCGACGAGCTTGTTGCGCTCGTCGTGGATCACCGCCTCCATCTCGTGCCGCGCGGTGATGTCCTGAAAATTCCAGAAACTGTAGCCGGGCCGGCCGGCGATTGGGTTGACGCTGACATTGAACCAGCCGGCCGCTACGCCCCGCGAATTGCGCAGCGGCAGCGCCGATATCGCCCGTGTCCCCGCCGCGGCCCGGCTGCACAGCCGCTCGAAATCGGCCTGCGAATCCGGGTCGGAGAGGGCGGCGGCCACGCGCTCCAAGGGCGCTTCGGGAAATTGCGGGAATAGGTCGTAGAACGCCGTATTGGCATAGGCGATGCGCCCGTCCGGCGCGATGATGACCTGCGCGTCGGCCGAAGCGTCGAGCGCCTGGCTCAGGATGTCGACGCGGCCGGCCAGCGCGGTGTGCATCGCCCTCGCGGCAAAGGCGGCAAAGCCGCTGATCACCGCCAGCGCGATAACCGTACTTGTTACCGCCTGGGCCTTGGCCCCGGAAATGATGTCGCTGGCGAAAAGCGCCCCGACCAAAGCCCCCGCGGCCGCGAGGAGGAGCGCGATATTGCCGAGCCGGCCGATCCAACCCGGCTGCTGGCGTTCGAACCCCCAATTCGCCCAGCGGCGGGCGCCTTCGACGTCGGCGACCATGCTCCGTTTCCGCCCGTTGCGAGTCCGCCTTAAATACCACGGACCGGCGGCGCCGGTCGCGCTTTGTTCACCGGCAACCCGCGTCAGGCACGCCGGTTCGCGGGCAAAACCGCCCGGGAGCCATCTTGCGCAGACAGCGTTAACGAATGCTTAAGGGCTCTTAACGCGCGGGCTCGACCCGGCCGGGGGGCTCACTCGTCGCGGTAGGTGCGCTCCATGCGCTCGTGCCGCTCCTGGGCCTCGATCGACAACGTCGCGATCGGGCGCGCTTCGAGGCGGCGAATGCCGATCGGCTGCTCGGTCTCCTCGCAATAGCCGTAAGTGCGGGTATCGATGCGCGACAGCGCGGCATCGATTTTCGAAATCAGCTTTCGCTCACGGTCGCGGGTCCGCAGTTCGATCGCCCGCTCGGTCTCCAGCGAGGCACGGTCGGTCAGGTCGGGCTTCAGCAGGCTTTCTTCCTTCAGGTGCTGCAGTGTCCCGGTCGAATCGGCGAGGAGCTCGGCGCGCCAGCTGAGCAGCTTTTGCCGAAAGTATTCGAGCTGCCGCGGGTTCATGAACTCTTCGGCTTCTGAAGGACGGTAGCTGGCCGGCAATCTTGTACGCTTACGCATTTACCCTCCCCAAGGTGCCCGTCTGGCGCGGGCGCGGAGTATATGAATCGGGTTTTCCCATTTCAACTGCCGGAATCGCATTTCACTATATTGATTTCGCAGACCTTTCCAGGCTGCCTAAGCAACGTGCGGTTTAACAGCAGAGGGCGCTGCTGCTGCCGACTCGATTGGCAGCCGTCAAATACCGCCACCGGAACCTTTTCGGAGCCACTCGGGTGCGCTCTTGCGCAGCACGACTGAGGGCAAGGTCTTCGGCCATTTAGCGCTTCTTTAAAGAATGCCGGGTACCGTCCGCAGATCGGCCATTTCGATCCCAGGAACATGTCTTTAGCGGACCCTTTTGCCGACACGAGCGTCTCCGACGAGGTGGACGGGACGGTTCCCGACCTGCCCTCGCCGGACACCAAGCGATGGGTCGTGCGCCGCAAGGCGATCGTCGTCGCGGCGGTGCGGAACGGCTCGATCAGCCTGCAGGAAGCCTGCCGGCGCTATAAGCTTTCAGTTGAAGAGTTCCTGGCGTGGCAGCGCGCCATCGACCGCTACGGTGTGCCGGGGCTCAGGGTGACGCGCCTGCAAATCTACCGCGACACCGACGCGGCACGCAGCGCCAGCTAGCGCGGGTCCGACCGACCCTGTCTCGAACCGCCGCCGGTTAGCGCGGCGGATGCCACCAATGCCCGCCGATCACCAGCCCGCGCGCCGCTAATTGGTGTCGCCCGAGCCGGATCTCGCCCAGCACATCGCGATATTCGACCTCGCGCTCTATCAGTTCGAGGACGCTTGCATCGCCAACGGCGCCGACCGACAGCCGGCCGAGATCGGCACGGCCCAGCGCCGCCGCCGGGGCCGCGCTGCTGGCGCCGATGACCGCCGCGAGATCCAGCCCGAGCGCCAGAAACTTCCCCATCGTGACGAGCTGGTCGTAGGCCGGGCCGTTGATGCTCATCGTGTGGACGTCGCTGCTGATCGCATCCGGCAGAAACCCGGCTTCAAGCATACATTCTGCGGTGCGGAAGCCGAACGAGCCGCTGCCATGCCCGATATCGAAGACGACGCCGCGGCGGCGCGCCTCCTGCACCTCCTCGCGCACCAGCCCGTCTGGTTGCACCGGCGCATTCGGGAACGGCCGGAAGCAATGCGTCAGGATATCGCCGCGCCGGAGCCGTGACAGCACCTCGAGCCGGGACGGCGGCGGATTGTCGAGATGCGCCATGACGGGCAGCCCGACCTCCTCGGCAACCTCGAGCGCGATATCGAGCGGCGCAATGCCGGACGCGCCGCCGGCGTTGCGTCCGACCCGCACCTTGACGCCGACGATCAGGTCGCGGTTCGCGTTGATGACGCGTACGCACTCACGGGGATCGATGAGCCGCAGATCGGCGGCCTCTCCGACCATGACGCTCGGACTGAATGCAAAGATGCCGGGAAACGAGACATTGAGGAACGGCAGGATGCGCAGCGGCGAGGGCTCGATGACATGCCGCCGGAAGCCATGAAAATTGCCCGGCCCCGAGCTGCCGGCATCGACAAAGGTCGTCGTGCCGCTGTTGCACGCGACCTCGCCGGCGTCGACCCCGAGCGAGGTGCCGCCCCAATAGACATGCGTGTGCATATCGATAAGCCCCGGTGCGACGATCAGGCCGCGCACATCGACGATCTCGGCGCCGTCGCGCCCTAAATCAGCCCCGACGGCCACAACCTTGCCGCCGCTGAAGGCAATATCGGCGACCTCGTCGCGCGCATTCGCCGGATCGACGATCCGGCCGCCTCTGAGAATGAGATCCGCCATGCGCCCGCTCCGGCCCTGCCGCAACGAGCCTACACGCGGGCAATGTCAGGCAAAAGCCGCCGGTGCGCGAGGCGGGGGTTGGCCCTTCCCCCAAAGGTGCCAAGATGGATAGCGGTTTCCCCCAAAACCGCGATCGCCCCTCGCCTCGCTGCCGGGTCAGCGGCAAGCCAATTGTGATCTGCGGCGGACCCATACTCAACATGTTGTGACCGGCTTCAGGGTAACCCACTGCATTTACGTCCGATTATCGCAATCCGTTTGAATTCCAGACCGCCGCCTCCCGCGAGATAACCGGCGAATCGGTATCCGCTCGGGTCCCATCGCACGCCGTCGCGCCGGGCGGAGGCGATTTGTGTTTAAGCCCGCGCATGCCTCATGCCATGCTGCCGCGATCCAATTCATCGCTGGGAGGATCCGATGGCGAAATACATGCTGGTCAGCTTCAAGACCTGCCCGTGGGTGCAGCGCTCGGCAATCATTTTGCGCGAGAAAAACACCCCGTTCGAATTCCGTCATATCGAGCCTGATAACCGGCCCGATTGGTTTCTGGCGATCTCGCCGCACAAGAAGGTGCCGACGCTGACCATCGACGACAAGGTGACGTTGTTCGAGTCGAACGCGATCAACGAGTATCTCGACGAGACCGTCGCGCCGCGGCTGCATCCCGAAGACCCGATCCAGCGTGCGATCAACCGCGCCTGGACCGATTACGTGCCGACCTTTGCCTCGTCGGTCACCGGCTGCGCTTATGCCGCGACCGAGGCCGAATACCAGAAGGCCGTTGCGAAGATCCCGGAGGCCTTCGACCGGCTGGAAAAGGCGCTGGAAAAGCAGGGCAGCGGCCCCTTTTTCAACGGCGCCAGATACTCGCTGGTCGATGCCGCCTATGCGCCCTTCCTGCAGCGCTATTTGTTCCTCGACCGCATCAAGAAGATCGGTCAGCTCGAAAACTATCCGCGGCTGAAGGCGTGGACCGAGGCCATTATGAACCGCCCCTCGACCCATTCCTTCCCCGAGGCCGAGTTCGAGGCGATGTACCGGGCGAATGTGAAGCGGCGCAATTCCTGGGTGTCGCAATTCATCGAGCCGGCGCGCGTCGCTGCCGAGTAGCGCGGGGCCCGCTCCGCCGCCGGGCTTGGTATTCTGGAAAACCGTTTCCAGAATGCCTAAGCCACGGGCAGGGCACGGTTGTTGCGCCCTGGCGAAAGACCGATCGGCCGCCGCGGGTGTTACCTCTTGCAAGAGAGGTGCGCCCGGCGGCCACGGGCCGCGGGCGCAGCATGGATGTGCCCCGATGCAGAACCCTTTGCCCGGAAAAGACCCTCGGCCGCGCAGCCTCGCGGCCCGGCTCGAGCGCGCCGCCGGCGACATGAACGCGTTTTTGCTGGTGCTCGCGATCGGCTTGGCGACGCTCGACCTGACCTGCCTCTGGGCGTTCAAGCTACAGGACGCGCTGCCGGCCATGACACGGACTTCAGCCAGCTCGACGCCCGTCAATTCGAACGGCGCGATCAACAAGCCGGCCCAGGCGAAGCCCGCTCCGAAACCCAATCCGACCGCGGCCGGCAGCGGCTCCTAGGGCGGCCTTACACCGGACGAACTGCCGGTCAGCCGCCCGTATTGCCGGAGGCGCGCGACCGGATCGGCTGGAACACGGTCTTCTCGGCGTCCTTCTCGGCACCGCTATCACCGCCTTGGATCGGGATCGTGCGCACCCGCGGCTCGATATTCGGCCGGACAAGATCGACATGCAAAAGACCATTGTCGAGCCAGGCGCCGCGCACCTCGATCCCCTCAGCCAGCACAAAGGAGCGCTGGAACTGACGGGCCGCGATGCCGCGGTGGAGATAGATGCGGTCGGCGTCGTCGGCCTGCTTGCCGCGGATGACGAGCTGGTTTTCCTCGATCGTGATCGTCAGGTCGGCCATCGCAAACCCCGCCACCGCCAAGGTGATGCGCAGCTCGTTCTCGCTGAGCTGCTCGACATTGTAGGGCGGGTAGCCGTCGCTGGAGATCTTGTTGACCCGATCGAGCGCCCGCTCGAACGGCTCAAAACCCAGCAGCAGCGGCGAATTGAACAGCGATAAGCGCGCCATTGTGCTTCTCCTCGACACTGAGCGAGACGCCGCCCCCCGGCCCGCTTGCGGCACCCGGCAGCGGAGGCATAGCCTTCCTATAGTATAGATTTGGGGGAAAAATCGCCCCGATCAAGCAATCTGCGGCTGCGTGTGGGGCGGGTGGCCAGGCGGGGTTGTGCCGATACGCCTTCCCCGACGGCCCGCGACCCCCCATATGGATGGCCGACGGGCTCCCCCGAGAACAAATCCAGGGACGGGACTTCACGATGTCGATCCGCTCACCCATGCAGCGCCTGGCGGGCTGGCGCATCCCAGTCGCGTTGTTCTTCTGCTTGAGCCTGGCTCTGACGCCCAGTCTCGCGGATGCGCGCGCCGGCAGCTCCTCTTCGGGCGGCGGCAAGTCGTCCTCCTCGGGGATGGGCAGCCGCGGCTCGCGCACCTACGAGAATAACGATGCGGCGCCGGTCACCCGCAGCATGACCCCGTCCAACCCATCGGCAACTAGCCCGATGGGCGGCACGCCATCGCCAGCCTATGGCGGCGGCAGCTTCTTCCAGCGCCACCCGTTCATGACCGGGCTGGCCGGCGGCTTTCTCGGCTCGATGCTGTTCAGCCATTTGGGCGGCCTCGGCACAGGGCTCGGCTTCCTGCTGACGCTCTTGATCATCGGCGGCGTGATCTTCTTTCTGGTGCGCTTGCTGTTCGGCAGCCGCCTTGCGACAGCCGGAGGCGGCCCCATGCCGCGCTCACTCGGGGCCGCGGCGGCGCCCGCCGCCGCGCGCTTCCGCGGCCGCGACACGACGGTCGGCGATGCCGATCTGAACGCCTTCCAGAGTATTCATGCCGCGGTTCAAGAGGCCTGGTCCCGCGGCGATCTCGCCCAGATGCGCCGGGTCCTGACGCCCGAGATGCTGAGCTATTTCTCGGAAGAGCTGACCCGCAATTCCAGCCAGGGCGTGCAGAACATCGTCTCGGATGTGCATCTGTTGAAGGGCGATGTCAGCGAGGCGTGGGAGGAGGGCGATCTCGAATACGCCACCGCCTTTATGCGCTGGAGCGCGATCGACTACGTCGTGCGGCTCGGCCGCTCGCCGGGGCAGCCCGATTACCTGGTCAGCGGCGATCCGAAAACGCCGACCGAGGCGGAGGAAGTCTGGACCTTTGTGCGCCGGCGCGGCGGCGAATGGCTGCTCTCGGCGATCCAGCAGGTCTGACGGCCAGAAATCCCTACTGCCGCGGGCCGCGCAGCCGGGCGTCGCCCGGCCCGGGTGAGGCGTCGGCGCCGAAACCGAGACGCTGCGCCACTTCGATGATCTCGTCGAGAAACGCCTCATAGCCGAGCCGTGGATCTGGGTCGGCCGCGGCATTTTCCTCGGCGGTGACGCGGTGAAACGGCGCGAGGAACACCGCGCCGGGCACCTCGCCGGCATGCTGCACCGCCGGTTCGATCGCGAACTCGCCCTTCTCATCAGGCGCCGCGGCGATGCGGACGCCCCGCAGCATCGCGGGCTTGCGCCGCTCGTTCTGCGAGGCATCGCTGGCATACGCCTCGCGCGGATAGACCCGCTCGATCGAGGCGCGATCATGGATATTGGCAGTCATGGATCTTGCTGGCGGCATGCTCGAAAAACGGCCGCTGCGCAAGGCGCGTTCCAGGAATGGCCAGCCTATGGCCAGGCCGCCTCCGGAGGCAGGGACATCAGGATCGCCTCGACATTGCCGCCGGTCTTGAGGCCAAAGCGGGTGCCGCGATCGTAAAGGAGATTGAACTCGACATAGCGGCCGCGGCGGATCAGCTGGTGCTGCCGCTGCGCCGCGGTCCACGGCCGGTTCATGCGCTGGCGCACGATCGCCGGGAACACCGCGAGAAGGGCGTCGCCGACCGCCCGGACAAACGCGAAGTCGCGCTCCCAATCGCCGCTGTCGAGATAATC
>WNFW01002256.1_pt1 | contig 13134 bp, 13 predicted proteins | sample 5400131 | NCBI WGS metagenome assembly WNFW01 (sample SAMN13153362, study PRJNA577476) | soil metagenome | isolation source: 20 cm soil or saprolite under grassland replicate 1 | place: USA:California | collected 2016-06-15 | reverse complement strand
CAAAGAGGTAGTCCCCCACATTTTTTTCGTGGTTGGTGATCGACTCGATGTCCACGAGCGCGCGCGTTAGTTCGAAAAGACTCATTCGAATCGGGCATTTCTGGATGAGCGAAACGAAAGGAAGGAACCGCGAGGATACCAATCGGGGCCGCTGCCTCTCGATAGCGCTTCATCCTAATGAACGGATGACAGTGAACAGGCCTTGGACCTGTACCCCAACCGCTGCGGTTTCAGCTACCGTTGCGATTTCGGCGGACAACAGCAACAACCGTGTGGCCCCTTTTGCTCGGGCATCCGAAGCTGATCGGAACTGTCTGCCCCGCTACTCATGGCCTCCGCACCTCTATCAAGACGATACAAGTTTAGAGTAGAAAGCCCCATGGTTGCAACGAAAATTCAAGTGAGACGAACCAAGAAATTGCCGAATATTTGCTAAGAGTGAATCGAAACAAGATAGCGCCTGTCGAATCCCTTGAGACCGAGCCAGCAATGCACATGCAATTGAACGCGCCCTGTGAGTGTGAGACGATTTGCCAGGTGCTACATGACCCCGGATCAGAAGAAACGCGCCCTACGATTGATCGCTCACCCTCCGCGAGGAAGTAAACTCCAGAAGGCCAAGAAGTACGGCGTGGATCTTACCCTGTTGATCGAGAATCTCTCGCTGACACCCATAGAAAGAGCAAAGAAGTTGTCCAGCGGAGCGAAAGCTCTGCAAGTACTGCGCCGTGCCGGCGAGCGTCACCGGTCGAAAAAATGAAACTTGAAGAGACGCTTCGCGCCTTGTTTGACGCGAACGTCGAGTTTGTTTTGATCGGCGGTGCGGCAATGCAGATGCAGGGCTCCGCGCATCTAACCGAAGACCTGGACTTCTGCTACGCGCGCTCGGCAAAGAACCTGGAACGGCTCGCCTTAGCCTTGGCACGCCACCATCCGAGACTCAGAGGTGCCTCGGAAAATCTGCCCTTTCGTTTTCTCGGCGAAGGGTGTGGGTGACTATGTGGAAGTGAAGAAAAATTCGGATCTCATGGCCATATTAGAAACGGATTGCCTGGTCCTATCCCTCGATGGACTCATCCGCGCAAAAAAGGCCGCCGGCCGCGAGCGCGACCTCGCAGTCATCCCGGAGCTCGAAGGACTTCTTGATTTGCGGAAGAGATCCCAAAAGTAGCCAGGCGAAAAATAAATTCCACGGCTACAGCTCGAGAGGCTTGAGCGGGACGTGCTGCGAGGCGACGAGGAGTTCGCCGGTGAAGGCGGGGCGGCGGCCCAGGGCTTCTTTGGCTGATTCTCTGGCGGTATCCGGGTTGTTGTTCTCTTCCGAAAGATGCGCGAGAACAAGAAAGCGCGCGTGGGCATCAAAGCCATCCGGGTCCGACAGGAATTCGCTTACCGAACGATTTGAAAGATGTCCGTGACGGGAGAGAATGCGCTGTTTAACAATCCACGGATATGGGCCAGCCTTAAGCATGTCGGGCTCGTGATTTGACTCCAAGACCACGCAGTCGGAATCGCGTAAACAATCTTTGACAAGCTCGGTCATGTAACCAAGGTCTGTGACAAACGCGAGCTTTGTGCCGTTTGTCTTGAAGGTGAAAGCAATCGGGTCAACAGCGTCGTGCGGAATAGCGAAAGCATGAACGTCAATATCGCCGATGGTGAAGCGCTGGCCGCCGTGAATGGTTTCCACGCCACGCAAACGCTGCGCAAGCCGATCGGGCAGGGCGCGGTGCAGAGCGTCCAGGGTGGGCTCCGTGACGTAGAGCGGCGCTTTCCAGAGGCCCAGCATTTGTGGGAGGCCGTTGCAGTGGTCGGTGTGCTCGTGGGTGATGAGGATACCGTCGATGTGGTCGACGGTTCTTTCGACGGCGGCGAGTCTGGCCAGCGTTTCGCGCTTGCCAAGTCCGGCATCCACCAAGAGGCGGGTCCGCTCCGTCTCGAGCAACGTGATGTTGCCCGAACTGCCGGACGCCAAAATGGATACCCGCAAGCCGATCGTTCTCTCCTGAACTGCAGCGCAAACAAATTTTCAGCATGATGGCAGAGCTGCAAGCGCGCGTCAACAAGGACTCGACGATTGTAACGGTGATATACTCCCGCGGCAAACCATGGAAAAGTACGATCTCATCGTGGTCGGTTCCGGGCCGGGAGGCCAGCGAGCCGCGATTCAAGCGGCGAAGTTCGGCAAGCGCGCCGCGCTCATTGAAAAGCTGGAAGTGATCGGCGGAACCGCGATCAACACCGGCACGATTCCCAGCAAGACCATCCGGGAAGCGGTCCTGCATCTTTCCGGCTATCAGTATCAAAGCATCTACGGCGTCAACTATCGAGTGAAAGAACAGATCACCATGGCCGATCTTTCCTTTCGCGCGCTCAACGTCATCAAGACCGAGATCGATGTGATCCGCGCCCAACTTTCCCGCAACGGCATCGAAGTCGTCACGGGAACCGCCAGCTTTTTAGATCCTCACCACATGCAAGTGACGAGCTCGCGCGGACAAGTCGAGTTTGAAGCGGGCAACATCGTTATTGCGACAGGCACGAAACCCGCTGTCTCTCCCCTGGTGCCTTTCAACGACACGACCATCATTAACAGTGATCAAATCTTGAAGATGCCGGGGATTCCCAAGGCCATGATCGTTGTGGGCGGCGGAGTCATTGGCGTCGAGTATGTGTGCATGTTCGCGACGCTGGGCGTGCGCGTCACACTGATTGAAAAACGTCCGCGACTGCTCGAATTCGCCGATGCCGAGATGGTCGAGGCGCTTTGTTACCATTTGCGGGACCGGCGCGTAACCTTGCGGCTGAATGAGGAAGTTGAGAGCGTCGAAGAAACGCCGGATCACACGGTCGTGGCGAATCTGAAAAGCAAGAAAAAAGTCACCGGTGACGCGCTGCTGTATGCCGTCGGACGCCAAGGCAACGTGGATGAATTGAACCTTGCAGCCGGCGGCCTGGAAGCCGACGCGCGCGGACGCATCCCGGTCGATGAGAATTACCAAACCAAGCAACCGCATGTGTATGCCGTAGGAGACGTCATCGGGTTCCCCAGCCTCGGCTCGGTTTCGATGGAACAGGGCCGCATCGCCGCGGCCAGAGCGTTTGGCATGCCGACGAATTCCAACCGCGCGAATTATCCCTACGGGATTTATACCATTCCCGAAATCTCCTTTATCGGAAAGACCGAGGAGCAGCTCACCGAGGAAGGCGTCCCGTACGAGGTCGGAATGGCTTTTTTCCGCGAAATTGCCAGAGGCCAGATTCGCGGCGACACCACCGGCCGCCTGAAACTCCTTTTCGATCCGTCCACCAAGGAATTGTTGGGCGTGCACATCATTGGTGAAGGGGCCTCGGAGCTGCTGCACATCGGGCAGGCGGTTTTCGCGCTGAAAGGCACGGTGGAATATTTCGTAGACACCGTTTTCAATTATCCGACGCTGGCGGAGTGTTATAAGGCGGCCGCATTCAATGGTCTGAACAAACTAGTCAGGACCTAGTCACGTCCGAGTGAGGAGTCGATTGACAGAATCTTCGACTACCTAAGATTGGCAGGAGCATAATGCGCAGGACAGTTGGTGTACTGGTCATGGAACATATCGCCGTCGGCCTTGTGGAAGGCGACAAGGTCGTCGGCCCGCTGAACATTTTTCCGGAAAAATCGCAAACGCTGGACCCGCTGCAGTCGATGCCCGCGGAAAGCATCGTGGAATGTGTCCGCCAACAAGTGGAGAAAGTCGCGAGCGGAGAAAAGATCGCAGCAATCGGAATCGGCTTCCCGGGCATCATTCGCGCTGGGGTCGTGGAGGATTCTCCCAACCTGCAACAGATAAAGGGATTCGCATTGCAAGCGGCATTGTCTTCTGCGCTGGGTAGCAAGGCTGCGGGAGTTCCGGTCCGGTTGTTCAATGATGCAGACGTCATGGCCGCGGGAATTGCGGCGACACAGGGAAAATTGAATCAACTCACCCGCGTGTGGACGCTGGGGAATGGAGTGGGGTTCGGGCGCTATCCTTCCAGCGAAGGAATCTGGGAGGGTGGGCACTCCGTGGTCACGCTGGACCCCAAGGAAAACTTCTGTGGATGCGGCGGGCGCGGGCACCTGGAAGGCATTCTCGGGCGCCGCTCCATGCGCATGCGCTTCCTGGACCTGGAGCCCGAAGAAGTGTTCGAAAATGCTCGCGCAGGTGACGCGCGCTGCGCCGAATTTGTGACGCTTTGTCACCGCGCTTTGGCCGCTGCCACCGCCACCAACATCCACATGGAAGGCCCCGGAATGTTTTTCGTTAGCGGCCTCGATGTGAAATTCATCGATATCGGGCTGCTGGACAGGCTCGTGCATGAAATGGTCAAGATGAGCCCCCTGCAGGGCAGCCGCTTCGAAGTCGTGCCGACCTCGGACGAAATGGGGATCATAGGCGCTGCGGTCAATGCGGACCGTGCTGCGAAAAGCTAGGCTGCGACTAGCAAGCTAAACGGGAGCGGTCGAGGGTGAAGCCGTTGAGGCGCAACGAGGAATACAGCGGGGCTCTCAATTGCCTCGTGACGTTGCCGAATTTGTCTGGCTGCTTTTCTTTGGCCGGCGGGGCGGAAATGTCCGCAGGAGTTACCCCCTTGGGACAAGGCATCCTTTCGCCCTGCTTCAAGCTTGTGTTGGGACTCGATGGCAGTTTTCTGGAAAGCGATCGATTTTGATTGCAGGTCCTGAAATTGGCCGAGCAAACCATGGCCGTGAAATATTAGTTTTTTGCCTTTCACCTCCGTAGTCCCCAAAGTGGGCTAGCGTGAACTCGTAAAGATCGATCGAAGATTGCATCCATTCTTCCTCGGCCCGAAACGTTTCTCCCCGTGGAGCGCGCGCCTTGCCCGAGCTGCTGCGAAATCCTTTAAGAAACTCTTCCTTTTCGAACTCCGAGACGGACGTGGCGGAGACGTTCACTTCCATTTTTCTTGAGCACGGGATCCAATGATTCGTATTTTTTATCGGCGTCTAAAAGCGCATGAAGTGCAATCGTCGTACGCATACCCGCGCGTGTCGCATACGACTCTGGCGTGTAAAGTTTCGGCCAGGGAGGACTGGTCAATCGATTGGATTGCCCTGGTGTATTCCTGATTGAATGCCAGAATGTCGCGAAAGAACTCGCGTGACGGTCCATCGTACCATTCGGAATCCGGAGTAACAGCTTCCTTGCCCGCCGCTTGCTTCATCAAGTGGCCCATCTGTTTCTTAGCGGAGGATTCAGTAATATCCGCTGGCTGTCGCAGCGATCCCGCAAAAGAAACCAGCGTAATAGCCGGTGCTAGAAAAGCCGTCAATAATTGCTTATAAGCCGGCGACATCTTATCTTTCCGGCCGCGATTGATCAGCCATGCGACAAATGCCGCAACCAGTGCGGGAGTCAGAAAACTGCCAATAAAATAACCGGATGACTCCGCGCTGCGCACACCCCCGGACCATCGGACGGTGCGCCGATACGAGAGATAGACAATTAGGGTCCACGCGACGCCGACAGCTCCGCTAGCGAAGACCGCTTTCAAACGCTGAATGGGAGAAGTATTGGCCTTGGCAATGAGAGGATCTCCCGGTGCCGTTTGCCCCTGAGCACTCAGAAGCGCAGCTCCGCAGTAAGGGCAAACTGCGGCAAAGGAACAGTCCTGGTGACAGGCTGGACATGGAAGGTTCCTTTCTGAGTGATTCGAAGATGTTGACGGTACAAAAGGTTATATCCAATGCGTGAGGAATGACAATCTTGAAATCGACCTACGCGTGACTGGCGTGGCGCGACCGAACGCGTGGGCTACTTAGCAGGCCAGGCGCGAGCGGTCGAGGGTGAAGCCGTTGAGGGGACCGAGGACGGTGACGGCAATCAGGCCGGCCTGGAAATATCGCAGGGCGAGGGATTGGAGTTCTGCGCGGGTGACCGCTTCGATCCCGGCGAGGATTTCGCCGAGCGAATAGAAGCGGCCGAAATACAGCTCCTGGCGGGCGAGATTGGACATGCGGGAGCTGGTGGATTCGAGCGAGAGCATCAGCGAGCCTTTGAGGTGATTCTTCGAGCGGCGAAGCTCTTCTTCCGTGACAGGCGATTCCTTCAAGGCGCGAAATTCCTGAATGGTGAGATCGATGACCTTGCCAACTGTTTCCGCAGCGGTGCCGGCGTAAACGGTCATCATTCCGGCGTCGGAATAAGGCGTCAGCTCGCTGAAAACCGCGTACGCGAGGCCCTGCTTTTCGCGAATGTTCTGGAAGAGGCGCGAGGACATGCCTCCGCCAAGAAGATTGTTGAGGACGGCGACTCCGAAGCGGTCCTCGTGACCCAGCGGAACCGATGGGACACCGATGCAAAGATGCACCTGTTCGAGGTCGCGTTTGGTTTCGAGATGGATGGGCGCATCCGTGTGCGGAGCTCCGTCGCTCTCCGCGGGACCCGTTGGTTTCATGTGGCCGAACTCCTGCTGAACCAATTCCAGCACCTGCTCGTGAGTGACGTTGCCGGCAGCGGTGACCACCAAATGATCCGGCGCGAACCACTCTAGAAAACGCGAACGCAGTGAATCGCGATTGAAAGCTTTTACGGTTTCCGGGGTGCCGAGAATCGGGCGGCCCAGCGAATGTTGCGGCCAGAAGCCGCGGGTGAAAATCTCGTGAAGTAGATATTCGGGATTGTCCAGATCCATCTTGATCTCTTCAAGGACAACCTGGCGTTCTTTCTTCACATCTTCGGAGTCGAATTTCGGACGGAGGACGAGGTCGGCGATGACGTCAAAGGCGATGGGCAGGTGCTCGTCAAGAATCTTGGCATTGAAACAGATTTGTTCCTTGGAAGTGAAAGCGTCGAGCATGCCGCCGACGGAATCCATTTCGCGAGCGATCGCTTCGGCGGAGCGGCGCTCTGTGCCCTTAAAAACCATGTGCTCCATAAAGTGGGCGAGGCCGTTCTCTTCCGGGACTTCGCGGCGGGAGCCGTTGCGAACCCAAACTCCGACCGAGACGGAGCGCACATGGGGCATGGTCTCGGTGATAACCACCAGGCCGTTGGGCAAAACGTGCTTCTGAATGTCGCGCGTTTCGGTGGCCATATAGAGATTGTGACACAGGCGAGGCGGAAAGGAGAAACAGAAGCAGGCTACAGGGTTAAGAATTGTGTTTACAAAAAACTTACAACTGCTTTGATCAGCGTACTCAACCCCCGGCCGTGGAAGAAGCTTAGGAGGGGGGCCACAAGCTGAAGCCCGTGCTACAAAAGTTTCTCGGCGGGGTTCAGTTTGCCGTATTCGCTGGTGTAGTGGAGGGGGACATCGCCGTAGGTACCTTTCTCGCGAAGATAGACCTCGCAAGTGTCGAAGGGCTTCGAATAAATGTGGATGCTGACGGCGCGCTGGTTGAATTCGGTGAGATTCAGAACCTGATGGACGGGCTCAAGAGGGTTGACATGAGCAGGATGGGCGGCGTCCATTTCGTAGATCTCGGTTGGAATAATGCGGCAGGTGCCGCGCGCGCTATCGCGGTTGTCAACGCGGAAATTCTGGACCTTCAGCCGGCCGATGGGTGCGGACATCCAGCAGTTTTGATCGCGATGGTTGTGAATGCGGCTGGCCTGGCCGATCTCCCAACAGATGGTCATGCACTCGAAGACTTCGTTCTTGAAGATGAGATTGCGGGTGTAGTTGCCTTTCGAAAAATAGCAGTACTTGTCGAGCGTCTCCGGACGCGCCGAGTGCCGGACGATATAGTCCTGGACGTTTTCGAGGGTGAAATCGCGCCCGGGGATCGCGGCGAGACCCTTCACCCAATCGGTGATGGTGAGTTGTTCGGTCGCGACGTGTTGTGCCATCAGGCGCCTCCGATTCATAGGCGACCGCAAAGCGGCCGACTGAGCAATCCTGCGCAATTAGGGGTGGCCAAAGAATTATAGCGCGATTCAAAGTCGAAGTAATGAGGTGGGGAAGTAAAGAGGCACGGAAAAGAGGTAATCTGTAGCTTGAGCTCCGCGGCAATTTGGCGAAATGATTTGCGGTACCGACGATCGAATGGAACTTTTGGGAAAATCGAAAGACGAGCTGCGCGAATTCTGCGCGGTGCTAGGTGAGCCGGCGTTCCGCGGAGCGCAGATTTATCACGCTCTGTACTCGAAAAGAAAATTCGATGTGGCGCAAATTACGAATCTTCCGGCGGCGCTGCGAGAGCGGCTCTCGAAAGAGGCGCGGATTACACTTCCCGAGGTGAAGCAGCGGTTTGCCTCGACGGATGGTTCGGTGCGGTATTTGTTCGGGCTGGGAGCAGCGGGGGGACAAAAGGAATTTAACACAGAGGGCACGGAGGGCGCAGAGAACGCAGAGAAGAGCGGAAGAGAAAAAGCAGGCAGCCTGTGGAAGCCCGCATCGGCCGAAGCTGTGTTTATGCCCAGCGAGGGGCGGCAGACGATCTGCGTTTCCACGCAAGCAGGCTGCGCGGTGGATTGCCATTTCTGCCTCACGGCGCAACTCGGACTGATTCGGAATTTGACGGCGGGAGAGATCCTGGCGCAAGTACTTTTGCCGCTGGATGAACACAAAGCACAGCTTGCTCCGCAGACGAACATTGTGTTGATGGGCCAGGGCGAGCCGCTGCTGAATTTCGAGCCGGTGATGGCGGCCGTGCGCATTATGCTCGATCCGGAAGGATTGGGAATTTCGGCCAAGCATGTGACGCTTTCGACGAGCGGGATCGTGCCCGGAATCGAGCGGCTGGCGCAGGAGAAGGTGCGGCCGAAGCTGGCGATTTCGCTGAATGCATCGAATGATGAGCAGCGCGATGCGCTAATGCCGATCAACAAGAAATACCCGCTTGCGGTGCTCATGAACGCCGTCAAGGAATACCCGCTGCGGACTTGGGAGCACCTCACGTTTGAATACGTGATGCTCGGCGGAGTGAATGATGCGGCGGAAGATGCGCGGCACGTGGTGCGATTGCTGGCGCCGCTCAAGAGCGTGAAAGTGAACTTGATCCCGTGGAACGCGGGAGAACTTCCCTACCGCGAATCCTCGCCGGAGCGCATAGAGGAGTTCCGGCGCATTTTAGTGGAGCGTGGCGTGCCAACGTTTGTGCGCTACTCGCGCGGGCGTGATGTGATGGCCGCCTGCGGCCAGTTGGCGCTATTGCAAATCGATAGTTCTCCGTGGTCCGTAGTCAGTCCGCAGTGAAGAAAAGGAAAACCCGCCAACCGGATAGATTGTTAGAGGGCGTGACAGGCAGTCTTGGTGAAAGTGTTGATTCTAAAGATAGTTACAGGCGCAAATTTCGATATTTTCTATAAGTGTTGATTCTGAAAGACTTAGCTTTGAAAACGACGGTGCACGCTACTGCCCCGACGAGAGCCGCCCGCAAGCTGAATGTTACGGAGATTTACCTGCCGACTGGTATACCAGATTGCAAACGAAATTCGAGGAAAAAGTTGGTGTGCTTCCGCGAAGCGGCGCATCTGGTCTGATTCAGGCGGGCCGGATGGCGATGGCGGAGATGAGGCGGCCGCTCTGGGGGCCTTCTTTGCGGTAGCTGAAGAGGAGGTCGCGGCGGCAGGCGGTGCAGAGATCGCTGACGAAGATGTTGGGGGCGCGGAGGCCCGCGCCGAGAAGTTGGGCGCGATTGGCTTTACGGAGATCGAGGAGGACGTTTTTGGGCGGCGGCTGGTGGCCGGGCGGCATCATGTTGAGCCACTGGATGGGGTTGGGTTCGTCGCCAGTACGGAATTCGTCGAACCATTCCGGGGCTTCGGCAAATTGGGATTGAAACTGCATGGCGACTTCCGTGCCGACTTCGTAGCAGCAGCCGCCGATGGAAGGGCCGATGGCGGCGAGGAGATCGGCGGGCTTGGATTTGAATTGCATTTGCATTTTGCCGATGGCTTTGACGACGATGCGGGCGAGAGTGCCGCGCCAACCGCCGTGGATGGCGGCGATGGCGTGCTTTTTCGGGTCGACGAGGAGGATAGGGACGCAGTCGGCGGTTTGGATGCCCAAGAGGAGGCCGGGACGGTTGGTGGTGGAGGCATCGCCTTGGCAAGGTTTGACAGGTGCGGCGTCGAAGAGATGGATGACGTCGGAATGGATTTGTTTCAGAGAAATGAGTTTGAGGTCTGATGCGCCGAGGGCGGATTGGAAAAGGCGGCAGTTTTCGAGGACGTTTTCTTTGGTGTCCCATTTGGTAAAACCGAGATTGAGAACTTTTTCGCCGTTTAGGAGACTGACGCCGCCGGGGCGGGTGCTGAAGCCGTGGACGAGCCAAGGGAGCTTTGCGAGCGCGGGGACTTGCAGGATTTGGACGCCCCGGACTTTGCGTTCGATCCAGTTCGAGTTGGATCGGGTGGAAGAGACAGCCAAGAATGTCTGTCCTACCGCGGGCTTAAGTGTTTTCCTGGGAGCCACAACTCTAACAGTATAATCGGAGTCGGCTGACAGACCGAACGCGAAAGCGCTGGAGGCAGCTTGATCATTGGAATGGGCGTGGACATTGCTGAGGTGGGCCGCATCCAAGGGGCAATTGAGCGCTATGGGGAAGTGTTTCTGAGGCGGATTTATACCCCGAAGGAACGAGAATACTGCGAGCAGTTTAAGAACAAGTACGAACGATATGCGGGGCGATTTGCGGCAAAAGAAGCGGCAATGAAGGCGCTCGGAACGGGCTGGAGACGCGGAGTGAGATGGATGGATTTGGAAGTGGTGCGGGAGACGGGCGGGCGGCCGACGCTGGAGCTTGGGGGTGAAGCAGGGAAAATAGCGAAGCAGCTTGGCGTGAAAAATATCGCGCTGAGCATCACCCACACGGCGGCTCAGGCGCTGGCGCAAGTGATTTTTGAGAGTTGAAAGTTAAAAGTTAAGAGTTGGAAGTCAAGGCGAAGTGTTTCAACACAGTGTGCACGGAGAACGCAGACAGAAAAGAATGATCAACGCTGAGACGCCTCGACCGGGCCGGGGCGGGTGCCGTACGCAGAGTAGGAAAGAATAGGTTCACCTACCAGACCAGTTCCGGTTTCAGCCGAAACCAACGCATCAAACCAGCTGTTGGCGGAATGATTCCCACGCAAGTCGACTCGCAAGTAGTTGCTAGAAAGCGCAGGCGTGGTGTCCGCGCCGGAGACTTTTGCTGAGTGATCGCGACGAAGGGTGAGGACGCGGAGGGTGTGGCCGAGTTGGGATTTGCGGAAGGCGGCGGCTTTTTTTTCGCCGAGGGCGCGGAGTTCGCGGGCGCGGCGCTTGATGAGGGCGCCGGGGACTTCGTTCGAAAGCGTGGCGGCTTTGGTGCCGGGGCGCTTTGAAAAAGAGAAAACGTGCAGATAGGCGAAGGGCAGCGATTCGATGAAGGAGAGTGTGGTGGCGTGGTCGGCTTGGGATTCGCCGGGGAAGCCGGTGATGACGTCGGCGCCGATGGCGGCATGGGTGAGGCGCTCGCGGATGAGTTCGATGCGGCGGGCATAGTGTTCGGCGCGGTACCAGCGGTGCATCGCGGCGAGGATGCGGTCGGAGGCGGATTGCAGGGGCATGTGGAAGTGCTGGGCGAGGCGGTCGGTCGAAGCGAAGAGACTGACGAGGTCTTGGGTAATGTCGAGGGGCTCGATGGAGCTGATACGGAGACGCTCGACCACGGTTTCTTCGAGAATACGGCGGAGGAGATCTTCGAATTCAACGCGGGGAGAAAGATCGCGGCCGTAGGTGCCGAGGTTGATGCCGCTGAGAACGATTTCGCGGTATCCCGTTTCGGCGAGGTGCTGGATTTCCCGGATGACTGCTTCCGGCGGCAGGCTGCGGCTTCGCCCGCGAACAAACGGAATCACGCAGTAGGAGCAGCGGGAGTTGCAGCCGTCCTGGATCTTGAGGGTGGGGCGGGTATGGTTTCCTTCCCCGCCGAGCACTGGGGCGGAGAGTAGCTCGTGCTGTTCGAAAATATCACCGGTGAGGATATTGCCAGGCACCGGCGCAGCATGCTGCGCCCCTACGAAGGAACGGAATGGAACGGTCGAGATAGAATGAAGGGCGGCGGCGGGGATCAAGCCGCTCGCGGAGGTAGCGGGCGGGGAGATGGAGAGCGTGTCGATTAATTCGGAGATTTGGGGCTTGTGGGAATTGCCGACGACCCAGGCCACTCCGGGGAGTGCGGCCAGCTCTTCGGGAGCGCGCTGGGCGTAACAACCAGTGACGACAACGCGGACGGCGGGGTTGGCGGCATGGAGCTTTCGAATGGCATCGCGAGCCTGAGCGTCGGCACAGGCCGTGACGGTGCAGGTGTTGACGACGACGATGTCGGCGGTTGCAGAGGTGGGGGCGGCAGCACAACCGCGATCGAGCAACTGGCGCTCGAGGGCCGCGCCATCGGCTTGCGTGGCGCGGCAACCGAATTGTTGGATGAAGAAGCTAGGCATCGGGAACCACGGCATTAAACCAAAAAAACAATTTACACGGACTTCGCGGAGTACACAGAGTCCACAGAGAAGAAATGACTGGATCCTTTACTTAGTACGAACCCAGACAAGGACGCAGCCCGCCGCGGCGGGCTGCTTTACAAGGATAGCGGGTTTGGTGGAGTGCGAAAAGACCGACAGTAACCAAGACCAGTATTGGGGCCGGACTTACCTTTACTCGCCGGAGGCTGCGCCGCTACAATCTTTCGACAATCATGGCCCATCAACGATACAACCCTTCCGCGCTGGACAATCCCACGGTCTCGATCGTTATTCCCGTTTACAACGAGAAATCGACGATCGATGAGATCCTGCGGCGGGTGCTGGACACTGCTGTACGCAAGGAAGTGATCATCATCGATGATTGCTCGACCGACGGAACGCGTCAGATTCTGGAAAACATGGCTGCGCGGCAGGCGAATGGCGAAGCACTCGCTCCCGCGCAGGATGGGGGCGACCAGGTCGAGTTGCGAGATCTGAGGTTTTTCTTTCAGGCCCCGAACCAGGGTAAGGGAGCTGCTTTGCGGCGCGGTTTTGCGCAAGTAACGGGAGAGATCGTGTTGGTGCAGGACGCGGACCTGGAATACGATCCGCGCGATTACCCGAAGCTGCTGGAACCGCTCATCGAGGGCCGCGCGGATGTGGTGTATGGCTCGAGATTTCTGGGCGGGCCGCAGCGGGTGCATTACTTCTGGCACTACGT
>WNFW01005607.1_pt1 | contig 13142 bp, 10 predicted proteins | sample 5400131 | NCBI WGS metagenome assembly WNFW01 (sample SAMN13153362, study PRJNA577476) | soil metagenome | isolation source: 20 cm soil or saprolite under grassland replicate 1 | place: USA:California | collected 2016-06-15 | reverse complement strand
CGTTGGACAAAGGTCCCGGGGTGCTCATTGTCGCGGACCCCTCTGTGCAGATGGGCAATAACTTCGTTGCCGGTGCGAACCGCGCCGACTATCACATCAAAAATGTGAATTATCCGCGGGATTTTCGCGTGGATATATGGGAGGATATCGCCTCTGCATTTGATGGTGCAACCTGCGTGCGCTGTGGTGGTACGCTGCACGCCGTGCGCGGGACCGAAGTCGGGCACATCTTCAAGCTGGGAACACGTTACAGCGATTCTTTCGGCGCCACGTTCCTCGATGCCGAGGGGGTGGCTCATCCCATCCTGATGGGCTGCTACGGAATGGGTGTTGGACGTATCATGGCCGCGATGGTGGAGCAGAGTCACGACGAAAAGGGCATCATCTGGCCCTTTAGCATCGCTCCCTATCACGTGGCCTTGATTGGACTCGACCTGGATAAGGGCGAGACAGCTGCGACGGCGGAGCAACTCTACGCGGACCTTTCAGCTGCCGGGGTCGAGGTGCTCTTCGATGATCGCGCTGAGACCGCGGGCGTGAAGTTCAACGATGCCGATTTGCTGGGCCTGCCGCTGCGTGCCGTGGTCAGCAAGCGTTCTCTCAAGAACGGCGGTATCGAGCTCAAGCTGCGTACCCAGAAGGAGAGCCGCATTGTGCCATTAGATGATGCCGTTAAAGCGATCCAGGAAGAGATTCTTCAAGGAATGATAGGGTCGTAACACGTCAAAACAAGAAAGAGGCCAGGAATACGCTCCTGGCCTCTTTCTTGTTTTGACCTGCATATGAAGCTTATTTTGCCTTGACAACGATCACTAATGGCAGGTCGGTGATTGAATCGATTGCCACCTGCTGGCTCCCCGCATTGACATACAGGCCGGTTGAGGCACCACCATCGAGGTTCAGCGCGCGATCGATGGAGAGATCTGAGCCAACGAGCAGGTCTTCTAGCTCACCGAGAGAGAAGGCAGTACCAGGGCTGGCAATGAACAGCAGGCGTCCCTGTTTGTCAATAGCAGCGATACTGCGGCGCGACCCAGCCGCGTTGGCATTAAACTGCGTGGTCTTGCCGTGTAGGATCAGCATAGGCGAAGATTGTGTCGCCTGTTGCAATTGCTCATTGTTGGGATCGTAGGGGCGTTCGCTCAGCGAACGAAGATCGATGTGGCCCTGGTTGTCAACTGAGAGCATACCGCCAAAGCCATTATATGATGTGCCAAAACTTTGCCCGTTGGAGATAACCAGGGCCGTGGCAATGTTTTGATTATCGAAGTATCCCCCGTTGATGATGGTGGTCGCGTGTTCCTTCCGCATCCACTCACTCATCGATAGTGGCTGCGCTGGTTGATAGGCGACTCTCAAAGAGATATGACGTAAGTCAAAGCGGACGATGGTGACGGTATCTTCATTATTGCCCGGGCTTTTCCAGTCTTCGTAGCGTACTTCAACACCTGGAGCGCCTCTGTACCACGTGTTCAGCTGTGGCGTGCTCTGATCAGACGGTTGAGTAGTTGTAGCTGTACTGGTATTCCCAGGAGAGCTACTACTAGAGGTCGTTGGAACCAGGTTGCAGGCCACCAGCGAGAATAGTAAGAGGCAGAGCAGTAGATATAATTTTAATGCGTGTTTTAAATGCATAAAAAGGTTCCTTAGCTATATCTTTTTGAGAGGAATCTATACAGTTGTCTGTGGCGTATTGAGGGATTTCTGGTGTCACCAATCCCTCAACACAATACGTTAAAACTAACGCCGCCAGGGAGTAGCGTCAATTGCCGATACCGTGCCCTTGAAGTCTTGAGCCAGCTTCAGCGCTGCATCGTGGGCGGCGTTTTCCACTGCATCGTCGAGCGGGGCGAGTTCAACGTGTCCATAGCGGCGTTCGAGCGCGCGCTGAATCAGCAGGTCGGTGAACCAGGGATTCTTCGGTAAGACCGGGCCGTGCAGGTAGGTACCGAAGACGTTTTTGTAGACCGCGCCTTCGTAATTATCTTTGCCATTGTTGCCCCAGCCTGCCAGCACTTTTCCGAGCGGCTTTGCATTATCGCCGAGGTAGGTGCGCCCGCTGTGATTTTCATAGCCCACCAGAATCATCCTGCCCGATTCCTGAAAGTCGCACTCCAGCGCCATGTGGGTCATAAAGCGCGTGCCGCCGCCCTCAGTATGCATATCCAGCAGCCCGACGCCCTTGAGCTCAGGTCCCTGGAACGGCTTATAATAATGGCCTAACAGCTGGTAGCCCGCGCAAACGCTTAAGAACACAATGTTCGCTTCTGCCGCCTCTTGCAGCGAAGGAGCTTTCGCCTGGATATCGCGTGAAGCGAGCTCCATCTCGCGGTCGGCGCCACCGTGGAAAAGAATGAGATCGTATTTGGTAAAATCGGGAGTTTGTTTGACAAAAATTTGCTCGACCTCGGTCGCGATGCCGCGCCACTTGCAGCGCCTCTCGATAGAAAAGAGGTTACCGCGATCCGCCGCCACGCTCATCAACGTGGGATAGAGGTGGCCAATCTTGAGTACCATACCGGTGTCTTTGACTTCATTACTCATACGTGTTTCCTATTCTTCCCAAAAATGTTTCACCCAGCCACGCTTCTGCATGATGCGGCGCAGCTCGTGCGTGGGGGTGTAGCTCGCCATGATATAGAGAGTGCCGCCGGGTCCCGCGTTCTTCAGCGCGGCATCCAGGGCAGCTTCACGTTCGTGAATGACACTTATCTTGTCAGTTGGGATTTCAGCGTACTTCAGGCGCATGGCAATTTCTTCTGCTTTGCCGCCACTACACACGACATCGCGTATATCCGGTGCGATATTTTCAATGTCTACGTCCCACAGCCAGGCGAAGTCCTCGCCGTCCACGACGGTATTGCTGGCCACAATCAGCGCGTGTTTCTCGGCGGAATGCTGGGCAATCAGGCGCAGCATCAAATTGAACGACGTAGGGTTTTTGACAAAGGCCAGGTAAATGGTCTGATCCCCTGCCTGTATTTTCTCGAGACGTCCAAAAGCGGGGCGTATGCTGGCGATAGCAGCTGGCGCTTTTGACATATCGAACCCCGCGGCCATCGTGGCGCCAAGCGCCGCGACCGCGTTGTACACGTTGTGCACGCCGGGCAGGGGAATATCCAGCTCAATCTCGCCCTCTGGAGTGCGTACTTTTACATGTGAAGGTCCTTCACCGTCGGGCGAAAGCTGTACCGAAGTGGCCGCGAAATCAAGCGTGGGAAGGGTATAACCGCAATTGGGGCAGCGATAGAGTCCCAGGTGAGACATATAGGCCACTTCATAGTGCAGGTCTTCCTGGCAGTGAATACAACGAATGATATCCGCTGATTGCTCAGGTACAGGCGTTCCGATCTCGGTGGTCTCTAACCCGAAGAAGAGGCGTTTCGCCTTTGCGTTCTGCCCGAAGTTGGCCACCTGGGGATCATTCCCGTTGAGAAGAATGGTAGATGTTTCAGGGAGGCCCTCCAGCATCTTATTGAGAGCCTGGGCGACGGAGTAGAGTTCACCGTAGCGGTCCAGCTGGTCGCGGAAAATGTTGGTAATCAGGACGACGTCAGGCTGAATCTCAGGGACCGCCAGGGGGATGGTTCCTTCATCGATCTCGAAGAGCAGTACATCGCTGTCTAATCGTCCGAACATATCGGCAAAATTTACGGCAACAGAAGTGACTCCTTGCAGCATGTTGGAGCCAGTGCGATTATGTGAAACGCGCTGGCCGGTAAAGTCAGCTATAATGGCAGTCATGCGAGCGGTGGTAGTTTTGCCGTTGCTGCCCGTAATCACAATTTTCCTGGCCCTGCTCGCTCCGACGACCGATTTCAGCACATTGGGGTCGATGCGTCGCGCGATCATGCCTGGTAAACTTGTGCCGCCACCGATACGGAAAAAGCGCCCTGACGCGCCTGCTAATTTTCCGGCGGAAATGGCCAGGGCCAGGCGCGCCCTGCCAAAGCCCGATGGAGCTGTACCAACGCTGCTATTGCCTTCCGGTATTTCTTCAGTTGCCATAAAAAACCTCGCTTAAAAGAACTTTTATCAGTGTCGTGAGCAGTATAACAAACCTGTTCGATGAGGGCAAGTGAAGTAGGTCACAGGTCACATGGTGGCGTTATTCATGCCACCTTAGGAATGGAAGAACGTACTATAGTAGTAGGACTTACTCTTTATAATTTGCTTTTTAGACATCTGATTGCTATAATACCTTACTTATAAGCTGCTGAGGTAATTGCTAAGATAAGGCAGAGATATTCTTATTATCGCTTAGATAATTTCTGTCTTCTTTTGCTCTTTAAAATTGTTTCTACGTTTATTTCTTGTAAGACAAGCCTTACGGCTAAGGAGTTTATTCTTGTCCGTCGCAAAAGGCTGACATTGCTAGAAATCTGTAATGGTTATTATTATGGTTAAGTAAACCAAGGGTACAAAATGTCAGGTATATGTCCGGGTTGTGCACATAGCGACGGAACCCACGATCCTAAATGCTCCGTAGCATACCCGCCGATTCCGATTCTGCCATCGCCGCCACCGAGGCCACCAAAACCGCCGGAATCGCCGCCACCACCATCGAAACCGTAGCTTTGTGCGTTAGATAGACCCGGGTCTACTGTAGGAGTCGAGGACTCCACTTCGTAAAAGTAGATGTATCGTCGATACAAATAGGCCCGGGGATTTTTGGGGAGAAAGCTACATCATGTCGAATTCAGTCATATACGTAGATACGCCCACCCTAAACAGTGCCACAGTGTTTCTTTATCACATCACACTGAAGGGTGGCCTTCTCGAAGCGCTGGCTGACGAGGGTAGAACTCGATACGCTTGGCAGGCTAATAGGGTAACCAAACTGCTTTAACCCCCCACCTTTATCATAATACGTCATGATTGGGCCCGAGATGCTAAAACCGGTATAGATGTAGTAACGACCTCCATCGCTGGTCGCAATGGTACCCTCTTTCTTGTCACTGGCAAAATAATTCCACAGGGTGTCGAAGGGGATGGGGTTCTGCGGGGAATCCACGTCATGCGGCGATATCCACTTGAAATTGTCGAAGCCCCAGTTCATCAGGTCGCGCATATCCGTCCACCAGTTGTTGGTGTGCATTGCCACACCTATGAGATGATGGTGATTGCGCGTACATGAGATGACCTGGACAAAGTTGTCGACTCCGTCAAACCCAGGTTTCCCACCGTCGACGCCGGGATACCAGAAAAGGAACTGGTTGCCGTTGATGAGCGGAGCGGCTTGATGGTTTCCCCCCTGGGGAATAACGTAGGCCAGAGTCCCACTGATTTGATGAATGACAGGGATATTCATGCTATACTGGCCCAATATCGCGAGATCGTGAGCGCTGGAATAGTGACCCGGCGCTAAGAGACCATGGGGATTCATGTAATGGGTATCGTTGAGTCCCAATTGCTTTGCGCGCTGGTTCATCTCGGCTACAAAATTGGATAGATTCCCCGAAAGAGCATCAGCGATGACGACCGCAGCATCATTGCCAGACTTGAGAAGTAGTCCGTAGAGCAGTTCACGCAGCGAATAGGTTTCGCCTTTTTTTAAACCAACGACGGTGCTGTCGGCGCTTAGTCGACTGATATCTTGTGCCATGGCGCTGTTGATGGTAATTTTCTGGTCAAGATTTCTTTTATCCACCGCCAGCACTGCCGTCATCAACTTTGTTGTACTCAGCATCGGCAGGTGCATGAAGGGATTATGAGCATAGAGCGTTGCACCGGTGTCGGCATCGAGCAGATAGGCGGATGTCGCGTTGACTGGAGGAGGAGGATGGTCTGTGTCCTGCGGAGTGATGACCAGTTCATGGGGGTCTGCAGCGTGCTGTAGGCTTGCTGGTGGTGTGACAGGTTGCTGATTGTTGGTAGTCCCGTTGGGCATCACTATTGTAGTGGTATTGACCTGGGGGCGACTGACGTTATAAATGATCGAGCCAACTACCAGCAGAACGAAGAGCAATCCGCAGGTAATGATCACCGGTAGGCTGTTGCGGATATAGATGAATCGATCCCGCTGAGGGCGGGCGGTGGGACGGTGAGGCTGCGTGCGACGAGCTGGTGGAGGTGGCGCGTAGACGGTAGAGCGCCGTTTCTTCTCCACCATAATGGGATTTGGTTTTCGTTCCTCGGCGTGGGTACGCGGGTTTCGTTCCTGAACTCGGGTTCGAGGGGATTGTTTGCCTTCACCCTCCTGTTCATCCTCGTTGAACGCCTCACGATATTGGTACGGGGTGCGCGAGGCGCGTTTGATCCTGGGAATCTCGGGATGGTCGTCTAACGTGTAATCCTCTGGAGGACGCCGATATGTGACTGGCTGACGTCTGCGCCGCGGAGGCTGATATTCGGGTTGTTCGTCTTCACGTGGCGGCGTTTTGGGCATGAAATACGCTCGTCCTCTTCCTTCTCGTTGAGCTATTGCATATCACATCACTATGCTAGTGTAGCATAGTGGATACTCCGTGTCGAGGCTGTAGCCTTGTGACCATGAATTACATTGCTTAATGGCAGTTTAGCCCTTGACTACAACCATCACTCGTGCTACTCTGCTATCATTAACACAACAAACCTCAGCGTTGCATAGAGCGAGGAGCCTCCATATATGCATTTGAGAGCTGCAGCTATTCAACTCAATTCGCGGAATAATCCCGCAGAAAACCTGGCCACTGTAGAGCATTTCTTAGAGCAAGCCGCCGATATAGGCGCACAATTCGTCAGTCTCCCCGAATTCTGGACGTATCTCGGCCCCTACTCGGGCTTTGATGAAGCTGCTCAGACTATTCCTGGTCCTGCCATCGAGCGGTTGCAAGAGAAGGCACGGAAGCATAAGATGATCGTTCACGGTGGCAGTATCGTCGAACGCGTCACCTCGACGCCAGGTAAGTTTCACAATACGAGTGTGCTCATCAATCGCGAAGGCGAGATCATCGCGCAGTACCGAAAAATCCACCTCTTCGACGTAGACCTGGCTAACGGCGAGAAACACTACGAATCTGAACGCATCGTGCCGGGTAATCAGCTTGTCACCGCCGAGATTGAAGGTATTACCTTTGGCTTAACGGTCTGCTATGACCTGCGGTTCCCCGAACTGTATCGTTCACTGGCTCTGCGAGGGGCACAACTACTGATGGTTCCGGCTGGTTTTACGCTGCATACAGGTCGAGATCACTGGGAAGTCTTGCTGCGCGCGCGCGCGATCGAGAACTTCTGCTATGTCATCGCACCCGCGCAGGTCGGGCAGTACCCTCCCAACAGGCAGTGTTTTGGGCGTTCAATGATCATTGATCCCTGGGGACTTGTGCTTGCTCAGGCGCAGGACATGCCGTCCGTCATCATGACAGAGATAGACCTGGAACAGATTGCACGTGTACGTGCGCAGATACCCTCCCTGGAGCATCGCCAACCCCAGGTGTACGAATTGTAGGCCTGAAGGGTGCCACTTTCCCTTAATTGGGGCCAGGTTCGATGATATTTAGTTCAGAAAGGTGAGTGTTTTAATGGACATTGCTAAAATTAAGCAAAAGATTGATGGCGGCGAAATCGAGTATGTCAAAATAGGCTCCCCGGATATCGAGGGCGTGTTTCGTGGAAAGCGCGTGGCGGCAAAACATTTTCTCAACTCTTTAGAGGACGGCTTTGCTCAGTGCGACGTGCTCTTCGGTTGGGACATCGCGGAGAACGTGTTGCCCAATCTCAAAGTAAGTAACTGGGAGCGCGGCTTTGCTGATATCGTGATGAGGCCCGATCTTTCTACGTTTATGATGGAGCCGTGGGAGGAGAAAGTTGCCTCCTGTATTTGTGACCTGTGGACCGAACATGGCGAGCCCGTCACGGTATCCCCTCGCTACCTGATGAGTCAGGTGATGGAACGTGCGCGTTCGATGGGTTATGAGCCGATGGCGGCTTCGGAACTGGAATTCCGTTTTTTCCGCGAGAATATGTTTTCTCTCCGCGAAAAGGACTTTGGCCCGAACCTGACGCCCCTCAACCCGGGCATGAACTGTTATGCCATCAGCCAGGCAAGCGCTGACGACCACCTGCTGGGACGTATCGCCAACATGATGCGCGACCATGGCGTCGAGATGGAGGGCTACAACCGCGAACACGGCCCCGGTATGTACGAGATGAATATTCACTATGCGAACGTCCTTTCTGCCTGCGACTACACTATGCTTTTCAAAACGGGTGTCAAAGAGATTTGCCACCAAATTGGCCTCACTGCTAGCTTCATGGCGAAGTGGAATGACCAGGAGGACGGTAGCAGCGGACACTCACACATGAGCCTGTGGGCTCGCAACAAGGAACACAATGTCTTCTGGGATGAGGAGGCCGAAGGGCATATGTCTACGACTATGCGCCAGTTCCTGGCAGGCGTGTTGGACAAATTGCCTGAACTTATGGTTCTGTATGCCCCTGTAATCAACTCCTACAAGCGCTACGTCGAGGGTACATGGGCGCCTCTCAACACTACCTGGGGTATGGATAATCGTACCTGTTCGATCCGTGTCATCAAACGCCTATGACGCGGCGACCGTGGCAAGGGCGCTTGAGAAGGGTCATATCCGCTCACTCTCGCGCAACCTGACGGAGGCAACAGACCTGTTTGAAAAGAGCGAGTTTGCCAGGGAGTACCTGGGCAACGATTTCGTCGATCATTACACGGCAACCCGCCGCTGGGAAGTCAAAGAATATGAGAAGGCGGTCACGAATTGGGATCGCCGTCGTTACCTGGAACTGATCTAAGCAGGACTTCCTGCCTGTCTATACTATCTATTCTTCCTCAATCCAGCCATGCGCTTCGCGGAAGTTCAGTCCCTGTTGCGTCGCCTCCTCGGCCGTCAAATACGGGAGGAGTTGCCCGACCAGGGGCTGTTTCGCTTTAAAACGCTGCAGATTGTCACAGGTAGTCCCGTATATGGGATATAATGGAATCAGAGTCTTTTTTGTTTTCTATGGGAGTAGAGCAATGAGTATCCAAACGATCAATCCAACCACCGGTGAGGTGCTGGAAACTTTTGAACCATTTAGCCAGCAGCAGATTGATGTAGCGCTGGACGAGGCACGCCGGGCCTTTCTCCACTGGCGCACAGTCCCGTTTGCCGAGCGAGCGAAATATCTGCACAGCGTGGCAAACCACCTGCGAGAGCATAAGACCGAACTGGCGCGGACCGCTGTTCTTGAAATGGGCAAGACGATCACAGAGGCCGAGGCCGAAGTCGAAAAATGCTCGTGGAGCTGCGACTTCTTTGCAGAAAATGCCGAACGCTTCCTCGCCGATCAAAAAGTTGTTGCCAACGCCACCGAAAGCTATGTCGCATTTCGTCCGCTAGGCGTTGTTTTAGCCGTTATGCCCTGGAACTTCCCCTACTGGCAGGTATTTCGTTTCGCGGCTCCGGCACTGATGGCAGGCAACACGGCCGTGCTCAAGCATGCCTCCAACGTATCGCGTGTTGCCCTGGAAATTGAACGCATCATGCAAGAGGCAGGGCTGCCCCGAGGCGTTTTGAGAACCGTCCTTGTCCCCGGCTCCGAGACCAGCAAACTGATCGCTGATGATAGGATCGCTGCAGTCACGCTGACGGGAAGCGAGGCCGCGGGTGTTGAGGTGGCTGGGGCCAGCGGCCGTGCACTGAAGAAGACGGTGCTTGAACTGGGTGGGTCGGATCCCTTCATTGTGCTGGATGACGCTGACCTGGACCAGGCAGCGCAGGTAGCTGTCACAGCCCGCTTCCAGAATAATGGTCAGAGTTGTATCGCTGCCAAGCGTTTCATCGTAGCGGAATCTGTCGCGGAGGCTTTTGAACAGAAATTTGTCGCTAACACGGCAAAGTTGAAGATGGGGGATCCACTCGAATATAGCACACAGCTCGGTCCCCTGGCTCGCAAAGACCTGCGTGATACGCTCGATCAACAGGTGCAACAATCGATCAAACAAGGGTCGAAAGTCTTGATTGGCGGACGGCCGCGTGAGGGGAAGGGTAACTTTTACGAAGCGACTATCCTGACCAATGTGACCCCGGAGATGCCTGTATTTACGGATGAAACCTTTGGCCCCGTTGCCGCCGTTATTCGCGCTCGCGATGTAGAGCATGCAATTGAACTGGCTAACGACTCCAAGTTTGGCCTGGGCAGCAATCTCTGGACACGCAATATAAAGCTGGCTCGTGAACTGGCCGCGCGCATTGAAGCAGGTAGTGTATTCATTAACGGAATGACAGCTTCGGATCCGCGCCTACCCTTCGGAGGAGTCAAGAGAAGCGGCTATGGACGCGAACTCTCCTCATTTGGTATTCAGGAATTTGTAAACATCCAAACCGTTTGGATTGGCCCCAAGAAAGAAAACGCCCCGGTAAAGTCGGCAAGCGAGTAGCTATACAGCCGGCCGTATATAGCCGCGCATCAAACTGAACGCCAAGGGAATTGTTCCCCTGGCGTTTTTCCTTTCCCTCGCAAATGAAAAGTTTTGTTGAATTTTATCTTCAAACTGTATAAGCAACTCGCAAATAATTCCTGATTTGAAGAGAAAATCGTCATCACTCTATGTGTGGTGGTATATTTTACAAATGAATGTATATCTCGTCCTATATTGTGTAACAATAATTTCAAGAGGAAGTGGCGGCAGCTTCTCACCTATTGCCGGGAGGGAAAGACATATGCCTGATCAAGATGGCCTCTATATTGACAAACGCAGCCGGCAAGTCTGTGTCGACGGCCAATTACAGCCACAGAAATTATCGACTTATGAGTGCAAACTCTTGCTCTTCCTGGCATCGCGCAATGGTGAAGTTTGTTCGCGAGCGGAAACTGTTTCTGCCGTTTATGGCACTGCCTACGAAGCGAGGACTGATGATAGTCGGCTTGACGCCCTGGTGAGTCACGCGCGTAGGAAAATAGGAGATGATCCGCACTCGCCGCGCTTTCTGCAGACGATTTACGGCGCAGGTCATCAGGTGCTAGACTACAAAGGCAATAAAAGGTAGTGACTATAGGTCTTGTCTGTGGGGACGTTTCTGCTTCATCTGGTGGTATTCTTCCAGCATCTGGCGGTGGTTCCCTACCAATTGGCGATGGTTTTGCAACGCTCTGCGATAGGTTTGCCAGTCCAGTTGGAGCTGAGGACCTCGCCTTCTTCGCTGGCTGTCCAGTACTGCCCTGTAAAGTGCGTGTACCGTTTGGTGATGGTTCAGCAAGAATTGATGATGCTCCATCAGGGATTGGTGGTGGTCCATCATGGTCTGATAATGGCCTCTGAGCAATTGATAATAGATCCGATCCCTGACATTTTCAGCTTCATTATGACGGTTCTGCTCCCCATGTTCAAATGGTTCCTTCATCATGTTACGTCGCTTCTGTAAATTACGGTTTATCTGACATCGTGACCTCGAGTGCATGGTAGTTCGGTGCTTGCCGAAAAACTCTAGTTAAATTGTAACATGCGCCACAAGCAGAACAATGAAACCACGTGTCACAATCTGTAACCTCTTCACAACGTCTGTATCTTATGGTAGAATGATTCTTAAGTCAGGTGACGTCCTCATTTGACGTGAACCATCCCACGTGACTTCGAGGTGTGATATGCCTCAGATACAAGACACTTTATTAGAAGAGATGCACGCGACGCGCAAAACGATTCTCATTGTGGAAGATGATCCCTATATCGGTGAGTTCCTTACGATGGCAATCTCGCAAGAAACCCCGTATCAGGCACTCTTAGCCGAGACAGGGGAGCGCGCTTTCGAGATGATTCAGCATGTCAAACCATCCCTCTTTGTGCTGGACTATGTGCTCGGCTCTTCCTGCGATTTTCCTGAGTGCCAGTTTGCAGAAATATCAAGATAAGATCAAGCAGCGGCACCTGGTTGGCTTTGTCAAACCTATCGATTTAGATGAACTGCTCCTCTCTATCCACCAGGCGCTCAACTAGCATCAAGCGCAACCCCTTATTTCTATTGCTATGAGGAAGTGAGAAAAAAGATTTCCAATCAATACCCCAACCTTGCTCATTCAGATAAGAAAGTCCGCCTGATGAGATAAGATGGTTGGGATCTGCTTCGTGTTTCAGGCCCAACAAATTTCGCTCTCGTGGCTGCGTAGGCCAGGCTGGAATGCGTATTGTCACTCTTTGAGGGGCCGACGCCATCGGCGTCGGCCCCATCATTCTCCGTGGGTTACCGTCCCCGCTACTTTTCGTCTAATGTGATGGCTGTTCAACTCAGCCTCATGCTCAATACTAGGGTACAGCTGTGCTGACGCTCACTGTTTCAAAGGTGACGGTGCTCAAAGCGCTCGCGTCATGGGAGGTGACGGCCAGACCTGCCAGCACAGACCCGCTCGTGTTCAGCGTGACGCTCGAGCCGCTCACCACCGTCCAGGTCGTACCATTGGTAGAGGTGTAAGCGGTGTAGGTATTGCCGGAGCGAGCTACCATCAGGTAGGCCGGCACCGTGCCGGCGAAACCTGCGCTTTGTTGCGCGCCAGCGCCCTGAGCCGTGCGATACTGCACGACGATGCCGTTGCCCGGGGTCACAAACGCTGCGTAGTAGGCCGAGCCGGGATCAGAGCTCTGGCGTAGCATCACTCCTGCTTTGGCCCAGCCAGTGGTGTTGGTCTGCGAAACGGCGCGTGCGCTCACACTACCATTGGCCGCTAGCGCTTGTGAGACGAAGTGGAACTGGTCGGCAGTACCCCAGATGTCGTTGCCTCCTCCCTGGATCGTCCAGGTGCCGCCACTAAGGGACTGGCTGCCTGCAAGGGCAGGATTCCCGATATCACCGCAGTTCCAACCACTCGGACAGCTTGAAGGAGGAGGAGGGGTTGTGCTGATGCTCACCGTGTCAAAGGTGACCGTTCCCAGGGCGCTGGCGTTATGGGTGGTGACGGCCAGGCCCGCCAGCACCGACCCGCTCGTGTTCAGGGCGACGCTTGACCCGGCTACCGGCGTCCAGGTAGTGCCATTGCTGGAGGTGTAGGCGGTATAGGTGTTGCTGGAGCGCGCCACCATAATGTAAGCCGGCACCGTGCCCGTTAAACTGGCACTTTGTTGCGTGTTGCCGCCCTGAGCCGTACGGTACTGCACGACGATGCCGTTGCCAGGGGTCACGAAAGCCGCATAGTAGGCCGAGCCGGGATCAGTGCTC
>WNFW01017877.1_pt1 | contig 13144 bp, 9 predicted proteins | sample 5400131 | NCBI WGS metagenome assembly WNFW01 (sample SAMN13153362, study PRJNA577476) | soil metagenome | isolation source: 20 cm soil or saprolite under grassland replicate 1 | place: USA:California | collected 2016-06-15 | reverse complement strand
AAGACTTGGAGCGCACGCAACTTGCCTGCCCGTTTTGGCTGCCAGCCGAAATGATATCTCCGCCGGCAAGCTAGACTGGTAGTCTGCGCTGGCCAGCAACGGAATTCGCCGAGCGCATATACCGCATTCGGTTAAAATGTCGCTTCGTGGCCACGACCGAAACTGCGCGCATTCCCGAGGACATCACTGGCCGGGCGCGGCGTATGCCCGTCGGCGAAGTCAATTGGCGCACTACTTTTCGAGCGCTGCGTCATCGCAATTACCGCCTATTTTTTTATGGCCAACTCGTCTCACTCATCGGCACCTGGCTGCAACAAACCGCCATGAGCTGGTTCGTTTATGAAATCACTGACTCGAAATTCCTGCTCGGCGCCGTTTCCGCGGTCGGTTCCGCGCCGATGATGATTTTTTCGCTTTGGGGCGGCTCGCTGGCGGACCGTTATCCCAAGCGATCCATCCTGATCGGGACGCAAGCGGCGCAAATGTTCTGCGCCTTCGTCCTCGCCGCCGGCGCACATTTGGGATTTGCCAACGCGAATTTTATAATCGTAATCGCGGCGCTCAATGGAATCGCGATGGGATTCGATATCCCGGCCAGGCAAGCGTTCACCGTGGAAATGACGAGCCGCGAAGATCTGCTCAACGCCATCTCTCTTAACAGTTCAATCTTTCATGCCGCGCGCGTGATCGGGCCATCCATTGCCGGGCTAATGATCGGGACGGTCGGCATCGCCATTTGTTTTTTTCTAAACGGTCTGAGCTTCATTGCCGTCATTGCCGGATTGATGATGATGAAACTTCCGCCGCAGATGCGGCCAGCCACTCAGGCGACTCCGCTGGAACATGTATGGAAAGGGATCGCTTATTCAGTAAGACATCCGCGCGTGCGCACGATTCTCCTGCTCTTTTTTGTGGTTGGCGTTTTCGGCTGGTCTTACACCGTGCTGATGCCCGCATTCGCGCGCGACGTCCTCGGCCGCGGAGCCAACGGTTACGGAATTCTGATTTCAGCGAGCGGCGCGGGCGCACTAATTGGCGCGCTGATCGTGGCCGCTTACGGGCACCTGGTCACCCCGCGCAAACTTGCCTTTAGTGGCGTCTATTTATTCTCTGCCGCGATGACTGCCGTTGCCTTCGCGAGAAGTTTTTATCTGGCTGTGGCTTTCCTGTTCCTTGCCGGATTCGGAATGCTTCTATTTTTCGCAACTTCGAACACAACGTTGCAAACCATCGTGCCGGACGAAATGCGCGGTCGCGTGATGGGTGTTTGGTCGCTCGTCTTCGGCGCGATGATTCCGGTGGGCAGTCTGGAAGCAGGAGCGGTCGCACATTTTTGGGGAACGCCGTTCGCACTCGGCTTTGGCGCAATCATTTGTCTGATCGCGGCAATCATTACTCGCGTCGTAATTGCCCGTCGCGAAGCGACAGCGGCAACTTAAGAAAACTGCGACCGCAGCTTCTCGCATAGGTAAAACGTCTTTTTCCGAACGACGCAACTTTGTAAGAGTTGTCGTCAGAGCGGATGCCGCAGCAAATACGCGATCTGTCGCCGGCGACGGCGGCAGCTACCACACCAGCGTCGCAGCGCTCTGTCTTGCACTAACGATTCACAATATGTAGCGCGCGCTTCTCCACCGCCATCGCAGCCTCTTTTACCGCTTCGCTCAGGGTTGGGTGCGAGTGGGTTGTTCGTCCGAGATCCTCGCTGCTACCGCCAAACTCGATGACGGAGGTTGGCTCGGCGATTAATTCAGAAGCAGCGTGTTGCAGAATGTGCGCGCCCAGAATTTTGTCCGTTTTAGCGTCAGCAATAAATTTTACCAGCCCTTCGACATCTTCGTTGGCAAGGGCACGGCCATTAGCACGAAACGGAAACTTCCCAATTCGCACCTCCATCCCTTTTTCTTTCGCCTGATCTTCGGTAATGCCGACGCCGGCCAGCTCCGGGTTGGTGTAAATGATGCCTGGGATCGCGTCGTAATTTACGTGGCCGGATTTTCCGGCAATGATCTCAACGCAGGCAATGCCTTCATCTTCGGCCTTGTGCGCGAGCATCGGGCCGGCAATGACGTCGCCAATGGCGTAGATTCCTTCGACATTCGTCCGAAAATGCTTGTCGATCTTGATCCGTTTTCGCTCATCAAATTCGACCCCAACTTTTTCTGCGCCGAGACCCTCGCTGAACGGCTTGCGCCCAACCGACACCTGATTCCCTGCGCAGTGAGAGCGCGCTGGAGCAAATTCGACAGCTCGAGGTCGAAACCCACGGCAATGCGCGGCAGAAATTCGAGCATTGTCACTTCGCTACCGAGGCGGTTCCAAACCGAGCCCAGCTCGAGCCCGATCGCGCCTGCGCCGATAACGAGAAACTTCTTTGGCGCCTCAGTAAAACAGAGCGCTTCAGTGCTGCTAACGATTCTTTGGCCATCGAATTTCGCGAACGGCAGTTCGATCGGGACACTTCCGGTTGCAATAACGATGTTCTTGGTCTCGATCTCCTGGGTTTCGCCGCCGGAAGATTTTACGGACACTTTTCCCGGCGCCGTGATCGTGCCCATTCCTTCCAGCACCATCACCTTGTTTGTCTTCATTAACTGACGCACGCCGCCGGTGAGCGTTTTCACCACTTTATCTTTGCGCTTCTGCATCGTCGGCAGATCAACGCGCGGGTTCTCAATCACAATTCCGTGTTTAGCCGCTTCTGTTTTTGCGAAGGAAAAATGGTCGCTGGAAGTGAGCAGGGCTTTGCTTGGAATACAGCCGATGTTCAGGCAGGTGCCACCGAGTTCCTTATCTTTCTCGATGATCGCGGTCTTGAGCCCGAGCTGGCCCGCGCGAATGGCCGCCACGTATCCGCCGGGGCCGGAACCGATAATTACGACATCAAACTTTTCCATAAATCGTTAGCGCCATTCCGAGCGATCGTCGAGGAGTCCCCCATGTTACCTGAAAGCTTTCGCAACGGGATCCCTAAAAATGTGACGGCTTCTTTGCCATCGATGATGCGATGATCATAGCTGAGAGCGAGATACATCATCGGGCGCACTACCACTGCACCGTTCACTGCGATCGGGCGCTCCATGATTTTGTGCATACCCAGAATTCCGCTTTGTGGCGGATTCAAAATTGGCGTGCTCAGGAGCGAGCCATAAACGCCGCCGTTCGAAATGGTAAAACTCCCGCCCTGCAACTCCTCAATTTTCAATTTTCCTTCGCGCGCCTTCTTCGCGTAATCGGCGATATCCCGCTCCAGCTCGGCGAAGGACTTCTTGTCAGCGTCCCGCACTACCGGCACGACTAGCCCGCGTTCCGTCCCGACGGCGACCCCGATGTCATAGAAATTATTTTGAATGAAATAGTCCCCTTCTATTCGCCCATTGATCGGAGGCACCGCCTTCAACGCCGCCACCGTCGCTTTAACGAAGAAAGACATAAAACCAAGTTTCAACCCATTCTTTTTTGTGAATTGCTCCTGCGCGTGAGCACGCAATGCCTGCACCTCGCTCATGTCGCATTCGTTGAACGTGGTCAGGATCGCAGCAGTATGCTGCGCCATGACCAACTGCTGCGCGATCTTGCGGCGCAATGGCGACATTTTTTTGCGAACGACGCGACCATCCTGGGCAGCCGGCGCCAGCGACTCTACCGGCCCGGCCACCTCAGTCGCCGGGCTTGCTTCGGTGTCTGTCCGTTCTGGGGCGCCGCGATTTTGCGTAACCGCGAGCGCGTCTCCTTTGGTAATGCGACCGCCTTTTCCCGTTCCCGAGATTTTTGCGGGATCGAGTTTTTCTTCATCGACAATGCGACGGACCGCAGGCGAAAGCGCGATATCTGCAGGGGGAGTCGGCAACTCCGGTCGGCCGCGGTCAGCGACCGCCGCTACAGAAGTTTGCTCTGGCGCGCCCTTCTCCTTGTTCGTGGGTGCCGCCCCGGCTGCGCTTGATTCCTCAATCTCTGCTACGACTTCGCCGATTTTTACTTCCTGACCTTCGGCAGCCTTGGTTCTGAGGACGCCATCCGTTTCGGCGACGATTTCAGTCGACACTTTGTCAGTTTCGAGAGTGAAGAGGGGCTCGCCCTTTTTTACCTGCTCGCCTGATTTCTTGTGCCAGACGGAAACGACACCGCTGGAAATCGATTCGCCGACAGCGGGAATTTTCACCTGCACGCTCATTGCGCGGCTACATAAGCGCAAACCGCCGCGCGAGTCGAACGCCAAGTCATTTCATCGGACAATCCAAGTTCCTGTGGTGGCCGGCTGTCGCCGGCGTAACACGGCGAGATCGTGCACTGGGTTGCAGCCGACACGGCTGCCGCTACAGGATTCAAATGCGAGCACGTAGTTCTTTCAGCGCGGTTGAACTATCTTTTGTCGCGCCTTCCAGGCTGAAAGCGAACCGACAAACTCGCACTCGGGCGCTTCATCAAGGAGCGTGATGTATTCAACAGTATGTCCGTCGGGGTCGGAAAGTAAATCTGCGCCGATGGCATCCAGCCGATGACCGATGGTTCCGTTGTAATCTTTCCCGAAAAATCTCGCGTAACGACGCCGAGGCTGCCAAGGCGTGAACCGGCGGCAAGCAGGCCGGACAAGGTTAGAGCGACAGCAAAGTGACAACGATGAGATTGGCCCCAAGGCGTGGTGGGACCCCACAGGCCGAGCATTGAACGTTTCTTGGAACCGATCCAGAGAAAGACAACGTCGCGGGTGAGATCACGGTGGGCATACTCCAGTCCCACGACATCAACATAAAATCCACTGGAGACCTCGGTGTCCTTTACCGGTAGATGTGTTTCGTAAAGATGCATCGTCCGCTTCATGGGCTAACGAGGTTTAGGCGACTGTTACGCGAGCGGCTCATAAACTGTCCCGCCGACATGCCTGCGCCTCCCCAATCAGACCGAAAACGCCTCCGCGATCAGGCATGCTTGTTCGCGTTTATGAAGAGCGAGAGCACCGACAGCGGGACTGGCGCTGGCGTTGCGCCCGGCGTAGCCAACTTCGCGGCGAAACATGGAACGCAGGCGCGGCTCGATGAAACTCCACGCCCCCATGTTTTGCGATTCCTCCTGGCACCAAACCAATCTTGTTTTCCCCGGAAAAGCTTCAACCGCCGCGCGCAATTGCTTCTCATCCAGCGGATAGAGCTGTTCGACGCGGATAATCGTGCTGTTGGTAATTTTTTCCTTTTCGCGGTGGGCAATAAGATCGAAATAGACTTTTCCGGAACACAAGATGACACGTTCGATTTTGTCGAGCTTGCTGCCCCGGCCGGCGACCGCGGCTACAGGCTCAGGTATGATTTCGTGAAATTTTCCGCTGGTGAAATCTTCCGCGCGCGAAGTCGAAAATTCCGCGCGCAACAGACTTTTTGGCGTCATCAGGATGAGTGGCTTGATGAAATCGCGCTTCATTTGCCGCCGCAAAACGTGGAAATACTGCGCGGGCGTGGTGGGAACGCAGACCTGGATGTTGTCTTCGGCGCAGGCTTGAAGAAACCGCTCAAGCCTGGCGCTGGAATGTTCTGGGCCTTGTCCTTCGTAGCCGTGCGGCAAAAGCAAAACGATCCCGCTCGGTCTCTGCCACTTTGATTCGGCGGAAACGATAAACTGATCGATAATAGTCTGCGCCCCGTTAGCAAAATCGCCGAACTGCGCCTCCCACAGGCACAACATGTTTGGATAATCGAGCGAGTAGCCGTAATCGAATCCGAGGACGGCGGCTTCCGAAAGGAGACTGTTGTAAACACAAATGCGGGCCTGTTTTTCCGCGAGATGCAGCAGCGGATTATAAGGAGCGCCCGTTTTTGCGTCGTGCCAATAGGCATGACGCTGGCCGAAGGTTCCGCGCCGGCTGTCCTGGCCGGACAATCGCACCGGAATGTCTTCCAGCAGGAGCGATCCAAACGCCAGCGCTTCGGCAAATCCCCAATCATACGGACCACCCGCCTCAAAAATTTGCCGGCGCCGGTCGATCAGCATCCGTTTCACTTTCGGCAGAATGTGAAACCCTTCCGGAACGCGCGTGAGCCCATCGACAATCGTGCGCAACATCTCCTCGCCAATCGCGGTCGGCTTCGATTCGGTGCTGTATTTCGATTGAAAGACCGCAGTCGATTCCTTGAATTTAGCCTGCTCGCCCGTTTTTTGCTTTTCCAGCGCTTTGATGTATTCGAGCGCCATCTCGAGCCGGAGTTGAAACTCGGTCTCGAGCGAGGCGGCGTCGTCCTGAGTAAGCACACCGCGATCGAGCAACTCCCGTTTATAGATCTGAGTGACCGATGGCCGCTTATCAATCCTGGCGTAGAGATCCGGCTGGGTAAAGCTCGGTTCATCTACTTCCTGGTGGCCGTATTTGCGGTAGCAATACATGTCGATGACAAAGTCCCGGCCGAATTCCTGGCGAAAATCGAGCGCCATTTCAGTGACGAACTTCAGGGCGAGTGGATCTTCGCCGTTCACGTGAAGGATGGGAACCTCGATCATCTTGGCGATATCGGTTGCATACATCGATGAACGCGCGTCTTCCGGCAAAGTAGTGAAGCCGATCTGGTTGTTGACCACAATATGGAAGGTGCCGCCGGTGGAGTAACCGGCCAGCTGCGACAGGTTGAGCGTTTCCGCCACGATCCCCTGCCCGGCGAAGGCCGCGTCGCCATGAATTAAAAGTGGCAGAACTTTGCGCCGATGTTCGGTATCGCCGCGGATCCGTTGGCGGGCACGCGCCGTCCCTTCTACAACCGGATCCACTGCTTCGAGATGGCTGGGGTTTGCCGAAAGCCGGATCTCGACTTCGCCGGCCGCGAGTTTGCGCACGGTGCGATAGCCCAGGTGATATTTCACGTCGCCGTCGCCGGCAACAAGAGCTGGGATGTAATTCTCAGTGAATTCAGTGAAGATTACGTTGAGCGATTTCCTCAGGAAATTAGCCAGCACATTGAGCCGGCCACGATGCGCCATACCCATGCAAATTTCCTCCACGCCGTCGCTGACGCATTTGTGAAGCAAGGTATCGAGGATCACCATTAAACCTTCCGCGCCTTGCAGGGAAAAACGTTTCTGCCCGACGTAACTGCTGTGTAAAAAGACTTCGAATGTCTCCGCTTCGAGCAAGGCGCGAAGGAGGGCGACTTGTATTTCCGAGGACGGCGGCGGGGCGAAGATGCGCGATTCGAGGCGATGCCGCACCCAATCACGAACACGAGTGTTTTGAATGTGCTGGAATTCCGCGCCAATGGAGCCGGCGTAAATTTGATCGAGCAGCGCGATCATTTCGCGCAAGGTCATCTGGCGATCGTCGAGAAAGAATTTTGATGAAACCGGATAGTCCAGTTCCTTGTCGCTAAAGCCGAATTCGCGAAGGCTGAGCAGCGGATTGTCGGGCCGTTTTTCCGCCAACGGATTCACCCGCGCGATGGTGTGACCGAGAATGCGATAGGCATAAACGAGAGAATCGATGCGCGTCTGCAACGGGCTTTCGCGCAGATCTCGCCGCGCTTCGGCGGGCACCGCTTCAACCGCCGCTCCATTTTTGCCGTCGAGGTTCCCGAGCTCAAATCCCTCAAAAAATGCCGACCAACCGGAATCGAGCGAATCGGGATCTTTCTGCCATCGCTCGTAATTCTGCTCGAGCAAGCCGAGATTCAGGCGGTTGGCGAAGGAAGGATGCATGATATCAGGACAATGTCGTAAAAACGAGACGACCAGCAAGTTGACAGTGGAAAGGGCGCCCGGTTACTTGCGCGGGCAATTTCACACGACCCGAAGGGATGCAATACACAACAATGTCGAATGCCAATATTCCGGGTAGCGCGTTGCCGTCGTCAACGCCTACCGATCCGGCTTCTGAGCCCGTTGTTCTCGCGGTCGCGAAAGTGATGCCGGCCGTCGTTAACATTAATGCCGAGCGCGTAGTGCGCCGGCAAATCCGCGATCCATTCGAAGATTTCGCGACCGAATTCTTTGGCACCTACCGCAGCCAACCACGCGAAGTCCGACAGCGTCTGCAAAGTCTTGGCTCCGGTTTCATCGTTGACCCCGCTGGCTACATCGTGACCAATGAGCACGTGGTGCAGCGCGCAGCCGACCTAAGAATCGAAGTGACCACGAGCGACGGCAAGGTTTACAACGCCCACTACATAACGGGCGATCCCAAAAAAGATCTCGCGTTTATCAAAATTGACGGCCAGAGCGGATTCCCGTTCATTAATCTGGATAATCCTTCACCCAATCTTCTCGGCCAAACGGTGATCGTCCTTGGCAATTCGGTCGGTTACGGCAGCTCGATCAGCCGCGGCGTGCTCAGCGGACTGAAGCGAGATATCACGATAGATAATCTGGAGTACAAAGATCTTTTGCAAACCGACGCGGCGATTAACCCAGGAAATTCTGGCGGTCCAGTGGTCGATATTGCCGGCCGCCTGGTTGGGGTGAGTTCGGCCAAAATGGCATTTACGCCCCAGGGTGTTCCAACACAGGGACTGGGGTTTGCCATTCCGGCCGAGACCGTGCGTGAAGTGGTCAAAGGATTTAAAGCAGTCGCGCAAAAGAAGCCTTCCGCGCAGCAGCCACCCAGCAGCTCCAATCAACCCGCCGCGGCAAATGCCGATCGTCTTTTTGGAATGCAATTGCAAGATCTGACGGCGGAACTAACCGATGCTTTTGACTTGGTTCCCGGGCGCGGAGTTTTGGTTAGCGCGGTTGAACCAGGAAGTCCGGCGGCGGAAATTGGGGTCGAGCGCGGACTGGTGATTTACCGAGTTCGGGCGCGTGCAAAGCGGGATGACGGTTGATTTCACCGTCGGCGTCGTTCGAAACGATGGGACGCGCCAGATCCAAACCGTGCCATTGGCAGCGCGCTAAAATTTTTTAGACAACGCAGCGCGATGAAAATTGTCTCAAAGGATTAGTGAATTCGAGAAATGGAAGATACCCTCTTCGGAGGCCCTCATTCTAGCTTTTTCCCACAAGGAGAAGGAATGCTTGGTCTCGTTTCGCTGACGGGACAAGTAATTCCTCCGGTGGAACTTGTTTTATGATCAAGGTTGAAAATTTAACTAAAAAATACGCAGGCCAGACCGCAATCCGCGATCTCAACTTCGAGGTCGGTCAGGGGGAGATCATGGGTTTCCTCGGGCCAAACGGAGCCGGCAAGACAACCACAATGCGCATTTTGGCGAGCTTCATGCCGCCAACCTCCGGCCGGGCCTCCATCGCCGGTTTCGATATTTTCGAGCAATCACTTCAGGCCCGAGCGCACCTTGGTTACATGCCGGAACACGTGCCGCTCTATAACGACATGCGCGTGAACGAATATTTGAACTACCGCGCCGCCCTCAAAAGCATTCCACATCGGCGGATGAGCGAACGGGTCGGCGATGTGAAAGAACTTTGCGGGTTGCGCGAAGTTGAAAACAAACTCATTCGCGCGCTTTCGAAAGGATTTCGGCAGCGGGTTGGATTAGCAGACGCGTTACTGCACGAACCTGATCTGCTGATTCTAGATGAACCGACGATCGGTCTCGATCCGAATCAAATCCGCCAGGTGCGGGAACTAATCAAGAATCTGGGCAAGCAACATACGATTTTGCTTTCGACCCATATTTTGCCCGAGGTCGAGATGACCTGCACGCGGGTAATCATTATCAATAAAGGGCGAATCGAAGCGTGCGACACGCCGGAAAATTTGCTCGGTCGCATTCGGACGGCCGGCGGAGTGACGCTGGAAGCGAAGGTCGGCGCGGATGACGCAGTGGCTGAGCTAAGAAAAATCACGGGCGTCCGCGATGTGAGCGAGGCGGAGGATAACGGCTGGAAGATTTTGTCGCTGCGAGTGGAATCGGGGGCGGACGTTCGACCGGAGGTTTTCCGCTTGGCGCGGGACCGCCATTGGGAAGTGCGCGAGTTAACCGCGCGCCGCGCAACGCTGGAGGATGTTTTTGTGGAGATCACCCATTCGGATGAGACGTGAATGAAAAATAACATTCCGATGTTTCATCACTTCGCTCTAGCAGCGGCGTGTCATCCTGAGCGAAGCGAAGGACCTCACACCAACTCCGTGCCTGACCCAAACCTCCCTTGTCTAATCAATCAGGATGGGCGAGGTCCCTCGCCGTCTGCGCGGCTCAGGATGACAGACAGCGCGCGGCACCATTTTTGCCATGCGTAAATTCTACACGCTTCTTTCCCGCGAAGTATCCAGTTACTTCTACTCGCCCATCGCCTACATCGTCCTGGTCTTCTTTTTGTTCGTGAGCGGAGCCGACTTCTATTTCCAGATTTCGTTCATGAACCAGCGGCCGATACAATATTCGGTGCAGGAAGCATTTTTTAATTCGGTATTTTTCTGGTTCGCCTTTGTTTTGATTTTCCCGCTCATCACCATGCGGTTGTTCGCGGAGGAATTTAAGCTGGGTACGATTGAACCGCTCATGACCGCGCCGGTGCGAGACTGGCAGGTGGTGCTGGCGAAATTTTTTGGCGCTCTCGTTTTCTACCTGGTTCTCTGGGTTCCCACCATTCTTTACTTTTTAATCTTCCAATACATCACGGGTCAAACAGCGGCGGGGTCAGCCGGAGCGTATTGGGGTTCGTACCTGATGCTGCTGCTGCTGGGAATGTTTTATATCAGCATCGGCTGTTTCGCTTCGGTCCTGACTAGAAACCAGATTATCGCAGCGGTGATTTCGTTTTGTGCGATCACGATGCATTTCTTTTCCGGGCTAATCACTTTTATTCTAACTGAGGTCAGTTCCACGACGAGGCAACTCCTTGGCTATTTCTCCGCCCTTGAACAAATGGGCACGCTCTCGCGCGGCGAGATCGATACCCGCCCGATCGTTCTCTACCTCAGCCTGACGATTGTCATGCTTGGTCTGACCTATCAGGCATTTCAATCGCGCAAATGGAGACTGTAATTGTGGCGGAGAAACCAAAGAAAATTCATCGCTTCCAGATCGGACTCAACGTCGTCGTTCAGATTGGCTTGCTCATCTTCCTGGCGTTGATGGTGAACTATCTCGGCTTCGAGCATTACCGGCGCTGGGATTTCTCGCGCGACCAAAAATACGCCCTCTCGGACAAGACGAAACGCATGCTTGACTCGTTGAAGGGGAAACTGCGCATCACTGTTTTCTTTTCCCCAAACACGCCGATCACCAACGACGTGCAAGGTCTGCTAACGGAATATCAGTACGCCGCCAAAGGGAAAATCGACGTTGAGCAGATCGATCCTGAACGCAGTTTTTCGCGGGCGAAGGAACTTTTCGACAAATACAAGGTAGTCACGGACGAAAGCATGCTGGTGCTTGATTACGAGGGACGGAACAAAACGGTCAAGGCCTCGGAAATGGCGGAAGTGGATCAAAGCGGGATGGCGATGGGTGAAGGTCCGCGCGTGACCACGTTCAAAGGCGAGCAAGCGATCAGCGGCGCGATCATCGATCTGACCGAGGGGAAGAAAAACGTCATTGGTTATGTACTCGGCCACAAAGAACCGCCTATCGCGGAGGCGGCACCTAACCTGATGACGGTGGAGCGGGCGCCGGCCAGCCCGATCTCAGTGCTAAAAACATTTATCGAAAATGAAAACATCAAGCTTCAGGAACTAAATCTTTTCAACGTCGATGCAATTGCGGCGGAGATGAAGACGATCATGATCGTCGGCCCGCAATACGATTTTTCCGACCGCGAGATGCAATTATTACGCGATTTTTGGAACAAACAGGGCCGCATTTTGCTACTGCTCGATCCGTCTGCCAAAACGCCAAAGCTCGACGCGTTTCTGGCCGAGCTCGGGGTACGAGTGAACGATGATCGCTTGATGGCAATGGTGCGCACCGGCATCGAAGAAATCGCGCGAGTGCGCGATGTAATCGGGCGTTTCCTGCCCGACTCTGCGATTACCAAACGGCTGGCCGACGTGCGCGCGCCATTTTTGGGTGGAACGTGTTCCCTCACACTCGACTCGCAGCGGGTGCAAGCCGGGGGCGTTCAGCTGCAGCCACTGGTGCAGGCGGAAAAAGGTTACTGGGGCGAAGTCGATTACAATTCGGACGATCCGGCTAAATTACAGTTCGAACAAAATCGGGACCACGCTGCGCCTCTGACCATCGCAGTCTCGATCGAAAAGGGCGGTAGTGGCGACGAACGGGTGCGGGTGAATTCGTCCCGCATGGTGGTAGTGAGCAATGCGCTTTTTGTTCAGGACAATGCGCTCACTCAGGATCAGCAGGCCCTCGATTTTATTTCGGGCTCCATTAACTGGCTGATGAGTCGCGAGCAAATGATCGGTATCGCGCCCAAGGTGCCGAAAACGCTTACTTTCAGCCTCGATCAAACGGCGCTGCGGAATTTACGCTGGATCGTTCTGGTATTGATGCCGTTGGTGCCGGCATTGATCGGCTCCGCGGTGTGGTGGAAGCGGCGGGCCTGATCGCGCTATGAGATTCCGAACCACCCTCATCCTCTTTGCCCTCACCGCGGCGCTTGTCGTTTTCATTAAATTTTACGAAACCAAGCGCCCGAACACCGAAGAAGCGAATCGTCGCGCTCAGAACGTGATCAATTTCGAGCGCGATAAAATCGACGGAGTTGTCATTCAAAACGGCGAGGAGCGAATCGAATTAAAACGCGCAGACAAAAAATGGCGACTGGAATCGCCGGTCAAAGATCTGGCCGATGGTAGTACCGTAGACAGTTTATTGTTCGATCTGGAAGACTGGAAAAAAGACGCAACTATCAGCGGAAAAGAAATCGAGGCCGACAAGAGCCGGATGGCGGAATACGGTGTGGCCAAAGCGAAGCTTCGGCTCAAGCTCCAAGGCGCGAACGCACCGCCGGAGATTTTATTCGGTAACAACGCCGCTCTGGAAGGCAAGACCTATGTGCGGTTGGAGAATTCAAAGGATGTCTTTCTCGCCGCGCAGTCGATCAAGAACCAGATTTCAAAAAAGCCCGAGGAATTTCGGGACCGCAAATTAACCGACACGGTTGCGACACAGGTCGCACGGCTTTCACTCAAAACCGCCGCTGGCGAAATGGAACTGCAAAAACAAGCTGATCACTGGCAAATCGTGAAACCGTTGCGGGCCCGAGCCGACGATCAAAAGGTCAACGATCTGATTGCGCAGATCACGACCAGCCG
>WNFW01002254.1_pt1 | contig 13146 bp, 8 predicted proteins | sample 5400131 | NCBI WGS metagenome assembly WNFW01 (sample SAMN13153362, study PRJNA577476) | soil metagenome | isolation source: 20 cm soil or saprolite under grassland replicate 1 | place: USA:California | collected 2016-06-15 | reverse complement strand
ATGAACAAAATCTCTGTCAAATCGTGCAGCGCATTCTCCGCGCGCGGGTCGGGCAGGTCTGCAAAGCACTCGCCAAATCCTCTCATCGGCGGCTCCCTCCGAATCAGAAGCCACCTTCAGAATCCACTTTCCCTTCGTTGGCAATGACTTACAAAAGCCCACATGCGATTCCCCTGCCCGCAAGCGGGGGAGGGAGCAGACCGAGCTCGTCGCTCGGGCTCGCTCAAGTTCACCGAAACGCGCGCTAAATGTTTTCCGATATCTTCATCGAGCGGCCGCGGCTCGCCATCGTCATCGCGATTGTCATCACGCTTGCTGGCGTCATCGCCATTTTCGCGATTCCCATCGCGCAATTTCCGGATATCGTGCCGCCACAGGTCACGCTCAACGCGAGCTATCCGGGCGCCGATGCCGAGGTGGTCGAAGCGACCGTTGCGCAACCGATCGAGCAGCAAGTCAACGGCATCGACAACGCGCTCTATTATCAGTCCGCCAGTGCCGCGGATGGCAGCTACATCCTCACCGTGACCTTCGCGCTGGGCACGGATCCTGACATCAACACCGTCAACGTGCAGAACCGCGCCAGTCTCGCGATTCCGCAGTTGCCGGCGGAGGTTTCGCGCAACGGCCTCACCATCCGCAAGAAATCCGCCGCGCTCCTGCAAGTGATCAGCTTCTATTCGCCGAACAGCACCTACGATGCCGTTTACCTGAGCAACTACGCGACGATTAACGTCATCGATCCATTGGCGCGGATCAAAGGCGTCGGCCAAGCAACGCTATTCGGGCCGCTCGACTATTCGTTGCGCATCTGGCTCGACCCCGACCGGCTGACAGAGCTCAATCTGACGCCGAACGACGTCATCGCTGCGGTCCAGAGCCAAAACATTCAGGCGGCGCTGGGCCGCGTCGGCGCGGCGCCGATCACGACCGAGCAGCAGGTCCAGATCAATATCAAGACCAAGGGGCGGCTCACGCAGCCCGACGAATTCGCGGCGATCGTTTTGCGCGCCAATCCCGATGGTTCGGTGATTCGGATCAAGGATGTTGCGCGGGTGGAAATGAGCGCCAAGTCGCAAGACCGCTACAGCCGCTTCAACGGCGCGCCGGCCGCGGCAATCGGCATCTACCAGACTCCCGGATCCAACGCCGTCGAGGTGGCGCGCCACGTGCGCGAGACCTTGAACGACCTGGAGAAGCGCTTCCCCAACGATCTGGCTTACACCGTGTTCTGGGATTCAACCGTGTTCGTGACGGAGACGATCAAGGAAGTGGTTCGCACGCTCGGCGCGGCGATTGTCCTGGTGGCCGTCGTGGTATTCTTGTTCCTGGGGAGATGGCGAACGACGCTGATCCCGCTCGTTGCTGTGCCGGTTTCGATCGTCGGCACCTTCGCCGTCATGCTCCTCATCGGCTATTCCGCCAACACCGTGTCGCTTCTTGCGCTCGTGCTCGCCATCGGCATCGTGGTGGATGACGCCATCGTCGTGGTCGAGAACGTCGAGCGGGTGATGGAGGAGAATCCGGAGCTTCCCGTCCCGGAGGCCTGCAAGATAGCGATGGCGGAGATCACCGGCCCGATCATCGCCATCACGCTCGTTTTGCTGTCGGTATTCGTGCCTGTGGCCTTCATCCCCGGCATCAGCGGACAACTTTTCCGCCAATTCGCGGTGGCGGTCTCGGTCGCGATGCTGATCTCCGCCGTCAATGCGCTGACCTTGAGCCCGGCGCTTTGTGGGGTGCTGCTCAAGCATGGCCAGAAGGCGAGCGGTCCGATGCGCTACGTGCTGAGCGCGATCGACCGCACCCGCGACGGCTATGTCTGGGTGGTGCGCCGCTTGGCGCGCGTGGCGATCGTCGGTATTGCAGTGGTTGCCGGAACGGTTGCCGCCTCGGCGTTGCTGTTCAGCCGGACCCCGCAGAGCTTCTTGCCGGACGAGGACCAGGGCGCAATTTTCGCCACGCTGCGTCTTCCCGAAGGCGTCTCCCTCAACCGCACCGAGGCGGTGGTCAAGCAGGTCGAAGACCTCGTGCGGCCGATTCCGGGGGTGCAAGGCGTGCTCTCGGTGGTCGGGCTCAATTTCATCGATTACGTCCCCGCATCGAACCAGGCCTTCTTCGTCATTCGCCTCAAGCCATACGGCGAGCGTACCGATCGGGCGCAAAGCGTCGGCGCGATCATCGCACAGCTGCGGCCGCAGATGTCGGCCATCCAAGGCGCCGTCGCATTCCCGTTCAACCTGCCTCCGATTCTCGGCCTCGGCAACACCGGCGGTTTCCAATACGCGCTGGAGGCGCTGCAGGGCCAATCGCCCTCCGATGTCGCGGCTGCACTGCGCGGCTTGGTCGTGGCGGCCAACGCCGAGCCCGAGCTCGCCGGCGTCTACAGCACCTACGCCGCCGACACGCCGCAGATCTATCTCGATGTCGACCGCGACAAGGCGCAGGTGCTCGGGGTGAAGATCACCGACATATTCAACGCGCTGCAGTCGACGCTGGGAAGCTATTACGTGAACGACTTCAACGTGTTTGGCCGCACCTGGCAGGTCAACGTGCAGGCCGAGACGCCGTTTCGCGACAATATCGACGACATCTACGAGATCTACGTGCGCAACGCGCAAGGGGGAATGGTGCCGATGCGGGCGCTCGCCGACGCCAAACTCGTACAGGGACCGCAGACGCTCGTGCGCTACAATGGATTCCGCGCGGCCATCGTCAACGGCGCGGCGAAGCCCGGCTACAGCTCCGGCCAAGCGCTCGCAGCGATGGAGCGCGTCTCCGCCACAACACTGCCGCCGGGCTACAGCTTCGAATGGACCGGGACCGCGCTGCAGGAAAAGCTGGCAGGCGGACGCACCGCGATCGTGCTCGGATTGGCTATTCTGTTCGCGTACCTATTTCTTGTCGCGCTCTACGAGAGCTGGAATATCCCGATCCCCGTCTTGTTGTCGGTGAGCGTCGCGATCCTCGGTGCTATCGTCGCCATCCTGCTGGGGCGGCTGAGCTTCGACGTCTACGCACAGATCGGGCTCGTGGTGCTGATCGCGCTCGCCGCCAAGAACGGCATTCTGATCGTCGCGTTTGCGGTGGAGCAGCGCCACATGGGCAAGGACATCCAGGCTGCCGCGATCGAAGGCGCGAGCTTGAGATTCCGTCCGGTGATGATGACGAGCTTTGCCTTCATTCTCGGGCTCTTCCCGCTGGTCATTGCCCGCGGCGCCGGCGCGGTGACCCGCCAAGCGATTGGCACGCCGGTGTTCGGCGGCATGCTCGCCGCCGCGCTGTTCGGTGTCTTCATCATTCCGCTGCTCTATGTGACGGCGGAGCGCTTGCGCGGATGGCGGAAGACGAAAAAGTAAATTGCCGGTCAGTGACATTGACGCGGCGGGAAGAAAGAGCTCGCGGCGGCGCGGGTAGCGCTCGCGCGTGAGCGGTAGAAGCGTCACGCATAACATTTTTGTGTCCCGGGCGCAGCGCAGCACGAAGTAATGCGCTGCAGACCCGGGACCGTTACGGTCCGTGGCGGTCCTGGATCAGCGGTGCACCGCTCCGCGCCAAGGGGCGCTACGCGCTGCACCGCATCCGGGACGCGGAGACGCTCATAGGGCGAGTTCGTCGGACAAATCACGCCAATCCGGATTGAATTTACCGACCAACTCGATTTTCCACGCTCGCCGCCAGCGCTTGAGGGTAGCCTCTCGCGCCCGAGCCTCCAGAATGGATGAATATTCCTCGTAATACACCAGCCTAACCACGCCATACGTTTTGCTGAATCCCGGCACCAACTTCGCCTTGTGCTCGACCAGGCGTCGGATGAGATCCGTTGGTCACGCCGATGTAGAGAACGCCGAACGGTCGATTCGCGAGAACGTAGACGAAGAACCGTATCTTCATGTGTTGAGCAATGCAGCAAAATCGTACTTGAGCAGATCGCCGATTCCGGCAAGCTCAATGTCCGCGGCTGGATATTCGGCCAGCGCCTTGGAATCGAGCGCGTAGCGGCCCTGTCTGGGAAACACAGTCGTCACGCGCTCGCCCCAGATCTTCTTCACTGCAGACAGGATGCGCAACTTGTCATCGATCATGACATAGTGATCGGCCGGGTAGAGGCGTGCGACATCGTCAAGCTCTTCCTCTTTGTGGATGTAGATGAGGACACGATTGTCGAAGGCCTGCCACAGGCCGGATCGTTCCACCTTGCGCGGCTGGAACACGGCGTCGCCGTCGGAAAGGATGACGGCGGCCCCCCACTGCTGCACGTGCTTCACCGCGTCGAGTGCCCGAGGATAGAGGCGATCGGCGAAGGGATAATCGACCAGCCAGCTCGACATCCGCAGCACGTCCGGACGATGCAAATCCTCGGTCCGGTAACGCTCCAGCGCGCCGAGGTAATCGGCGTAGCCGAGCTCGCTCCGCAGCTGTTCGAAAATCTGCCAATAGCGATCGCGGGTGGCGGTGCCGTAGGTCTCTTCGAGGTGTTCGCTCAAATGCGCCTGCACCCCATCGTTGTCGATGAGCGTGTTGTCGACGTCGAACAGGAAGACGATGTCGGGCGTCTTGCTCATCAGGCACCTATTCCGACGGGCTTACAGCGTCCTCTTAATAAGTGTCCACGAACGCGCAACAATCTCGGTGTGCTCCCTCGCCCCCCGCGCGCTCGATCTCGGCCCGCGATTGCGGCCGGTGCACCACGGCGGTCACTGCTGGCTCTCCGAGAGGGCAAGCGTTTCGTATATGATAGGCAGTCACCCCGGGGGTTGACATTTGATGAATGACGAATTATGACTTTCGTCATATGGTACTGGGCTAGGTCAAAACCGATGAATCCGCAGGTTAAGGTCAAGGCCGATGACACGCGCGCCCGCATCATGGATACGGCGGAGGCGCTGTTCCGCCGGCTGGGCTTCGCGAAAACGGCGGTCGCCGACATCGCCTCGGAACTCAAGATGTCGCCGGCCAATGTGTACCGTTTTTTCTCGTCCAAGAATGCCATCATCGAGGCAATCTGCCAGCGCTGTCTGGCCGAGCTTGAGGACCGGGCCTGGGCGGTGGCGCGCTCGCGCGGCTCAGCGGCCGAACGGATAGAGCGGCTGGTGCTCGAAATCCTCTCCTATCACAAGGAAAATCTTCTTACAGAGCAGCGTGTTAACGACATGGTGCTGGCCGCGATCGAGCTCAGTTGGGGGGCTATCCGCGCGCACAAAGAGCACATGCGGATGGTCTTCGAATCGATCCTGCGGGAGGGCGTCGAAGCCGGCGAGTTTGAACCAATCAACTCGCGCGAGACCTCTCGGTTGTTGATGATATCGCTGGTGCATTTCTGCCATCCGGTGCTGGTCGCCCAGTACTTGCAGGACCAAGAAGATCTCGAGGCAGACGCCCGGGCGGCGGTCCGCTTCCTCCTCCGCGCTATCACTCCGCGGGCCTGATCCATGTCGACCACCCCTCCTTCCCACCCCGAACCATGTCCGAAGTGTGACGATACAACAATTTCGTCAATCATCACATTCTCGGCGTTGGAGGATCGAGCCATGTTGCTGCCCAGCCCCGTCCTCCGCCGCTCCCTGCGCGGCCTTGCCGCCCTCGCCGCGCTGCTCATTCTCGCCGGCTGCGAAGCCAGTACTGCACCGGCGCCCAAATTCGATCGCCCGGTCCAGATCCAACGCGTCAGCTTCCAGAACGCGGATAGCGAGCGGGAATTCGTGGGCGTGGTGCGGGCGCGCTATGAGACCGATCTCGGCTTCCGTGTCGCTGGCAAGATTGTCACGCGCATCGTCAATGTCGGCGATAGCGTCACGGTCGGCGACGTCGTGGCGCGCCTCGATCCCGAGGATCTGAGGCTGCAGGTGCAAAGCGCTGAGGCGGAGCTGACCGCCGCGACCTCGAATCTTGCCCAGGCCGTTGCCGACTTCGAGCGCTATTCGAAGCTCAAGGCCAACGGCTGGGCCTCGGTCGCCGACTTCGACCGCAAGAAGGCGGCCAGCGATGAAGCACAAGGTCGCCTCGACCGCGCGCAGCGCGCGCTTGATCTGGCGCGCAACCAACGCACCTATGCCGACCTAAAGGCGGACGCCGACGGCGTGATCACGGCCACGTTCGCCGAGCCCGGTCAGGTGGTCGCAATCGGGCAGCCCGTGGCGCGCCTTGCCCACCGTGGCGAGAAGGAAGCCGTGGTCGCGCTGCCGGAGACCTGGCTCGCCGAGGCACGCAAGTCCAAGGCAATCGTGCGATTGTGGGCGGACCGCGATCGCAGCTTCGACGCGCGATTGCGTGAGCTGTCGCCGCAGGCCGACGGCGCGACCCGCACCTACGCCGCGCGCTTCACCATCGAAAATGCGGATGACGCGGTCGCCTTCGGCATGACCGCGACCGTCACGCTCACGCAGGCGGTCGATGCAAAGATCGCGAAGCTGCCGCTCTCGGCCATCCTCAACCGCGGCAGCGGTCCCTCGGTGTATTTGGTCGACACGTCCAACACCCTGATACTGCGGCCGGTGACGGTCGCGTCGTTCGCCGAGGATGCGGCGCTGGTTACCCGAGGGATCGCCGAGGGCGACAAGGTGGTGACGCTCGGCGTGCAGAAGCTCGAAGCCGGCCTGAAGGTGCGTACCGTGGAAGCCCAATAAATGGCGTGGTGTCATGCAGCGCTTCAACCTGTCGCAATGGTCAATCGCGCATCGGCCGCTTGTCCTGTTCATGATCATCCTCTTGGGCACGGCCGGCATCTATTCGTTCCTTAATCTCGGCCGCGCGGAGGACCCCTCGTTCACGATCAAGACGATGGTCGTCCACGTCGGCTGGCCAGGCGCGACCGCGACCGAGCTGCAGGCGCAGGCCGTCGACAAGGTCGAGAAGAAACTGCAGGAGCTCCCTTATCTCGACCGCATCGAGAGCTATTCCCAGCCGGGCGCCGCCTTCATCCGTATCACATTGAGCGACAAGACCCCGCCCGCCAGAGTGAAGGAGCTCTGGTACCAAGTCCGCAAGAAGGTCGGCGACATCAAAAACGAGCTGCCGCCAGGAATCACCGGTCCGGATTTCAACGACGAGTACGGTGATGTCTATTCGGCGCTCTACATGCTTAGCGCAGACGGCCTGAGCCTCGCCGAGCTCAAGACCCGGGCCGAGGACATCCGCCAGCGGCTGCTGCGGGTCCCCGACGTCAATAAGGTCGACATCATCGGCGAGCGGCCGCAGAAAATCTTCATCGAGTTGAGCCATGCCAAGCTCGCCACGCTCGGGCTCACGCCCCAGCAGATCTTCGACAGCGTGGCCAAGCAAAACGCCGTCGTCTCCGGCGGCTCGGTCGAGACTTCGGCCGACCGCATCAATTTGCGGGTGACCGGCGCCTTCTCCGGAGTCGCAGCGATCGCCGCCGTGCCGGTGCAGGCGGACGGACAGGTCTTCCGGCTCGGCGACATTGCAACGGTCAAACGCGGCTACGAGGACCCGGCCAGTTTCATCGTGCGCGAGGACGGCAAGCCGGCGCTTGGGCTGGGCGTTTCCATGCAGGATGGCGCCAATATCATCAGCCTCGGCGCCAACTTGAAGCAGGCGATGAATGCCGTTTCCGGCGAGCTTCCGGTCGGAATCGAGGTTACTCAAATCGCCGATCAGCCGCACATCGTCAACGAGTCGGTGTCGGAATTCGTCGAGACCTTTGCCGAGGCGCTGGTGATCGTGCTGGTCGTGAGCTTCCTCTCGCTCGGCTGGCGCACCGGCATCGTCGTTGCGCTGTCCGTGCCGCTGGTGCTGGCGATCGTGCTGCTCGTGATGTACGCGACTGGGCTCGACCTTCACCGCATCACGCTGGGCGCCCTCATCATCGCGCTCGGGCTCCTAGTCGACGATGCGATCATCGCCATCGAAATGATGGTGGTGAAGATGGAACAGGGCTGGGACCGGGCGCGGGCTGCAACCTTTGCCTGGACCTCGACTGCGTTTCCGATGCTAACGGGGACGTTGGTGACCGCTGCGGGCTTCCTGCCGGTCGGCTTCGCCAAGTCGAGCGCAGGCGAGTATGCCGGCGGCATTTTCTGGGTCGTCGGCCTCGCGCTGATCGCGTCCTGGGTCGTCGCGGTGCTTTTCACGCCCTATCTCGGTCTCAAGTTATTGCCCAACCTTGCCAAGCTCGGCGTCCATGAGAACCCGGACGCAATCTATGACAGCCGCGTCTATCGCGCACTGCGCCGCGTAATCGGATGGTGCTTGCGCTGGCGCAAGACCGTCGTTGTCGTCACGGTACTGATGTTCGTCGGCTCGGTCGGCGGGTTTGGCCTGGTCCAGCAACAATTCTTCCCGACCTCGACGCGGTCGGAGCTGTTCTTCGAGCTGCGGCTGGCGGAAGGCACGGCGATCGGCGTAACCGACGCGAGCGCAAAGCGGGCCGAGAGCCTCCTCGCCGGCGATCCGGATATCGTGACCTATACAACCTATGTGGGACAGGGCTCGCCGCGGTTCTGGCTCGGGCTCAACCCGGTGCTGCCGAACCCGAACTTCGCCCAGATCGTCATTGTCACCAAGGATCTCGCGGCCCGCGAGCGCGTCAAGGCGCGGCTCGAACGTGTGATTGCCGAGGGCGCGCTCCCCGAAGCTCGCGCGCGGGTCGATCGTTTCCTGTTCGGCCCGCCAGTTGGCTTCCCCGTGCAGTTCCGCGTGATCGGACCCGATCCGATGAAAGTGCGCGCAATCGCCGAAGAGGTGCGCCAAGTGATGGCGGCAAACGCCAAGATCATCGACCCGCACCTCGATTGGAGCGAGCAGGTGAAGTCGATCCGGCTCGAGATAGACCAGGACCGTGCCCGCGCACTGGGCCTGACGCCCCAGGACGTTGCCCAGACGCTGCAGACGCTGCTGTCCGGATATACCGTCACGCAATATCGCGAGGGCATCGAGCACATCGACGTGGTCGCGCGCGCGGTTGCCTCTGAGCGCCTCGAGCTCAACCGGCTACCGGCTTTGACCATCACCACCAGGAACGGCGTCGCCGTACCGCTGTCGCAGATCGCGCGGCTCAACTACGAATACGAGGAGCCGATCTTATGGCGGCGCAATCGCGACATAGTTCTGACGGTGCGCGGCGACGTCGTCGACCGCGTGCAAGCACCGGACGTCAGCAAAGAGGTGGAACCGCAGCTCCAGGTGATCAAAGACGCTCTGCCCTACGGCTACCGCATCGAGACTGGCGGATCGATCGAGGAGAGCGTCAAAGCAAACGGCGCGTTGATCGCCGTATTCCCGGCCATGGCCGTCGTGATGCTGGCGATCCTGATGATTCAGTTGCAGAGCTTCTCGCGACTGGCCTTGGTGTTCGTGACCGCGCCGCTCGGGCTGATCGGTGCGACCGGCGCGCTCATCGTCTCCAATCGGCCGTTCGGCTTTGTCGCTCTGCTCGGGCTGATCGCGCTCGCCGGCATGATCATGCGCAACACCGTGATCCTGGTCGACCAGATCGACCGCGATATCGCAGCTGGCCATGGCCGCCATCGCGCGATCATCGGGGCGACAGTGCGGCGTGCGCGTCCGGTGGTTCTCACCGCCCTTGCCGCCATCCTGGGCATGATCCCGCTCGCCGGCAGCATTTTCTGGGGTCCGATGGCCATCACCATCATGGGCGGCCTGTTGGTTGCGACCGCGTTGACGCTGCTCGTGGTACCGGCGCTGTACGCACTGTGGTTCCGGGTGCGCAGCGACGAAACCATCGACGCATTCATCGAGCATCCAGAACGGACTGAGCACTTCGGCCGCCCGGTGATACCGATCCGGGTCGCCGCCGAATAGGCGGCAAGCTGCGATTGCACGCCAACATCCACCCACCTGCTAGGAGGGCACCATGTATCGCATTCTCGTTCTCGTCAGTCATGCCCGCCTGAGAGCCCCCGCCTGACCTGCAGATGGCGATCGAGGGTATTCCGATGCCTGACGGACGACCGGCATTCCTTCTCGTGGATGGGCGCAGAGAGACCCGACGAAAAATGGGAGAAGCAGGAAAATCTCTGGGACGCGGCGCAACGGCTCGCACAAGGAAACCTGCCAGCCTATCCATCCGGCGCGAGCCCAGCGGACGCAACAAGCCTGCGACTTGTTCGGGATCCAAGACTGAACGGTACCGTGACGGCCGTCGTACCGGTACTGCGGTTGGGGCACGCGCTTGCCCTTCTCGCAGTGTATCAACAATTTCGATGCGAACGAGCGTCGAGACACGCTCCAGAGAATCTCAAATGCGATTTTTTGGCTTGCCCACATATGCCTTTGTCAGATCGGCTTACTATTGCGCAAATCATGCGTCGCCTTCGGGATCAGGCCTTTGGACTCCACAACCGCCCTCACCCTTTGCATCGCTTGGCAGAAATTCGACGCCGCCTTTGGTCAGCGCCTTCTCAATCGCGGTAACGGTAGGGGGAGGGTAAAGACCGAACTCGCTTCTCGCATTCATTCCAGCTCACCTGAATTAGCGCTACCTTCGTGCGGACAATTCTCTCGTCGCCGAAGCATCGGCATAAGGACTTCACTTCTTCTGCCCTCTACCCAGTAATTCCCTCACCACCTCGGTGACGCGCTCCGGCTCGAACCCGTATTTTCGCTGCAGCTCCTTGAGCGGCGCCGACGCGCCGAATGTCTTCATGCCGATGACGCGGCCGGATTGGCCCACATAACGCTCCCAGCCGAAGGTGGAGGCCTGCTCCACCGCGACGCGCGCGGTGATGTCGGGCGGCAGAACACTATCCCGGTACGCTTCGCTCTGATGCTCGAAAATATCCCAGGACGGCATCGACACCACGCGCGCGCGGATGCCCTCGGCGGCGAGCGTCTCGTGCGCCCCGACACAGAGGCTGACCTCGCTTCCGGACGCGATGAGGATCACGTCGGGCTTTCCGCCGGGGGGATCGGCCAGCACGTAGGCGCCGCGCGCGAGCCCGGCGGCAGGCGCATACTTGCTGCGGTCCAATGTCGGCAACGCCTGCCGCGAGAGCGCCAGCACCGCCGGCTTATGCTTGAGCTGCATGATATAGCGATAGGCCTCGACCACCTCGTTGGCATCCCCCGGCCGCAGCACCACCAGGCCGGGTTCGGCGCGGAACGAGGCGAGCTGCTCCACCGGCTGATGCGTCGGACCATCTTCCCCGTCGCCCATGGCGTCGTGGGTGAAGACCCAAATCGTCGGCAGCTCCATCAGCGTCGAGAGCCGAATGGCGGGACGCGCATAGTCGCTGAAGATGAAGAACGTGGCGCCGAAGGCGCGCAGCTTCGACAGCGAGAGCCCATTGACCGCCGCGGCCATCGCATGCTCGCGCACGCCGAAGTGCAGGTTCCTGCCCCCCGGCGTGCCGGACTCGAAGTCACCCGCGCCCTCGAAGGTCAGGATCGTCTTGTTGGAGGTGCCGAGATCTGCCGAGCCGCCGAGCAACCAGGGGATGTTCTGCGCCAGCACGTTGAGCACTTTCCCCGACGCGTCGCGCCCCGCGATGCCCTTGGGGTCGGCCGCAAAGACGGGCAATCCACGATCCCAACCGGCCGGTAGCTCACGCCGCTGCATCAGATCGATTTCGGTCGCCAGCTCCGGATACTTCGAGCGGTAGGCTGCGAATAGTTCGGTCCAGTGGGCGCGGGCCTGCGCGCCGCGCTTGCTGATGCCTGCGGCAAAGTGGTCGCGCACCGCGCCGGGAACGAGGAACTTGGCGTCCTCCGGCCAGCCATAGTCGCGCTTGGTGAGCCGAACCTCCTCCTCGCCCAACGGCTCGCCGTGCGCCGCGGCCGTATCCTGCTTATGCGGCGAGCCATAGCCGATGTGGCTGTCCAGAATGATGAAGGTCGGGCGGTCCTTGGTCTCGTGAAACACGTGGAGCGCGTGCTCGATGCGATCGATGTCATTGGCGTCGCCCACGCGCAGAACGTTCCAACCGTAACCGAGGAATCTGGCGGCGATGTCCTCGGTAAAGGTGATGCGCGTATTGCCTTCGATGGTGATGTGATTGTTGTCATAAATCCAGCAGAGGTTATCGAGCGCGAGATGGCCGGCGAGCGATGCTGCTTCCGAACCCACGCCCTCCATCATGCAGCCGTCGCCGCACACCGCATAAATGTTGTAGCCGAAGATCTCGAAGCCGGGCCGATTGTAGCGGTTCGCGAGCCATGCTTCGGCGATGGCCATGCCAACGCTGGTGGCGACGCCTTGCCCGAGCGGCCCAGTTGTTGTCTCCACCCCCGAAACCAGATGGTACTCGGGGTGCCCCGGAGCCTTGCTCCCGAGATGGCGGAAGTGGCGAATATCGTCGAGCGACACCGCGGGTTGCCCGAGCCGCTCGTAGTCGGCGTTCACGGCGCGGGTGCCGGTGAGGTGGAGCACCGACCACAACAGCATCGAAGCATGGCCGTTGGAGAGCACGAAGCGATCACGGTTGGGCCAAATCGGATCCTGCGGATCGAAGCGCATCACGCGGTTCCACAGCGTGTAGACGAGCGGGGCAAGCGCCATCGGCGTGCCGGGATGCCCGGATTTGGCCTGCTGCACGGCGTCGATCGATAGCGTGCGAATGGTATTGATCGACAACTGATCCAATTGCGCGTCGGTCATCGGTCCGGATAACGTCAGCGGGCTGGCCATAGCACTCATTTTTACGCCTCCAATTTTTCGTTGCTGCCGAGCCGGGCGGCCGCTGCGCGATCGGCAAGCACCAGCGCGCGCTCCTGGTCCACGCATGAGCCGGGAATGGACCGATCGCGGTTGCGCAGGTGCGCGAGCGCTTGCGCCTTCTCGCCGCCAGTCACTAGCCACAGGATGAGCCGGGATCGATTGATGATGGGAAAGGTCAAAGTCATGCGGCGCCGGCCCTGGTAGGGCCGGGTCACGGCGACGTCCGCGTTGGCGACGCCGAGGACCGGATCTCCGGGCACCAGCGACGCGGTGTGGCCATCCGCTCCGAGGCCGAGATGAACGAGGTCGAGCACTGGCGGCGAGCCTGCCCACTCTTCCAGTGTGCGGCCGTATTGCTCGGCCGCGCGATCAAGGTCCGCCGCTTAGATAGGCATTGGATGGACGTGATCGGGGGCGAGCGGCGCATGATCGAGCAGGCTGTCGCGGAGATGCGTGAGGTTGCGGTCGGGATCGCCTGCGGGGGCAACGCGCTCGTCGACCTGAAGCACGTG
>WNFW01002252.1_pt1 | contig 13147 bp, 7 predicted proteins | sample 5400131 | NCBI WGS metagenome assembly WNFW01 (sample SAMN13153362, study PRJNA577476) | soil metagenome | isolation source: 20 cm soil or saprolite under grassland replicate 1 | place: USA:California | collected 2016-06-15 | reverse complement strand
AATCACGATCACGTAGGCAATCGCATGCTCGGCGAGAGGCTCACGCGGCTCGTCGGCTTCGAGGAGCTGAAACTCGCCGCCGGCGCAATCTTGCTCTCCCCGTTTATTCCCTTGCTCTTCATGGGCGAGGAATACGGCGAAGAGGCGCCGTTTCAATATTTTATCAGCCATGGCGACCCTGGGTTGGTGCAGGCCGTGCGGCAGGGACGGCGCGCAGAGTTCGCCGCGTTCGGTTGGCAGACCGAACCGCCCGACCCGCAGGACGAGAACACTTTTTTGCGGGCGAAGCTCAACCACGAGCTGCGGCGCGAAGGGCGATTTGGAACGCTGTGGGAATTTTATCGAGAGCTCATTCGGTTGCGCCGGTCACTTGTCCCGTTGGCCCGGCTGAGCAAAGAACATTGCGAGGTCACTGGCTTCGATCACGAGCGTATCTTAGTCGTGCGCCGCTGGAGTGAGGGCGAGCAAGCCGTTACCCTATCCAACTTCAATCATTCTCAAGTATCGATCCCTCCATCGATTCCCAGCGGCCATTGGCACAAAGCGATCGACTCCACCGACCCGCGGTGGCAAGGCATAGGCAGCACACTGCCTGCGGAACTCGACGTCAATGAAAGGATCATGATGACTCTGCCGCCCACCTCTCTCGCGCTATTCGTGAGCGGGGTCGTCGAAGCGAAAAACTTGAGGCGTAATTAACGGCGAAATGCGCACTGGAGTGATCAAATGTTGGAGCAGAGGAGTATTGGAGCATTGATACAATGAGGTTAAAACCATCACTCCATGACTCCACCACTCCAGCACTCCACTTCTTTTAATGAAACGCTACATCTGCATTCACGGCCATTTCTACCAGCCGCCGCGAGAAAATCCTTGGCTTGAGGCGATCGAGCTTCAGGATTCCGCCTACCCTTACCACGACTGGAACGAGCGCATCACCGCGGAATGTTATGCGGCGAACTCCGTCTCGCGCGCCTTGGACGGCGAGAACCGGATCATCGAGCTCGTCAACAACTACTCCAAGATCAGCTTCAATTTCGGGCCGACGCTGCTTTATTGGCTCGAAGCCAAAGCGCCCAGCGTCTACGCAGCGATCCTGGAAGCCGACCGGGAAAGTCAAAAGAATTTTTCCGGTCACGGCTCCGCCTTAGCCCAAGTCTACAATCATATGATTCTGCCGCTGGCCAACGCGCGCGACCGATATTCGCAAATCTTGTGGGGCATTCGCGACTTCGAGCGCCGCTTCAAGCGGGCGCCCGCGGGCATGTGGCTGCCGGAAACCGCAATCGATCTTCAGTCTCTGGAAATTCTTGCCGAGCTGGGGATTCGCTTCACGATTCTCGCGCCGCATCAGGCAGGCCGCATACGGCGGCTCGGCGGGCGCGCTTGGCGCGACGTCAGCGGCGGTCGTATCGACCCGACGCAGGCCTACGAGCAACGGTTGCCGTCCGGGCGCAGGATTGCGCTATTTTTCTACGACGGCCCGATCTCTCGTGCCGTCGCTTTCGAAGGGCTGCTCTCCCGCGGCGAAGATTTCGCCAACCGCCTGCTCGGCGCCTTTACTGACGACCGCGATTGGCCCCAGCTCGTGCACATCGCCACGGATGGCGAAAGCTACGGCCACCATCACCGTTTCGGCGACATGGCCCTGGCCTACGCGTTGAATTACATCGAGTCAAACCAATTGGCGCAACTCACGAATTACGGAGAATACCTGGAACGGCATCCGCCCACGCACCAAGTGGAAATCATCGAGAAAACTTCTTGGAGCTGCTTTCACGGCATCGACCGTTGGTGGAGCAACTGCGGCTGCAACTCCGGCGGCCATCCCGGCTGGAATCAAGCGTGGCGCACCCCGTTGCGCGATGCTCTCGACGGGTTGCGCGACTCGCTGGCCTTGCCCTTTGAAGATCGGGGCCGGGAGCTTTTGAAAGACCCCTGGGCCGCGCGCAACGATTATCTGAGCGTCATTAACGATCGCTCAACGGAAAATGCGGAACGTTTCTTTGACCGCCACGCTCTTCGACCGCTGACCGACGCTGACAAAACCACGGTGCTTAAATTGCTCGAGCTCCAGCGCCATGCCATGCTCATGTACACGAGCTGCGGCTGGTTTTTCGATGAGCTTTCGGGCATCGAAACCGTGCAGGTCATCCAGTTCGCCGCGTGCGCCGTGCAGCTCGCGCAAGAGCTCTTCGGAGATTCGCTGGAGTCGCAATTCGTGGAGCGGCTCGCGCTGGCAAAAAGCAACCTGCCTGAGCATGGCGACGGGCGGCGAGTCTACGAGAGGTTCGTCCGGCCCGCGATGGTCGACTGGGAACGAGTCGGAGCGCACTACGCCATCAGCTCCCTGTTCGAGAGCTACCCCGAGCAGATGAAAATCTATTGCTTCATGGCGGAGCGCGAGGATTACCAGGTTCTTGAAGCTGGCATGGCCAAAATGGCGGTGGGTCGAGTCAAGCTTATCTCGGAAATCACTCGGGAGTCCTCCGCGCTCGGCTTTGGCGTCATTCATATGGGCGACCATAATGTGAATGGCGGCGTGCAAAAATATTTGAGCGCCGAGAGCTATCAGGCCCTAATCCATGAGGCCGCGGAACCCTTGACGCGCGCCGACTTTGCCGAGGTCATCCGGCTCATGGATAGACGCTTCGGTGAGTCCCATTACTCAGTGAGATCGCTGTTCCGGGACGAGCAACGGAAAACCCTAGACCTGATCTTATCGGCCACTTTAGAGGAGGCGGAAACACTCTATCGTCAGATTTACGAGCACCGAGCTCCCATGATGCGTTTCCTGACGGCTCTTCACATCCCCCTTCCCAAAGCTTTTCAGAGCGCAGCGGAAATCGTTCTCAACGGATACCTCCGCCGAGCGCTTGAGCAGGAGGAGATCGACACGGAACGAATCAACGGTCTCCTCGAAACGGCGAAAGTCGAAGGCATAAGCTTGGACAACGCCACGCTGGAATTCGCTTTCCGAAAGAATATCGAACGGATGGCCGAACGGTTCGCTGCCGAGCCCACGGAAGCTCATCTTCGGTTGCTGGATACGGCCGCCGGTCTGCTCCGCAGTCTGCCGTTCACAGTGGACTTGTGGAAAGTCCAGAATGTCTACTACGGCATGCTAAAAAACGTCTATCCGAAAATGCGGGAGAATAAAGAGCGCGGCGATGAGTCGGCGCAAGCTTTGATACGCGGCTTCGAGGCTTTAGGGCAGAAGCTTGCGGTCAAGGTCACATAGCCCTCCGGCGTCCACGCTCTCGCCTAGGCGCTCATTCACCCACTTTGCGAGTCCTGATGCGTATCCCCACAGCGACATATCGCCTGCAACTCCACAAGGACTTTGGCTTTGCACAGGCCAAGGAACTCCTTGATTATCTCCACGGGCTCGGTATCTCCGATATCTACGCATCTCCGATCTTCAAGGCCAGGGCCGGTAGCCTGCACGGCTACGACGTCGTCGACCCCAACCAGATCAATCCAGAGCTCGGCAGTATGGATGACTTTGCCGCATTGACGGAGAAATTACATCGCCAGGACATGGGCTGGGTTCAGGATATCGTTCCTAACCACATGGCCTATGATTGTGACAATGGCATGTTGATGGACGTTTTGGAGAACGGCCCCAACTCCGCCTTCGCCGAATTCTTCGACATCGAGTGGGACCATCCTGTGGAAAGCATGCGCGGCAAGGTTCTCGCTCCCTGCCTGGGACAGTTTTATGGCCAATCTTTGGAAAATGGAGAGCTCATCTTGAAATACGATCCCCAAGGGCTGGCCATCCACTATTATCACCAGAGATTCCCGATCAACGTGGAATCTTACAGCCAGGTGCTGGCGCCAAGCGTACGGGAGCTGCGCAGAAAATTGGGCCGGCAGCATCCGGATCTGATCAAACTCCTCGGGGTACTCTATACTCTGAAAAATCTACCGTCGAGCGCGGAGAGCCGGGAGCGAGCCGATCAGATCGTTTTCATCAAGAGCATGCTCTGGGAGCTCTATACGACCAACGATGAGATCAAGCAGTTTTTCGATGAAAACATTGCGCGCTTCAATGGCCGCCCGGGCGATCCCGAGACCTTCAACGAGCTGGACGAGCTGCTGTCGCAACAACATTATCGCTTATCCTTTTGGAAAGTCGCCACCGAGGAGATCAACTATCGGCGATTCTTCAATATCAACGATCTCATCTCGCTGCGCATGGAGGACGCGCGAGTTTTTGATGCGACCCATGGGCTCCTCTTTGAACTGATCCGCGATGGAAAGATCACCGGACTGCGCGTCGACCACATCGACGGGCTTTACGACCCGGCCACTTACCTGAAGCGGCTGCGGGAAAACATGGGGGATATCTACGTCGTTGTCGAAAAGATTCTGGATCTCGACGAACGCCTACCGCGGGACTGGCCGGTTTGCGGCACGACCGGTTACGACTTTACCAACTATGTGAATGGCCTGTTTTGCCACAGCCGAAACGAGCGGCAACTTGCCGAGTTTTATGGGCGCTTCACCGGCTTTCAAACTCCCTATGAAATGTTGGTCAGTGAAAAGAAGCGCTTGCTGATCGGCAAGCACATGGCCGGCGATGTGGATCGGCTGGCCCATCTCTTAAAACGGATATCAAGCCGGGACCGATATGGGGGTGACATCACGCTCTACGGCTTGAGACGAGCGCTGGTCGAGGTGCTAACCTTCTTTCCGGTCTATCGAACTTATATCAGCCCCGGCAACTTCAGCGATTCGGACCGAGAGCGCATTCGGGAAACCATGCAAAAGGCCAAGGAGATTAACCCCGGTCTTTTTCTCGAACTCGCGTTCATCGAGAAATTTCTCTTGTTGGAGTATCCCGACCGCCAGATCGACGAAGAGAAGGGCCAGTGGATTCATTTCGTCATGCGTCTGCAGCAACTCACCGGCCCGCTCATGGCCAAGGGCTTCGAGGATACCACGCTCTACATTTACAACCGGCTGCTGTCACTCAACGAGGTCGGCGGAAATCCGGCCAGATTTGGCATTTCGCCGGACACCTTTCACAAGTTCAATCAGGAGCGGTCACACGAGTGGCCTCACACGATGAATTCGACCTCGACTCACGACACCAAGCGCGGTGAAGACGCGCGCTCGCGCATCAACGTGCTCTCGGAAATACCCGACGAGTGGGAAGAGAAGGTGGTTGACTGGAGTCGCATCAACCGTCACCACAAGCGCTTCCTGAAAGGCAGGGAAGTGCCGGATCGCAACGACGAGTATTTTCTTTACCAATCGCTGATTGGCGCGCTGCCGCTGCGCGAAGATGAATGGGCCGACTTTGTCGGCCGGGTGAGAGCCTATATGATCAAAGCCGTGCGCGAGGCAAAAGTTCATACGGAATGGTTGAAGCCCGATGCCGCCTACGAAGAGGCCTTTCTTTCTTTTATCGACGCCATTTTGGAATCCTCGGATGCGAATTCTTTCTTGCGTGACTGCTTTCCCTTTGCGCGCCGCGTCGCCCGTCTAGCGACTCTCAATTCCCTGTCTCAAACCCTGATCAAAATTGCCTCTCCCGGCATACCGGATTTTTTTCAGGGCACGGAGCTTTGGGAGCTGAGCTTCGTCGATCCGGATAACCGGCGGCCCGTCGATTTCCGCTTGCGCAGAGAACTTCTCGAGGAATTAAAACGCCGCGAATCGGCAGATCCGATCGCTCTCGTCAAAGATCTGCTCATGCACTGGCAGGACGGAACGGTGAAACTGTATTTGATCTACAAGGCTTTGCAGTTTCGACGAATCCACGCGTCGCTCTTTCAGGAAGGAACCTACTTGAGACTTTTCGCTGCCGGCGAAATCAAGGATCAAATCTGCGCGTTCGCGAGACACAAAGGAAAAGCCTGGGCGGTCGTCATTGCTCCGCGTGTCGCCAGCGGCCTGGTAAATAAGGCAGCCCTGCCTATGGGCAAAGATTCTTGGGGCGACAGCAGCCTCGTTCTCAGCGAAGGCTTTCCTGACCGTTGGCAGAATATCTTTACGATGGAAACCGTCGAAACTTCGTCTACCAAACGGGGAAAACTATTATCCCTCGCAAGCGCGCTGGAAAATTTCCCGGTAGCGCTGCTGACAGCTACAGAGCCCCCGAGCCCGCGGTCGCCTTGACACACTGAAGCGCGTCCTCGCGCATGAAAACTTGATTGCTCCAGGGCGCCACCGTGCGTTTACGTTCTCAATGGCGTGAATTCCAGAGCGCCAGCTCCGGTTTCGGACTAGCCTAGCTAGCTAGGAGCCTTCCGCGTTCAAGATCTCTGCGACGGCCTCGCTCCAGCCTTCCGGGCCGATCTTCATGGTTTTTTTAATGCCTGCTAGATTCTGCGTGATGGTCGAGTCCCAGGATCGATCCGGGTTTCTAACCAAAATAGGTGTGTTCACGACACGAAGCATCGCCAAGTCATGGCCGGCATTGCCCAGGCCGACGCTTCGGACGGAGGGATTGACTCGCTGGTAAAGCTCGAGGAGTTTTTTGGTCGCTTTGCCTTTGTCGCTGCCACGGCTCAGGTGAAAGAAACGGTCGCCTTGGGTGATTTTAAAACCTTTGGTTCGCAACGCGGTGAAAAGCCGTCCATAGTTGATCTGCCTCACCATAAAGGGCTCGTCGTACTCCCGCTCGGAGGCTGCTTGAGCATTCTTTCTCGATAGGCCGGTCACCTGGGAAATTTCCTGTATCGTCATCTCTCCAAACGAGCGAATCGAAACGTGATGGTTCTGTGCCGCCTCCAGCAAGGCAGGGCGCAAGACGTCGATTCTTTGGCTCAACTCCAGTATGTGGAAGTTTCCTCGAACCTTCGCGTTTTCGACGGTAAACGGAAAGTAATCAGGGAGAAAAAAAATCGCGCCGCCGTTCTCGACGATGAATGGATCTTTAAGTTCGAGTTCGCGCCAGAGCGGCTCCATTTCACTGCGGGTCTTGCTCGAGCAGAGGACGAGCGGAATCCTCGAAGATTGCAGCCTCCGCAACATAGGAAGGCTCGCTTGATAACTGTAGGTTTGTTGGTCGAGTAACGTTCCGTCCAGATCGGTGATGATGACGAGCTCTATGGAATTCAATATGACTCGCACCTTTCCGTAAAGCGCTTGCGGGTTCGCTTGCGCTGGTATTCGGGAATGGAGATCATCGGTGGACGCTCGCGATCTTGAATCGCTTTGAGCTCCAAAGCGTAACCCTGCCCCCAGGGTTTGATGAGCTTCATGCTCCGGTTGACCTCTTCCATGAGTTCGATCCGATTTTTCTCCTGGAGTCGCTGCATCGCGACTTGGAGTATGGCGAAGGACATTTGACTCAGAGCCGCAAGCGATTGATTGCGATGAATGCGCTCTTCAAGATCGACCTGGGCGATGGCGTGGAGACCGAACTCGCTAAAGAGGTCGATCAGCAAGCCGGTTTCGACCCCGTAGCCGGTGAAGAACGGCATGCGCTCGAGGGCGGCGCGGCGCCCGGCGTACTCACCCGCCAGCGGTTGAATCATGCCGGAGAGCTCGGGATAAAAAAGATTGAAAAGAGGTCGAATCGTCAGTTCGGTGACTCGGCCGCCTCCTTCGGTGAAGAGCTTCCCATCAGCTTTGAGCGGACGACGATAGAAACCTTTGACGTACTGAATGTCGGCTTCCCGCAGCAGAGGTCCTAACAAGCCGTAGACGAACCCGGGGTAAAAGTTCTTGATATCGGTATCCACCCAGGCAATGATATCTCCACGAAGAACGTAGAGACTCTTCCACAAAGCCTCCCCTTTGCCGCAATGGGAACCTTGATCCGGCAGAATCTCCTGATGAACGAACACGGGGATGCCCATTTCACGGGCGATTCTGACCGTGTCATCGGTCGACCCCGAATCGATGAGCACGATCTCGTCCAGCAGCGGGATTTCGTCGAAAAGTTTTCCCTTCACGATGCGAATGATGTTGCCTATGGTTTCGGCTTCATTCAGGGCCGGCAGTCCTAAACTGATGGTGACTCCTTGCTTTTTCTTCAGCTCCACGAGCTTTCCCAGCTCTTCGAATTCCTGGCGATGAAACGTGTTCTCCGCAAACCACTGATCCACGCGCTCCGACAAATCTTTTGGCCGCATCAGAGTTTGCCTATGGCTCCAAGCGATGAACGGCTCCGGGGTCTTGACCACCAAAAGCGGCTTTTCGGTTGCTTTGGCAATCTGTTCGACGACGGGCCCCAGGAAAAACGAGTGTGGCTCGGCGGTCGCGTTGGCGCCGATGATCACAAGATCATGTCCCGGAGCCTCTTGAAGGATCGCCTCCTTCGGATTCCCCTGCACGGTGATGATGCGCTTCACCCAAGGTTGGAACCGCAGCCTTTGAATAAAAGTGCGATAAAGGACCTCCTCGACCTCCGGCGACGCCAACTGCTGCTCGCAGTGAAGAATGGTTATTTCCCCTTCAAAAGAGCGAGCAAGCTGAGCGGCAATCTGAAGCGCGAACTCCGCATAGGGGCCACCGCGCACGGGCATGAGAATGCGCTTGCAATAGGACAAATCGCCGGCGCGCGCTATGACCAGATTGCAGGGCGGCTTTTCTACGAGCCGATCGATGGTGCGGCCGAATAGCAGCTGTTCGGAGCTAGAGCTCCCCTTCCAGGGCAAAAGCAGTAGATCGCAGGCTTCTAAATCGGCGTTTTCTGCGATGCTTTCGGTGAGGCTATGGGAGACCCGCACAAGCGTTTTAAGCTCCAGACGTTCGTCGGGAAGAAGATCGCGCATTCCGTCGAGCACGACGCGAGAGTCCCGTGCCCCTTCCGCTCCCTCGCTAAGAGATGCTTGCTCCGGCACCGTCACGACGTTCAGCGCGAGAATTTTGCCGTTCGGGTGCAGCAGGCGGGCGGCCAGCGCCAGGTTGAATCGCGCATCGGCTGTTTTGACCACCGGAATTAGAATCTTAGAGTGTTGCATAGGTTTCTCCGCTTGCCCGTGAAATTGCCAACCTAGGATTCAGACCCCCAGCCCTTTTTGCAGCATTCCGGTGGCTTTGGGCTCTTTTTCCCCGGCATCCCAGCTCTGCAAGAGGTACGGTTTTTCCTGCTCGAAAATTTCCGCCTGCTCCTCGATGACGCGCTCCGCTTCAGCGGTCGTCATGTCCGCAGTTTCGTTGATAAATGAGGCGACTCGCGCCTCATAAAGAGGGCTGACGATATCCACTAGCTTGGCGCGATCCTTAGACCAACGGTGAAACGTGGTGGCGACTTCGTAAAGTATCTGCGCCCAGCTGGTCGCCGGCAAAAGAAACTCTTTGGCATCCATGCCCGCCAATTTCTCGATCGTGGCATAGCTCACAGGGCTAAAAATCTGCTTCCATGTGGCCCCGAAGTGCTGGAACCCGAGGGTAAAATCCTGGATCAAAAGCTCGTGGTTTACTTTTATGGGCTCCGGTTCCAATAGTTCCTGGGCTCCGAAAGTCTCCACCGATTCACTGCTTCGGATCTCTTTCCACAGCGAGAAATGTTGTTCCATCAAGGTGAACAAGGTCCACACTACCTGGCGGAACATCGGCCCCAGAGACGACGCCGGATCTTTGGGATCATGAAGCTTCAGCCCAAGATTGGTCTGGCAGACCTTAAATCCGTTGGCGATGGCTTGCGTGGTCATCCAAATGTCAATACCGAAACGCGCGACATCCGTGGTCCAAACGTTGTGCGAGAGGTAGGATTGGATCGTCTTGCGGCTCAATGCGAAGTCTCCGCCGATGGGTTGACGCACCCTTTTGCCGTAAAGGGCGCGCGTGAGGTTGTAGGCGACATTGTTCGTGATGGTGCCGTCATATTTGTAGCGAGAATAGTTCGGGGCGACGAAATCGTAATTTTTTTCAATCACCGGTTCCAGCAGATAGCGCACCCAGTCCGGCGTGATGCTGCGCAGATCCGCATCCACCACGGCGCAAGCGCGAACGTTTAATTTTTCCGCCGCCTCGAAAATCGCGCGCAACGCGGTTCCTTTGCCGCTGACGCCCCGATAGATGAAAATCACTTTCTCTTGCCAAGGCATGATCTCTTCTTCGCGGGCAATCTCGCGGGTATCGTCCGTGGAGCCGCCGTCGGAGAGCAGGATGACCGACCGGGCCGATTTGTAATGCCTCGCAAGACCGCGGCTGACTTGCTTCAACACGTTCACGATCGTGGAATCGTTGTTGTAGCAGGGAATGCCGACGACGATATCCGCCGATTCTATCTGCTCAATCCGTTTTGCCAGATACGTTCGAAATGCGGTGTCGTAATCTACAGCCATGATCCACCGTGCCTTTGAAACGTCATTCGACTAAACCTTTCTCTGAGAGATTGTTCGATTTGACCACGTTCGCGGCGCCATCCTCGTACCGCGCGAGAAACTCCAACTGTAAATGTTGTGACCATCATCAGTACGAGTATAGCGAAGAAAACCGCTTCAGCAAGAATCCGCTCGCTTTTTACCAGCAGTGGCAACTCGACGCCCGCGAAAATCGACCCCAATTGCCCGTGGAATCGTGCCGCTGCCCGTGGACGGCCGAGGTTTCGAGCTCTATCCTGGAGCGGTACCCTAAAACCCCGCAAAAACCCAGTTACTCACCGTATTTCTTGCGGCTCGCTCGCTTTAGTCCAAGGCAAAATGCGCGCAAGCGGTGAGGTCGTAAAACCTCTGCAGCGCCAAAAAAAAGCCCGGTCTGGGCAAACCCCAGCCGGGCTTTAAAGCGAAGAGAAGCGATTTACGATCTAGACGATGTTTCCGTCAATTGCTCTGGAAGCCTGGGCCCATCGCCCACTTTTCTATCCTCATCGCGAACCGGAAATTGGTTTCGCTAAAGCATTCATCATTCAACGGAAGGTTGAGCGCACTGGCTTTGCCGAGCTGAGCTTTGCCATATGCCCCGCGACAAAATGCCGGCGAGGCTCAGCAAACGCGGCTGAGCTAGAATAATGCGGCAAAGGATCCTGGCCGCATGGTCGCGGTTGTGAACACCCAGGAGGTTGATCATTTTTTCGTTTAACAAGTCCAGTAGTCGGTCGTAATCGGCGCTTTGAAAACGGTTCAAGGCGGACCTAATGAGCAAGTGCAGGCTGAGTTCCCGCTGGAGTGACCTGAGTTCTTTCAAATAACCGCCTTGGCCCAGGATTGCGTTGGCCGCGGCTTTCGCGCCACGAAGCCCGGTGACCAGTCCGCCGACAGTGGTGACTTTGACCTGCGCGGCGGCGTCGCCGACCAGATAAACATCACATCCGGCAATCCGTCGCCACGGCCGCGTGAAATGTGTGTAGGACGGTATGCGAGCAGACTGCATCTCCACGGGTTTCAGGCCTATGCGCGCAAGAAATCGTTGCAGTTTGGTTCTGGCAGTTTTGCCGTCCTCAGCGATGAAGCCCACTGCCGCATGCGTCTGCGATTGTGGAATCAACCAGTAAAAGTAAGGCGTATCTCCCGGTTCGAACCATACCCGAGTGGTACTCGCCCGCGCTCCGCTGGGAAGCTCGACGATCGCTTGGAGAAGCGGCGTCGTCTCGTGACCATTCCCGGTCGCAATCTTTGCCACGCGGCTTGACATACCATCCGCACCGATCAAGGTTTTGGTTTTGAATTCTTCCACCCGGCCTCGATGGGTATCTCGGATGGTAACCGCGACGCCTCCATCGCCCGGCTCGAGGTTAACTAATTTGCATCCAGCTCTAATCTCAACTCCCGCATCGAGAGCTTTCCTGGCGAGCAAACGGACTACGGCGGCTCGCTCAACGACCAGATCAGGTTCTTTCATCGGAATGGTCACAGACCGCCCCGGCGAATAGAGATCGATTTGGTCGATTTGATTGACAACCGCTTCTTGAGGGAAAAAACCGAGTACATCCGTCAGCCGAGAGGTCGTGATTAGGGTTCGACAGTCGACATTCAGCACATCGTTGGCATCAAAGAGCCGCACCCTCTTACCTTCCCGCGCCAGCAAGTAACCCGCAAACAGACCCGCTGCTGAACCACCGACAATATCGACTTCCGACACGTCTTTGTTTTCCTCCGTAATATTCATTGAGTGAGTTGACTCGTCACGAGGATTGATCGGCTTGAACTCTAGGACTGCCGGTATCGCTTTCCGCAAAGTAGACACCGTCACGGCGAAAAAGTAGCACAAATGCTCTCTTTAAGATAGAAAAATCTAACGACAACGACCAGTGATCCACGTACCAAAGATCCATGCGGACCCGTTCGTCCCACGCCAGTCGATTCCGCCCATGAATCCAGGCCCATCCCGCCATCCCAGGCTTGAAATTAAAACGACGGCTATCAGCCGGCGAGCAGTATGCGGCCTGGGCGGGGACCCAGGGCCTGGGGCCGACGATGCTCATATCCCCTATGAGAATATTGATCAGTTGGGGGATTTCGTCTAGAGTCCAAAGTCTTAGCAGGCGTCCCACGCGCGTTATACGTGAATCGTTCGCGGTCACGGTGAGCCCGTTCCCGATCGACTCGGCCCCGAAAACCATGGTGCGAAATTTGTAACAGCGAAAATTCCTGCGGCTTCTGCCAACACGTTCCTGGATAAATAAAATGGGTCCGTTGTCATCCAACTTGATCGCCAGCGAGATAAGCGCAATCACCGGCGATAGCGAAACCAGAGCGCTTGCCGCCACGGCGATATCAAAAAGCCGCTTACAGCCCAGTGCTATATATTGCATCAAATTAGTCGTGTCAGAATTGTGATTTTGTTCCATGGCCGTCCTCTTAGTTAGTTGTTGTTGCAGTTTTTGACAGGCTGGTAAAAAGACTCATCCTTCGACTTTGCTACGGTCCGCGCTAGCTGCTCCTGCCCCAGCGGTGACAGGATTATCGAGCGGCAACCTTTTGGAGGAGTTCGTTATAACGAATGACCGCCGCGTTCTTCGAATGGTTTTCCTCGGCATACTGCCGTCCACGCCGGCCCATCGATTCACGCATAGATGAATCATGGGAAAGTGTAAGAATGGCCTCGGCCAACTCTCCGGGATTAGCAGGCTTGACACAGAGACCACATTGAGCAGTTTTTACCGCATGCTCCACCCCGCTCTCCGCTTCCGAACTGGCCAGCAAGGGACGACCGCTGGCCATGATTTCGTAGATCTTGGATGGAAAAGAATCGTTAGCCGCCCCGTTTTTGTACAAAGAAACTTGGATATCCGAGGAGG
>WNFW01002251.1_pt1 | contig 13147 bp, 10 predicted proteins | sample 5400131 | NCBI WGS metagenome assembly WNFW01 (sample SAMN13153362, study PRJNA577476) | soil metagenome | isolation source: 20 cm soil or saprolite under grassland replicate 1 | place: USA:California | collected 2016-06-15 | reverse complement strand
TGTTCGCACCTGAATCGCGCACCTGCTCGATCAGTCGAACAATTTTGACCAATCCTTCCAGAGCAAAATATTCACACTGTATTGGGGTCAAAAGTTCGTCGGCCGCGGCGAGTGCGTTGCTCATCAGGATCCCAAGCGATGGCGGGCAATCAAGTAGAACAAAGTCAAATGTCTCATCTGCGTGCAGCGGCTTGAGCGTTTCCGAAAGGCGCGTGAGATGACTAGGCATCCGCGCGATCTCGACCTCGGCACCAGCAAGATCGAGATCGGAAGGCACAATGAATAAAGCATCGCGTTCTGTGGGAAAAATTCGTTCGATGATGGACGCGTCGCCTATCAATGGTTCATAAAGACTGGTTTGCTCTACTGCTTGCAACCCAAACGAGCTCGTAGCGTTCGCTTGAGGATCAAGATCGATAATCAGAGTGCGATGATGTTTCTCAGCCAGCGCGGCGCCCAGATTCACGGCGGTAGTGGTTTTGCCCACGCCGCCTTTTTGGTTAGCGATCGCGACGATCTTCATAAATCAGAATAATCGAGCCGGGCTGGCATGGTTTGCACTCTTTCAGGCTCGCCAGATGATGTTGCCAGTCGCCGCAAACGAAAACTAAATTTTTCGGATTTGAGATTTGGTTGTAGCATTTATGTGCCCAAGCTTGTGAAAGCTCCTTCAATATCAATAGAACCTCCACCGACAGCGAAACCGTTGGGCAGCGAGGAAGCCGTTGTCTTGCGCAGACAGGATCAGCGCGGGGTAGTCACGCTAACCTTAAACCGGCCGCACGCGTTCAATGCCTTGTCGGAGACGATCCTCGCGGCACTCCAGTGTGAATTCGAGGCGATAGCCGGGGACGAATCGGCGCGCGTGGTTGTCCTCGCCGCCGAGGGCAAAGCGTTCTGTGCCGGCCATGATCTCAAAGAGATGCGCGCAAAGCCATCGCTTCAGTACTACGAGCGGCTCTTCAGTCAATGTTTCGAGATGATGCTTGGCATCCAGCGATTGCCTGTCCCTGTGATTGCTCGTGTCCACGGCATTGCGACCGCGGCTGGTTGCCAGCTGGTCGCAATGTGCGATCTCGCCGTGGCAGCAAGCACCGCAAAGTTCGCCGTCAGCGGAGTTAACCTCGGTCTTTTTTGTTCGGCGCCGGGAGTGGCGCTTGCGCGCAATGTTTTGCGAAAGGTTGCGTTCGAGATGCTCGTAACAGGCGAATTTATCAGCGCCGACGAAGCAAAAGTGCGCGGACTGATTAACCGCGTCGTGGAACCGGAACAGCTCGACGCCGAAGTCGAGAAACTCGTTGCCGCAATCATTACAAAACCCCGCGTCGCTGTGGCGATGGGAAAGGAATTCTTTTACCGGCAAATTGAACTGGGCATTGCCCCAGCGTACGAAGCGGCTGCGCAGACCATGGCGTGCAACATGATGGATGAAGCCGCGCTAGAAGGCGTTCAGGCATTCATTGACAAGCGGCCTCCGCGCTGGTCCAAAAAAGAATGAAACGGCGAACCGAGTGAATCGGCGTCGCGGCGAAATCCCCTTCAACGCTTCCACTATTTAGCCATTTAACTTTCCGTGTCTTTCACTCTTCAAGAACTGGCCAGCATGTCTGGCGGCGAATTGGTTGGCGATTCAAAGCTGAAGATTACTGGTGCCGCCTCCCTGGCTGAAGCAACAAACGGAGATATTAGTTTCTTTGCCAACCGAAAATACATCGGCCTTTTGCGCAAGACGCAGGCCTCCGCTGTTTTCGTTCCGCCAGATTTTACTGAACCCTTAGCTGCCGCCCAGGTTCGTGTCTCAAATCCTACAAAGGCATTCGAACAGGTCGTTCTCAAATTTGCACCGAAACCGATCATCTTTGCGTCCGGCATTCATCCAAGCGCGATTGTCGGCTCAACTGTTCGCCTTGGAGAACGTGTATCAATCCAGCCCCACGCGGTTATCGAAGACGGTTCCCAAATTGGCGACGACACAATTATTGGCGCGGGAAGTTACATTGGACATGAAACAATAATCGGGTCCGCGTGCCTGATTTATCCGCTCGTGACTATTCGCGAGCGAAGCCGGATTGGTTCGCGAGTAATCATCCACGGCGGCGCGGTGATTGGCGCGGACGGATTTGGATTTGAAATGGTCGATGGCCGCCAGGAGAAAATTCAGCAGGTCGGAATTGTACAGATCGACGACGGTGTCGAGATCGGCGCCAACACGACTATCGACCGCGCCCGTTTTGGTCGAACCTGGATCCAAGAGGGAGCAAAGATCGACAATCTCGTGCAGGTCGCGCACAACGTTGTGATCGGCAAGAATACCGTTATCGCAGCGCAGACCGGAATTGCCGGCAGTGTCCGGATCGGTCAGCGTGTCCTAATTGGTGGTCAGGCTGGTATCATTGGACATATCGAAATCGGCGACGGCGCGGCGATTGGAGCGCAAAGCGGCATCTCTAAGAGCATCCCGGACGGCGTCTGGTTCGGTTCCCCCGCAGTTCCGCTTGCAGAAGCACAGCGGCAGATTGCCTGGACCCACCGGCTCGGAAAGCTCTTTGCACGCGTGAAGGAGATTGAGAAAAAATTGGGATTTTAGAAGTCCGCTCCCTAAGCGGTGATTTCTCATTGTTTGCTTATGACTCACCCTCGCAGACCTCAGAAAACTTGACGGCTTTAATCCGTCGAGTTTGAGATCGTCGGACCAGTTGCAGGAGCCACGATCTGTTAGTCTCAGCGTCCTCGCTTCAGCGCCTCAACGTTTTACGATCCAACGCCTCGACAAGTCCGCGCAATGTTTCTGGCGAGATCCATTCTGCGCCGCATGCCTCAACTGTTTCTCCCTCCATGGAATCAGAAGTAGCCACCATTAGCTCGAATTGTCTCGCGTATTTGCTCGCCAGTCGCTCGATGATGGCGTCGGCCGTCTGACCGGTTCGGGAATAAAACACTTGCACCTCAGCCGGATCGGAAGCCGCATCAATCTTGCTTCCTTTGCCGTCAAAGACGACTACCACGTGCACACCGGTCCAATCCTGGTAATCTCGTAAGTGTTTGATCAGCGCTTCACGCGCCAGGGAAGACCGCCGGGCGTGGAGTTTGCGCAATTCAGGCCAGGCAAAAATAATGCTGTGCCCATCGACGATCAGATAACGGGCGCGCCGCGGCATTACAACGTTCTATATATCAGTCATCCGAGCGGAGCGAGAAAGCTCACATTCGAAGCGAACATCACACTAGCTACCTTGTTAATGCTGCGGCAGGTGGCTGAGATGAAATCCTTCTCTCGCGCCTGTGGGATCAGGGTGACGTCTCTGCGGCCGGAGCGGATTCCTTCTTGGCCCGCTGTTTGGCTGATGCCGGTTGCGCAGCGCTGGCTCGCAGCGCTGCCTTCTTACGCTCCAGATACGCTCTGCGTCGTTTGCGTTTGTCTTGTACACGATGCTGTTGTCCCACGGGATCTCTATCGGTTGAAACCATCAGAAACGCAATCTGATTGAATTCCCGACCGTTTTCTTCGCCAGCGTTCGACCCAAAATCCGCGATTGCGTTTCTGCGTGATTCGTTTAAAAAAGCACCACTCTCAATGACGCATCGGGAATCGGTGGCATCTTCCTCCACGCCGAAAAGCGTGGCTGGCCTTGCCATTTTGCTGCTCTCATTGGCCGCGCTTTTTGGATTCTTGAATACTCAAAAGGTCAAAGCTCTTCGCGCGACAGTAGCGACTGCCCAAGCTGCGCGCGACACAACCGAACGCCGCATACGCGAAAAGCCAAATAGCTCGGCGGATACATCGGCCAAGAAAGAAGAGCCGGCCAAACTCGCAGAAGCAGAAAACAGAGCCGCAAAAGCCGAGGCCGAGCTTGCACAAATACAGAAAGAAAAAGCCGATTTGCAGACGAAATTGGACGAGGACCACAAGGAGCTGGCTGCCTTGCAGCCTGCCAAGCGTGAAGATGAAAGAGATCCGAATGTGTCGGCGGCTGCCAGCCCTGTTGCGACAGCACCGGCTGCGGACTTGCAGTCGCAACTCGATGATCTTCGCCGTCAACTGGACGCTGCAGAGAAGGAAAAGACTTTCCTTTCCGAAAAACTTCAGGACGCCCAGGAACGCTCAGTTCAGCCTAAGGAAGAAAAAAAACAACGGCGCGAAACCGTGCGAGAAGCGGGTCCCCGCCGGACAGGTTTGCGTGGGACGGTGCTCGCGGTGAATCAGGCTTACAACTTCGTAGTATTGAATCTCGGTGCTCGCCATGGAGTGGAGTCGAATTCAGAAATGCTCGTTCTTCGAGACGGAGCTTTAGTGGGAAAAATTCGCATTTCTTCAGTTGAACCAGCGACCGCCATCGGCGATATCATCACCAACAGTTTGGCGCGTGGGGCCCAAATGCAACCTGGAGACAATGTGATCTATGCTGGCACAAGTCCGTAACCTTCGAAGAATCATCCTTCCTGCTCTGTTATGCGCACTAGCGATAACCGTGGTCTCGTGTGCAACACAGCCGGATACTCGTGTAGTCAGTGATCCTGACGATCGTCACGACTCGTCAATCCCGTGGAACAAGCAGGAGCAATGGGAAACCGGCGGACAGTTCGCGAACATGACCGACCGGCGATAAGCCTGGCCGCATCCTGCGGGAGACACCGCAAACGCGTTGCAAACAGCGAAGCGGCTACAGTAAACGATCAGATCCAGAGACCGGCTGGAATGACAGCGTTTTTGGGTATCACGACGATGCCATCGCGGATGAAGTAATTGTCTGCATCCAAATTCGCAGGTTTGCCTTCGGGCGTAATCACAACTCCATCGGCGATGCGAGCGTTCTTGTCGATGATGGCGCGATCGATCACGCAATTGCGTCCGATGCCGATCGGGGGCTGTGACGGATCAGTTTGTCCAAATTCAAAATAATCCGCGCCCATCACGATGCTGTCGCGGATGGTGGCGCCACTTTGAATAACACTGCGTATTCCTACTACGCATCGTTCCAGGTGCGCGTCCGAAATAATGCATCCATCGGAAATAATCGCCTGCCGCAGAGTGGCGCCATTGATTTTGCTTCCCGGCAAAAAGCGCGGATGTGTGTAAATCGGAGACTCGGGCTCAAAGAAGCTGTACTCGGGCACTACATCGGTGAGATCCAGGTTCGCCTCGTAGAAGGCGCGGATTGTCCCGATGTCTTCCCAATAACCCTCAAAGATAAACGAGCTGACATTCCGATCTTTGATCGATTGCGGGATAATATGTTTTCCGAAATCGAATAGCTCGTTTTGCAACGATTCGATGAGGACGTCGCGATTGAAGACGTAAATTCCCATCGAGGCTTGGAATAATTCTTCATCTTCATTGGAGCCGATCGCACCGAGCAACTCCCGGCTCATCTTCATTTCCTGCAGCACTGCTTCATCGGTTGGTTTCTCGACAAAACGCGTAATCCGGCGGTCAACGCCGCTTTGCATAATACCGAACTCGGAAACGTAACGCCGTGCGATAGGTTTGGTGGCCAATGTAATGTCTGCACCGAGTTTGATGTGTTGGTGAAGAATTTCTCGAAAATCCATCCGGTAAAGCTGGTCGCCGCTTAGAACCAGGTAATAATCAAACGGAAGCTCGAGAAAATAGCGCATGTTTTGACGTACAGCGTCGGCGGTTCCCTGGTACCATTGCGAGCCGGCAGGCGTTTGTTGAGCGGCGAGAATGTCCACAAAGCTGCGCGAGAAATTATCAAATTTGTAGCTGGCCTGAATATGACGATGCAGCGACATGCTGTTGAATTGAGTCAGCACATAGATCGAGCGCAGTCCGGAGTTCAGGCAATTGCTGATCGGGATATCGACGATGCGATACTTGCCCCCAAGCGGTACGGCCGGTTTGGCGCGATCCTTCGTCAACGGGAACAAACGTGTGCCAGCGCCACCGCCCATAACAATGGCAAGTGTGCGCTGAAGCGTGCCGGGCGGCAGCGCCCCGACCTGCGCCGGATTTTTCATAAGTGGATCGCGCTGCGGCTGGTCTTGCATTGCTATTACCATCAATAACTCAGCGGCTGCTTTTTTGCGGTAACTTTTTTGCGCGTAGCTCATTCCTAATGTTGCTCATGCTCACGGATCGAGGCAGGACCTGTTGAAGAGTAAGAGTTGCAGTAAGACGGAATGTTGCGGCTGAGGACAGCCGCCGTTACAGTGAGGAAAAATGTGTGGGATTGTTGGCTACGTTGGGCGCGCGGAAGCGGCGCCCATTTTGCTGGATGGACTGCGTCGTCTTGAATATCGGGGCTATGACTCAGCCGGGATCGCTGTCGTAGATGGGGGCCGTTTAGAAACACGCAAATGTGCGGGGCGCATCGCGGCGCTGGCAAACCTAATGAGGAAGCAGCCGGTCTCAGGGTCGCTGGGCGTCAGTCACACGCGCTGGGCCACGCACGGCAAAGTCACCGACCAAAATGCGCATCCGCACTTCGACGCCAGTGGCAAGCTGGCATTAGTCCACAACGGCGTAATCGAAAACTATCAGACACTTAAAGATGAGCTCATCCGGAGCGGTGATAAAAACTTTCGCTCCGAAACCGATACCGAAGTGCTCGCGCATTTAATTGGAAAACTCTACGACGAATCATGCGCCAGCACGGTGGACGTCCCAGAAAAGAAAGCGCGATTGCTCACTGCTGTTCGAACGGCACTTGGGCAAGTGATCGGCACCTACGGTATCACTTTGGTCCATGCCGATATTCCGGATTTTATGATTGGCGCCCGACGTGGCAGCCCACTCGTGCTCGGCGTTGGCAATGGCGAGAACTTTCTGGCGAGTGACGTGAGCGCAATCGTCGCTTACACCCGCGACGCTGTTTATCTAAACGACTTCGATGTCGTCGCGGCAGGGCGAGACAAGTTCGAGATCACTTCGCTCGCGGGAGACAGCACCGAGCACCCGGTCAGCAAAGTTGAATTTACCGCCGAGGACATCGGAAAAGGGGATTACCCCCATTACATGCTCAAAGAAATCTTTGAGCAGCCAAACACGGTCCGCGACGCGATGCGCGGTCGTCTTAATCCGGACGAATGCACTGCAAAGCTGGGCGGCCTGAACATGGCGCCTCCCGAGCTTCGCGACGTCGGCCGTATTGTTCTTATGGGCTGTGGCACGGCGCTTCATGCTGGAAGGGTCGGTGAATATTTGATCGAGCGGCTGGCCAGCATTCCAACCGAAGTCGAATACGCCAGTGAGTTTCGTCATCGCAACACGCCGATGACTCCCGAGACACTTGTGTTCGCCATCAGCCAGAGTGGTGAAACCGCGGACACACTTGGTGCTTTGCGTGAAAGCCGACGCAAAGGCTTTCGCACGTTGGGAATTTGTAACAACGTCGCAAGCACAATCGCGCGAGAGAGCGATGGGGGAGTCTACATGCACGCCGGACCGGAAATCGGCGTCGCTGCGACGAAATCGTTTACATCGCAACTTGTCATTCTTACGCTGCTCGGGCTGCTCTTTGGACGGATGCGCAATCTTGCCGCTACAGATGGCAGCCGCGTGATCGCAGCACTAGAAGCGTTGCCCGGCCAGATCGAAGCGGTTTTGGAACTGAGTGATCAGATCAAGGCCATCGCCAAAAAATACGCCGGGGCAAATGGCGTGCTTTTCTTTGGGCGGCAATTCAACTTCCCGGTCGCACTGGAAGGAGCGCTCAAAATGAAGGAGATTACCTACCTCTTTTCCGAAGGGCATCCCAGCGCTGAACTCAAGCACGGCATCATTGCGCTGATTCGTCCCGATCTACCTTCGGTGTTTATCGCGCCGGACGATTCGGTTTTCTCCAAAAACCTGAACAACATCGAACAGGTGAAAGCGCGCAAAGGTCCCGTCATTGCGGTGACCAGCGGAAACGGTCCGAAGCAACTGAAGGAAGTTGCCAATGAAATTATCGTGCTGCCGGAAGCGCCCGAGTACGTCATGCCGATTCTGAGCGTCGTCCCACTTCAACTTCTCGCTTATCATCTCGCAGTTGAGCTCGGTCGCGATGTCGATAAACCACGGAACCTCGCCAAAAGCGTGACCGTTGAGTAATCGCCACCTCGGTAGAGACGCCGCGCTGCGGTGTCCGGACATCACAGCGCCATCTCCCTACCATCTCCTCTCGCTGGAAATTTAGCGGTTTTGCAGTAAACTCCGGCGCCCAGCATTCTTCCCAGGTGCAACACAACGAAGAATACGTGCTCAAAGCCCTCGAGGAGGGTGGACTCATCACACGCCATCAGATCGATAGCGCGCGGTCGCTTCTAAACGGAGAGCCCGGCGTAGTCGATATTTTAATCAATGACGGAGTTGTCTCCGACGTGGACGTCTCGCGCACGCTCGCAGCGCAAGCGCACATGGATTGGATCGATATCTCTTCCATGGTGATTCCGCCGCAAATCATCAGTCAAATCCGCGGCGAAGACGCGCGCCGTTTCAAAGTGATTCCGGTCGCTTTCGGCGAGACCGGCCTTGTGGTCGCGGTCGGCAATCCGCTCGACATCGATACGATCGATAGCCTGAGTTTTCTTCTGCAACGCGAGTTGGAACTGGTATGCACCAGTCCCCAGAAAATTCGCGAGGCATTGATCAAATATTACGGGACCGCCGACGAAGCAGCGGACGTCTTGCAGAAAAGAATCGGCGAAGACATCGATCTCGGATTGGAAATTGGCGATGGCTCGGAAGCGATTGCCACTGATGAAGCGGATGCGCCGATTATCCGGCTGGTCTCGATGTTGCTGATCGAGGCGCATCGCGCGGGCGCGAGCGACATTCATCTCGAACCGCTGGACAAAAAATTTCGTGTCCGGTTTCGGGTCGACGGCGTTCTGCAGGAAATGCAAGCGCCGCCGAAACGTTTGCAATCAGCCATCATCAGCCGCCTCAAAATCATGACCGGTTCGATGAGCATTGCCGAGAAACGCCTGCCCCAGGACGGGCGGATCCAGGTAAAAATCAAAAAGAAGCCGCTCGATCTTCGGGTCTCGACAATTCCGACCAATCACGGGGAGAGCGTGGTGATGCGTCTGCTGGACAAATCCAGTCTAAAGCTCGGCTTACCGGAGCTTGGATTTTTCTCCGATGATCAGGAAACATTCGAGCGCATGATTAAATTGCCGGACGGCATTCTATTGGTCACCGGCCCTACCGGCTCCGGCAAGACCACCACCCTCTATGCCTGCCTCAATTACATCAACAAGCCGGACCGCAAAATCATCACGGTAGAAGAACCGATCGAGTATCAAATGACCGGGATCAATCAGGTACAGGTGAATACGGAGATCGGAATGACTTTTCCGGCCGCCTTGCGTTCCATTCTGCGCCAGGCGCCGAACATTATCATGATTGGTGAAATTCGAGATCTCGAAACAGCGAGCATTGCTACCAACGCCAGTCTTACCGGTCACCTTGTCTTCAGCACGCTGCACACGAATGACGCGCCCGCTGCGGTCGCGCGCTTGGTCGATCTCGGTGTTCAACCGTTTCTCGTGGCGTCCTCCGTCCGAGCAATCATGGCACAAAGGCTTGTCCGACGATTATGTGCACATTGCAAACAACCAGCGGAGCTCAGCGAGACCGAATTGCGCGCACTGCGAATTGAGCCGGGACAACTCTCCGAGGCCCAGGTAATGAAGCCGGTAGGCTGCGACCAATGCCGTCAGATCGGTTACAAGGGTCGAGTGGGCATCTTTGAAATTTTCCCGATCGACGACGACGTGCGCCATATGATCAACAAACGCAGTCCGACATTGATGTTGCGCCAACGTGCGCGTGAACTAGGCATGCGCACGCTCCGCGAAGACGGCGTCCGCAAGGTGCTGGCGGGTCTCACGTCCGCCGAAGAAGTCATCTCCATCACAGTGGGAGATGTGAGCTAACAAAAGATGAAAGCGAAACAACTTGCCGAATTTTTTGTCGAGCAGCGCGTACTCGAGCCTTCACAGGCGGAGGACGTCCTGAGTGAGGTAGAACTGAACGGCAAGACCGTTGTGCAGGCGATGACCGATGGCGGCTTCATCGATGAGGACACTTTTTTCCAGACGATTGCGAACGGACTTGGCACCGATTTTGTCGATCTGACCGAGCGCGACATCGCGCCGGCGATTTTGCGCCTCATTCCGAGTGGTTTGGCCCGGTTACATGGCGCTCTCCCAGTTGAAATGAGCGGGACCACATTGCGAGTCGCGCTGATCGATCCGTTCGATCTCCAGGTCGCGGAAGATCTTCGCCTCGCGCTCGGTAAGGACATTCAAGTCGTCGTTTAACCGGAGCACCAAATCGAAGACCTGATCAAGCAGCATTACGGCAGCGATACGACGAGCATGGAGGACGTTCTCAAGCAACTCGGCCAGGCTGGCGAGCTTTTGTCCGTCTCAAGCGGACGCGAGGGAGACGGCGAGGCAGCAGTGGAAGCAGAAGCAAACGCGACTCCCATCATTCGCTTTGTCGATCTCATTCTTTATCAGGCGATCCAGGACCGGGCGAGCGACATTCACTTCGAGCCATTTGAAAACGAATTCAAAATCCGCTATCGCGTTGACGGGGCGCTCTACGAAATGTCACCGCCGCCGCGTCACCTTGCTCTGCCCGTAATCTCGCGCGTGAAAGTGATGGCAAATATGAACATCGCAGAGAGGCGACTTCCACAGGATGGCCGTATTCAGAAGAATATCGCGGGGCGCAATGTCGACCTTCGAGTTTCAACTTTGCCAACTCAATTTGGCGAGAGCCTTGTGCTGCGCGTGCTCGATCGCAGCATCGTAAATCTGGATCTCGAAGCGCTCGCCATGCCCGACTACATCTACAATTTTCTGCTGGAAATGATCGAGCGTCCCAACGGCATCTTCATTGCGACCGGACCGACCGGCTCGGGAAAGACGACGACGCTTTACTCCTGCCTGCGCAAGGTCAATACGATTGATTCCAAGCTCCTGACTGCAGAAGAGCCTGTCGAATACGATTTGGAAGGGATCGTGCAAGTGCCGGTGAACGAAGCAATCGGCCTGACATTTGCGCGCGTTTTGCGATCATTTCTGCGCCAGGACCCGGATCGCATCATGGTCGGCGAGACACGCGACCTGGAGACCGCGCAAATTGCCATTCAGGCCTCTCTGACGGGGCACCTTGTTTTCACCACGCTCCACACAAACGACGCGCCCGGAGCGATCACGCGGTTGATCGACATGGGCGTCGAACCGTTTCTGATTTCATCCACGCTCGAAGCCGTCCTCGGTCAGCGTTTGTTGCGCAGCATCTGCCGCCAGTGCCGCACTACTTACAAACCGAGCGAGACGTTGCTGGCTGAGCTGGGGATCTCGCAACAGGACATCGGCAATAAACAATTCTTCTACGGGAAAGGTTGTGACGCTTGTAACAACACAGGATACAAGGGACGAAAAGGAATCTACGAACTGCTGAGAATCGCCGATCCGATTCGTGAATTGATCAATGAACGCGCGCCAACGGTTACATTGAAACAAAAGGCCGTTGAGCTTGGAATGATAACACTGCGCCAGGACGGTTTGCGCAGCATCTTCGCTGGCGACACCACCGTCGAAGAAGTGCTGAGATATACGTGAGGAAGCACTAATGAACGACGAAGGAAGCCAAAATGACCGAACGATGAAAAGAAGAGCTCTCGATTTCTTGAGGTTTTCTCATTCGTCATTACTTCGTCATTCCCAAGTTCATCCAATCTCGTCGCTCGACTTTGCATTCGGAAGTAACTAAAATTGTTCGCTATGCCGCGCTTTAACTACGTAGCTCTCGATACTCGCGGACAAGAGGCGACCGGGCTAGTTGAAGCCGCTTCAACCAATGACGCAATCGGCCGGCTACGCCAGGCTGGGTATTTCCCTACCAGCGTCTACGAGGAGGCCGTAGCCAGCGCTGACAACAAAGCGGATCGTCGCCGCGCCGCGAAGATGGCCCGCGCGACGAAACCGCGCGCGAAAACTGGCATCGTTCTTTTCCAGCGCGCGAAAATTAAGCCAAAAATCCTGATGATTTTCACGCGTCAGTTGGCGACGCTGATTGATTCCGGATTGCCTTTGTTGCGAAGCCTGACCGTTCTGGCAAAACAAGAACGCGACAAAGTATTGAAGAATACTATTAACAAACTCGCTGACTCATTACAGAGCGGTAATACGTTTTCGGACGCGCTGGCCCTGCACCCAAAGATTTTTAACGACCTGTTTGTCAACATGGTCAAAGCGGGCGAGGTCGGCGGCGTGCTCGAGCTGGTGCTTAACCGGCTTTCGGAGTTTCAGGAGAAAGCCGCGAAGATCAAAAACAAAGTCGTCGCCGCAATGGTCTATCCCATGATCGTGATCACACTGGCAATGGCAATCATGGGTTTTCTCCTGATCTTCATCGTGCCGAAATTTGAAGCCATTTTCCATGATATGCTCGGCAATAAGCCGCTACCGGCTATCACCAGGTTTGTCATCGCCGCGAGTAACTTCGTGCAGCACCATGGCCTGCTCCTGGTCGGCGCCGTGATCGCCGCAGGGGCAGCCTACAAATTCATCAACCGCACCCGGGGCGGGCGATTCGTGATTGATAATTTCAAACTGCGCATGCCGCTCTTTGGCGATTTAAATCGCAAGACAGCGATCTCGCGGTTTTCGCGCACACTGGGAACACTGGTCACGAGCGGCGTTCCGATTTTGCAGGCATTAAACATTACCCGCGAAACCGCCGGCAACGCCGCCATCGCCGCAGCGATCTCACAGGTACACGACAGCGTAAAGGAAGGCGAATCGATTGTTCAACCGCTGGAAGCCAGCCGCTCTTTTCCGCCGATGGTAATCAGCATGATCGATGTAGGCGAAGAAACCGGTAAACTTCCGGAAATGTTGCTAAAGATTGCCGATGTTTATGATGATGAAGTCGATAACTCGGTCGCGGCGCTTACGTCGATGCTCGAGCCAATCATGATTGTTTTTCTCGCACTGATCGTCGGTACGATTGTGCTGGCGCTGTTTACGCCGCTCATCAGCATCATCAGCGGCTTGCAACAGCAAACGTGAGCGCGCCTGCGGAGATACATTTTCGATCTTGCATGTGCGTTTCTGATTCTGTAGAGGCAGCCGTGTCGGCTGCGGCAAATCGAAAGGATGCAGGCGGCACGCCTGCCGCTAC
>WNFW01003854.1_pt1 | contig 13149 bp, 14 predicted proteins | sample 5400131 | NCBI WGS metagenome assembly WNFW01 (sample SAMN13153362, study PRJNA577476) | soil metagenome | isolation source: 20 cm soil or saprolite under grassland replicate 1 | place: USA:California | collected 2016-06-15 | reverse complement strand
GGCCTCAGCGGCTGCACGTTCGAGGAGAGCCAGTCGTGGGGGAAGTTCCACAAGGACGCGAAGATGGCCCAGAGCCTCGTCGACGCGACGATCGGGCTGCCGCTGCTGATCGCCTACCTGTTGCAGAAGGGCGTCCACAAGAAGCGGAAGCAGAAGAAGTATCGGTGGAAGGGCGAGGAGCTCGCGGAACTAACGTGAGACCGGGCGTCAGCGGCCGCGCACTCGATGGGCATACTGCCGCAAGGTCTCCTCCTGCTCCGGTTCGATCACCCCTCGGACGGTCCCATAGGCGTCGCCCGCCCGTTGCCGGATCTCCCGGATCGCCGCGTCGGCCGACATCCCGCGGTGGATGAGGAACGCGGCGAGCATCGTGCCGGTCCGGCCTCGGCCGGCGTAGCAGTGCACGAGGACTTTCTTCCCTTCTCCCAACTTGGCTTCCGCGAAGGCCACGAAGTCATCGATCTGGTCGAACGTTGGCGACGCGAAGTCCTCGACGCAGATCTTCTTGTGCTCGAATCCCGCGTCCTCGATTTCGAACGTGTTCAATCGGTCGCACTCGAGGCTGACGACCACGCCGAATCCCATCTTCCGGAGACGGGCAAAGTCCCATTCCATGAACGCCGGACCGGGGAGGCCCGCGAGGCGCCCTCCGTCGATCGTGTAGTAGGACATCCGCATGGGCGGCCTTCATTTCCCTCCACTAGTTCAAAATACCGCCGGGGTCATCGGATGCGGCGATGCCCCGCGGGCGCATGACGATCGGCCTGTACAATTCGTACGACCCGGTGAAATTCGCCGAGGCCCATCGACGCGCCCTCGCCCGCGCGGCCCCCGTCGCCCTCGCGTTCGACGCGAACCTCGCCACGTTCGGCTTCCCGTTCGAGCGCGACCTGCGGACGCCGCAACAGACCGCGGCCTGGGTCTCCGGAACCACCACGATTGGCCTGGAGGGAAAGTACCTCCGGGAGCTCGCCGACGCGGGTCGTCTCCTCACGTTCGAGTTCCCGAAGCGAGGCTTTCCACCGCAACTTGGCGAGGTGGTCGTCACGACGAACCGTCCCGATCCGAAGAAAGCGGTCGACGCGAAATTCCTCGCGGGCCTGCTCCGCGATGGGGCGTCGTTCGTGCTCGTGTTCGGCCTCGGGCCGCACGGCCTCGAGAATCGCGACGTCGAGGGGCTCGGCCGGTACCACTTCGACCTCACGGGCCGCGGGCTCGTCCTAGAGACCGCGACCGCGATCGGGGCGGCCCCCGCCATCATCGCGGCGCACCTGGACTCGTAGGCCTCGGAACCTGGTCCCCCGCTCAATTCTTAAATAGGCCCCCTCGTTGCAAAGGCCGGCCATGGCCGAGGCGACCTTGGAACTCTGCGACAACTTGCTCCTGACGGGCCCGGCCCGGCTCCCGACACGCTACGGCGCCTTCCGGGTCTACGCGTTCCAATGCCCGTTCACCGGGGAAGATCACGTCGCGCTCGCCCGGGGGCAGATCGCGGGTCGCGAGCGGGTCCTCCTCCGCCTGCATTCGGAGTGCGTCACGGGGGACGTCTTCGGCTCCGAGCGCTGCGATTGCGGGGCCCAACTCGATGCCGCCCTGAAGAAAATCGGCAAGGCGCCCCGCGGCGTCCTGCTGTATCTCGCGCAAGAGGGACGTGGGATCGGGATCGCGAACAAGATCGCCGCGTACCATCTGCAGGACCACGGCCTCGACACGGTCGACGCGAACCGGGTCCTCGGATTCCCGGCGGACCTCCGATCCTACAAGTGCGCCGCCTGCATGCTGCGGGTCCTCGGCGTGAAGTCCGTGCGACTCATGACGAACAACCCGGCCAAGATCGAGCAGCTCGAATCGTATGGGCTCCGGGTGGTCGACCGGATTCCGCTACAAGTCCCGGCGACTGCCGCGAACATCCGCTACCTCAGGACGAAGAAGTCCCGGCTCGCGCACCTGCTCGAGACTCCGGTGGTCGATGGCCCTCGAGCACGGCGACGATCTGGTCGGCGATGACGGAATCGCCTTCGACGACCCGGACCGCGGTCACGGTTCCGTCTTGAGGCGCCGCGATCTCGTTTTGCATCTTCATCGCCTCTAGGACGAGGAGGGTGTCTCCGCGTTTGACCTCGAGGCCCAGGCGGGTCGCGACCCGGACCACGCGGCCGGGCATGGGCGCACGGATCGGCAGCCGTCGAACCGAACGTGACCTCGCCGGTAAGGCCGAGTCGGAGGTCTCATCCTCGATCTCCGAGATCGCGATTTCATGGGTCGCATCCTGGGTTATGACCGTCCGGCCAACGAAGCGCACGCGGCGCCATTTTGAACCCAGGCGGACCGCGATGCCGTCGTCGACGCGGCGGACCTTCCCTCGGTACTCGGCCCCGTCGACCCGAATCAGGATGCCTTCGGGTCCTTGCTCGACCTCGACCCGGCGGGGATCACCATCGACGACGAGGCGGAACCGCATGGTCACCTCCCGCGAGGAGGTGCCGGCGTCCGGCCGCGGACCAAGCCGAGGCTTTCGATCGCAGGAGGTCGATGGTCGGGCCGGACATCAGTCGCCCGCTCGCGGCGACCGCCGCGGCGATTTCCGCGATCTGTCGCTCCCACGGCCCGCGGCTTCGGATCCGTCCGACGAGGTGGAGGTCGTCCACCATGGTGGTCCACAGGTTTCCCCTGATGAAATCGCGGTCGGACATCAGGACCCGATGGAAGGGAAGCGTCGTGTGGATGCCGCGAACCTCGAAGGCGTCGACGCTCTGGAGCATCCGACGCACCGCCGTGTCGCGGGAGGAACCGGCGACGGCGAGCTTCGCGATGAGCGGATCATAGAACGCGGGGACGATGGATCCCGCCGCCACCCCGGCGTCGACCCGAATCTGGCCCCCGGCGGGCGGGCGAAAGTCGACGACCCGACCGGGAGACGGAAGGAAATTTCGGAGCGGGTCTTCGGCGTTGATCCGGCACTCGATCGCGTGGCCCTTCCAGCGCATCTCGTTCTGCGAGACTTCGATTCCCTCTCCGGAGGCGACCCGCAGCTGTTGCCGCACCAGGTCCACGCCGGTGACCATTTCCGTAATCGGGTGCTCGACCTGGAGACGGGCATTGACCTCGTTGAAGGTGAACCGGCCGTCGTGGAACAGGAATTCCACCGTCCCCGCATTGCGATAGCCCAGCGATTGCAGGCCGCGCACCGCGACCTCCCGCAGCCGCTTCCGAACGGCGGCCCCGATCGCAGGCGACGGGGTCTCCTCGACGAGCTTTTGGTGTCGCCGCTGGACGCTGCACTCCCGTTCGACGAAGCCGAGTCCGGCCCCGCGATCCCCGAGGAGCACTTGCACCTCCACGTGACGGGCCTTTCGCAGATACTTCTCGAGGAAGAGGTCGGGGTTGCCGAAATTCGCGCGGGCCACGGACCGCGCGGCCTCGAACGATTCGGCCAGGTCTTCGGGTCCGTCCACGCGCGACATGCCGATCCCCCCGCCGCCGGCGGTCGCCTTGAACAGCACCGGATACCCGAGGTGCGCCGCAACCTCGCGGGCCTCATCCACGGAACGGAGGACGCGATCGACGCCCTCGGTGACGGGCACGCCGGCCTCCGCCATCGCTCGACGCGCGGACACTTTGTCGCCCGTGACCGCGATTGCCTCGGGCGGCGGGCCGACGAACACGATCTCCGCCTCCGCGCAACGCACCGCGAAGTCCGCCTTCTCCGAGAGGAATCCATATCCCGGATGGATCGCGTCCGCCCGAGTCTCCGTGGCGGCGCGTAGGATCGCGCTCGCATTCAGGTAGCTCTGCGCCGGGAGGGGACCCCCGATCTCGACGCTCTCATCCATCGCGGTCCGGTGGAGGGCGGTCCGATCCGCCTCCGAGTACACACCGATGCAGTGAATGCCCATCGCGCGGGCGGTCCGGGCGACGCGGATCGCGATCTCGCCGCGGTTCGCGATGAGCAATCGCCGGAACATGCGCCTCCGGCTCAGAGCGGGATGTTCCCGTGCTTCTTCGGCGGTCGCGTCTCCCGCTTCGTCCGGAGCACGGCGAAGGCGTTGATGACCCGCGGCCTCGTCTCCACGGGCTCGATGACGTCGTCCAGGTAGCCCATGCGGGCGGCGATGTAGGGATTGGCGAACCGCTCCCGGTATTCCCCCACGAGTTCCTTCTCGCGCTTCGCCGGGTCCGGAGCTTCCTCGATCTCTTTCTTGAAGATGATCTGGACCGCCCCCTCGGGCCCCATGACCGCCAATTCGGCGGACGGCCACGCGAAGTTGAAGTCGCCCCGGATGTGCTTTGACGACATGACGTCGTAGGCGCCTCCGTAAGCCTTGCGGGTGACGATCGTGACCTTCGGGACGGTCGACTCGCTGTACGCGAACAGGAGCTTCGCGCCGTTGCGGATAATGCCGCCGTACTCCTGGTCCGACCCCGGCAGGAATCCCGGGACGTCGACGAACGTCAGGAGGGGGATGTTGAAGGAGTCGCAAAACCGCACGAAGCGCGCCGCCTTGATCGAGGACGGATTGTCGAGCGTCCCGGCGAGGACCTTCGGCTGGTTCGCGACGATGCCGACCGAGTGGCCCATGAGCCGAGCGAAGCCGACCACGATGTTGCGGGCCCAGAGTTCGTGGACCTCGAACCAGGAACCCCGGTCGACGATGCGCTTGATCACGTCGAGCATGTCGTACGGCTTGTTCGGCTGCCGCGGGACGATGGTGGCGAGCTCCGGATCCATCCGGTTCGCATCGTCCTCCGTGGCGAGGACGGGAGGATCGTCCACGTTGTTCGACGGGAGGTAGCTCAGCAGCCGACGCACGATCCGGAGGGCTTCGGCCTCGTCTTCGGCCGCGAAGTGCGCGACGCCGCTCTTCTCGGCGTGCGTCAGCGCCCCGCCGAGCGCCTCGAACGTGACCGACTCCCCGGTCACGGCCTTGATGACCCCCGGACCGGTGATGAACATGTTCGACGTGCCCTTCGCCATGATGATGAAATCGGTCATCGCGGGGCTGTAGACCGCCCCGCCCGCGCACGGCCCGAGGATCGCGCTGATCTGAGGGACGACGCCGGACGCGAGGACGTTGCGGTAGAAGATCTCCGCGTATCCACCGAGGCTGATGACGCCCTCCTGGATCCGCGCGCCCCCGCTGTCGTTCAGGCCGATCACCGGGGCGCCGACCTTCATCGCCATGTCCATGATCTTGACGATCTTGTTCGCGTGCATCTCGCCGAGGCTTCCGCCGAAGACCGTGAAGTCTTGGGAGAACACGAACACGGCCCGGCCATCGATCGTCCCGTGGCCCGTGACCACGCCGTCCCCGGAGATCCGCTTCTGGTCCATCCCGAACTCCGTCGTCCGATGCTCGACGAAGGCGTCCATCTCGACGAAGGACCCCGGATCCAAAAGGACGTCGAGCCGCTCCCGCGCGGTGCGTTTGCCCTTCGCGCGCTGGGCGTCCTGCCGATCCTTGCCGCCTCCCAGCTTCGCGAGGGCCTTCCGCCGTCGCAGCTCGTCGACGCGCTCGTCGCCCGTCATCGCGGCGACAAACGCGGAGGCGCGTCATTAAGGCTTCGCGGTCATTCAGCGAGCCGGCCATCCACTGCCCGGGGCGTCAAGGCAAGATCTTGAGCTGGCCCTCGACGAACTCATGCTTCGCGTTGGCCTCATCCATGATAATGAGGGCGCCATTCGGCGCGATGTCGTAGGCCCGGCCCGTGACGGTCCCCTTCGACGTCGTCGCGCTCACCCTTTTGCCGATCGTCGTGCACTGACCTCGGTACTCCTTGATGAGGAACTCGATCTTCGTGTTCCGGTACCGCGAGTACAGATCGTCGAGCTGACTGAGGAGGTAGTCGAGGAACTCGTCGTTCGCGACGAAGAGGTTCACCTCCCGCTTCATCGTCGTCGCGGTGGCCTGAAGGTCCGGGGGGAGGCGGTCCAGGTCCACGTTCGTGTTCACGCCGATGCCGATGATCACGTGGTACGTCTCCCGGCGGTAGACGCCCTCGGAGAGGATTCCCGCGATCTTGCGACCCTGGTAGACCGCATCGTTCGGGTACTTCAGGCCGGCGAAGACTCCGAAGTGTCGCAACGCCTTGACGACCGGCATCCCAGCGAGGAGGCCCAGGACCCAGGCCTGCGGCTCCTTCGGGCGGAGGAGGACGGAGGCGTACAGCCCTCCCGGCGGCGAGGCCCAAGCGCGGCCCTGCCGCCCTTTGCCCGCCGACTGCCGGTCGGCCCAGATGACGAGGCCTTCCTCCAGGTCCGGCTCGAGGAGCTCCTTCGCGGTCTCGTTCGTCGATTCGAGGAGATCGTAGTGCCACACGGACCGTCCCACGATCTTTCGGTTCGGCTCGTGGAACTCGCCGATCTTCAACGGAAAAATCGGACGCGCGGCGTCTATTTCAACGTTCCCGGCTCAGGTCACCGCCCGGGCCGCGGCGGGCGCCTTCGCCTTCGCCAGGTCCTGGCTCGCGAGGAAGCCCCAGAACATCACCGCGATCCCGACGAACTCGCCGATGTACAGGGCCCAGGAAAGCCCGAAACGCGCGAGGGAGCCCCCCGCCGCGATGATCACGGCGCCGATCCCGATCCAGAGGTTGAACAGCAGGCGGGAGCGCCAGAAGGAGTACGCGGCGATCCCGATCAGCGCGACGCTCCCGGGAATGGTGAAGAGCGGCGAATAGATCCGGACGCTGTCCGGCAACGCCATCCCGGCGACGGGAATCGACGAGGAGAAGGCCGCGGTGTTGACCGTCGCGCCCGCGACGGCCACCGCGAAGCCGGCGAAGAGGACCAGCGTGTAGAGGGCGAACCCGAGGCCCGCCCGCCGGTGGATCAGTAGGACGGAACCGATGCCGAGGACCGCGACGAGGGGCGCCGCCACGACGTAGTACGCTTTGTACGTCGACGAAGTCCATCCGTAGGCCTCCGCGAGGAACTGCGTGAAGGCCGCGACGCCGTACAAGGCGAGGCCGACGGACCACGCGAGCTGGAAGGGTTTTCTCCGGGAGATCCACTGGTTGAACACGAGGGCCGCAAAGATCAGGCTCACGACGGTCGCACCGAGCGATACCGCTGCGCCTTCCGTGGACATCGAGGGCCGCGGACCGGGGCCGCTCGGATAAAGATTCGCGACGGAATTCAGCCTAATCCCGCTGACGCCTCGATCCCGTCACGGGGACTCTTGGACCAGTTCGAGGAGGACGCCGCGAGCCGATCGCGGGTGGAGGAAGGCGACGAGCCGCCCGTGCGCTCCCGGTCGTGGTTCCGCGTCGATCAACTCGAGGCCTTGCCCTCGGAGGCGGCGCATCTCCTCGCGGATGTCGGGGACCGAGAAGGCCAGGTGATGCAGGCCCTCGCCGCGACGCTCGATGAACCGGGCAATCACTCCTTCCGGCGAGAGGGACTCGAGGAGTTCGATCCGCACCGGGCCGGCCCGGAGGAACGCGACCCGCACTCCTTGCGTCGGCATCTCCTCGACCGGCCCCGCCTCGAACCCCAGCTTTCCGTAGTCGGCGAGGGCCTCGTCGAGCCGCCGGACCGCGACCCCGATGTGGTGGGCGGGCCCGATCATACTTCCTGCCTGGGGCGGTACGTTCCGAAGACGGTCCGGAGCACGTCGCTGATCTCGCCGAGCGTTGCCTTTGTCTTCACCGCCTCGATGAGGGCCGGCATGACGTTCTCCTCCCTCCGTGCGACGTCCTCGAGGCGGCCCAGATGCCTCTTCGCCGCCTTCGGATCCCGTCCCCCGCGGAACTGTCGCAGCGTTCGCGCCCGTTCGGCGGCGAGCTTGGGGTTCGTCTTGGGGATCGGGATCCGCTCGCCCTCCTCGAGGAAAGCATTCACGCCGACGACCGTCCGCTCCCCACGTTCGAGCTCGACCTGATAGCGGTACGCCGAATCCGCGACCTGCAGCTGGACCCAACCGGACTCGATCCCCTTGCGCATGCCGCCCCGACGGTCCACTTCGCGGATCAGGGTTGCGGCCTCCGCCTCGAGTCGGTCCGTCAGGGACTCGATCACCGCCGAGCCGCCCGCGGGATCGACCGTGTTCGCGACGCCGCTCTCGTGGGCGAGGATCTGTTGGGTGCGCAACGCGAGCCGGACGGCCTTCTCGGACGGCAGGGAAAGGGCCTCGTCCATGCTGTTCGTATGGAGGGACTGGGCACCGCCAAGGACGGCGGCGAGGGCCTGGATGGCCACGCGGACCGCGTTGATCTCCGGCTGTTGGGCGGTGAGCGTGGCCCCGGAGGTTTGCGCATGAAATCGGAGCGCCATCGACTCCGCCTGCTTCGCGTGGAACCGGTCCCGCATGATCGTCCCCCAGAGGCGGCGGGCGGCCCGGAACTTCGCGACCTCCTCGAGCAGGTCGATGTGGGCGTTGAAAAAGAACGAGATCTGCGGGGCGATCGCGTCGACGTCGAGGCCCCGGGCCACCGCCTCATCGAGGTACGCGATCCCGTTCGCCAGGGTGAACCCGATCTCTTGCACCGCCGTCGCGCCGGCCTCGCGGATGTGGTATCCGCTCACGCTGATCGCGTTCCATCGCGGCACCTCCCGCGAACAGAACTCAATCACATCGAGGGCGAGGCGCATCGAGGGCCCCGGCGGATAGATGTACGTGGAGCGCGCGATGTATTCCTTGAGGATGTCGTTCTGGAGCGTCCCCCGCAGCGCCTCCCGGCGGATGCCCCGGCCCTCGGCGACGGCGATGTAGAGGGCGAGCAGGATCGGCGCGGTCGCGTTGATCGTCATGCTCGTGCTGACGCGGTCGAGGGGCAGGCCGTCGAAGAGCAGCCCCATGTCCTGGATCGTCGAGATCGCCACGCCGACGCGCCCGACCTCGCCTCGAGCGAGGGGCGCATCGCTGTCGTATCCCATCTGCGTCGGCAAGTCGAAGGCCACACTCAGGCCCTCGTTGCCATGCTCGAGGAGATACCGGAATCGCCGGTTCGTCTCCTTCGCGGTCCCGAAGCCCGCGTACTGGCGCATGGTCCAGAGGCGGCCGCGGTACATCGTGGCCCGCGCGCCGCGGGTGAAGGGTGGCTCGCCAGGGAACCCGAGCGTCTCCGCGAAGTCCGCGGGAGAGCGATGGGACGGCGTCACGACGACGTCCAAGGCGAGGTCGCTGCCCGTTTTGCCCGACGCGGTCAATGGGGGCGATCGTCCTTGTTCGCGCTCCGAGCGAGACCTCGGACGCTTCTTCCGTGTCGCCATGGCCCTTCGGACGTCGGACCAACGGACCTGCGGGGATAAGGGTTACGTCAGTAGGTCGTCCAGGACAGGCCCAGCTCAGGGACCGTCACGCCCCGGCCTCGTTCGACGCTCCCGACGACGCGCGCGTTCACCTCGGGGCGGAGGGATCGGATGATCGGCTTCGCGGCGTCCTCCGGCGCGACGATCGCGAAGCCCATCCCCATGTTAAATGTCTGATACATCTCCGACGGTGCGATGCCGCCGAGCATCTGGAGGGCCCGGAACACGGCGGGTACCTCGAGCGGCTCCGAAATCCGGAACTCGACGTTGGACTTGAGCCGGACCAGGTTCCTCACCCCGCCGCCGGTGATGTGGGCCATCCCGTGGGCCTTCGCGCGACCGAGGGCCCGCAGGACCGGACGGACGTAAATCGCGGTCGGCTCGAGGAGCTCCTCCCCCCAGGGTCGCCCGCCCTCTGGGAGGGAATCGAAGATCGTCAGGGCCGAGTCCGCGAGGACGCGGCGGGCCAGCGTCAGGCCGTTGGAGTGGATCCCGGTGCTCGGAAGGCCGACGATCACGTCGCCCGGCCGGATCGCGCGGCCGTCGATGATCTTCGTCTTGAGGACGGCCCCGAAGCAGGTCCCCGCGAGGTCGATCTCCCGGATGAGTTCCGGGACGACGGCGACCTCTCCACCGATGATCGAGACGTTCGCGAGCTCCGCGCCACGGTTCAGGCCGACGCCGATCTGGCGAGCGACTTCCTGGTCGTAGGCCGAGATCGCGACGTAGTCGACGAACGCGAGCGGCTCCGCCCCGATGCAGATCATGTCGTTCACATTCATCGCGACGCAGTCGATCCCGATCGTGTCCCACCGGCGCATCTCCTTCGCGACGAGGACCTTCGTGCCGACGCTGTCCGTGCAGAGGGAGAGCGCGTAGGATCCGAAGTCGACGAGCCCTGTGAAGTGGCCGATCTTCGTGAGGGGCTTGCCGAGGAACATGTTAAGCCGGGAGCGCAAGCCGACGACGGAAGACCTCCAAGGTCGACCGCGCGATGGACACGGGCCCGATGGCCACGTGAACTCCCAGGCGACGCAGGCGGCCCTCCAGTTCGAGGGCATCCCTCGGAGGCATGACGAGGACGCTCTGCCCGATCCAGACGACGCCGGGACGGTGAATGAACCCCTTCTCCTGGTACGGCCGCCGCTCTCGTCCTTCCGATATCCGCTGCCGCCCAAAGATGATTTGACAGACCCTTGCCGCCGCGGCCCGAGCGGACCCCGAGACGTCATACGAGAGCAGGACCCGCTCTCCCTCGTATCCTTCAATCGTCATCGCCACTGGATGTAAGTAGCTATATTATAGCTTTTCCGTTGGGTCCGCGAAACTACTCGGAGCTGAGGTTAACATGTTAAGCCGGCGGCCGAGAAAGGGTTATGGAGCCCCGCGGTCTTGGTGCCCTGCGATGGGCAAAGCCTGGGTGAAGGCCCGCCGTCACGACCGGTTCTATCGGGCCGCGAAGAAGCAGGCGTACCGGAGCCGCGCCGCGATCAAGCTGTCCCAGATCGACCGTCGGATCGGCCTCTTCCGGGAGGGCGACATGGTCGTCGACCTCGGGGCGTCCCCCGGAGGCTGGTCCCAAGTGGCCCGGGAGCGGGTCGGCGCGTCCGGCCGCGTGCTCGCGGTGGACCTCGCCCCGTTCGTTCCGCTGGAAGGCGTCGAGTTCCTCCGCGGCGACTTTCAAGATCCCAAGGTGCAGGCGCAGCTCTTCGAGCGCCTTCGCCGACCCGCCGACGTCATCATCAGCGACATGTCCCCCAAGCTCAGCGGGCATCGCGCCGTGGACGTCGCCCGCGCCCTCGATCTGGCGGAGGCGGCCCTCTCCTTCGGCGTGCGGGCGCTTCGACCGGGAGGGAGCCTGCTGGTCAAGGTCTTTCAGGGGGACGGCTACCGGGAGTTCCTCCGCCGCGTGTCCGAGGGATTCAAGGCCGCGAAAGGGGTCAAGCCGGGCGCCTCCTCGGCGAGCAGCGCCGAGTTGTACGTCGTCGCGGTCGGCCGGATCTAGGCTGCCGCGCGGGAGATCGATCGCGCTTTCTCCAGGCACCGCTGCGCTTCCTCGCGGTCTCCGAGCCGGGCGAGGACCTCGCCGCGGTTCAGCCACGCGGCGACGTAGGTGGGCCGGAAGCTCGTCGCCTTCTCGTGGCAGCGGCTCGCTTCCTCGAATTGATTCATCCGAGCGAGCACGACGCCCTTGTTGTTCCACGCGATCGCGTACTTCGGTCGGATGTGGAGCGCCTTGTCGTAGCATTCGATGGCCTTGCCGAACTCCGCCTTCTTGCAGTACACGGTCCCCAGGTTGCACCAGGCAACCTCGTTTTCCGGATCCAGTCGAATCGCGTTCTCGTGGCACCGCAGGGCGTCGTTGAGCCTCCCGAGGTATTTCATCGCGACCCCGCGGGAGGTCCACGCGTACGAGGGACGCCGCACCATCCGGATCGCGCGTTCGTAGTGGACGAGGGCCTCCTGATGCCGGCCGAGCTTGACGAGGCGGTCGCCCTGCGCGACCTCGCTGTTGGACAGATGATACAAGATGAGCGCCGAGGCCATGCCGGCGGCGGCGATCCCGACGAAGAGGATCGCGGTCCACGGACGCGTGGGATCGAACACGTTCTCGTACATGCGGAACCCGACGAACGTCGCCACGAGCGCCGCGACGGATCCGAACGTCACGGCGTCGAACATGCGCCCCGAGATCCCGAGGAGCTTGCCCCCCTCCGTGTCCGCGGGACTCGCCGCCACGGGGACGCGGGCGACGTCGGCCAGGACCTCGGGGACCTCCGCGACCGTCGAGGTCGTCGAGACCTCGGTCGCCTCGGCCCCCTCCGCGGGTTGGATCTCGACGGGCGCATCGTCCGGGACCGTCTCCGGTTCGGCTTGCACCGGAGCCGATTTCGAGAGATCCATCAGGTCCTCGAGGAGGGCGTCCACCTTCGTGGTGGAGGAGGCTTCGCTCAGGGCATACCCGCAGGCCCCGCAGAACGCCGCGTCCGCGGAATTGGGAGCGCCGCAGACCGGACAGGGGCTCCCTGGCTCATCGCTCATCGTGAATGGGTCGCACCCTTACCGCGAGCCGATAAACGTATCGACTTGGGTTCCCTCGGTGAGAGCCTTCTTTCCGCCGAGGGCCTAGTCCCAGAACCGTTTCGTCCTCGCGTACGTGACCTCGGCCGCGAGCAGGTCGCGCAGGAAGTCCTCTTCGGTCTCATGGTACCCGCGCAGGATCCGGGCGGCGGTGTCCTCTCCGACGCCGCGGGCCATGAGCGCCACGACGGCCTTCCTGCCATGGGCCATCACCAGGCTCGCATTCGTGAAGAGCCGCTTCGCCTTGGCCCGGCTCTCCTTGTCCGCGCCGCTGAAGTCGAGCTTCGCGATCTTGTCCTTTTCGTACGGAGCTACGACGGCCACCATGAGCGCGTCGCAATTGGGACATCGGATCTTGGCGGGCAGGTCCCGGACCGTCTCGCGCCAGGTCCGCTTGCAGTTCATGCACAGCAAGGTCGCGGTCTCCTTCTCCAAACGAGCCTTGACGGCCATCAGGGTCGCGTGATCCGCCTTCGACGGGGTGACGAGCAGTCGGCCGCCTTCGAGCCCGGCCCGACCGACCGGGGTCATGCGCGTGACGACGACCTCGATCTCGCCCGATCGGATCTTCCGGAGGACCTCGATGGTCCGCGGGATGTCCATCCGCTCCCAGAACACCTTGTCGAGGACTTCCTCGAAGAGCGGCGTGTTCTCGAACGCCTTCAGGAGGCGGGGGATTGAGACGCTCTCCCATTCGACGTCCCGCCGCAGCGCGCCGAACTTCTTCGCGACGTAGACGAAGGCCCATCGCAGGAACGCGGAGTTCTTCAGGATGACGCGCAGGAGCGGCTCGAGCGCGTCCGGATCCTCGGGCCGCA
>WNFW01002250.1_pt1 | contig 13150 bp, 7 predicted proteins | sample 5400131 | NCBI WGS metagenome assembly WNFW01 (sample SAMN13153362, study PRJNA577476) | soil metagenome | isolation source: 20 cm soil or saprolite under grassland replicate 1 | place: USA:California | collected 2016-06-15 | reverse complement strand
TGACATAGAGCGTTCCTATCAGCAGAACGCACACAGCGATAAACAGAGCGCCGAGCGTAATCCAGTCGTAAACCGCCCGCCCCGCTGCGCGCGATTCAATCATCTCGACTTTAGAAGAGGTTGTCGAAAGCCAGAAGATCGCCGCAGCTGCGGCTATGAAAAACAGCAGGTCTGCCCACAGCAAAGGTTCAGCTGTATGGGCAAAGGCGAGCCCAGCCAGGTACGTGAACCATGTGCTAAGGAAGATGCCGACGAGCACCGCTGCCGCCCAGCGATGCTGGACCGAAACGAACCGATAAAAGCGCCGGCAAACAAGGTCGCCCACAGCAATCGCCAATGCCAGGTAAATCAGAGCTAACATACCCAAGCCGGATTGTTCAAAAAAACTTATCGGATACGAAAGGTCCCCGTTTGTTATAGATCGATCGAGCTCACATGATTCCCACCCATGTTTAGCACGTAGAGCTTTCGGTTTGCTAACGCCAAGGCAGACGGTCCTTCGAGTTTATCGGGAGGTTTTGGCATCAAGCTACCAATCCTGGTTCCATTCAAATCAAAAATAAACACGGTGCTTATATGTGCGTTCGACGCATACAGCCGCCCTGTCTGTGAATCGATGGCCAAGTCTTCAAAGCCAACCGGTTGTCCCCATTCGGGCACTGACCATTTGGTCACAAATTTTCCAGCCGAATCAAATACCTGTATCCGTTTATTGCGCGGATCGGCGACATAAACTTTGTTGGTCGCCGGATCAACTGCGACTGAAGTAGGGTCATTGAACTGTCCATCGGCATTTCCGGGGCTGCCCCAGACCGACAGCACCTGTCCATCGGGACTAAATTTAGCGATCCGATTGTGGCCCTGATCGACGACATAAATTGAGCCATCCGGGCCAATAGCGATGCGGCGCGGTCCGTAAAATCCGGGTTCCGGACCTTTCCATTCGGCGATGAACGTCCCGTCGGGTTTCAGTTTCAACACACGATGATTACCCGCGTCTGCAACGTAAATGGCCCCGACGCGATCGATGGCGATCCCATTAGGCTGGGCAAATTGTCCTTGGCCACTCCCTTTGGTTCCTATCATGCTTAGAAACGCTCCGGTCGGAGAGAATTTCTCGATGCGCCCGTTACCAGTGTCGGCAACCAGAATGTTTCCGTTGGGATCAACAGCAATGCCAGTCGGAGAATCAAATTCCCCCTTGCCGGCTCCCCTGCCGCCTTCAAACATGTTAGTAACACCTTCGGGCAGGGCACTGAGCTGAGGAGGCGGTGCCTCGGGCACCTTATCGAGAGGAGTAGGAGGCAAGGTGTTCACGCGTTTCTGAAATTGATGAATGTCCTTGTTAGGGATATTCAGTACGTAAAACGTTCTTACTCTTCCGCCAAAGGGAAATGAAAGCGAATCCTCTGTTCCAAGGTCGCGGAGCGATTGGAACATTCTGATTATTCTTTCGGTCTTTGGATCTCTCTCCCAAATCAGCTTCAGATCCTTATTGGTGGGCGCGTAATTGAGAATGGCCTTTTTATTCGCGTTCCATACCTCCTGCTCGGTCATCACAACCCAAAAGGGCAAACCCGCACAAAAGGACAGGATTTTGTCATCATCGTAATCATGCAAAAACAGGTGAATCATCGAATAAGCGTCATCCTGGCAGATGAATGTGTCGTAAGAAGGATCGGGGATGCCTTTAATCCGATTAAACTCGTCGCGTTCTAAATGAGGAGGCCCCGGGTGTTCCTGGCCGGCTACGACATGTTTTAAGAACCGTGACACAGCGATCTGATGTTGCGCATACTGGCCAATCGAAAACGGACTTTTGGTCTTGCTGTAGATGTATCGAACGGATGGGACCAGCCCGTCTAGCAGTATGAGCGCTGCTAGGCCGCAGGCAACGACTTGCACGCCGGGCCACGGCCGAAGCTTCAGCAACGCGGCAAACGTGAAGCTCATTAGGATGATCCAGAACGGGATTGCAAGCAACAGCCGCTGCTCAACGGCAGGTCCCCCCGTAACAAATACTCCTACGACTGGAAGCGTTGCTAGCAGCACGACCTCATAACGCTTCTCCCAAACTGCGAGCACAACTCCTGGGACTAAGAACCAGTAATATGCCAACGGAATAGGCAAAAAATCCGGAAACAAAAGCCGAGGCCAATACTGGGCAGCAAAAAAACAGTTCCAGAGCCCTGTCACATAATATCGCATACCGTTAGGGGCCGTGGTTCCCCGCACCGCGTCCCAGAAACGGTGAAGGTACGCGCCTTCATAATATGTATAGTGTTCGCGATTGAAAATGATATAACAAATGATCGGCGTGGCAGCCACGAGAAAACCAAAAGCAACAGTTAGTACAGAAATCCACGGCCCACTCTTCTTTAAGCTTCTCCAATGAAGGCCGGCGTAAACGATCGCCCAAATTACCAGCGCCAGGATGTATTGCTTGCCGGGTATCGAGCTGGCAAGGCAAAGCCCTGCCGCGATCCCGCCCAGCGAGCGGCAAAATGGCGAGCCATTCTTAAATCCTACGTGCAGAAAGTAGAGAGACACAACGGCTAAAGCCACCGTCATCGGATAACGGTATCCAACGAAAGTGTAAATGAAGGCAAAGGGAAGAAAATTAAGAACGAGCGCTGTAATAGATGTCACCACGTAAGACCTGAAAAACAAGTCAACTAGCAAGAGCGCGAACACAAAGGCCGTCAGCCAAATAACAAAGAGCGCTGCTTCATACGACAGGATATTAAAGCCGAACAGCTTAAGAAAACCCCACAGATAGTAATGAAACAGGGTCTCTCGCGAAATAACGCCATGAAACCGGGCCGCCTGATATGGATGGCCGATAACGTTGCTTTTTAGATACCCGAGGTCATTGCCGGACTCGTCAAAAAGTGCGTCTCCGTTCCACGGCGCGGTCCGGAAATTCCAGAGGTGCGAGACTACAAAGAACAGAATCCAGAAGAGAAAGAATGCTGTTTTCGGCTTTATTAGGGACTTGAAACCGGTCGCCATGCCACGAGGGTCTGGCAGGAAGGCGCAAAGCAAGAAGAACATGCTAAGCAGCCAGCCAATCGGCTGCCATGCGTCACCCCAAGCCAAATTCCGGTAGTGCGCCGCCGCAGCCCAGGCGCAAATTACCAGACTAATAAGTGAGAAGCAGAGTAACAGAACGCGGGGTGTAAGAAGTCGCGATTTTCTCTGAGATAGGTCCATAAGGGCTGGGCATCGGTTCTGCAGAATCAAACGCTAAGACGGCGTTGGGTTAATACGATGCGACGGGCTGTTATCCATTTACAGATTGATCGCGCTTACACGGTTCCCATGCATATTTAGGACGTAGAGCTTCCTGCCTGCCAAAGCCAAGGCTGATGGTCCTTCGAGTCGATCCGGCGGGTTCGGCGTTAAAGTGCCAATTCTGGCGCCATCCAGGTCAAAAATAAGCACTGCGTTCATGTTCGCGCTCGACGCGTATAATCGACCCATCTTTGAATCTATAGCCAAATCTTCGAAGCCAGCTGGCTGTCCCCATTCGGGGACTGACCATTTAGTTAGAAATTTCCCCTTTGCGTCAAATACCTGGATCCGTCTGTTCCGTGGATCGGCGACATAAACCTTGTTGGTCGTCGGATCAATCGCGACTGAAGTGTGGTCGTCAAGCTGGCCATCGCCACTCCCTTTGGTGCCCCAAACAGCTAGAACCTGTCCGTCGGGGCTGAACTTAACTATCCGCGTCCGGCCTTGGTCAACAACATATACCGAGTTATCAGGACCAATGGCGATGCGACGGGGACCGTAAAATCCGGGGTCGGGACCTTTCCACTCAGCGATGAACGTCCCGTCCGCCGCTAGTTTCTGGACGCGGTGGTTGCCAGCTTCTGCGACGTAGATGTTGCCGCTCTGGTCGACGGCGATCCCGTTCGGCTCAGCTAATTGCCCGTAGCCGCTTCCCTTACTTGCTATAACACTAAGAAAACTGCCAGTCGGCGAGAATTTCTCGATGCGCCCGTTACCAGTGTCGGCGACCAGAATATTTCCGTTACTATCAAGAGCAATTCCAGCCGGCGAATCAAATTGTCCCCTGCCGGTTCCCTTGCCGCCTTCAAACATGTTGGTCAAACCTTCAGGCATGGCAGTAAGCTTAGGGGGCGGTGTATCGGGAACCTTGTAAATCACCAAGCCGTTGTATCTGCTGTCCGCAAACACCTTTGGAAAATCAGCGGCGTAAAGTTGCTCATTTGGTCGCTTGATGAACTCACCGTGCCGAACCGCATTGTCGAAAGCCACGTAGCTGATGCCATTCTCTTTCAAAAGATGGAACACTTTCCATGGGTCCTTGCTCTCAAACAGTTCTGTGTAAAGCCTATCGTGCTTGCTCGCGTTGTAACCGGCTGACCATCCGTAGTAGGGCCAGCCATACAAGACCCGCCGTCCAGCCATCAAGATAGGATGATTAACGAAGCGATCTGTCAGAAAGATATCTCGCGGCTTCGTGTTTTTCTTGAGCCAGTCGATGAGGGCATCATTCCGAAAGGGAACTTCACTCCAACCCGTGTTGTGGATCGGGAAAAATTCGATCAATCCACCTGGAATGACTGCGATAACAAGAGCGATCGCGAAGAGCTTCGCAGGCAGTGTAATTCCCCCGATCGAGAAACGCCATAGTCGCCACAAACCATAGACGACAAAGAGATTAACAACGATTACCCAGATGTGGAAAAACTTTTGATTCGCAAAGACCTCGATGGTGAACTGGAACGAAAAAGCGACCAGAAGGAGGCTCGACACTGCCAGAAAGATCCGCCTTTGCAGGCCAGTGGCGAAAACCAGTGCTAATGCTATCAACAGCCACTTAAAACCGAAGGTAAAGCCAAGGTACTTGGCAACGTTCAAGGCTGTTGGATGATCAATCGTGTAGCCCCAGTGAAGGAGCTTCGGCATCTGCGCTCTACCGCTTCCGGTGCTCAGATAAAGCGTCTGTGGCAAAGCAATCACACCTGTCGTGATGGCGAGACTCAACATTTGCATTCGCAGCGGACACAGGATCAACAACAACGCCAGCACCGGGAAGGCAGCGATGAATATAGCGCTGTTCCACATTGGCAAAAGCCCCAGGAGGACGCCTGAGAAAATGAAGCCCGGCACCGTAGCACCAAAAGGTACTGTGGTAGGGGCAATGAGCTGCTTCATTTCTAGCTCTCGAGCGATCGGCGTCTCGTGTTCTGATGCGAGAAGACTCTCAGTCTGGATGTGGTTGCCGTAGAGCGCGTGCTGATGGTCTTGAGGTGACTCACCTGGCTCAGGCGTTGCCGTATCTGTCGAAAAGGACTGTTTGGTTTGCCTTGGAGAGACCCCGCGATAGCGAATCACGAGAAAAATCAAAACCAGCAACAATATGCCAATCGCGCTCGCGAAGTGCCTCTGATTAAGGAAGGTCACCTGCGACCAGGTGCCCCACGCTTCGCCACGATACGGAAAGATGGTAGGGAGGAACTCGCGCAAGTGCAGGATGGAGTCGATTGCACCGCGCACCGAAGTTTGTTTGTGAAGGAACGGGATATAAGAGAGCGACCCGAAAAAGAAGAAGAGCGCAGAACCCACGCGTCCAACTGTGCGAGAATCAAACAATACCTCGCCGAGCGCCATCACAAGCATGAGCATCGCCACCAGCGTGATGATGCTTAGCAGATTTAGGCTCCATGCCGGATCGAGGCCCAGGAACTCCAAATTCCCAGCCTGGAAGTAGAAAAGGAAGTGGTAGCGGATTCGATCGCCCGAGAAGTGCGGGTACTCCGTGGGAAAGTTGTGACCGACGGCAAAGCTCTGCATGATAGCAGTGTTGGGCCCGAAGTCGCTGTACTCGGGATTGGAAATGTGTAGCTTTCCGGCAGTGGAGCTAAATGAGGCGAACATCATCCACGACACAAGGACGACGTATCCAGCAATGAGCGCCCAGTCGGCTATGCTTGAACCTTTAGATCGTCGGAGGTATAAGTCCGGTGAAAAGCCAAAATCAGTCTTCGTCTGAACGCGCCTTGCAAGTTTGTGTTTCCACACGGACCGGCACACCACGGCGATTGTTGCCAGAAAGAACAAGAGATTGCCCCATAAGAGCGGTTGTTGCGCGCGAGTGAAAAGCAAGCCAGCCAGGTAAGTAAACCATGAGCTAACTAGCAGCCCCACGAGCACGGCTGCCGCCAAGCGGTGGGCAACCGATATGAATCGGTAAAAACGTCTGCAGAGAAAATCGCCAAGATAAATCGCGAGAGCCAGGTAAATGAGAGCTAACATGGCAGAGAGTTGATTGCTGAGAGTGGATAGCTAATAGCAGAGAGGATCCCCAAGAAGAATCACGAGCGTCAGATAAATCAGAGCCAGCATGTGCGAACCCTCGTTGCTTCACCCGCGAGCACAGGCGCGAACTCTAAGCACGCACTGCTTTCTGTCAAACGCACTAGTGTCGCGGCGTTGGACGACGCGGCGGCGTGGGGCGAGGTCGCGGTGTCGGATTAGCTCTTGACGTCTCTCGCGGAAGGGCAAAGGCATACACTTTATTGTCTCCGGCGACATAGATGCGTCCTCTAGCTACGATGCCTGTAGTGCTATAGTAATGTGTCCCAGCCATCAGTTCGTTCGGGCCACCGCCATCATAAATAACCGCACCAGTGTCGCCATCATAACCGTGTAACCGCTGATCGCCTCCAGTGAGATGATCTTCGGTTCCGACCACCCACACAATCATGTTATTGGTTCCATCAGTGGAGGTGACAAAAGGCGAGGCGCAACCGCCACTGGCCCGGGTCACACTCCAACCGCCGGGGATGTCGATGTCAGGCGGATTGGCCGAAGTAATGCGGAACGCCGAGAGGACGGTGTTGCCGTCGTTGTTGGCGCGGAACGCGACATAGGTGCCATGTTCGGTCCGATAGGTGACAGCTGCTTGGAGAATAGTGCTGCTGGCAACCTGAGATACAGCTATGGGCGCACTGATCCCACCAAGGTCGTCTCGATTAAGCAAATACGCGTTGCGGTTCTTAGTCAGTGCAACCACAAGGTGCGAAGGGGTTGCATCTGGCACGTCCACCAGCAACGGACCTGAGCTGCCCAGATCCCCGTCGATTTGATCGAGGGACTGCCAATTGCTAGGCACCCAATAATCACTGGGTGAGCCGCTAAAGATGGGGCCGGGTTGGAAGCGAATCACCGCTTCGCCGCCGCTCCAGTTGCCGCCAGTGTTAACCGTGTTACCAGTGGTAACGAACGGATTGATCCCATCACTGGCCACGCCGCCGACGCCCCATATAGCGCCGCCCCATGCACCGCCGCCGCCGGCAGCCCATGCTGTTACGCTGGCTGGATTATCGATCGGCACTCCCACCAGCCAGCCATGCCAGAGACTGCAATCCCTTATACTCCCATATCCAACATAAAGAATGTTACCCACGATACCGAGCGCCGGTCGTTGCTGTTGGATCGCTGCAGTGAAGTTGATCCCGTTGTATGTAGCTGACGTCTCCACGTCCACGGGCCAGCCGGGATCGATGTCGCCGGTGTCCACGTCAAGCGAGAAGATGAAGTGTTTCTTGGTCGTGCCACCGTCGGGTGTAATCATTGCGTCCAAAAAGAGCGCGCGTGAAGCCAGATCGACAATGGGCGTGCCAGTGATGCCCATGGGATCAAACTTGGTGCAGATGAGATCGCCTGCCGATACCGCCGGGCCAACGTTGCGCTCCCAGATAACGCTGCCATCGAGGGCATCGAGCGCGTACACGTTATTCGATTCGGTTACTGCAATAATTGTTGGCTTGTTGCCTGGGCCGTCGTCGATGTAAAGAGGCTGTGCATAGACGTTGCCGACGATCGTGCCGTCAAAATTGAGGTCCCGTGTCAGACTAGCGGCAGCGCTCGGCGTGAATGCGGAATCAACGTAAAGACCGTCCCGCGAATCGTGGTTGTGAAACTGGGTCACATTGACCTGCGCCGCGCCTGCAACGCTTCGCGTAGCGAATGCGGGCATGGCGTTTGCCGGAAAAATTGCACTGAGAATGACAATGCATGATCCGGCAATGACAGGCGATGAAATGAAGATTTGAGATTTCATAGACAGCAGTCTGAGAGTGGAGGCGCCCTTTCTACCACAATGCGCTGCTTCCTTGTCAAGCCGTACAGCAACGGCTGTGCCGCGTTGAAATGGGAGGTTGTAGGGCAACCGCTTCGGTTGTCCTTTGAATTTGCGAACCACGGGTGCCTCTGCGCGATCATGTCGGGCATCAGCAAGCGGGGCGCTTGCCCTACAAAGTTTGTTCTGAATCGCTAGTGCGGTGTCGGATCCAGGAGGCGGATTGAGAGTTAGACTTCGTTTTTTTAACCACGGATTACGCCGATAAAACGGATGAAGAGATTGCCCACCAAACACACTGATCACACGGATAGCTCGGAACAGTTCAGGTCGGTCCCCCGAACATAGACACAACTTGCAGTCTATACTTCGACGTATTCAGCGACGGACGTGGGCAAAGGAATTTCCACTCCATCTTCTTTCATGCCCTCGAGATGGATTTCGATTACCTGCTTGATGAGTCGTTCCGTTTCTTGAATAGATTCGCCGACGGCGACACATCCCGGAAGAACAGGGACAAACGCTTCATACCCTGTATCACTCTTCTCGATAATGACGGCGTAACGCAGATGTCTCATTTTCAACCTGCTTGTTTGCGGATACTGTTCAGGGTTCCTTTGGGAATGGCCAGTCCTGTATTTCCAGCAACGGTGACTCGCATCCATGGCTTCGTCAGATGGACAAATTGACGATGACTGCCCCTCTGCCGAGCAAGAATCCATCCTTCTTTCTCAAGACGCTGCAGGACCTCCCGGACTCACGAGCCGATAATGTCATTTCTACCGGGAGCGTCAACGCAGTCGTGTCGATACGGGAGGCCGATTGAGAGTTGGATTTCGTTTTCTCAACCACTGATGACACGAACGGCACGGACGACTAAGGGGCATGTTGATTGCTGAGAGTCGATCCGCCTTCATCGCTTGGGCTTCGTGATTCCGTGCGATCCGCTTCATCCGCGTGATCCGCGGTTGATCCTCTTTGTGTCAATTAGTGTCTATTCGCGGTTTACGGCTGGATCTGGTCGGTCCAGAGAAATTGCCATGTAGCTATAGCGTTGATTGCCACTGAGATAGTGAAGAGCGAGATTTCAGGCACGGATATCTTCGCTGGCCCATTGCCCGTCAGGAGAAGGAAGATCCAGGGAACCAGGATCATGGCGTAGCGGTAGGAGAATTGCCAGCTCCCCGGATTTCCGTGTAACCAAAGCACAAGCGTTAAAATGCTGATAGCTATCCAGGCTACCACCTTGTATCGTCCGCCTTGGCGAAACAGAAGGCATAGGAAGGGGCTGGCAAGAAAGATCGAGCAGCCAAAGCCGTCTGGGCGGATATAGGGGAAGTAACCAAAACTCTCATATCCTTGGAATAACATCGTGTAAATATTCCAGGGGATAGCATGGATCGAAAACAACCCATGCTGATACCAGGGCTCCTGCGCCACTTCCGGGATGTGGATGTAACCAAAGTCGAAGATTGAACGAAAACGTACGAAGTTATAGGCGGCCGTCGCGAGCGCGAGTATTGCAGGCAGGCTTAGGAAACGGATGAGCACTGGGCTGTTTTTCCGAACTCCTTGCTCTAGGTTCTTCCAGGTAAAAACTGTTCCGTTTGGCTGGCGCCAGAACAAATAAAGGTAGAGGGGCAATGTGATGAGTAGCTCGGTTCGATTTCCAAAAGCCATGGTGAAAAACGCTCCTGCAACAAGTGGCAACGAGCGGACCAGAGTAAAATAGAGCGCAGCGGTTTGCCCGAGCAAACCTAAACCAAGAGCGATTTGCCAGGCGCCGCCGAATCCGAGGTTGCACCAGGTCCAAGTTCCGAAAATTGGGAACAAGGCCAACATGATCCTGCGACTTAACGATTTGGCATTGAGGCTGGAGTAATCGGCTCCAAATGGCTTTGCTAGTTGAAAAAAGAAATAAACGCATAATCCCGCAATCAGAGACGCTAAGATATGTCCGGGAAAGCTATGGAGCACATTCGCGTTTCGCAGGAGCGCTACTGGAAGCATGCTAATCACTGCTCCCAGCGGAAAAGCTGAGTAATATCTCTCTCCCTGCGGGATCATTTCATTCAGCCAGTCAGGCGGTTTTTCCCGAAGACCCAGCTGACCATGGAGCAGGGCTGAGGCGATCTGACTCGTGTAATCCAGATCGTGCAGGGTTGCCTTGGTCGAGAAATAGAAGACAATTGCCGCGAACAGCGAGACTGCTATGGCCACCGGAAACTCTCGAATCTTGTTAGTTTTCAATGCCATAGTAGTGACGAAGCACGAGCGATCCGCCTGCGCCGGGCTTCGGCGTGACAGGCGATCGACGAAGGAATGTCAAAGATTTGTGATTGCGGCTGCCGGACTCTGTCAGCAGTGCCGCGACCGGGGGCTGCCCGGGTTATCTCACTTCCATCTTTCATAAGAATGCCGGCCTAACAGCTTTTCCCAGGCGGCTCTTGTCTCGGCGGGCACATTTAGATCGGCGTCGACGAGCCAGGAGACTGTTGCAAGCGAGTTTATAACAACTGAGAAAGCGACTAGTCCAATTATTATATGACGCGACCATAGCAACTCTGAGCCGCATGAACCTAGAAAGATAACAAGACAGAAAATCAGGAAAGGATAAAAATCAGTAGCGTAACGTTGAGCTAGCACGAAATATGAGAGGATGCAGAGAGATTGAAGGACGAGGGCTGCGGCAATACCCCACCCAAGGAGGCCCACTTTTCGTCGAACAAAACACAGGAATCCCATGATCGCGCCAAAAACAAGCCAACTGGAAGACCACAGCAGAGAGAGGTATACCTCGCTGTCCGGATTGGAAAAGAGCGAAGGATGGTTATATAAATGGCGGTCTACCGCGACGAAAGGAGGTCGACGTTCAAGGCCAGGAAGATGCAGGCTGAAGTAATCAGCAAAACTATAGAGAATGCGACGCGAGCTGAATGTACCGTATTTATGCGCAAATTCGCTGTGAACCGGGTTGACGTAATAGTCATAGTTTACTCCGGTGAACGTGCCGAATCTTGCGTAGCTTAGCCAAGCATAAAACGCGAGGGCAGCGCCCAGCGGCAGAAAGAGAGCCAGCAGATTAATTAATCGCTTTTCGCGTTTTACCTGTAGGGCAAGGAGCGGTGCGACCAGGATGAAAGGTATGCCGAAGGTGACTCGGGAAAGTAAAGCTGCGGCAGCGCAGAGCGAGAATCCCAACAGTAAGCGTGTCAAAGCAGCCCCATCAGCTTGTCGCGAGCGAAAGATGAAGTAGAGCGCGGCCAGCGACCAAGCCAGGCCCCAGATGATTGCTTCGTCGTAAATGGAAAGATTTCCAAGCAGTAAGAGTAGGGGTGAGCCGAGCGCAAACCCGACGATGCATGCATTTCCTAGCCAGCTACGGCCTCGTGAGGAAAGTGGAGAGGAGCGCAAGGCTGTGCCTACAACGCCCGCGACGGCAAACAGCGCAACAACGCTCGCGCAAAATCCTGAAATTCGCGACCATTTTCCATGCCCCGCCGGATAAGCGAAATTTAACGGAATCCGAAGCAACGCCGGGAACGGCCCAAAGTACATGCGGACGTGATCGTTTACGATCATTGCTTCGTGACTGATTGCCTCTGCATCGACGTCCACATCGCCTCGCAGAAAATGTTCCGCCTGGGAATCATAGGCACCGCCGAGCACCTCCTTAACAAAAACCTGTCGTCCGCCGGTTGTGGTGAGGACCCAAAGAAGGACGCTCAGCAGGAGGATGAGCGGCAAAAATCGGGGGGTGTGATCAGAAGCTTGCTTCGTTAAACCGGCTACCGCTGCAGGAGTTCTTACCACTGCGCATCCCTCCTTTGGCGGCTCAAAGGGATATGGATCGTTATCCGCTCCGAGAGGTTTCATTCGGAATCTCAGAATGCCCATTCACCACCGGCAAATAGCACGGCAAACAACGCGAAAAGCAATAGCGACCAGACCGTGAGGACGCCGGCGCAAAAGCGGTTTCTGCCAAGCAAGCCTTATCCCATAACACTGCGTAGCTCGTCGCGCCGAAATAGAACAGGAGTAGCTTCATAGCCATTACCCAACCGACGACGATCCAATCCTCTCTTGGCAGGAAAGAAACGATCTGTCTGAAGCTCCTCATCGCTTCCCATCATATAACCTAAGGCAACAACCGACTGCGCCAGCCAGGAGCAGCGGAGCGTTCAACAACCAGGTGCGGGAGAGCAAATCTGGGAAATCGATCGAATAGCGTTCGCATAGGAGCGCCGCCGCGGGCATCTCCGGGAGTAACGTCTGACCGCCCTATCTTTTAAAATCCAAGGCGCCTTTTTTGACCGCGTAAGCGTAGCCCACCATCAGGATCGTGATGAAGCTGAGCATGCTCCAGAAAATGATGCTGCTCTGCCTGATTGCGTCGCGGTACACGACTGCCCACGGGTACATGAATACAATCTCGATGTCGAACAGGATAAAAAGCATCGCCACGACATAAAACTTCACGCTGAAGCGCGGCTGGCGTTCACCCTGGGGAATCATGCCGCATTCATACGGGGTATCCTTGGCGGGCGAACGTTTTCCGCTTTTGCCCACCAACACACTGACGACCAACGCGGAAGCGGCGAAGAGGATGGCTACAAGAATTTGCAGGAGCACCGGCAAATATTCGCCTAGCATCCGGAATTCCCTGGAATCAGGAGGGTTTTGTTATTTTACACCAGCAAGATGGCCATTCTGCTGGGCAATTGCGCTGGCCAAAGCCGAAGGCAACCCCTTGTATTTCTTGCCGTTCTTCTTGACTGCGCCCCGCGCCACGAGATTTTGCAATTTCTCATACGCTCGCAAGCGCAGCATTTCCTCGCCACCGCTGGCGGCATTCCGGGCCCGAAGATTCTCGTGCACAATGTCGAACAACTGCTTAAATTCGAACGACGAGCGCCGTGAGAGGACAGCTACCAGCTCCTCAGTTACCAGATCAGGAACGCGACGGGAGAATGCATTTTTCTTTAGAATAGCCATAAGGCGAGAAACATAGCACGTTTTCGCCAAACTGCAGCA
>WNFW01003181.1_pt1 | contig 13151 bp, 10 predicted proteins | sample 5400131 | NCBI WGS metagenome assembly WNFW01 (sample SAMN13153362, study PRJNA577476) | soil metagenome | isolation source: 20 cm soil or saprolite under grassland replicate 1 | place: USA:California | collected 2016-06-15 | reverse complement strand
CGCCCCGAGAACGTTGATGTCGTAGTGGAGGTGAAAGCTCTCTTCGGTGATCTCCGCGATGGCGCCGAAGCGGAATACCCCGGCGTTGTTAATCAAAACGTCTAGTCTTCCGAACGCAGAATGCACTTCTTTGAATAACCGCGCGACATCTGCCGCCTTGGACACGTCGGCCCCGACCGCGATCGCCTCGCCCCCGTTGTCGGTGATCGCCTGAGCGACGTGTTCGGCGCCTTCACGGTCGGAGGAATAGTTTACGGCCACGCGCGCGCCTGCAGCTCCCAACGCCGTTGCGATCCCACCGCCTATGCCTTTGGACGCGCCCGTCACTATTGCCACTTTATTAGACAGTCTGCTCATATTCACCATTGTTCTTGATCCGACTCCCCGTACCTCCGAACGTCCATCGCTGTGAATTGCGCCTGGCGCGCATGAAAATCTCGATTTATGCTCCTTATGCTAAAGAGCGTTTAAACAGCGCGTCAACATTCAATTCTGCATCCTGAACAAATCGTCGGCACCCTTCCCTTAGCAGATTATGGAAGGGTTGCCCCTTGATCCGCCCGAAAACGGCGGTGACTGCTCGTATCGCCGATTACATTGTGAGGACGGCGCGGAACCGGGCCCTGCCCTCCGCAACGCGTTCGTAGGCCTTGGCCGCCTCCGCCAATGGGTAAGTCTCGACGATCGTTTTGACTTTCCCTTGCGCCACGAAATCAAGGGCTTCGTAGAGATATTCGGGGCCGTTCTGTTGGCTGCCGATGATGCGGATGCGCTTCATGATGAGATCCATCAGCGAGACGGAAAGTGGCTCCGCGTCCGCGCCCATAGCGATCAGCCGGCCATCTGGCCGTAATCCCTGAATGCTGTCCACCATGGACTTCGTCGAATTGGAAGTACTGAGGATGATGTCGGCACCGCCCGCAGCGGCAAGGTTCTTTCCGTCGCGGACAATTTCATCCGCGCCGAGATCACGGATCAACTTGTCTTTGTCAGGGGAGTGGGAAATAGCGATGGTCTCAAAGCCCGCTGCCTTCGCGTATTGCACTGCGAGGTGTCCCAGGCCGCCGATTCCAAGCACGGCCACGCGCTCGTGCGGCTGGGGATCGGCCCAGCGCAGCCCGCTGTAGACCGTGTAGCCCGCGCAGAAGATCGGCGCTGCTTGCTCGTAGGAAACCTTGTCCGGAATCAGATAGGTTGCGTCGGCATTCATCAGCATGTACTCGGCGTGCCCGCCTTGTGCCTCAATTCCTGTGCCCTTCATGTAGGGACAGAACATCCTGCGACCACGCTGGCACCATTCGCAGCGCCCGCATGTGGATTGAATCCAGGCGGTACCCACGCGGTCGCCCACCTTCCGCGTCGTGACGTCGGGAGCCGCGGTAACGATCTCGCCCACTGGCTCGTGGCCTAAGATTCGGGGAAATGGCCCCGGAAAGTGTCCGAGCGTCAGATGTACGTCGGTGTAGCAGATGCCGCTCGCATGCATTTTCACCAGTACCTGATTAGGTCCGGGTTGAGGTCGCGGAACGTCTTTGATCTGCCACGAACTGCTGACAGCGGGAACGACTGCAGCTTTCATAACACTTCCTCCTAACGCACTTCGATGCGAGAGGACTTGCGGTCGGTGCATGATTTTGGACGCCCGAATCGCAAATTGCACACCTCGAGCTGAGATTGACGGCCAATTGTCTGCTAACCGGAAGGTATTCGGATTCTAGGGTGCGAATTAGTCCTGAGAAGACCACCGACTGTCTCACCGCGGCAAGCTTCGCAATGCCATCTCGACTACTTTCTTTCGTTCGTTGCCAGCCAAGTACCGCCTAACTTTGGGCGGAGTGGTGAACTTCAACGCGTCACACAACATGCCAAGGAGGACCCAGAAAGTGGCTTCAGAGTGGCAGTCGCAACCTTTTCAAAAATGCGATGTAGCGCGGATCGCCATGCAGGTTCTTAAGTAGAGGCTCAAGTTTGGTGGCGGCCAATCCGGTGTCGCGCTGCACATAAGCCCGGTCCAGCCATTCAAACGCTTTGTCGGGTTCGTGACGGAATGCATAAACCCCTGCGATTTGGAACGCATCATTCCTCTGATATTTGGCAATTAACTCGCTCAAAGCGGTGTCCGAGTCCTTCTTCCGACCAAGTGCGTAGTACACAACTGCGTACCCTTGCAAACGCAAACCAGCAAACGGTTCTCGCTCGATTTCGGCCAAAGCATCCTGGGCCCGTCCCTGCGCCAGATAGACAAAGCCCAACAATGAACGGTAAGCAGGAAGATCGGGATTGAGTTCAAATGCCTTCTTGAAGCCCATTTCTGCTTCTTCTTGGCGGCCCATAACAAAACAGATTTGCGCCAACGATCCGCGCTCCACTGCATTGAGCGGATCCAACACAACTGCCCGGCGAGCCAATTCCAGAGCCTCCTCAAAACGGCCGAGGCATGCTACCTGGCGGGAGGCGAAACCTACAACTGCGGAATTTCCCGGGTCGAGGGCGAGAGCGCGCTGTAAGGAAGCACTCGCTCCCGTCCAATCCCAATCGACAAACATCTTGATCCGGCCGATTTGCGAGTGGGCCTCTGCCAGATTCGGATCCAGCGCTAGAGCTTGCTCCACTGCTTCCCGCGCCTTCCGCTGGCCGTCCTTAGGGGTAACAAAGCCGTTGTCGGCTTGGCGAAAGTGGGCCCGGGACAACCCTACCCAGGCCAGCGCGTAGCTGGAATCTAGTTTAATCGCCTGCTCGTAATCGCTTACCGCCCTCTTCAGATCTCCGTTGTTGTCCCGGTCGAAGAAAAAACGTCCTTCCATATAAGCGTCGAGGGCTTCGGGATTGACGGGACGCACGCGAGTCAAATCGGCTTGCTGTTGCGGAGTCAAACGGATTTGGATCTCCCGCGCCACGGCTCTAGCCACCTCATCTTCCAGGCTGAGAATATCTTGCGGGCGATAGTCGTAATCCTGAGCCCATAGATGAGTCTGGTCCTTCACTTGAAGAAGTTGGACAGTGACGCGCAAATGGTTCCCGCTCCCGCGGAGGCTGTTTTCCAGCACATACTGAACAGAAAGCTCGCGTCCAATCTGGTCCAAGCGCTGGTCACTGTGTTTGTATCCCATCACCGAGGTTCGCCCGATGACTCCCAACTGTTCTGGGTGCAGCCGGCCCAACTGTGAAATCATCTGCTCCGTCAGACCGTCAGCGAGATATTCCTCTTTAGGATCACCAGTGAGATTCTGGAAGGGCAGTACGGCCAGCATGATTTTTCCCGATCTTGGCGGCGGCACGGCGCGAAAACGCTGCCAGGAAATATAGCCGGCGACAATCAAAACGAATGCAATCGCAGTGAAGGCCGCAGCTATGCGCCAGTGATTCCCGGGTTTCTGAACCGCTCCTTGTGCCCTTGGCAACTCGGTGATGGCTGGCGTGCCTGTTTGCGAGCTCTGGTTTCCGGCCTTTGCCTCGACGGCTATTCCGGGCGTGGAGACGCCGGAGGTAAGAACTTGAGCCTCATCCCGTTTCGGGATGTCCGCACCTTCGGAAAGTACGACATCGGCTGTGAACTGATACCCCTTTCGGCTAATGGTAACGATCAATCGGCTGTCTTCGGAATTGTCAGCCAGCGCCTTTCGCAAGTGCGAAATATATTGCGTCAGATTCGCCTCTTCCACGAAGGTGTCCCCCCACACGGCGTGGAGCAATTCGTCCTTTGTAATCAAGCGGTTGGGGTTTTGAGTCAGGAAAAGCAGGACGTCGAAGGCTTTCGGGGTCAGGGGGACGAGCGATTTTTCGCAGTAGAGTGCTCGTCTTTGAGCGTCTAGCACATACGGTCCGAACTGGTACAAACGACTCATGGCAAAGCCGTTAGGTTTTCGCTGGGACTCTTCAGAGTTTTTCACCTTTTTTCAGCGATTTCTTGAGGACTTCCAAAAGGCCTTTCCTGCAGAATGCCACCCCGTCAAGGTGAGATTGACGGGCACATTGCAGGTCGGCAGGAACCCCGAGCGAATTGTAGGCTTCATGCAATTTCGCTGCAAGGAGCGCTCTGTACCAGCAGGTCGGGAAAGGCAGAACGTCGCGCGCCAGAGCGGAGAAACGGCACTCGTGCCTGCCGCCAAAAGCGGAGATGGACAAGCGTTTGAAATTCTCATCAAGCGTTACCAAGGAAGGATTCTAGCCGTTGCTAAACGCTTCGCCCATATCCGAGAAGACGCAGAAGACATCGTCCAGCGAGCCTCCAAAACGCTTTCGTCCACTTGCACAAATTCGAGGCGACATCTTCTTTCTCTACGTGGCTAACGCGAATTGCGATCAACGAAGCCCTTATGTTGCTACGCAGAGGTCGCGGTCTGCGCGAGATATCGATCGACGATTCAAGTCGAAATGAAGAAACCACACTCGGGCTGGAGATATCCGATTCACGCACTGGCCCCGAAAGTGCCTTTCTACAGAGTGAGCGGAACCAAATTCTATACGAGGCAATGGATAAGTTGAAACCAGGGATACGGACAGCAATCGAGCTGCGAGACCCTTAGCGAGTTATCCATAAGAGAAGCCGCTCGGGTAATGGGGCTCTCTGTCGAAGCACTGAAGGGTCGAGTGTTCAATGGACGGAGAAAATTGCACCAGGTATTGAAGCGCGAGTCCCTGTCGATATCGGGGAAGATCTTGCAAGCGAGCCGCAAGGCGAATGGTCTCTCGCGCCATCAACTCGTCTGGAGTTTCGCCGATTAGTGGGGATCCTGGGGGCACGCTAGTTCGATGGAGACCATTCAACTGCGAAAAGGAGGGACTGAGGTATGAAACTGAAAGACAAGAGAAATGAAACTTTAGACGCACCGATTCAGTTTCACGCACAAGATACCTCCGCAGACCATTCGCCAAGACCCGAGGAAATCAGGCTCCGTGCGTATGAGATCTATATCGAGCGAGGCGGCGTCCCGGGAAATGAGCTTGATGATTGGCTGCAAGCCGAACGTGAACTCGGCCGTGCGGCGTCGTCAAAAGCAAACGGATCTTCGATCAAGGCAGAAACTCAATGAAGCGGCATATGACTTGCACAGGTTCAGTGAGAATTCTCTCCATAATTATTCTGGTGATGATCCAGCCCGCTTCTATTATGCGGGCTCAACAAGAACCGGCAAGGCCCCTCACCTTGGAAGAAGCGGTTTCGTTGGCGCGATCGCACAATCGTGAGTTGAAAGAGGCAGGGATCGAGATTCACAAGCAAAAAGAAGCCTTGAGCGAAGCCAAGACGCAGCTCTACCCTCGTTTTGATACTTACCTGCTCGCATCGGAACTTCTCAATCCGCTCGACTTCACAATTCCGGCCGGCACGCTGGGAACCTTCCCTGCGACGGGTCCCATTCCAGCCAAAGAATCCACAATCCACACCCCAGCTCGTCCCGTCGCAATTACGTCCGTGACGGTCACCCAGCCTCTTACCCAACTGCTTCGAATCGAACTTTCCATCAAGGAGCAGAGACTAGGAGCGGAGCTCAGTCAGCAGTCTTATTTTGAACGTGAGCAGGGGCTCGTGAACGAGGTCCGTCGGGCGTACTACGCAATCTTGCAATCCCAGAGCGAACTCGAATCGCAGCGCGCTCTGCTTGCCTACCTTGAAGAGTTACAGCAGCTCACTGGTCGACGCCTGCAACAAGAGGCAGTGCTGAAGGCCGACAGTCTCCGTATTGCTGCCCAACACTCAAAAGCTCGCTATCAACTTACCGTAATCGAAGACGGACTGGCCGACCAGAAGGAGACTCTGAACCGTTTCCTGGGCCGCGAACTCCAGACTGAGTTTACGGTCGAGATGGTTCCCGACTCGCTCTCAGAGGAATTGAGCTTGCAAGAAGCAAGAAAAACCGCGAGCGAAATGCGACCTGAACTTAAGGCCGAAACGATCAAGAAGGAAAAAGCGGCGTTAGAGACGAAAATCGAAAAGACGCGGTACATTCCAGATATTTCCATTCAGGCGAACTACGCCGCAACTTCGAATATTTCGTTTCTCCCGCAGAGCGTCGGTGCGGTCGGCGTGCTGTTGACCTGGCAACCATGGGATTGGGGGCAGAAACGCCACAACCTTGCCCAGAGGGTCGATGCCGAAAAACAGGCGCAACTTTCCATCGAGAGTATGAGAGAGCAAGTTGTACAGGAAGTGGACTCAACATTTCGGCGACTCCGGGAAGCACGGGAGTTGCTCACGGCAGCACAAGCAGCGCGAGACGCAGAAGCCGAAAAACTTCGCAACGAAATGGACGCCTATTCGCACCAGGCGATCGTGTTGAGCGATCTCTTGCAGCAACAGTCGTCGGTTGCGAGTGCAGAGGACCAGTATCGACAAGGCTTACTTGCGTTTTGGAGAGCGCGAGCTGATTTCGAACGCGCACTGGGTGAGGGGTAGTCCCATGAATGTCGCAGTAAGTGCCCCTCGAAGAGGTCGAATATCAAAATTGGCCGGCCTCTGTGGGCTGATGGCAGCCATAACTGGCTGTCATCGAGGCACGCAAATCCCTACGAAACCTCCGTCGCCAGTTCGTCTTGCGGAAGTGACTTTGTACGCATCTCCGGAAGGTCTCCGCTACTCGGCCTCCATCGTGCCCTTCGCACAGGGCAATCTGTCATTCAAATCTTCAGGCTACGTAACAAGCATTCAACAGGTCGTGGGGGCAGACGGACGTCGCCGGAATGTGGGCACAGGTGACTTTGTTACCGGTGGAACTATTCTTGCGCAGATTCGTCATCAGGATTTGAAGAACCAGCTTGAACAGGCACAAGCCCAGGTAAGTCAGGCCATGGCTCAACACGTCCAGGCCGAGCAGGATTACGACCGCGCGAAGGCCCTTTACGCCACTCAAAGCCTAACCAGACCTGATTTTGATCAGGCGCAAGCCAAATTTGATTCCACGCTCGCGGCTGTGAACCAGACCAATGCCGCTTTACATCAAGCGCAATTGGCTCTAGACGATTCGGATCTCAAGGCGCCTTTTTCCGGGTACATCCTCACGCGAAACATTGAACTAGGAAATCTGGCGTCACCCGCGACTACAGCCTTCACAATCGCCGACACGAGCGCAGTGAAAGTTAGCTTTGGTGTGCCGGATTACGCCTTGCGACAGCTACATCTGGGACAAGAGTTCATGATTCGCTTGCAGGATGACCCCAAAGGGTATCAAGGGCGTGTGACCAGTATTTCCCCAAGTGCGGACGAGCGGAACCGCGTTTTCACCGTGGAAGTGACCGTGTCGAACCATTCGGGTTCGTTGAAGCCGGGGATGATTGCATCCATCACCCTCAGCGGCATACCGCAACCTCCCGTTCCTTCAGTGCCCCTTAGCGCCATCGTTCCATATCCCGCGCAACCCAGCAGGTTTGCGGTAATGGTGGCGCAACAACGTTCCGGCAAATGGACGGCAAGTCTGCGCGAAGTGCAGTTGGGCGCGACTCACGACAGTTCGATTGGCGTCGCAGGAGTGAGACCCGGGGAGAAGGTGGTCGCCGTCGGTGCCCAACTCTTGACGGACGGTGATCCCATCGAAGTCATTCCTTAGGTAAATGGGGCCATGGCACACAGAAGCGACCAGGATCGGATCGAAAAAACGCGTAACGTCCCTAGGTTCTTTGTCGAGAACTCGCAGGTTTCTTGGGTTCTACTCGTTGGTGTCCTTGTTTGGGGCTGGTTTGGCTACCATTCCATGCCACAACGAAAAGATCCTGATATTCCGGTCAGGGTGGCCGTAGCCTCCTGTTCATGGCCGGGTGCAACCGCACAACAAGTTGAGCAATTTGTCACCCGCCCGATTGAAGACGCCGTAGCTGAAAATAAAACCATCCATCCTGGAACGGCCGCCGACTACGGAATCCGTTCTGTCTCCATTCCTGGTTATGCGTACGTCTACGTACAGCTTGCCGAAGATGTTTCGGACGTGAAGCGGCAATTCAGCGACATCAACCTCAAGTTAGATGCGCTGAACAGCCAACTACCTTCAGGTGCCGGTCCGATCTCGTTCCAAAGTGATTTTGGAGACACCGCCGCGCTTATGCTGACCATTGCCAGTCCAAAAGCGGGCTCGGTCGAGATTGACATCCGCGCACGAAGCATTCAATCGGCCATCCAGGCTGCGCGGGCGGCGAAGAATTACAAGGAGCAAGTTGCGCCGGTTACTGTCGTTTATTCGTTTCCTCAATCTCTCTCCTCGAACAAGACCATACTGGACGCCGCACAACTCTTTGAGTTGCGGGCAGAACAAGGGGGAATCATAAGGGCGCCGCAGGTAATCCTGGGGAGCGGGTTTATTGCTGTAGATGGTGTGTCGACGGCAGACGACGCGTCAATCAGCGGCTTCATTCAGACGTTCTTTCAGACGCAATTGCAGCGATCCGAATTGCATCCCGACGCTTGGGAACCAATCGTCATCCGCGATCCACAGGAAACTCCAGCCCGATTGGCCAAGGTCGCGGGCGATAAATACAGCTACGCCGATCTTGACGATTTCTCGGATTTGATCGCTCGCACGGTTCAGGGCGCGCCGGAAACGTCCAAGGTGGAAAGGCGAGGGCTATTGCCGCAGGTGGTCTATCTTGAATACTCACAGGATCGGCTAGCTGCTTACGGGCTCCAACCAGGCGCGCTCGGAAGCGTGCTGCGTGCTCGTAACATCATTGCTCCCGGTGGCGCGTTCGAAACCGAACAGCAGCAGATTATTCTCAACCCATCCGGCGAATTCGAAAATATAGACGCGATTGGTAATGTTGCTGTATCCACTGCTTCGAGCGGAGCGCCAGTCTATCTCCGAGACCTGGTCGAAATCAGTCGCGGGTTCCAGAGCCCCGCCCAATACTTGAATTACTACACGTGGGAGGATCCAAAGGGGCAATGGCAGCGGAGCCGTTCAGTCACGCTTGCGATCTACATGCGGGACCAGCGGCAAATCGCGACGTTCGGCCAATCCGTCGACCGGAAACTGGCCCAACTCAAAAAGATTCTTCCACCGGACCTAATCATCGCCCATACCTCTGACCAGCCACTCCAGGTCAAAGAAAACATTCATCTGTTCCTGCGAGCTTTGTACGAAGCGATCATCCTTGTCGTCGTGGTTTCCTTGATTGGATTTTGGGAATGGCGTCTGGCACTCATCATGGCCCTGGCAATTCCGATTACGCTCGGCATGACCTTCGGCGTTTCGTATATGTTGGGAATCGACTTGCAACAAGTATCGGTGGCGACGTTGATCATTGCGCTGGGCCTGCTGGTCGACGTACCGGTAGTGGCGGGTGATGGCATCAAGCGCGGCCTTGCGGCGGGCTTGCCGCGTGACATTGCTGCATGGCTCGGTCCAACCAAGCTGGCAACCGCCATCTTTTTCGCAACGCTGACGAACATCATTGCCTACCTGCCCTTTCTTATGCTCACGGGGAACACTGGGGAATTTCTTAGGAGTCTTCCCATCGTCATGACGGCAGCATTGCTATGTGCTCTGGTCGTTGCGATGACATTCGTTCCGTTGCTGGGGTACTACATCCAGAGGCCACCTAAAAAGAAAGAGCTAACGGTAGAGGAAAAGCGCCAGCGAGGTTTCTACGGTTTCTACAATCGGTTGGTAGGTCGGGCCATTCAGCATCGGTGGCTGGTGTTGGCGGGTTCCTTTCTCTTCTTGTTGTTCGGCGGACTCGTGGCTTCGCACCTGAAACAGCAGTTCTTTCCTGAAGATGTTCAATATTGGTTTTACCTCGACATTTGGCTGCCGAATGATGTCCCTTTGACGGCAACAAACGACGCTGCGATGAAGGCCGAGCAAGTCGTCCGTCAGGTTGTTGAAGGTTCAGCGAAGACGGTTTCAAACGAGGAATCCGGGAAGCATCTCCTCACTTCGATAACAAGTTTCATCGGTGGTGGTGGACCACGTTTCTGGTTTTCGATTTCTCCCGAAGCTCCCCAGACGAACTACGCGCAAGTCATCGTTCAGGTGAGCGACAAAGAAGTTACCCCGATACTAATCGGACCTCTCCAAGCGGCATTGAACAAACAGGTGCCGGGAGCATGGATCACCGTACGGCAACTGCAAACCAATCCCGTTGAAACTCCTGTGGAAATTCTCATTGCCGGTCAGGCAGACACGGATCCTCGCACGGAAATCCAGGACATACAAACGCTCCGGACTTTGGCTTCACAGGTAATGAATGTTTTTCGACAGTCACCTGGAGTTGCCGTGCTGAGGGATGATTGGGCTCCCGACAGCCCCCAGGTAAAGATTGAGATTGATCCAGACCGCGCGAACCTAGTCGGCATCACGAATGCTGACGTAGCCAATTCGTCCGCAGCCGCGATCAGCGGAGCACCAGTTGGCACGTTCAAAGAAGGGGACAAGAGTATCCCGATTGTTGCCCGCCTGCGCCCGCAGGACCGTGCACAGTTGTCGCAGATCAAGAGTCTCTATGTTTATTCATCGCGACAGGACACTCGAGTTCCTCTACTTTCTGTTGCAACCGTGAGGAACATTCTTGAAACGGGCCGGATCCGTCGCCGCGAACACTTTCGCACGATTTCGATATTGTGCTTTCCCGCGCCCGGAGTCCTCGCTTCCGAGGTTCTTGGACCGATCGAATCCAAACTGAAAGATCTTCAGAACAGACTTCCGCCGGGCTACCAATTGCAGATCGCTGGTGAGAAAGCGAAGCAGGACGATGGATTCATGAATCTCGCCGTCGTTCTCCTAATCTCGCTGGTCGGCATCTACCTGGCTTTGCTCGTGCAATTCAAGAATGCTGTCAAGCCCTTGCTGGTGTTTGCGGCCGCACCGTACGGAGCCATCGGAGCGTTGATCGCTCTGGCGATCATGGGTACGCCCTTCGGGTTCATGGCATTCCTGGGGGTTGCCAGCCTCATCGGGGTCATCGTCAGCCATGTGATCGTGCTATTCGACTTCATCGAAGAAATGCACGAAAAGGGGGAGCCGCTGGAGCGCGCGCTTCCGGATGCGGGGATTGAGCGTATCCGACCCGTCATGATCACCGTGGGCGCAACGATTCTCGCATTGCTTCCTCTCGCCCTCGAAGGTGGTCCGCTCTGGAAACCTCTCTGCTATGCCCAGATTGGCGGACTCGCTGTCGCTACCTTCATCACCTTGCTCTTGGTCCCGGTCTTTTACTCGATCTTTGTGCTCGATCTCAAGTGGATCAAATGGGAAACGAGTGAAAACCGACAGGCGCACTAAAAAGCGGAACCAACAATGTGACAAACACGCCCAACAGGCAATCAAAGATCCATGGGAGGATGATGTGGATCTAAAACTCACTGGAAAAATTGCTTTGGTAACAGGATCGACGGCAGGGATCGGCTTTGCGATCGCCAAGTCACTTGCGAGCGAAGGCGCGCACGTCTACGTGAACGGACGCACGCAAGTCCGTGTGGATGCGGCAGCGGCGGCAATCCGATCGAGTGCAGCATCGACTAAGGTTGATGGCGTTACGGCGGACTTTTCAGGTTCAGCCGGCGCTGAGACGGTGATTGCGAAGCTTCCCGCCGTGGATGTGCTCGTGAACAATGTCGGCATTTTCGAGCCGAAGCCGTTTGCCGAGATCCCCGATGCGGACTGGTACCGATTTTTCGAGATAAACGTAATGAGCGGAGTGCGGCTCTCGCGACACTATCTCGCGGGCATGCTGAAACGGAACTGGGGCCGTATCCTATTCATTTCGAGCGAATCGGGAGTGCAGATTCCAGCGGAAATGGTGCACTACGGAATGACAAAGACTGCACAGATTGCAGTGGCGCGCGGGATCGCAGAGTCGGTGGCTGGAACCGGCGTAACGATAAACAGCATTCTAGCCGGGCCGACGGAGTCGGAAGGTGTGAAGGGATTTGTTGAGGCGATGGCGAAACAGCAGAATAAGTCGAAACAAGAGATGGAGCGGGATTTCTTTGAGCATGCCCGGCCTTCATCTCTGCTGAAACGCTTTGCCACTGTCGACGAAGTTGCGACGATGGCGACCTACGTGGCTGGGGAACTCTCTTCGGCGACGAACGGGGCAGCGCTGCGAGTAGATGGCGGCGTCGTGAGGGCGATTCTCTAAATGGGAAGTGGAAAAAGCAACAAGGACGGCTAACGCGAAAACAAACGCACACCAGCTGGGAGGCGCACGTTCTACCAGATTCGCGCAAGTGAGGACGGGTGGGCATTCCGAACCACCGCTCCCCTTGGAACCACACTGGCCCCGTCGTCAGGTCGATTCGAGTGAGGTTTTTCACCCTTGAAACTCAATCGGGTTGGTTAGAGCGTGGTCCGTTTTCCATTGTTTTCCAATTTACTTGGAATCTTGTTTTAGTTAAGTGCCGCCAGTTCAGCGTGTTAACGTTTGCTAGAGGAAGCCTGGGAAGCTTGCAATCCGAACTCACTGTTTTTCATGGGTGCCTTCTGGGGGTGCGGCTGAGTCCATTTTTGTTGGTCCATTCATACACCGACCGCGAAATATTCCCGCCGCCGTTTGCCAATCCTAGGCATAGGACGTCGCACGGCAGAGTCCAGCTCACCGTAGCTTGTCGAAAAAGAGATAAACGGCGGCAATTCGGCCGTCCCGGGCAATGATGAAATCAGTCCCGGCGTAAGCTGGCGCCTCACCGGGGCGGCCAGATACCCATTGGAACCGCCCGCCATTGCCCAATTCCTCGGGCCTGGCAATTGGCTGATATCGAAAGTCAGGGTGAGTAGCCTTGATCGCGCCTGCGACGCGATCGACCTCGTCGCGGCCATGGTGGATGCCCCTGGGCTCGTAGAACACAGCATCTTCGGTGAAGATCTCGTGAAGATTGCGGGTCAGCAAGGTCGAGATGCTGTAGGACATGGCTTGTCTCCTCTCGGCATCGAGTGCGGCTTGCGATATCTCGGCCCGGAACGGCTCTATTAGCTCGGCGAGGGTTACACATCGCCACAAGATGACTACGTCTCGAGCAGTGTGTCGAGCACTGCGGGCCACCGATGCTCGAAGTCGCCGTCCCTTTGGAGTCCGCGCTTTAATAGAGCTTGGATTCGCTGCCGCGTTTCAGGCCAAGTCAGCGCGGTCTCAAAAGAAGTGATGGCGGCGAGGAGCCGGTCGGCGGACGGCAACGAGACATGGTTGACGAGATTCTTCGCGGCGGCGATGGCACGCCGGTCGAAGGAGGC
>WNFW01002249.1_pt1 | contig 13152 bp, 10 predicted proteins | sample 5400131 | NCBI WGS metagenome assembly WNFW01 (sample SAMN13153362, study PRJNA577476) | soil metagenome | isolation source: 20 cm soil or saprolite under grassland replicate 1 | place: USA:California | collected 2016-06-15 | reverse complement strand
CCACAAAGTGCCCGACCTGGTGCGCTTCTTCGACACGTTCCCGCTGACCGGAAGCGGAAAGGTGAAGCGACGGGAGCTCGCGCAGGTCGTCGGCCTGGAACTGAGCGCAACCACATGACGCAACCGCCACAAGCCCATTTGCCACGACCGGTTCACCACGAGCCCCCCGCGCACGCGCCCAACGCGGCGCTGATGATCGACTTCGACAATGTGACGATGGGGATCCGCTCGGATCTGCAGTCGGAGCTGCGGCGCCTGCTGCAGTCGGACATCATCAAGGGAAAGGTGGCCGTACAGCGCGCCTACGCCGATTGGCGCCGCTACCCTCAATACATCGTCCCACTCGCCGAGTCCTCGATCGACATGATCTGGGCGCCGGCGTACGGGTCGAACAAAAAGAATGCGACGGACATCCGTCTCGCGGTCGACGCCCTCGAGCTCGTCTTCACGCGGCCCGAGATCGGCACGTTCATCCTGCTGTCGGGAGATTCGGATTTTTCCTCCCTCGTGCTGAAGCTCAAGGAGTACGGCAAATACGTCATCGGCGTGGGGATCCGCGAGTCGTCGAGCGACCTGCTGATCCAAAACTGCGACGAGTACTACTCCTACAACGAGCTGGCCGGTCTCACGAAGGAGAGTGACATCACCCACGAGCGGCACGATCCCTGGGAGCTGGTGATCGAGGCCGTGAAGCAGATGACCGCGCACAGCGACGTGATGCGGTCCGACCGCCTCAAGCAGGTCATGCAGGAGATCGACCCCGCGTTCAACGAGAAGGACCTGGGGTTCTCACGCTTCTCGAAGTTCGTGGTCGAAGCGGCGCACAAGGGCCTCATCGCCCTCACCAAGCTCGACAACGGCCAGTACGAGATCGCGCTGGGCCCGGGCGTGCCCGGGGCCGCGGCGCAGCCGTCGGGCGGGGCCGCGTTCGAGCGGCCCCGGGAGCGCGAGCGCGGCGAAGGTCGCGGCCGCGGCCGCCGGGGTCGGGGCGGGGCCCAGGAAGGGCGCGAAGCCCGCGAGGAGCGGGTCCCGGAGGAGCTGTCGCCCCCGCCCGGCGTGTCTGCGCCGGGACGCCGCAGCGCCTTCTCGCTCGATGGTGCGTTTGGCCTCATCAAGCAGGCGATCGGCCGGTTGGGCGGGGAGTCCCGACCGGTGAGCGCGCAGGAGCTCGGCGCGGCCATGGCCGAGATCAAGGGCGACGAGGAGCCCGTCGAGCCAGCCCAAGTGCAAAAGCTGCTGCGCCAGGCGCACGACCGGGAGCTGATCGACCTCGCCAAGGAGGACGACGGTGCCTATACCGTGAAGCTGCGCGATGCCACGCCCGCTTCCGAGCCGCCGCAGGCCGAGCCCGCCGCCGTCACTGATGGCGACGAGGCGCTCGATCCGCCGATGCCCGAGTCCTCGGCGCCGCCATCGATGCGGCCGGCGAACCTCCCCGCCGCCGGTACTCCGTCCCGCAGCGCCCGGTTTCGTCGCGGTTCGCGTGGGCCCCGCGTGGCGCCCCCGGAAATCCCGAAGATCGGCGTCGTGGAAATGGACCCGAACTTCAAGCCTCGGATCGAGCTGCTGCCGCCCAAGGTTCCTCCGGCCCCGCCGGAGCCGCTCGGCAGCGACAGCGGTCCCGCAGCCGTGCCGCTCGGAGACGACGAGCGGCGCGAGCGCGGTGGCCGGGGGAGCGGGGGCGGGGGCGGGGGGGGGCGCGGTGGACGCGGCCGCCGTGGCGGGAGCGGCGGCGGCGCCGGCGCGGGCCGCGACGATCGTGACCGCTCGGAGCTGGGGGAGCGGCCGGAGCGGGGAGAGCGCGGTGGTCGGGGCCGGCGCGGTGGTCGCGGACGCGGCGGCCGGGGTCGTGGCGCGGGCGGGGAGGGCCGGGGGGGGGGCGAGCGCGGCGATCGCGTGGCGAGGGATCGCATCGAGTCACGAGAAGCTCCGGAGTCGCGCACGGCCAGGGCCGAGCCCGAGCCGCCGCAGCCTCCCGCGCCCAGGCCGCCGGCGCGCGAGCCCGATGTCGATACGGGCGACGCTGGAGAGTCCTTCTGGTCAAAGGTGAAGCGCGGGCTCACCGGCGGGACGTGAGACGCGCTGCGCTGCCGGCGTCGTTCTACGCGCGACCTACTCGTCAGGTCGCGCGTGGGCTTTTGGGACATGTTCTCCTGAGCGAGCTCGGCGGCCGCCGGACCGCCGGCCGTATCGTCGAGACCGAGGCCTACCTCGGCACCCATGACCCCGCATCGCACGGCTATGGCGCACGCCGCACGCGCCGTAATGCCAGCCTGTTCGAGCGTCCGGGCACGGCCTACGTCTACTTCACCTATGGGATGCACTGGTGTTTGAACGCCGTGACCGAGCGCGCGGGGCTCCCCGCAGCCGTCCTCATCCGCGCCCTCGAGCCCCTCGAAGGACTGGCGACGATGCGGCGGCGCCGGGGCGGGCGGGGGATCGCCGACCGCGAGCTTTGCTCGGGTCCCGCCAAACTGTGCCAGGCGCTGGGCGTGAGCGGTCAGCACGACGGGCTTCCGCTCACCCGGGGCAAGCTGCGCATCGTCCGAAACGAGTCAAGACAGCATCACGCCATCAGTGTGACACCGCGTATCGGCATCACCCGCGCCGCCGACTGGCCGCTGCGGTTCCTGATCGAGGACTCACCATGGGTCTCCCGCTAGGGCTGTTGCTCGTGCTCCAACAGCCCATCATCGTGGACGGCCACATCGACACGCCGCAGCGCATGCTCGACATGAAGGCCGACATCACCAGCCGGCTCCCCGACGGGCACATCGATGTGCCGCGCATGCGCGAGGGGGGGCTCACGGCCGCCTTCTTCTCGATCTGGGTGGACGCCCGCTACGCCCGGGGCACGGCCTTTCGACGCGCCCTGGCCCTGATCGGGGCCGTGCGGGCCCTCGCAGATACCACTGGCGACGTGGAGCTCGCGACCACGGCGGATGAAGTCCGGGCTGCCGCGGCGCGGGGCCACATCGCGGCGCTCATGGGGGTCGAGGGGGGGCATGCGATCGAGAACTCGCTCGAGAACCTCGACTCGCTGTATCGGCTCGGGGTGCGGTACATGACGCTGACCTGGAACAACGGGAACGACTGGGCGGGCTCATCGACCGATCCCGAGCGGCATGGCGGGCTCAGCTCGTTTGGACGCCAGGTGGTGGCGCGGATGAACCGGCTGGGTATGCTGGTCGACGTCTCACATGTGTCGGACGCGACGTTTTGGGATGTGGTGGCGTCCAGCACGCGCCCGGTGATCGCGTCGCACTCGTCCTGCCGGGCCCTGGCGCACCATCCGCGTAACTTGAGCGACGACGAGCTCCGGGCCATCGCTCGGAACGGCGGCGTGGTGGGAATCAACTTCTATCCGGTGTTCCTGGACGAGCATTTCCGCAACCAGTACGAGGAGATGCGGCGGCGGCTGAAGCCGCAGACCGACTCGATCCGGGCGCAGCACCGCGGCCGACCTGGGGAATCGGCCTTCGAAGTCGACAAATTCGTCGGCCAGCACGCCGAGAGCCTCGACGTCCCCACGATCGACCGCCTTCTGGACCACATCGATCACGCCGTGCAGGTGATGGGGATCGACCACGTCGGGCTCGGCAGCGATTTCGACGGGATCAGCGTGCTGCCCCGGCCCATGAAAGACGCGACGTCGCTGCCCGAGCTCGTCCGGGCCCTCGGGGCCCGCGGCTACTCGGATTCGGACGTCCGCAAGATCCTGGGCGAGAACTTCCTGCGGGTGCTTACTGCCGGTCCGTGACGCCCTCCTTGGAGGTGCCGAAGGAATAGCGGACGCCGCCCTGGAACGTGTGCGTAGTACCTTGGATCAGGAAGTTGGCCGCCGCCGATGTCAGGATGTAGTGCCCGTACAGCGCCAGACGCCCTTGCTTGATGTCGATGCCGCCCATCCACCAGAAGAACGCCTTGGTCGCCGCCGCGTCGGCTTCGTCCTGGAGCTGGGCAAACCCCGCCGACGTGCAGCTCGAGCAGCTCACTTGGACGTTCAGGGCTTCCATGATGGCGAACCCACCGCCCGCAAACGGCTCCACCCGGAGCTGCGCCGGGAAGGCGAGCGCGCCCACCATGATTCGGCGCAGGTTGTTGAACTGGACGTTTCCCGGGTTGACCGTTCCGTCGGGCTCGATGATCGTCACGTGGCGGGGGGATATGAAGAACGACTGCTCGAACGACGCGTATAACGCCGTCCGCTTCCCCGTGATCAGCCAGTGACCGCCGAACGTCGGCTCGAAGGAGTAGCTGTCGAAGTTGGTGCGGAACACCAGGATGCCGGCTTGGCCGCCCCAGTACCACTTGTGCTGCCAATCGCTCGACCGTTGCTCGTACGTGGGACCGCCCCGGGGCTGCGCTTCGGGGACCTTCCCGCCCGCCTTGACGATCGAGTCGCGCTTCTCCTTGGGGACCTCGGGGTACGGGGATTCGCGATGGCTTGACCCGAGGAAGAACGACAGGCCCGCTGACCCGACAAGCTGACCGGCCCACTTGTTGCCGGTGGGAGACTGAGTGTTGGGCGCGAAGTAGGCGCCCGCCTCGAGGCGCAACGCGGCGCGGTCGGAAATGTAGATGCGATCACCGATCGCCCCGTGCGCCCCGATGTCGCGGAAGCCCCCGACGCCGTTGCTGTTGAAATCCATGGCCGAGTAGCCGCCCAGGAGGTAGAAGCTTTTCTCGGAGCCGAAATTCAACACGAGGCTCCCCGACCCGAACCATACGGGGAAGTCCGTCCCGGCTCCGCCGCCCTTGGGGTGCGGCCGCTGGTACAGTCCCTCCGCCTCGATCCCCAGCCAGTTGGTGATCCAGAAGCCGAAGCGGCCCCCGCCCCCGATCTGGTTGTCGAGCTGGAAGGCGCGGTCGAACCGCGTGAAGCTTCCGAACCCGCCGAACTCGAACTGGAACTGGTGCTGGGCATCGAGGGCGGCGGACCCGCCCACCAGCAGCACCAAAACGACCGTGACTACCCGCATTGGACGACTCCTCGGGGTCAAAAACGACCCCCAAAATAGGGAATTCGTCCGGAAAACGCGATACCCCTTCGCTTTAAGCCTCTGGACCTTGAAAGTACTTGAAGGTGGTCGGGGCTGGCGGGAGCATCATACCGAATATACCCCGAAGACCAGGGTTACATCAATGGCTGGCTCGAGCCATCGGGTGATCGCGACTAGAGGCCTTTCTTTTCCCTGCCGCCCAGTAGGAACGACAGCCCCATGGTACCTGTGAAATGCCCGATCCACTGATGGCTGGCCAAGCCGCCCCCCGGGCCGCGGTAATAGGCTCGCGCCTCCACACGGAGTGCCATGCGGTCGCCGGCGAAGGAGATCCGCTCGCCGAGCCCGCCGTGTACCGCGTTCAGGTCGGAGGAGTAAGGTGCATTGGGTCCCATATGGAGCCGGGAATAGCCGCCCAGCACGTACGCGCTGCCCGAGCTAATCACCAGGCTCGCGCTTCCGAACAGGACGTTGGTCTTCCCTACGCCGCTGAGCTGCGAGAGCGGTTGCGTTACGTTTCCGTCGACTTCGAGACTGAAGTGGTCGCCGAGGAAGTACCCGAGGCGACCACCCGCACCGAACTGGTTGTCGAGCTGGAGGCGGCTGTCATACCGCGTGTAGATTCCGTACCCGCCGATCTCGACTTGGCCGCCACGCTGCGCGTTGAGGGACCCGATCGCGCCAGCCAGCAGCCCGAGGACACTGAGCACCCGCATGGGAGGACTCCTTGGGTGAGGACTCCGTGCAACATCTTGGGTGAGGACTCCGTGCAACATCGATACGGGCGCCCCCCAAAATAGGAAGTTCCGTCGGAATGCGCGATAGGCCCCGGAACCCAAAAGCCACGAACACCGCGTCGACCCCAAAACGGCTCAGATAAGTCCCAACTTTGTCCCCACCATTTTGAATGCCGACAGGGCGAAGTCCAGGTCGTCTCGAGTGTGCGCCGCGGAGAGCTGGCAACGGAGCCGGGCATGCCCCTGCGGGACGACGGGATAGCCGAACCCGGTCACGAACACCCCCTCGTCGAGCAGCAGCTCGCTCATGCGAATCGCCTGTGCGGTCTCGCCCAGGATGACGGGAACGATCGGGGTTTCCCCGGGGAGGGGGTTGAATCCGAGGGCGATGAGCCGCTCGCGGAAATACCGGGCGTGCTCATGCAGCCGGGTCACGAGCGCCGGGTGACGCTCGAGGTAGCCCACCGCGGCCAGGGCACTGGCCGCTACGGTCGGGGGGAGGGCGTTCGAGAACAGCTGCGGGCGCGAACGCTGGGTGAGATAATCGACGAGGACGGCGGGGCCGGCGGTGAAGCCGCCTGCGGCGCCGCCCAGCGCCTTACCGAGCGTCGACGTGATGATGTCCACGTGTCCCAGCATTCCGTAGTGCTCGGCGGACCCCCGGCCCGAGCGACCCAGGACGCCCGTCGCGTGCGAGTCGTCCACGGCCACGACGGCGTCGTGCTCGCGCGCCAGGGCGACGATGTCGGGCAGCCTCGCGATATCCCCTTCCATCGAGAAGACGCCGTCGGTGAAGATCAGCTTCAGTCGCGCGTCCTTCGCGGCTCGCAGCTTGTCCCGGAGGTCCGCCATGTCCGAATGCCGATACACGGCGGTTTGGCACTTCGTGATGGTCTTCGCGAGCCGGATCGAGTCGATGATGGACGCGTGGTTGAGCTGGTCGGAGATCACGATGTCTTGCTCGCCCAGCAGGGTCGGGCAGAGCCCCTCGTTCGCGTTCCAGCAGCTGACGTATGTGAGTGACGACTCGCACCCAACGAACCGGGCGAGGGCCTGCTCGAGCTCACGGTGAATCGTGAAGGTGCCGCAGATGAACCGCACTGAGCCGGTGCCGGCACCGAACTGGTCGAGCGCGTGCTTCCCGGCGGCGACCACCGCGGGCTCGTTGCAAAGACCCAGGTAATTGTTGGACGAGAGAATCACGACTTCGCCGCGCCCCTGCATCTTGGTGCGGGCGGCCTGCGGCGCTTCGAGGTAATTGAGTCGCTTGTAGACCCCGTCCTTCCTGAACTGCTCGAGCTCGGCCTCGAGCCGGCCGGCGAAGCTCATGCGATCTCCAGGATGATCTTGCCCGCGTCGCCCGCGCGGATGGCGGCGAGGGCCTCGTCGATCTTGGCGAGCGGAAACTGGTGTGTGATGACCGGCCGCGGATCGAGCAAGCCGGCGGTGAGGTAGCGGCGCATCTGGTGCCACGTTTCGTACATCCTGCGCCCGATCACGCCGTGCACGGTGACCCCCTTGAAGATGATCTCGCTGGCGAAGTCGACCGGCACCTCGCCGTGGGGGATGCCGAGCAGCTGCACCCGTCCCCCCAGGCGCACGGCGGCGAACGCCTGGTGCAAGGCCGACGGCACGCCCGACATCTCGCACACCACATCGGCGCCCTCGCCGCCGGTCGCGTCCAGCACGGTGCGCACCACGTCGTCCGTGGCGGCGTTGATCGTCACGTGCGCCCCCATGCGGCGCGCCAGCGCCAGCCGCTTCTCGTTCACATCGGAGGCGATCACCGTGGTGGCTCCGGCGGCGCGCGCGATGCCCACGGCGAAGCAGCCGATCGGCCCGCATCCCACGACGAAGACCGAGCTGCCCTTAACGTCGGCGGTCAGTACCGCGTGGAAGGCGTTGCCCATGGGGTCCATGATGGCGCCGACGGTGGTCGGCACACCGTCGAGGGGCAGGACGTTGGTGGCGGGCATGGCGATGTACTCGGCGAACGCTCCGTCGCGATCCACGCCGATGATGCGCGTGTTCTTGCAGATGTGGCTGTTGCCCGTGCGACACTGGAGACAGTGCCCGCACACGATATGGCCCTCCGCGGTCACCAGCTGGCCGGGTCGGAGCTCGGACACGTCGTCGCCCACCGCGGCGATCTCTCCGGCGAACTCGTGGCCCACGACCAGCGGCGGCTTGATGCGGCCCTCTGCCCACGCGTCCCAGTCGGCGATGTGGACGTCGGTGCCGCACACCCCGGCATGCCGCACGGCGATGAGCACCTCGCCTGGGCCGGGGGACGGCTTGGGAACGGTCGTCACCTTGAGACCGGGAGCGCGCTTCTCTTTTACGATCGCTTGCATTGAAGCCGGGAAAGGGGAAACGGGAAAGGGGAAACGTTCAAAAAATGGATCGTGTGAATCCACCGTCCACCTGCAGCACGGCGCCGGTAATATAGCTGGCCCGCTCGGACGCGAGGAACGCGACCGCCGCCGCGAGCTCGTCGGTGCGCCCCATGCGGCCGAGGGGGATGCCGGCGACCATCTCGCGCATGACCTCCTGCGACGCGCGCTGCTCGCGCTTCGCGCGGGTCTCAGTGAGTTCCGTGATCCGCTCCGTCGCGATGAAGCCGGGACACACGACGTTCACGGTGATCCCTTCGGCGGCGACCTCGTCGGCGAGGGCTTTGGCGAACCCCAGGACACCCGCGCGCGCGGTGGTGGAGAGGATGAGCCCCGGAAGGGGTTGCTTGGCGGCGACGGACGCGAGGCAAATGATGCGGCCCCACTGGAGCTTGCGCATGATGGGCACGGCGGCGCGAGCGAGATGCACCGTGGACAGCAGGTTCACTTCCAGGGCGCGGTGGAAGGCGTCCGCCGGCTGATGGGTGAACGGCGCCGCCGGCGGACCGCTCGCGTTGCAGAACAGCACGTCGAGGCGACCCATCTCGTGGTGCACGCGCTCCACCAGGCCCTCGGCCTGCGCCGAGTCGCCCACGTCGGCCACGAACGGCAGCACCGCCTGGGCCGCCTCGGAGGAGAGCTGCTGCGCCACGTGCTCCACGGAGTCTTCGTGGCGGCCGTTGATGGCCACGCGGGCGCCCTCCTGCGCCAGCGCCTTCGCTACGGCACGCCCCAGGCCCTTGGTGCTGCCGCACACCAGCGCCACCCGGCCGGCGAGACCGAGGTCCATTAGAAAAATCTACGGCGAAGGTAAAGGGTCGGTTAGTCCGCGACGGCGACGTGCGCCGGCTCCAGCCGCACCGCGCAGCACTTGAGCTCCGCCATCTTCGCGTACGGATCGAGCACCGGATTCGTCAGCAGGTTCGCCGCCGCCTCGCGGAAATGGAACGGCACGAACACCTGTCCCCGCGCCACGCGTGCCGAGATGCGGCACGAGCTCACCATCGTGTTGCGGCGCGAGGTCAGCCGCACGAGGTCGCCGTCCTCCAGCCCGAGCTCGCGGGCGTCGTCGGGGTGGATCTCGACGATCGGCGTGGGCTCACGTTGGTCCAAGCCGGAGGCGCGCCGTGTCATCGTGCCCGTATGCCAGTGATACAGCTGCCGTCCCGTGTTCATCACGAACGGATACTCCTCGTCGGGAAGCTCGACGGGCGGCGCGTAGGCGACGGGAACGAAGACGCCCTTCCCATCGGCCGTCGGGAACCGGTCGTCGAAGAGGAACGCGGTCCCGGGGGAGTCCCCCGTGGGGACCGGATACTGCAGCCCCGCCCCCTCGAGCCGGTCGTACGTGACGCCTCTCCACGACGGCGTCACCCGTACGATTTCTCCCATGACGTCTTCCGCCGTACGGTGTGGCGTCTTCAGCCCAAGGCGGTTCGACAGGTCGATCAGGATCTCCAGGTCGCCGCGCGCCTGCCCCGGCGTGGGCACGGCCTGGTGGGCGAGCTGGATGCGACGCTCGGTGTTCACGAACGTGCCCGTCTTCTCCGCGAAGCTCGAGCCGGGGAGGACGACGTCGGCGTAGCGGGCGGTCTCCGTGAGAAACAGGTCGTGCACCGCGAGGAACTCGAGCTCCTGGAACCAGTGCTCGGCGTGCGCGACGTCCGGGTCGGAGATGATCGGGTTCTCGCCCATGATGTACATCCCCCGCACACCGCTGTCCTCCTTCACGATCTCGGTCACCATGAGCCCCTCCTTCAACGAGAGGGACCCGGCCGGGACGCCCCACGCCTCCGCGTACTCGGCCCGGTTCTTCGAATCCTTGACCGGTCGGTAGTCGGTGTAGACGAACGGGATCGCGCCGACGTCGGACGCGCCCTGAACGTTGTTCTGCCCCCGCACCGGCATCATCGCGGCACCCCAGCGCCCGATCATGCCGCAGGCGAGCATCACGTTCAGGAGCGACGTGACGAGATCCGTGCCGTTGGCGTGCTGGGTGAGCCCCATCGCCCACAACGTGCTGGTGCGCGGCCCCTTGGCGTAGAGCTCCGCGGCCCAGCGGATCTGGTCGGCCGGCACGCCGGTGATCTTCGCGGCTACGTCCGGCGTCATGGCCTTGACGGACTCCCGCACCTTGTCGAAGGCGTGCATCCGCTCGGCGACGAAGCTCTTGTCCTCCAGGCCCCGCGTCACGATGTGGTTGAGCATCGCGTTGAAGAGCGCCACGTCGGTGCCCGGCTGCATCTGGAGGTGGATGTCCGCCCGGCTCGCGAGCTCGGTCCTGCGGGGGTCGGCCACGATGAGTGTCGCGCCTCGCTCGTGGGCCCGCTTGATGGCGGCGCCGAACACCGGGTGCGACTCGGTGGTATTCGCGCCGGCGATGAAGATGACGTCGGCGGCGTGCTCGACCTCACGCATCGAGCCCGACGCCGCCGACGTATTGAGGGCGCGCTGCATCGCGGCGACCGACGTTGAATGGCACAGGCGCGTGCAGTGGTCGATGTTGTTGGTGCCGAGCGCGGCGCGGAACATCCGCATCATGAGATAGTTCTCTTCGTTCGAGCACTTGGCCGAGGAGAAGCATGCGAGGGAAGCGGGGCCCCGCTCGCGCTTGAGACGCAGCAGCTCCTGCGCCGTGAGCTCCAGCGCCTCGTCCCATGTGGCCTCGCGGAACGGCTCGTACCAGGAGGGCGGCGTCGCCACGCGGTCGCGGATGTCCAGGTCCACACGCTCGAGCAGCGGCAGGTCGTGCACCGTCTTTCCCACCGAGCGCGGCGGGCCCGCCGGCTTCGAGGTCTGGCCCTCACCCTCGATGGTCTGCCACGGCCCGCCCCGGCGGTTCGTCCCCGTGCGGCCGCGCCAGACCCAGCGGCCCTGCTCCTTCTCCCAGCCCTTGCGGATCAGGGGCTTGGTGAGGCGATCGTGGTGCTGAGGAAAGTCGTAGCCGAAGCGGCCCTTCACACAGGTCGAGCCCTGGTTGGGAGTGTCGAGCTCGATGTCCGGCGAGGTGACGCGGATGACCTGGTCGCCGGCAACGTGAAGGTCCACCTGGCAGCCGACGCCGCAGTACGGGCAGACCGAGTGCACCGTCTTGTCCGGATGGAGGATCTTCTCGGGCGCGAACCGCTCGCGGGGCATTACCTCGAAGATCGCGCCCGTCGGGCATACACGCACACACTCGCCGCACCAGGTGCACCCCGCCTTGTCCGGATCGCCGTCCGCGCCGACGATGATCTCGGTGTGCTCGCCCCGCTGGCCCACGTCGAGCACGCCGACCACCTGAATGTCCTCGCACGCCCGCACGCAGCGCGTGCACAGGATGCAGGTAGACATGTCGTGCCGGATCATCGGGTCGCCGGGCCGCTCGTCGCCATGACGCAGCACGAGGTCCCGGTCCCCGAGGGGGGTGGGAACGACCCCATACCGCAGGACGTACTCCTCGAACTCGTTGCGGGGTCGGGTCCCCTCCCGGCTACCGTTCCTCAGGTGCTCGCCCGGGTACCGCTCGAGCAGCAGGCGCAACACGCCCTTGCGGTTCTCGACCGCCGCATGGGACTCGGTCTGCACCACCATCCCGTCCGCCACGTTGGTGGCGCAGGCCGGGAGCAGCTTCGCTTGCCCCTCCACCGATACCAGGCAAATGCGACAGTTCCCGACGACCGGCAGTTTGGGATACCAGCACAGGGTGGGGATGTCGCGGATCCCGGCGTCGCGGGCTGCTTCGAGGATCGTGTGTTCGGGATCGGCACTGACCGAGCGGCCGTTGATCGTAAGGGTCGCCATGACCCCTGAAGATTAGACCCGGCGGGGGGCCGCGGCAACCGGCGCCGGGCCAACTACCTGATTTGCAACGAGGATACGCGCTGAAACAGGAAGGGCCGGCTCTCGGCCGGCCCTCCTCGTGCGTCAGTCGATGTGCTCGGGCAGATGGCGATGCGTGTGATCGCCCGCCGCGCCGTCCGCTTCGTCCGCGAACCAGCAGTAGGCCCAGATCTTTGCCGGACGCAGCATCTTCCGGCCGGCCCGCAGGATGATACCGATCGGCTCGTCGTCGTCCAGAACTAAAGGGAGACTCGTCATGGAAAGGGCGTTCCCGGTTGTCGGATACTGCGTCGCCAGGCAAAACGCTTGCCGCACGCCTCATCCGGCAACGCCTTATCCGACAACAGGTAACGGGAATGGCAGGGCGGGGCTGGGGTCACTCCGACACGTTCAGCGCCGTGTCCAGCTGACGCTCCGGCTTCGTCGCCGTGAAGCCGGCGCTGGCCTTGCTGCGGCGGCGGCGGACGATCTCCCAGCCGCCGTACTGGGCCTGCAGGGCCTCGGGGGCGAGCGGGATCACTTGGCTCGCCGCCGGGCTGGGGAGGATCACGTGGACACCGCCGGGGCGGGTGCGCACCTGCAGCTCCGCGAGCAGCGCCTGGCGGTCGCCCGCGCGCGCCGGCGCGAGCGCGGCGGGATCGATGATCGCCAGGCTCGGAGCCACATCGGGGAACCAGCTGCCGAAGGTGACGACGAGCGCCTGGAACCGGCCGGCCAGCTGCTCGGTGACGGCCCGGCTCTCGGCCGCCTCGATAGCGCCGAGGTCGTGGTCGACCAGGAATACCTCGGCGTCGTGCGCCGCGATGAACAGCGCGGCGGGGAGGGCGGCCGCGCCGACCACGACGGCGAGGTCGCCGGGCTCGAGGCGGCGCACCGCGTTGACCAGCGGGCCATCCGCTTCGAGGCCCCAGTGCGTCGGGGCGCGCTGCGCGGCGCGCAGCGCGCGGTGCTTCTGGCGCCAGCGGGGGAACGACGGCAGGCGCAGCCGCCGGGCGATGATCCGGTCGACATGCTCGAGGAGGAGCACCTCGGTGAGGAGGTACTGGCCTGCGGCGCTGTCTTCGAGCTCGCGCACCGCTTCGTCGCCGATCTCCAGCAGATCTTCGCGGGTGAGCGCGTTCTTGTACTCCTCGATGCGCTGCAGCAGGAACTCCTGGTATTCCTGCTTGAGCGAGCGCGGCGGCCGCCGCGCGGTCC
>WNFW01006210.1_pt1 | contig 13153 bp, 11 predicted proteins | sample 5400131 | NCBI WGS metagenome assembly WNFW01 (sample SAMN13153362, study PRJNA577476) | soil metagenome | isolation source: 20 cm soil or saprolite under grassland replicate 1 | place: USA:California | collected 2016-06-15 | reverse complement strand
CGACTGCTCGAAAAGACGGGTGGCACGCGCGGGGACTGGCGGCGCGACTCGGCTGATTGACGGCGGATTGATGGGGCGGTGCCAGTGTGAGACCGCTTGGACTTACAAGAGAGGGCTATGCACACGACAACCCAGAAACTGATGCTGCAGGGAGGGCTCATTCTCCTTGGCGCTCTGCTTGTGAGCAGCATCGGCGGTTGGGCTCGACGCGCCACTGCCGACGACCAGCCGGCGCCGCTTACGGCGCCCGCGCTGATCGGGGAGCTGCGTTCCCTCGAACAGGCACTCGAAGCGACCCGGGGAGAACTCGCGGTCGCCCGGCTGCAGCTCGAGCGTGCTAACGCGATCATCGATTACTCGACGCATTACGTGATCGCGGCCGACCTGGCAGCGGCGATCTACGACGTCGCCCTGGCGGAAGGCGTCGACCCGGGTCTGGCGTTTCGCCTCGTGAAGGTGGAGTCGGGATTCAACCCCAAGGCAAAGAGCAAAGTGGGGGCGATCGGGTACACGCAGGTGCTGCCGAGCACGGCCCGGCTGTACGAGCCCGGTCTGACCACGGCGCAGCTGTACGACCGCGGCACCAATCTGCGGCTCGGCTTCCGCTACCTGCGGGATCTGCTGGAGCGCTACGAAGGGAACGCCGACGCGAAGCTGCGGCTGGCCTTGCTGGCGTACAACCGCGGGCCGGGCAGGGTCCAGGAGCTGCTCGACGCCGGGAAGGATCCGCAGAACGGCTATGCGGCAGCGCTCATGAAAGGCTACCGTCGAAAAAGCTAAAAGACGTAGCGCACAGGCGAAGCACGAAGGCGTAGGGGAAGGGTCCCTACGCCTTTCGTGTTACGTCTCTATTGTTTCTGCGGAATCTTGAGGATGTCCCCCGCCCGCAGGATCGACCCCATCGTGAGCCCGTTGTAGTTGAGGAGCGCCGTCAGCGACACGCCGTAGCGGCGCGCGATGTCGGTCGCCGTCTCACCCGACCGTACGCGGTGGTTCCCGGCGCTGACGCCTGTGTTCGACACCCGCCGGTAACGGGGTTCGGGGGGCAACGACCACGCCGAAGCGGGCACGACGCGCCCACTCATCGGGATGATGAGCCGCTGCCCCACGCGCAGCGCATGCGCCCTGATGCGAGGGTTCGCACCCTCGATCATGGTGACGCTTACGCGATAGCGCTTTGCGATGTCCGACAGCGTCTGCCCGCGCGAGACGTAGTGGTCCACGAACGTGATACGCTCGGTGACGGGGAGACTGTCGTAGCGCTCCGCCACGAGCGTTCCGCGGCCGCGCGGCACGCGCACGACCACGCTCCGGCTGGGGGGCGTGACGCCCCGGACGTACTGCGGGTTGAGCTCGAGGAGCGTCGCCACGGTCGTGTCGGCGAGGCGGGCGACGACATCGAGTCCGGTCGCGTCGGGAACGGTGATCTCGTCGAACGCCAGGGGCGACAGCGGCTCGACCTCGAAACCATAACGCGCCGGCTGCTTCGCGATGAGCGACGCGGCGATGAGCTTGGGGACGTAGTCGCGCGTCTCGCGCCGCAGGTAGCGGCGATCGGAGAGCTGAAAGAACGTGTGATCGTCCACCGAGTCCGGCTCACCCGGCAGCCGGTCGATGCCCCGCTCGATCCGTCCCACGCCCGCGTTGTAGGCCGCCGCCGCGAGGTACACGCTCCCGAGGCGCTCCCGCAGGTCCGCGAGGTAGTTCGCAGCCGCTTCCGTCGCCCGGAACGGGTCGCGCCGCTCGTCCACCCAGGGATCGACCGTGAGGCCATAGAGGCGCGCCGTGCTCGCCATGAACTGCCACATCCCGACCGCTTTCGCCCGACTCACCGCGGTATTCGAGAAGCCGCTCTCGATCAGGCAGAGGTAGAGCAGGTCCTCCGGAAGCCGCTTGGCGCGCAGCCGCTCCCGGATCATCCCCTGGTAGCGGCCGATCCGCGCAAGCCAGATCTCGAAGCGATCGCGCGAGTCTACCTGGAAGAACTCGAGGTACTCGAGCACGCGCCGGTTCGTGGCGAAGCTGGTGACGTCGATGTCGAATGTCGGCTCGGGGGACGGCGCCGCGCCGATCACGGCGCGGCCCTCGGCGCCGAACAGCCGCTCCGCCTCACGCTCCACGTCTTCGCCCTTGATCGCCGTCGTGGGGGCCGGGCGCCCTTCCAGGCTGTCGGCGCGTGGGTGCGGCCGATGGAGGCTGTCGAGCACCCGCTGATCCGCGGCGGAATCCTGCTCGGCGCGGGCCGCGAGGACCCCGACCGAGTCCGCGCCCCGGGGGGAGGGAGAGAGGGAGAGCGCCGTCGAATCGCCGGCGGCGGGGGTCAGCGCGGCCGGCCTGGCGCCGCGGGAACCGCCGCACGCGGCGCTCAGCGTGGCGCAAAGCGCCGCGCTCGTCAGCGCGAGCAGTCGAATCCGTTCCGTCCCGGTCATCGCGTTGCGAAGAAATTCCCGAGTATGCGGTTCGTCGCGTTCAGCACCGCAAGCGCCGCGCCGCGCGGTGGATCGGCCTCGGCCAGATAGGCTCCCACGAGCCGCGAGGCCCGCGTCTCCTGCCGAGCCGAGAGCGACACGATCACCACGACGGCATCGAACGCGCGGACCGCCTTGACGCCCAGGAGCTCGAACCCCAGCTTCGGCTGCACTACCCGCTCCAGGGCGCGCACCGTCGCCTCCGCACAACAGCGCAGCTCGCCCGCCTGCGAGATCACGCCGTCGGACTCGCCCGTGAATTGGCGCCCGTCCGCCCACGACAACACCACCTTGGCGTGACAGCGCCCGCTCGCCAGCCGTTCGAAGGCGAAGTTCTCAAAGCGCAGGCGCTCCGTCTCGCTCACGCGAGTCGCTCAGCCAGGAGCTGCGAGAGAGCCGTGTCCGGGATGCGCTCGGCTTGAATGAACAGTGACGATTTCGAGCTGGCCTCGAGGGGGTACAGGGTCCAAAACGACCGCCCGGAGCGCTCGGACGCCGACCGGAAGGACAACACCAGCTGCCATGCCTCGGCGTTGGCCGGGCGCTCTGCGAGGGCGTCCACGTGCCAAACTTGGTCGCCGTGGGCGATAACTCTCCATGGCATGCATCACCACCTTGCAAACAAGGGCCCGCCAATATGCGGCTAACCCCAAGTCCTGTCAATAGTTGAGTGTACTCAGTCCCCGCGGGTGGCGAGTGCCTTGAATCGCTTGGCGAGCGCTTGCGTGGTGGGACCCGGCTTGCCGCTCCCGATGGAGCGGCCGTCCAGCTTCGTGACGGCGACGATCTCGGCGGCCGTGCCGGTGAGGAACATCTCGTCCGCCGTGTACAGGTCGTAGCGGTTCAGCGGAAGCTCTTCGACGCCGTAGGTCGCCTCGCGCGCGAGCTCGATCACGGCGTCGCGCGTCACGCCGCGCAGAATCCCGGCGTAGGCGGGCGGCGTCTTGAGCGTGCCGTTCGTCACCGCGAACAGGTTCATCCCGCTCGCCTCGGCGACGTAGCCCTGCGGGTCCAGCATGATGACCTCGTCCACGCCGGCCGCGATGCCCTCCACCTTCGCCAGGATGTGCGAGAGGTAGTTGAGCGACTTGACGCGGGGCGACAGGCTCTCCCGGTGGCTGATCGGGGTGGCGGCGGTGAGGGCGGTGAGCCCTTTCTCGTAGCGCTCCGGCGACCATAGCTGGATGGTATCCACGATGCAGATGACCGACGGCGTGGCACACTTGCGGGGGTCGAGGCCCAGGTCGCCTACCCCACGCGTCACGACCAGCCGGATGTAGGCCTCCTCGAGTCCGCTCTTCGCGACGGCCTCCTCCACGAGTCGGTGCATCGCCGGCTTCGCGAGCGGGATCTCGAGCCAAATCCCCTTGGCCGAGGCGTACAGGCGGTCCACGTGCTGCGGCAGTCGAAACACACGCCGATTGTAGACGCGGATCCCCTCGAAGACGCCGTCGCCGTATAGCAGGCCGTGGTCGAACACCGATACCTTGGCGTCGGTGCGATCGTGGTACGTCCCGTCGATCCAAACGATGGGCGGCATAAATCCCTTAGCGCGAGTAGGCGACGATCTGGTCGAGCACGGAGCGAGCGAAGTCCTTGTCCCACGTGACGGCGCTGCGCTTCACCACCACCTGCACGCGGGTCGCATTGTTGCCTTCCAGCTTGAGCGTGACGCTGACCTCACGGGCGTCGGCCGTGCCCTCGATTTCCCGCCTCTCCCCGTCGTCCCCCTGCTCGACCTGCGATTTCGTTTGTTTGATTTTGAGCTGCTCAAAGGCCTGGCTCGCGGCGGTCGCGGCACGCTCGACCGGGACGGGGACGACCGACTCGACGCCGCGCTGGGTAAGGTAGATACCGCCCCCCGCGCCGGCACCGGCAGCCGCGACCACGCAGCCGGCGAGGAGCAGCGCCGCGGGGACGGCAGCCGCGTGGGATCGCAGTGTAACACCCGATCGTTGCATGCCGAGAAACCCTCCCAAGCTCGCTAGCCCCCTGCCCTACCGTATCTTGCGCGAATATACCTGGCTCATCGACCCCCCGGCTACCGTGCCTCAGGGTGGTGCGTGTTAGCCAGATCACAGAATCTGGGGCCCGGAACGACAATGTATAGGGCGTGGAACAGATCCTGGGATGGGCCCGGCTGTGGTTCGCGGCGAAGCGCGTCGAGGAAGGTGAAACACCCCTGCGCAACGGCGCTTGGTATCCGGTCTTGAGCAGTGGCGTGAACCGGGCTGTGCTGGAGGTGTCAGGCCAGCGGGTCGCCGTGCCGCAGGAGATGAGCGGACGCCGGGCGCCGTTACGGCGTGTGTCCGAAGTGCGCGACCCGCGTCCCGTTCCGAAGCGGCATCATCCCATCGCGCGCCACCTGTCATAAATGCAAGCACGAGGGGATCGTGGCGTGGTGGGAGACGGGGTGAAGGCCCGCCCGTAGCTGAAGGGAATGACCCGGCTGGGGATCGAACCCAGGACCTACGGATTAAAAGTCCGTTGCTCTACCAACTGAGCTACCGGGTCGGACGCTCGAAACCTCGCCCAGGGACGCCACTTAGACAAGCTGCGTTACGCGCGACCGCGTCGCGAACTCTTTAGGAAGTATGCTGCGCCCCGCCATTGCTCGCCCTCACCTCAAAAACCCCGTGGCCACCGACCGGACGTTGGTGGAGCGGATGAGTCGGGGAGACGAGGCAGCGTTCCGCGACCTGCTGGCACGCTACCGCAGCACCATGTACGCCACCGCGTACGCCGCATTGGTCGATCCCGAGCAAGTCGACGCCACGGTCGCCGACGCGTTCGCCGAAGCCCGCCGCACGGCAGCGGGGTTTCTTGATTCGTTCGGCACCGTGTCCGGCTGGCTGACCCACCTGACCCGACTCTGCATCGCCGCCCGACTGCAAACCGGTCGAGTAACGCCGTAAAGCAGCCGGAGCCCGGCTGCCCGCGCTCCCCGTAGCCTGCCCCGTCTCGAAGTAGATTGGGGACTCGGTCACTCGAACAACCTCAACATCTTTCGCTCGGCGAGCCGCAACCTGTTCGCCGGCCGGGACCTGTACGCCGCCCACCCGGAGCAGCACCTGCACAACGCCGCCCGTCGACCTGCGTGGCGTTACGGCTCGATGAGGTCGATGGTCCGACCGCCTTTGATGGGCCCGGCCACCGTCTGGCGTCGACCCGAGGGCCAGCGAACGTCGATCGCCGTAGCGGAGTCAGCGTCTGCGAGACCGAAATAGAGCGGCAGGTCGCTCTGAGACAGGTATCCCGACTTTCCGTCGAGAACCTTCAGCATCCGGCGCCCGTCGGGTAGTACGACGGTCACCTGCGCGCCGAGCCCCTCGCGGTTCGAGCGCGTGCCGCGCAGCCGGACCTGGAGGAAGTGGACCTGGTGTCGTTGCGCGAGATCGCTCACCAGCACCTGCGGCCCGGCGTTGAACTCGTTGGTCACGATGTCGAGATCGCCGTCGCCGTCCAGGTCGAGTGCGACTGCGGAGCGCGAACCGAGCGCGCCCATCATGGTCAAATGGCCCGCGGCATCCACCCGACACGCTCCCCCCGTCGACTCCGGATGGGCACACGGGCCACAGAAGGGATGGTCCCGGTCCGCTCCGTTGCAGTCGAGGGTGAACCAGACCTGCTGTGTGGCGCCATTCGGCCGCGGCTCGACCCCCACCACGAATTCGCTCGGGAGGAAGCGGTGCCCCCCCTCGTTGAGCAGGACGGAGTTGATGCCATAGCGGTAGGGGAAGTTCATGCCCGCGGCGATGAAGATGTCATCCCATCCGTCGGCGTTGAGGTCGTCCACGCTCGGCCCCCAAGGCCAATACGTTTCGACCCCGACGGAATCGGAAATCTCCGCGAATCGGCCGCCGCCCCGGTTCGCGAACAGCTCGTTGCCGAAGATAAAGCGATCCTTCCCTTCGGGAATCATCCCACCGGCCACCGTCGCGGTGTCGGCCTTGCGACCCTCGGCCGTCCAGTCGCCCGGAGCGATGTTGACCCACATGTCCGGATGCATACTGGTGACGAAGAGGTCGAGTCGACCATCGCCGTCGAAGTCGAACACCTTCGCCCCCATGGAACCCCAGGGAGCCTTCGGAAAGTATTTCGCGGTCGCGTCGTGAAACCGCTTCCCGCCTTCATTGAGCCAGAGGTGATCCCCTCCCTGCATGTCCAGGAGGTAGAGGTCGGGAAACCCGTCATCGTTTACGTCGAACGGCGTGGCGTCGCCGGTCCAGCTCAGGTCCACCAGCCCGACGTCGCGACTCACGTCCTTGAACCGGTTGCCGCCCAGGTTGCGGTAGAGAATGCTCGCTTCGGCACGCTCGGGGTGGAGGTGGCCAAGAAAAGCATCGTTTAGCGCGACATAGTAGCCGCCCCGGCCTCGTAGGTTGCTGGTGTACACGCCCACATTGGTCAGGAACAGATCGAGCAGGCCGTCGCCGTCATAGTCGAAAAACACCGCACCGGAGGAGTGGCCCACGTATCCCACGCCCGCCTGCGCGGTGATGTCGCGAAACGTGCCGTTGCCGAGGTTCTCGAACAGTCGATTACCATGTCGCACCGTCGTGACGAACAGGTCGGGATCGCCGTCGTTGTCGACGTCGGCGAACGCGCATCCCACGCCGATCTCGTCCGGCATTGCCAGCCCGGCTCGGGCGGTGACGTCCACGAAGCGACCGTTGCCGAGGTTCTTCCAGAGCTCGTTGGTACCGAGCTGCGTCACGAAATAGAGATCGGGGAGACCGTCGCCATCGACGTCCGCGGCGCACACTCCGCTCCCGTGGTCGTAGTGCGCCAGCTTGTAGGCCCTGCCGGCGTCGTCGACGATCCGGTTCCGGAACGTGATGCCTGAGGCCTGCCGCTGATCGGTGAACCGGAAGTCGTGCACCACGTGCGAGTGCGCCGCCAGCTCGGTTTCCTGGCGGGCCCGCTCGACCAGCCAAGCCGGCGTCTTGGCGGACGGGCGCCCGCTACAGGAGGCGAGGCACGAGGTGAGCAGCGGAAGGGCTGAAACAAGGGCCCGGTAGGGCCGCGAGCAGGGCGGCATGGTGCGGTGATATAAACGTACCACGTGGCTCGCGTAAGACCGGCAGTGGCGCGCGCGACCGCGCACGCTGCTCGACGCCGTGGGTCGCTCGGCGTAACTTCTCCGCGCCCCGTCCAGCGCGGAACCGTGAACGACGCGTCCGGCCAGATTCAGCACGTCTCCGACACCGCACGGTGGGTGGCGCTGTACCGCGCGATGGAATCGGAGCGGCCGGACGCGCTGTTCCGCGACCCCTATGCCCGGAAGCTCGCGGGCGAGCGCGGCGAGCGGATCATCGCGTCGATGCGGAGGGGCCGGGCGTGGGCCTGGCCCATGATCGTGCGTACCGCCGTGCTGGACGAGCTGATCCTGCGGACGGTCGAGCGTCAAGGCGTCGACACCGTGCTCAACCTCGCCGCCGGGCTCGACACGCGCCCCTACCGCCTGCCCCTGCCCTCTTCGCTCCGCTGGGTCGAAGCGGACTTCCCCGACGTGATCGCGTACAAGCAGGAGCAGCTGCGCGGCGAGCGCCCCGTGTGCGTGCTCGAGCACGCGGGGATCGACCTCACCGACGGCGCGCGGCGGCGCGCGCTGTTCGGCCGGATCGGTGCCGCGGCACGCCAGGTCCTCGTAGTGAGCGAGGGGCTGTTGATCTATCTGACCTCGGAGCAGGTCGCGGCGCTCGCCGCGGACCTGGCCGTGCCGGCGCCGTTCCGCTGGTGGCTGATCGATCTCGCGTCACCCCGGCTGCTGAAAATGATGGAGAAGACCTGGGGGCGCGCCGTCGCTGCCGGGAACGCCCCGTTCCAGTTCGCGCCCGCGGAGGGCTCGCAATTCTTCCGGGCGCAGGGCTGGCAGGAAGTGGAATTCCGCTCGATGTGGGAGGAGTCGCTCCGTCTCAGACGGTCGATGCGGCTCGCCTGGTTGTGGAACCTGATCGGACGGCTATATCCCAGGTCCAAGCGGGAGGAGTTCCGACGCATGTCCGGCATCGTCCTGCTCGAGCGAACCTGACACCGAAAGGATCATCGATGAACATCCGCCGACTGGCGCTCGCCAGCTTGGCTTGGGCCGTGGCGTGCACGCGGCCGGCACCGCGAGCGGGCGAACCCAGCGTCGTGACCATCATAGCGTCGGACTACGCCTTCCGAGTGTCGGACACGATTCCTGGCGGGCTCACGACCTTCCGCCTCGTGAACCAGGGGAAGGAACTACACCACGCGTCCCTGGTCCGACTGCGCGACGGCAAGAGCGTGGCGGACTTCCAAGCGGCGCTCGTGGCCGCGATGAAAAACCACACGCCTCCGCCGGCCTGGATGGGGTTCGCGGGCGGGCCCAACGCCCTGACGCCGGGTGATACCGGCACGGCAACGCAGGTCCTCGAGCCAGGCTCGTATCTGTTCGTGTGCTGGATCCCGAGCGCCGACGGGACTCCGCACGTGATGAAGGGGATGCTGCACCCGGTCGTCGTCTCGGTGGCACCGGGGGCGGCCACGGCGGTGCCCGCTGCCGATCTGTCGATCACGCTCACCGACTACGACTTTCAGGTCTCCCAGCCGTTGACCGCGGGCACGCGCGTGGTCCAGGTAAAAAACGCCGGGGTGCAGGCTCACGAGGTCGCGATCACGGCCCTGTCGCCGGGAAAGACGCTGCAGGATTTCAAGGCATGGGAGCAGGGGGGTGAGAAGGGCCCGCTGCCGACGGGCCGGTGGCTGGGCGGCGTGGGGGTCATTGACGCAGGCGGGGAGGCCCGGTTCACCACGACGTTCGCGCCCGGGAGTTACCTGTTGCTGTGCTTCTGGCCGGACGCGAAGGATGGCAAGCCGCACATCGTGCACGGGATGGCGAAGGAGATCACCGTAAGCTAGGTCGGGGGAGGTTGGAGGAGGTTGGGGAGGTTGGGGGAGGTCAGCTCCGCTCCGCAACAACCTCCCCCGTCCTCCCCTAACCTTCCCTAACCTCCTCCGCTTAGAACACCCATCTCACCCCCGCCTGCAGCTGGCGCGGGTCGCCCAATCCCGAGCGGATGGTGCCGTCGAAATTCAGGAACGTGCCCGCCGCGGGGTCCTTGAAGTTGTCGGTGTTGGTGACGTTGAAGACCTCCACCAAGGCTTCCAGGTGGCCCCGGGGACCGGTCGCGATCGGGCGCGAAACGCGCAGATCCCACGAGAAGTAGGCGTTGTCCTTGCGGATGGTGTTGCGCACCAGGATGTGGCCGTCCGGGCAGATCCGGTCCGCCGGACCATTGGCGCGGGATCCGGCGGGTGGCGCGAACAGGTTGCCCGGCCGCGATCCGCAGCTGGCCGATGCCGGCTGCGCCGAGTAGTAGCTCAGGCGGTTGTTGAAGTAGAACCCGAAGACCTTGGTCAACAGCCAGGCATTGACGCGGTGCCGCTGATCGCGGTCGCTCCAGTTGTATTCCTGCCCGAGTGAGTCGGGCCGCGCATACCGGAATGTGAACGGGTCGCGCTCGTTGTCGTCATCCGACTTGTCGAAGGAGAGGGTGTAGTTCACGTCGAACTGCAGGTTCGGGTCGAGCACCCGCCGCAGGCCGACGGTGATTCCGTTGTAGCGGGACTTGGCGCTGCTCTCGACCGTGAACAGCCGCCCGATGCCGCTGGGGCCACTGGAGAACGGGCTGCCGAAAACCGAGTCCGTGCGGTTGAGGAACCGGGTCAGGTGGTCGCCACGCGCGTGGGTATAGCTGATCGAGGCCGCGAGGTCGCTCGCAATCTGACGTTCGTAGCCGACCGTCAGATTGATGGTCCGCGGGTTCGAGAAGTTCCGCGCGAACACGTACACGTCGGGCTGGAAGGGCGTTCCCGTCTGCAGCGGCAACAAGCTGTCGAAGGCCGGCGGCGGGAGGAACCCGACGGTCCCGCTCGAACCGAAGAGGGTCTGGCCCAGTGAGCCGTTGGTGCTGCGAGCGCTGGCCAGGTTAAGCCCCGGGATACGAGCGTAGTAGATGCCGGCGTTCACGCGGAACACCTGCTGCCCGTCGGCATTCGGGTCCCAGGCGATCCCCAGCCGTGGCTGCCACATCTTCTTGTCGGACGGAATCGTGCCGTCCGATGGGAAGGTGAAGCGCCCCTTGGCGTTCGTGACCGTGGAGTCGATCCACGGCGCGAAGAACACCTGCGAAGGGGGCGTGATCGGGTCCGGCTCGATCTGCGCTTCCCACCGCAGCCCGTAGTTCAGCGTCAGCTTAGCGGAGGGTTTCCACGTGTCCTGCAGGTACACGGCGAACTCGTTCTGGGTGATCGTCTGCGTGCCCGCCTGCTCCACCGTATTCGTGCCGACCCCCGACTGCTGCAAGTACAGAATCACGGGACCGCTGATCGTGGTGCCGACGGGACAGGTGAAGCCGGGATAGACACCGCTCTGCCCGTTCGAGCACTCGATGTAGTGCGAGCCCTGGTTGACAAAATTCTCGAAGCCGTGCACGCTCGTGAACGCCATCCGTCCGCCGGCGAACCCGACGAACACCTGCGTCGTGGCCGTGCGGTTCCACTCGCCGCCGAACTTGAACAGGTGGTTGCCTCGGGCGATGGACACGTTGTCGAGCAACTGGACGCGCGTGTCGTGGTCGTCCCGGATCGGCAGGAAGAACGGCAGCCCGAACCGGAAGGAGTTGAGCGGGTCCACATCCGTGTCATGGAACGGCACGGCGGCCCCGAAGATCGACGAGACGCCCGTCGTGTCGCCGAGGGGGTTGGTGGGGCCGCTGTATGGGCGCGGGCGATCCTCGCGGGAGTACTGGAACCGGAACTCGTTGGACGTGCGAGACGACAGGAACGACACCAAGCTCCCGTTCACCGCGTGCGACCGATCCTTTTCCAAGCCGTTGGCACTCGCGCCCCACGTGTCCACGTCGAACGTGCCATTCTTCTGCTCGGACCAGGTGTAGTTGTATTTGAGCGACAGGTTGTGCCGATCGGAAAGCCGGAAATCGAACTTGGCGAGGGCCGCCCGCGCATCGTTGGTGCGGGCGATCGGGCCGAAGTCGGTCGCGAGCACGGGATAGCGGGCGGTGAGGAAGGTCCTGAGTGAGTCGAGCTGCGGGCTGGACGGTCGAGTCTTCTGCTTGACGTCGCGGTAGATCTGCTGGTCGTACGCGAGGAAGAAGAACGCCCGGTCCCGCTTGATTGGACCCCCCAGCGTGAACCCGAACTGGTTCTGCGAGAAGTCGGGCTCGAACTTCGTGACCAGGCCGGTCGGGGACGTGTGCTGAGGCGAGCCCGAGATCTGGTCGAACTTGCCGAAGTAGTGCAGCGTGCCTCGCAAGTCGTTCGTTCCAGACTTGGTGATCACGTTCACGAATCCGCCGGACGAGCGGCCGAACTCGGCGTTGGCCCCCCCCGCGACCACGACGAGCTCTTGCACCGCGTCGAGGTTGAACGTGAACGCCGGCCGCTGACCGCCACGCTGCTCGCCGAAGAACGAGTTGTTGAAGTCCGCCCCGTCCACCGAGACGTTGTTGTGGATGCCGCGCTGGCCCGCTACCGTCAATTCATCGCCGTCCGGTCCCTGCACGATCGCCACGTTGGGCGTGAGCAACGTGAGGTTGATGAAGTTGCGCCCGTTGTTCGGAAGGCCCGTCACCGCTGCTGCGTCCAGCGGCGTTGCCGCCGCCGATTGCGTCACATTCACCACCGGCTGCGTCGCCTCGACCGTCACCGCGGCGAGGGTGACCGCGGCGAGCGGCAGCCGCAGGGCCACCGTCTCCCCCACTCCCAGCGCGATCCCCGTCCGCTTCACCTCGGCGTAGCCCACCGAGCGAGCGGTCACATCGTACGTGCCGAGGGGGAGCAGGGTCCCGGTGAAGTTGCCCGCTGCGTCCGTCGTCAGCGTGCGGGTGAAGTTCGTGTTCGCTTCGTGCAGGATGACCGTCGCGTTGGCAACGGGCGCGCCGTTCGGGTCCGTGACCACGCCGCGGATGATGCCCGTCGTGGCTTGGCCTTGGGCACCGAGCGGCGCGGGGGAGGCGAATAGCACCAGCGCCGCGCCGACGACGAGACTGGAGAGGCGCGCGAGGGAGCGGGTTCCGCACGTCATGACCGGGAGCCTCCGGGGAGGTGGTTACGCATAGGGCGCGGCAGAATTAGCACCGAAACGAAAGCGCGGCAAGGGCGGCAGAGCGGCACAGGGCGGCAACGGGTGGCAAGGAGGGCGGCGTCTCGACGACGGCTCTTGCCGCCCCTGCCGCCATCTGCCGCCCTCTGCCGCCACACGACGGAACCCGCATCTTTCTACCAGATGCAGAATCCCGACATCGCCCGCCTATTCGATGAGGTGGCCGACCTCCTCGAGATCCAGGACGCGAATCCGTTCCGGGTACGCGCGTACCGCAACGCGGCCCGCACCATTCGGGATTTCCCCGAGCCGATCGCCGACCTGGTGCGCGCGGGGACCAAAGACCTGACCGACATCGCCGGCATCGGGGACGACCTGGCCGAGAAGATCACGGACATCGTCACCACCGGTGAGCTGCCGCTACGCAAGCAGCTCGCCAGCAAGCTCCCCGCCGGGTTGCTCGACCTGTTGCGCATTTCCGGTCTCGGGCCCAAGCGCGTGAAGCTGCTCTACAAGAAGCTCAAGGTGAAATCGGCGGCCGACCTGGCCAAGGCGCTCGAGGCGGGCAAGATCCAGAAGCTCAAGGGCTTCG
>WNFW01011494.1_pt1 | contig 13157 bp, 10 predicted proteins | sample 5400131 | NCBI WGS metagenome assembly WNFW01 (sample SAMN13153362, study PRJNA577476) | soil metagenome | isolation source: 20 cm soil or saprolite under grassland replicate 1 | place: USA:California | collected 2016-06-15 | reverse complement strand
TTTGCTTATGCCGTTCCGTGCACTCAATCTTTCGCCGCAAATTGCGCAGGCCGTGCGCGACGCGGGCTATACCGAGCCGACTCCGATTCAGATCTCAGCGATCCCGCTCATTCTCGCGGGACACGATGTGATCGGGATTGCGCAGACGGGCACCGGAAAGACGGCTGCTTTCGTTCTGCCGATTCTAATGAAGCTCGCAGAGTCGAAACAGACAGCAACGCAGGCGTATAACACAGCTCGCAATCGTCAGTCTGGCTCGGACCGCGGCCCGCGCGCGCTGGTGGTCGCGCCGACTCGTGAGCTGGTCGTGCAGATCGAGGAGAACGTTCGCGCTTATGCGAAACATGTTCCGTTGCGCATGGCCACGGTTTACGGCGGCGTGAGCGAGCGTCCGCAGATCGAGGCGTTGCGTTCCGGTGTCGATCTTATCGTAGCCACACCGGGGCGGCTGATCGATCTGATGGAGCAACGAGTAGCCAATCTTTCCGGCGTCGAGTTTCTCGTGCTCGACGAGGCCGATCGAATGTTGGACATGGGTTTTCTTCCGCCGATTCGCCGGATCGTGAAAGCATTGCCGCACAAACGGCAGACACTCATGTTCTCCGCCTCTCTTTCGCGCGAAATCGAGGAGTTAACGCACCAGTTCCAACGGTCGCCCAAGATTGTACAGATTGGCCGGCGCGCGAACCCGGTCGAAGCGATTACGCAATTAGCTTACGAGGTTCCTCCGCACTTGAAGTCCGCGCTGTTGCTTCACTTGTTAGGCGATCCAAAATTCGACACGGTTCTCGTTTTCACCCGGACCAAGCGCGGCGCCGACAAGATCGCTCGCCGCCTGGAAAGCAGCGGAATCAAGACGGGCACGATCCATTCCAATCGCTCGCAGAACCAGCGGCTACGTGCGTTGAAGGATTTCAAATCCGGCGCGGTCCGTGTCCTCGTCGCCACCGACATCGCCGCGCGCGGCATCGATGTGGATGGGATCTCGCATGTGGTGAATTACGATTTCCCGATGCACTCAGAGGATTATGTCCATCGAATCGGACGCACCGGTCGCGCACACGCCATCGGTGATGCGATCAGTTTCATTACACCGGAAGATCACGGGCCGTTGCGTTCGCTGGAGCGTTTCATCGGCCGCGGGATCGTACGGAAAAAGGCGGAAGGTTTCGATTACAATCAGGCTGCGCCGCCACGCGACGAGCGGGGCCGGGGAGCGCGAGCCCCGCAGCGAAAGATCGAGCCGCGACGACAAGGAAATTCCGGAAGCGGCGGTGCCCCGAACGGCCAGATCGGGTGGCGTTTTCGGAATGCTTCATCAAACAACCGTCCCCGGCGCAGATCTTATCGAAGGCACCGTTGATTCAGTGACTAGCCTTCGCCGTGGCTACGGCTTGGCGAGCGAGTGATCCGCCGACGTAACGAGCTACAGCGCGACAAGCCAGTGACGAGTTCCGTTTGTGAACGCATAAAAAATTGACTGCGTTTTTGGAACTCGCATGGCTGATCCGAGCTTGTTAGATGTCATGGTTGCTTGTCGAGCGGCTTGTCCAAGTCAGTGACCACGACATTGGGATGCCCTGGAACGTAAAAGAAATACGTGAAGACCTCGACCGGCTTGCCATCTTTCATCTTAGGCTTTGGAGGCTCTGCCTGAATCTTCTTCTTTGCTGCTTTAATCCATGCGTCCGGGAGATCAATCTTCGGCGGGTTCCCACTCTTGGTCCGTTCGTTTCGAGGGGTCCCCACCTCGACCAGTCGAACCGCTGGGGATGTCGAGTTGGTCGTGGCTGTGACACCGAAAATCACCGGGTAAATCCGAAAGCCAGGGTCTTTCTTCATGCGCTCGTTCACCGTTTGAGCAGATGCCGATGCAACTGATCCAAAGAGCAACATGAGACTGGCAAACCGTAGAAGCCGCAGAATCTGAAGGATGTAGTTAGGCATAGGTGCCACTTCCGAACACCCGTTTTAGTGAGAAGTGCGATGCGATGCGAGTGAAAACTTCACCACATAGCGGACGCTTATCGCAACGTGGAAAGCGATTGACTGTTGTCGCTGACGGCAGGCTGACCGTGTTTCTTGAACTTAAAAGGAGTGAGTGACTCGCGAATCATCGTGCGCCGTCCACGAAGGAGCAGCGTGTTCTCGTTAGAGTGAAATCCGCACAGCGTCATCGCTAAAATTAAGCTTGCCACGCCGGACCTGTGAATGACAATTTTGCACCAGTTTTAGTCTCAATAGATGTTCCACATCGTGTTTACAAAAGCTCTGTTTACTATTCTGCTGGGTGTTTCAGTAGTGAGTCAGGCTTATGCTGGAGACTGCGCAGTGTACGCCGCGTTCCTGAGCGATAATGATCGTCACAACTCCAGCGGCGATCCTCTTAAATCCGTCGCTGACATTCTACGCCAAGACCGCGCCAACTACCACAAGGGGCGAAGTGATCGCAAGGACGAGGATGATGGAGGCATCTTCGCCACTGAGCAGGGCCGCGCAAAATTTTCAGACTACGGAATTGTTCTGGAAAACCTCAAGGACTCCGACATTGTCGAGGGCCGACATGGAAGTGTAGTTGTGCGAGTGGTAGGACAAAAGATCTACAAGAGCAGCCATCACGTTGCCAGCAGCATCGTAACCGCGAATCACAGAATCGTGTTAGCGGCTGAAAAAGGTAGCCCCAGGCGACAAGTGACTTTGAAACTGCGGTTCCTCCTACGTAATTAGGGTTATGCTACCGAATGCGCTACGGAATTTTCGAGCGCAGTGAAGAGCTAGCGCATCGAGTCAGCGCCAAGGCTCTTTACAAACCGGCCAAAATGTTAAGAGCTAAAAAAGGCTGTAGAGGGCAGTAGTGGCGACGCCGACACAGCGCCAACCGCCGAAAAGTAAAGAGTTGCCCTCGGATCCACGACGAACGAGAAATGGAGACATTGTATGCGAACGCGCTATGCTTTGCCATGCGATTGGTACTCTTGCGAGCGATGACGAAACCGCTGGATTCGAACTGCCAATACGAAAAAAGTCACGTGAAAAAGAAGATTCGACTCACGTTTTAACCCGCGAAAATTTGCGGATAAGAACGTAGAACACCGGCGTGAGAAAGATGCCGAAAAGCGTCACTCCCAGCATTCCCGCGAAGACGGTTGTCCCGAGCGCCTGACGCATCTCGGCGCCAGCTCCACCGCTCAACATCAGTGGTGCCACACCCGCGATGAATGCGAAGGAGGTCATCAGGATCGCGCGCAGACGTAGCTTGCTCGCCTCGATCACGGCGGCCATCGCATCCTTGCCGGTATCCTGGATTTGCCTGGCGAATTCGACAATGAGGATGGCGTTTTTGCACGCGAGGCCGACGAGCACAACGAAACCGATCTGGGTGAAGATATTATTATCCATGCCCCGCAACAGCACTCCGGCCAGAGCAGACAGAATACACATGGGAACAATAAGGATGATGGCAAATGGCAGCGCCCAGCTTTCATATTGCGCCGAGAGCGTGAGGAAAACGAAAAGCACGCATAGGGGGAAAATAAACAAGGCGGTGTTCCCTGCCAGAATCTGCTGATAGGTCAGGTCGGTCCATTCGAAGCTCATGTTTTGCGGAAGGATCTTGCGGCAGAGATCCTGGATGATCGCAATCGCCTGGCCGGTGCTGGTCCCCGGCTTGGTTTCGCCGGACACATCCGCTGCGTTGTAAAGATTATACCGGGTGATGGTGCCGGGGCCGAGGCGCTCCTCGACCGAAGCCAGAGTGCCCAGGGGAACCATCTGCCCGGCCGTGTTCCGCGTCTTGAGTTTGAGGATATCAGCCGGAGTCACGCGGAACTTGCTGTCCGCCTGAGCGGTCACCTGAAACGAGCGACCGAGATACGTGAAGTCGTTCACATAGGCCGAACCGAGATAGATTTGAAGCGTGTCAAAAACATTGGTTAGCGGCACGTCCATGCTCTTGGCCTTCGCGCGATCCACGTCCACGTACATCTGCGGTTGGTCAGCGCGAAAGCTTGAATAAAGACCCACTAAACTTGGCTGCTGGTCGCCCGCGGCAGTGAGTTCCCGAGCGGCCGCCTCGAGTTGCTCATAATTTCCACCGCTGCGATCCTGCAACATCAGGCGGAAACCGCCGGTGCTGCCCACCCCCTGGATTGGCGGAGGGCCAAAAGCCAGGACAACGGCCTCCGGAATTTCGTTGAACCTCGCGCGCAAGTTGCCAAGAATCTCAGTGGACGATTTGCGATGTCCAAACTCGTCGAGAATCACGAAGATAGTACCCATATTGGACTGACTGCTCCCCGCCAGGGCTGAAAAGCCATTAATAATGAGGTTGTTTTTGACGCCTGGACTTTCCTTTAAAATGCCAAGCACCTTTTTGGTGACGGTCTCGGTGCGTTCCAGCGACGCGGCATTCGGCAACTCGCAGGCCACAATGAGATAACCCTGGTCTTGCGCGGGAATGAACCCCGACGGAACGCTTTTAAAGCCGAGCCCCGTCAAGGCCAGGAGAGCGAGATAGACGACAGCACAGATCGCCAGCTTGCGGACGAGACTCCCGACCGCCTTGCCGTAACCGTTCGCTGTCCGATCAAAGACGGCATTGAAGCCGCGAAAGAGCCAGCCGAGCGTCGCGTCGAGCACTTTGGTCAACCAATCCCTTGATGCACCGTGACTACGCAGGAGGAGCACGCCAAGAGCGGGGCTCAGAGTCAGTGAATTGAACGCGGAAATGGCGGTCGAAACAGCAATCGTCAGCGCGAATTGCCGAAAAAATTGGCCGGTGATGCCGCTGATGAACGCTGTCGGAATGAATACCGCGGCGAGCACGAGCGCCACCGCGATGACTGCTCCACCGACCTCGCTCATCGTCTGCCGCGCAGCATCCCGTGGCGACAGGCCGCGGCTTAGCTTAAGTTCGACGGCCTCCACGACCACGATGGCGTCGTCCACCACGATACCGATGGCAAGCACAAGCCCGAAGAGCGAGATCGTATTGAGGGAAAATCCAAACAGCGCCATGGCAGCAAAGGTGCCGATGAGCGAGACAACCACAGCGGCGAGCGGGATGATTGTCGCACGCCAACTTTGGAGGAAAAGGAGCACGACCAGCGCTACGAGAAGAACCGCCTCGAGGAGCGTGTGTCCTACAGCGCGGATCGACTCCTCCACGAAGATTGTCGTGTCATAGACGATCTTGTAATCCACACCGGGTGGGAAGTTCTTCTTTAACTCCTCCATCGTCTTGCGAACGGCTTTCGCGGTCCCAATGGCGTTGCTACCGGGAAGTTGGTAAATACCAATCGACGCGGAGGGGCGGCCGTCCAGCGTGCTGGTGACGGCGTAGCTCTTGGCCCCAACTTCGACTCCGCCGATATCGCGCAGCCTCACGATCTCGCCGCCCGCCCCGCGCTTGACGACGATGGCGGCAAACTCCGCTGGATCAATCAGCCGGCCCTGCGCATTAACAACATATTGAAATTCCGTTCCCGTCGGCGTCGGCGGCTGGCCGACGATGCCCGCCGCGACCTGCTTGTTCTGTTCCTGAATCGCCTGCACCACATCCGTGGCCGTCAGGCCGAGAGAGGCGAGCCTGTTGGGGTTCAGCCATACTCGCATCGAATATTCGTAGCCGAAAAGGCTCGTGCTCCCGACGCCATGGACGCGCGCAATTCGATCTTTGACCTGTAACAGGGCATAATTTCCGAGGTAAAGTTCGTCGCGGCTGTTGTCAGGTGAGACGATGTTCACAAACAGAATCATCGACGGCGATTGTTTGTTCACGGTGACGCCTGTCCGCCGCACCTCTTCTGGCAGCACTGGCAGCGCAAGGTTGACCCGGTTTTGAACGAGCACCTGGGCGGTATCGAGGTTCGTCCCGAGCGCGAAACTGATCGTGAGCGAATAAGAACCGTCGCTCGAGGATTGCGATGACATGTAGAGCATCTTCTCGACGCCATTGACCTGTTGCTCGATCGGCGCGCCGATTGCCTCCGCCACGGTTTGCGCGTTGGCCCCGGGATAACTTGCCGACACATTGACCGTGGGCGGCACGATGTCAGGATATTGCGACACCGGCAGCGTCATCAGCGCGATGCCACCAACAAGCATGATGACGATCGAGAGCACCGTCGCGAAGATCGGACGATCAATGAAAAAGTGACTGATGTTCACTGCGCGCGGTTTCGTTCCGCTGCCTGCTTCTCAATCGGAACTGGTTTGGGATCGACTTTCTCACCCGGACGCGCTTTCAGCAGACCGTCTACGACCACTCGTTCGCCGGCGGCCAGCCCCTTGCGGATCACCTGCATGCCGGCGTTCAGTGTGCCGAGTTCCACGGGACGGAAGGCTGCTATGTTGTCCTGGCCGATAACCACAACCAATTTCTCCCCCTGCATGCTGATCACCGAGCGCTGCGGCACAAGCACGGCCTGATAGGGAGCGCCAGCCGGGATGCGCAGCCGAACGAATAGTCCCGGCCCGAGCAGGCCGTTCTCAAAATCAAAGACGCCGCGAATACGAATCGTACCCGTCTCGGGATCCACTCTATTATCCAAAAAGTCGATGTACCCGGTGTGGGAAAAATCCTTCTCGTCTTGCAATGAAAGCTGAATCGGCACCTTCACTTTGTCCTCGTCACCGGGAAGAACTTTTTTGAAAGCGTAGTAATAACGGGTGTAGCGCAGCAGAGAACGTTCATCTACATCCGCATAGGCGTAGACCGGGTTCATCGACACGATCGTCGTCAGCGGTTTTTCAGTCTGAGGAGAAACCAGGTTGCCTACGGTGATATTGGCGAGACTTGCGTGGCCATCGATTGGCGAAGTGATCCTGCAAAATTCCAGGTCAAGCCTAACACGTTCCAGCGCCGCGCGAGCTGTCAAAAGCGCGCCTTGGGCCTTCAGGAAGGAGGCGCTGCTTTTGTCAAAGTCTCCGGCGGATGTCGCACCTCTTTCGCGAAGCTGCTTGGCCCGATCGTATTCCGCGGTCGCCAGTTTCATGGAAGAGTCGGCCTGGTCGTATTCGCCTTGGGCGCGATCTTGCTCCGCCTGATACGGGCGCGGATCGATTACGAACAATACCTGTCCCTTCTTGACCATATCGCCGTCGTCGAACTTCACTTCCGTGAGATAGCCGCTGACTCTCGGACGCACCTCAACCGTGCCCAAGGGTGCGAGGCGACCGGTGTATTCATCCCAATCTTTCACCTCACGCTGTTCGGCTGCGGTGACGGTGACCACCGGCGGCGGCAGCTCGACCGCCTTTTTTTCTTCTCCGCAAGCGGCAAGTAGCGCCACCGCCAAAATTCCCAAAGGAAGGCTCATTTTTACTTGCGTGGATTTCCAGACAAAACCATGCTGAAACTTGGGGATGCTCCACGCGTGACTGACTGACCGGTCGACGATATCGCGAATTTTAACAGATTCGTATGCCATCTCGATAAAAGAGCCAGAACCGTTTAAGTCGGTGCAACATAGGTTGTCAAACATATCGACTGGCGGGCACTGGCTCAGTTTGAAATGATTCAAACTGAGCCAGTGCCGACTGGCGCGAAGTGAAACTCGGGTCACTGCTGATCTGACAGATTGTGATTTACGAACAAAATAGCAACGAGGGGATACTTACCTAGCAAAACGCTGCTTTGGAGGCTCAGCTTCTGTCGGTTCTGTTTTCATAACGTAATTTTGTCGGGGCGTCCTACGCGGAAAAGCTGAGCATAAACCTTCCGGCGTTCGGTGCACTTCGGTAATCGGCAGCGGATTCCAGCCTCGTTCTGCTAAGCGATTCGATTCATTCCGATGCTGGGAAAACGCACATTGATGGCGTTTTTGGCCTGGACATTCTGCTCCGGCACAAAGCGCTGATTAATTGCCGGACAAAACTTGTTTTCTTCAAAGTCGATCAAGCTCGCCGAATCAATCTCGGTTCCGTTGCTGCTTCCGAAAGATTCACACGCGTTCCGATACGGCGGGAAGAAAACGGCGCGCTCACCGTGGCGTGCTCAATTCGGGGCCAACCGACGCATCTGCTGATCGATACCGGCACGTTTGTCACCATCTTGCACAAAAGTTTCGCTGCATCGCATGGACTCGCGCCGGAACCGACGCGGATCTCTGCACAATTTGGCCGCGGCGGGTCCAAAAAAATCAGCGCAGCAAAACTCGACGATCTCACCATCGGCGCGTTCAAAGTGCCGCCGGAAAAATTTGGTGTCGCTCCGTTGCCTCAGTTCGTGTTGCAACAAGGCGACACGAAAATCGCCGGAATCCTCGGCATGGACACGCTGTATATTTGCCACGCCATCATCGATCTCGACGGCATGAATCTGTTTCTGAAATGAGTTTCAACCACGAATTCACGAATGGACACGAATCTTGCAGGGAATTGTCGCTGCGCCAGCCATGGTCAGCTTGAACCCGGATGAAATATTAGGAGATCATCGCTGCCAATCTCAAGAAAGCGGGTTGGAGTTTGGGCTGGGTCTCAGCCCTTGATTGTCAGGGGCGAACAATCTGGACTGATTGCAGCCTGTGCTTGCCTGCGCGCCAAGTCGTCCGCGCGGCCGCGCGATTCTGTTCCGAATAGATCGTAAATTGTCCGGCCTAAGCAAAGACGCGCTCCGGCGGCGTCTGGAAGGTATGGAGCACGGAAACTTGAATCCACCGGCTGGATTGCGCGAGTTATGAGTTTAGAAACGGCCCTGGTACGAGCTTTGCAATGTCTCGAAGAGATATGATAGCCAAGCGAAAAGGGCAGAACAGCCTCGGGGGGACCACCGGCTGCGACGTTTACGAGGTCCGTCCCCGCAAGAGCGGAGATGGCGTTGAACTAATCAGCGATCGGTTTCGATACGGACCGATCTGGTATGCCGGGCCGGATGCGATCCGTGCCGCCGTCGCGTACGCGAAGTATCGCTCTCTCTCGCGCTCGTACCGGGCAACGATCCGCGTGTTGGACGACTCCGGCGCTGTAATCCAGACACACTAATCCAAAGGCGATTTTCGCCAGTGGGGTCGCCTGGCAAGGTCGCTGGGAGTCATTCAATCTGGGGGCCGTGGACTTTATTGATTCGTTAGACCGCATCGTGTCCGTTCGCACAGCTACATCGACACCGAGGAATCGTTTGGTCAGGTCTCCTCTCAAAAAACAGGATCATCGTTCCCAACAATGAAGGGCCGGAACTGACGTCGTTGCCGACTTCATCTTGTATAAGATGAGACTTTGGCCATAAATGCACTCCATTTTGGACCGAGACGACCGCCATCGAGCAGGAGTCTCGGGCATTTTTTGAACCCCAAATCGCGGCCGTCACTGTAACGAATCATGCGCCAGTGCATGTGCGGGACAACATTATCGAGAGGGATGTCATATTGACGCATCAGTGTGGCTGTGAGTTGCGCGGTGCGATCGATGGTGCTGCCAAGATCGTTGCCACGGTTTACACACATTTCGATCCCTATGGACGACCTGTTTCCCGGGCCTTCGTAATCAGCATGCTCTCCGGTTTCGTTAGTCGGGAGGGTTTGGTAAATGGAATGATCGTCCACAGTGAAATGCCAAGTGCGAAATCCAGTGCGATTGTGACGGCCTCGAAGCCCGTTGTTCATGGCGAGCGCGTGATTTAATGCGTCAGCGCTACGAGACGCATTGTCGGTCGAATGAATAGTGATAAATGTCGGACGCATCGGCCGGTGCAAAGGACGTCCGCATTTTTCTGGGGGGATAATGTTCTGCGTGATTTTCAATCCGGCCGCACCGGCGGGAGCGAGACCGCTGATGGCCGCGCGTCGGGCAGGCGCAGCACAGGAAGAAAAGAGAAGCGCCACCAGGACAACGGCAGGAAACCCAAATGTGCGAAATTTCACCATAACCATTCCTGCCGTTGCGAGAGGAAAGCGATTAAAGGCTGCACGGCGAGAATCGTGTCGGATCATTCGGCATTTAGGAAGCGGAAATTAGATCGACGATGCATTTGTCTCAGAGTCAACTTGATGGCGTGACAGACCTGTGACCCGCGCGCCGTTCATATCATTTTGTCGTTGCCGTGTGGCGACGAAAAACGGCAGAATCCCGCCGCGTGAAGTATTGTGGAACCTTAATTTTGGCAGTCCTGTTCGCGTCACTCGCACTTTCGGAGGACTTCAAAACCACTAACGGCAAGGTATACAAGGACGCGACGGTGAGCCGCGTCGAAGGGGATGGGATTGTGCTTAGAACTGAAGCGGGAATCTCGAAGGTGTATTTCACTGAACTCCCTCGAGAGGTTCAGGAACGGTTTCATTGGGCGAAACCGGAGGCGCCCCGCGAGCCTTTCTACAGCCGCTGGGCAGCGGCGGTCGAAGATCCGGCTGTTCTGGCAAAAATCATTGCTGCCGTGACTTCTATTATCGCAAGCGTCGCGCTTGTTATTCGTTATATCCGTTCTCGACGACAGCCGACAACGACAGTAAGAGGCGCATCGCGACGGAAAGCGGTTCATCGTACGCGCTCATGAAAAGCTGACTGCGTTCAGGTAACGGCAGAAGGCGATACAGAGAGCTGATGGTTCATTATCCGATCGGATGTCGCATGCAGTGCACGGTTGCGAGTTCCGCCATTGACGATAGATTTCGTTCGAGCAGTGGCGCACTCGGAATGGCTCTTAGACCGTCAGTCATTAGAGATCAGGACACGATCGATGTGCGGCTGACAGGAGAGGCCGAGTACCGAATCCCGTTCACGTTCATCGAAGCGCTGAACGAAGGAACACTCTTTGATCGTCCAGCGCATGCTTTCCTCGAGGCAGCGCGGGAGCGCAGATTATTTCATGTCCTGAACCGGACGACCGACAACATCATCGGTACTGGCATCATTCAGGCATCCGGTGATGAGAAATCGGCGAAGCAAGCAGAGGTTGGTGGCTTGATGTTCCACCCAGCCGCGCGCGGCTTCGGGCTCTGCTCGCTGTTAGTGAAAATCATGATGGTCTACGCCATCAAGGAGAGTGGTCGAGATTCACCGGGCGAGGAGTATCTCGCCCATGTCGTGGACGGCAACGGCCTCCCACTTCACGCACTGCTCGAGGCCGGCTTCAGACCAATCGGACCTGTCGATGTGCACCGGGGTGATATTGATGCGGTGATTGATTATATGATGAAGGGGGGAGAGTCTGTGGTTCATATGCACGGCTTTGTCTTCGATCGCGAGGCGATCAGAAAGTTAGTCTTGTCTCTTTGGAAGTTCGTCAACGAGGATCACGGCGTCATCACTCGATCTGACCCAGCCGGCGACATTCGAATGACAGTCGATTTCTCCCACGTTATTCCGTCCACCGACCTCAAGATCTAGCTCGAGCGGCTCCAGCCGTGGTTTGAATTAATTCGAATATTCGCGAACAATCTGGATTGTTGACACGCATCGCGGCGAGTGAAGGGTTGGTTGTGCGCGGAAACATTTTTTTTCTTTCAGTCTTAGAGGTCCAACGCAAACGAACGAGACGATTCATTGAGTTGTCGCCGATGAAGGTGAACCGCTTGTTGTTGCTGGTGATCGCGCTCTTGTTCTTGAGCGGAGCTTCTATAAACGCCGGTCCGGTGGGAGATTTCTTCAAGAAAATTGGTCAATCGATTTCCAAGCCTTCACAGCCTGAGCCTCAACCTCAGGCGACGCGTCCTCCACCTACGAAGACGTCGCGCGCCACGCGGCGACCCGCTTCGCGAGAAGCGCCTGCGTCCGCGGCGACGCCACCCGCAGGCGCACAATCATCACAACCTCCCAAAGAAGAAGAGTCTACTGGCCCCGTGCGGGGTATTTCAGCCGCGGATATCGAAAAAGTAAAAGCTGGTTTGCCCTATGGAATTCCCGTCCCGGGCCGGAAAGGGATGGTCACGAGTCCTTATACACCGGAGGAGGCAAAGTACGTCGATGTCACCGGTTTTGCGTCCGGGTCAATCGTGAAAGATCCATACACAGGAAAGTTTTTTCTGGTTCCGTGACCTTCGCGCATTGCGGTGAAACGCGTTTCGTTGTGCGCGGGTGAAAAGTGACTGCGTTTTTGGAACTCGCATGGCCGATTCGAGGTTGACACGAAAGGCGGCGGACAGGATCGTCTTCGCAGAAGAGAGTTGAAATCGGAAAGTTAAGCGAAAGGAGATGCATCATGTTCGCCGTCATTCGTCATTATCACTTTAATCCAGGGGACGGTGCAGAGATTGACCGCCGGATACGCGAGGAGTTCGTACCACTCGTGAAGAGTGCGAAAGGGTTTGTGCGTTACTATTGGCTTGATACTGGCGACGGCGAAGGCGCGTCCCTCAGCGTGTATAAGGACAAGGCTGGCGCTGATGAGTCAGTGCGTCTGGCTGCGGACTACGTAAAAGAGCATCTGTCTAAACTTCTCACTCAGAAACCCGAGGTTATCGAAGGGCCAGTCAAGGCTCACGATTGACGCAGTTATGTTAGCAGATCGCCGTTGTAGCGGAGCTTGGTGACAAACACCGGGTTCAACTAGCCAGGCGCTCGCCGCGGCGAGCGCCTTTACATGCCGCGGCCGCTCCTTATTGCCTTGGCAATGCGGCTTCAGTTCCCTCAAATATTGCGCGTTCGGCGCTGCAAGGGTTCCAACTAATCACTACGACTATGGCCGAGGCTGAGGGGTCGGCCGCGGTCTGGGCGTAGGTGTAGGTCTCGGCGTACTCGTTGGTGTCGGTGTAGCTGTAGCAGTGGCTATAGCTGTCGCCGTAGGTGTTGCCGTCGCCGTCGCAGTGGCTGTTGCTGTGGCAGTCGCTGTTGGAGTTGGCGTAAATGTAGGCGTCGCTGTAGCCGTGGCAGTAGGTGTAGGTGTGAACAGATCAAAAGCTGCAAATCTCTTGGTCTGTGTCTGGAGGATGGACTGAGGCAAGCACGTGAGACGGGAGTGTTGACGGCTGCCGCGATCTTTGTGACAAGGCAGAAGGTATGCCGGAAGTCAGCGACTCTCCGATTCCTTTAGAACCGGCACGCCCGCGTCTCGAGAATATAGACGTCTTGCGCGGTCTGGTCATGGTGGTGATGGCCCTCGATCACACCCGTGATTTCCTCAGCCATGACGCCCTGTTGTTCCGCCCGCTCGACCTGAGCCACACTTACGCCGCGCTTTTCTTCACGCGGTGGATCACTCATTTCTGCGCGCCGGTCTTCTGCTT
>WNFW01014303.1_pt1 | contig 13160 bp, 10 predicted proteins | sample 5400131 | NCBI WGS metagenome assembly WNFW01 (sample SAMN13153362, study PRJNA577476) | soil metagenome | isolation source: 20 cm soil or saprolite under grassland replicate 1 | place: USA:California | collected 2016-06-15 | reverse complement strand
CCGACGATATCGAGCGGGCCATGCTCAAGCTCGACATCCGACCGGTTCTCACTGCGCACCCGACGGAATCGACCCGCCGCACCCTCCTCGGCCTCCAGGCGCGCGTCGCCGACGGTCTGCTCGCGCGCGAGTCTGCTCCGGCGGACGCGGTGAGACTCATCGAACAGTCCCTCGAGGGCGAAGTGGAGCTGCTGTGGCTCACCAGCGAAATCCGGCAGGATCGACCGACAGTCCTCGACGAAGTCAGCTCCGCGCTGTGGTACCTCGAGACGCGTCTTCTCGAGGCGGGCGGCTACATGCACGCAACGCTTGCGCTCGCGTTCGAGGACGAGTTCGCACGTTCGGCCGATTCATTCAGGATCACCGCTCCGCTTCGCTTCGGCACCTGGGTCGGAGGCGATCGCGATGGTAATCCGTATGTCACGCCGGAGATTACCATTGCCACTGCGCGGCGGGCGAGTCACGTCATACTCGGTCGCTACGGCGATGTGCTGGAAGACCTGACGCGACGGCTCTCGCTCTCGTCATCGATCGCGCCGCCACTCGATGAGCTGGTGAAATCGCTGGCGCGGGATCGAAAGCTCCTGCCTCTCGTCTGGAAAATGAATCGAAAACGCAACGCCGACGAGCCGCTGCGATTGAAATTGAGCTTCATGTCCGCGCGCATCGATGCAACACGGCGACTGGTCGCATCGCGCGACGCCGGGCGGCCGAGAAAGGAGCCCGCTGCCTATCCGAACGCTGCCGCGTTCGAATCGGATTTGTTGCTTGTGCGGAAGTTCCTGGTGCGCGCCGGCGCCGAGCAGGCTTGCCGTACCACCGTCGATCCGCTCTATGCCGCGCTCCGCGCGCATGGGTTTCACGGATTCATGATGGATGTGCGCGACCACGCTGATGTCCACACCGCGGCGATAAAGGAGATCTTCGCGGCGAAAAACGGCGATATAATCGAGAAGAAGCTTCGCTCGGCGCTTCTGGGCAGAGGATCATTGCTCAGCAAGACTCGAAAGTTGTCCGACGCCACGCGACAGGTTGTCGACACCTTTGGCGCCATCCGGACCGTCCAGGACGAAGCGGGGGAAGCCGCCGCTTCTACCTACATCGTTTCGATGACGCGCTCTGCTGACGATCTGTTAAAGGTGATGCTGCTCGCGCGCGAGATGGGACTGATCAACCTCGCTGGCAAGAAACCGACGTCCCGCCTGGATTTCGTGCCGCTGTTCGAGACGCTCGAAGACCTGGAGCACGCGCCGCTTGTCATGCGATCGTTGCTGGAAGATCCAGTCTACGCCAGGCAGCTCGAAGCGCGCGGTCGGCGGCAGGAAGTCATGATCGGCTACTCGGATTCCGGGAAGGACGCGGGAATGATCGCCGCATCCTGGGCACTCTATCGCGCCCAGGAATCCCTGGCCGAGCTGTTCGACGATTCCAAAATTGAGCTGCGTCTTTTTCACGGCAGAGGGGGAAGCGTCGGGCGTGGAGGCGGGTCGCCCGTTTATCGCGCGCTTGCCGCGCTTCCGCCGGGAACGACCAAAGGTCGCATCAAGATCACGGAGCAGGGCGAGATCATATCGCAGCAGTTCGGCCTGCTGCCGGTTGCCGAGCGCACTCTCGAGGTCACCGCCGCGGGCGTGCTGCTGCACGAGTTCAGCGATTGGCGAAAGCGAGTTGGCGTGAAGGAAGTTCAGGATTTCCGCGAAGTGATGGATCGCCTCTCGGCCCGGTCGCGCGACGTCTATCACAAGCTCGTATACGAGAGCGACGCAGTCTTTCAGCTGTTCCGAATGGCAACGCCAATCGACGAGCTCGCGAACGCGCGCTTTGGATCGCGTCCCGCGTACAGGCCCGGTGCGAAAGCTGGCATCGAAGGGATCCGAGCGATTCCGTGGGGCTTTGGTTGGACCCAAATCCGCCTCATGCTCACGGGCTGGCTCGGAGTCGGCACCGCTCTCGGGGAAGAGGTGTCGACCCGGGCCGGCCTGCGGAGGCTGCAGCGAATGGCGCAGATGTGGCCCTTCGTCGATGATCTATTGGCAAAAGCGGAAATGGTTTGCGCAAAAACGGACGTCGACATCGCGCGCGCGTACGTGCGCCACCTTGGCGGCGACCTCAAGCTGGCCGACTCACTGATCGACGAGTACCAGCGCGCGGTCGAGGCACTGCTGCTGATTCGCGGGCATCGTCAGATGCTGGACGACACCCCGGTGCTGCAGTCGGCGATAGCGCTCAGAAATCCGTACGTCGATCCGCTGTCGCTGCTCCAGATCTCGTTGCTGCGGCGCAAGCGTAAGGGAGTCGCGAAAAGCGAGCGCGAAAAGGAAGCGATTGACGACGCTCTTGCCACGACGTTGAGCGGTATTGCGCAAGGTTTGCGCAATACCGGATAGGGCTTCGTCGCGCGCAGCTTCGCACAACGGGCTGCCACTCGTCCGTAACGAGTTTCGGCCTTGAGACGGACGGTGCTGGGAGCTATATGGAAGGTGCAACTGCAGCATTCGTCCGACGTGACCAGTCTCACTGCCGATAATCTCGCGATCAGGCCTATCGCGGACGATTCATCGGCGAATGATTCGTCCGCCGCGGAGCTCGAGCGCGTGAAAGACGAGCTGCGCCGTGTTCGCTCCCGCGCGGCGAAGCTTCTCGAGGTCACAACAGCGTTGTCCGAGGCGCGCTCCGTAGAAGAGGTCACTCAAGTCGTGTTGAGCAAGGGCGTTGAAGTTGTCGAAGCCACGCGCGGCGTCCTAGTGTCAGTCGAGGGTGACGATCTCAAGCTGCTGGGTACTCACGGCGTCAGCCCGCACCTCCAGGCTCAGCTCGGTACGATCACCCGCGACACCGAAATCCCGGTCGTCCACGCCCTGCGCAAAGGCGAGATGATATCCATCGAGTCGGCCGACGAATTTCGAGAGCGGTACTCAGGCGCGTACGAAGGGTTCGGCGAGCTGGCGGACATGCAGACCTATCTCGCGACTCCGCTCGTTCACGCCGGCGAGACGGTCGGCGCTCTTGCGCTTCACTTCAAGGAAGCCGCAGCGCTGGGCGCATCCGACCGAACTTTCACACTCCTGCTAGCTCAAGCCGCAGCAACGGCACTGTACCGTGCCCGTAGCTATGACGCGGAGCAGGACAAACGCCGCCACGCCGAGCTGCTCGCGCACGCCCGCGAAGATGTGCTGGGCGTCGTCGCCCACGACCTGCGTAATCCTCTCAGCCTCATTGTAACGACGACGGAGCTGCTACAGGAAGAAGATCTCGAGCCGGCGCGGCGCAAACAAATCCTCGACATCGCCAGGCGCGCTGGCAAGCAGATGAATCGTCTCATCGAAGACCTGCTCGATACGGTCCATCTCGCGTCCGGTAAGCTCTCGCTCGATCTCGAGGATGTCGCTGTCGCCGCCGTTTTCCGTCAGGCGGACGAGACGTTTCGGCCCATCGCCGAGAAGAGAAGACTTCGGCTCACCGCGATGCCACCCGAAGAAACCGTCGCCGTCCGCGCGGACCCGTTGCGTGTTTCACAAGTGCTCGGCAATCTCATCGGAAACGCGCTCAAGTTCACCCCAGAAAATGGCGACGTGATTTTCCACGCGGCTCCGAACGGTATCGAGGTGGTTTTCCACGTCAGCGACACCGGACCGGGCATTCCGGAGGATCAACGCGAGCACCTGTTCGAGCAATTCTGGCAGGCGCGAAAGAACGACAAGCGCGGCGTCGGACTCGGACTCACCATCGCGAAGGGCATCGTCGAGGCGCATGGTGGTCGGATCTGGTGCGAGAGCATCGTGGGCGGCGGAAGCACTTTCTCGTTTACGCTTCCCCTCGCAGGGGTCGCGCGCGAGGCGGCAGCATCCGCCTGACACAGGTGCGTCGACAATACGAGGCTATTTGATCTTCAGACCTTCCAGCTTCGGATCGAGCGGCGGATAGCGTAGATCCAGGTCGTCGAGCGTATCGGCGATCTGGCGTGATATGAGCAGGTCACGAGCGTTTTCGTTGTCAGCCGGGACTACGTACCATCGCGCCCAGCTCGTGCTGCACTTCGCGATCGCATCCCGGTAGGCCGCTGTATACTCGGCCCACTGCGCGCGGTCGTCCAGATCACCCGCCCTGAATTTCCAGTTCTTCTTGCGATCTTCCAGCCGCTCCATCAATCGCTTTTTCTGCTCGTCGCGCGAGACCTGCAAAAAGAACTTCAGGATTACAACCGAGTTCGCGGCCAGCATTTGCTCGAAGTCATTGATCTGACCGTAACGCGCTGACCAGATCGCTCTGGACACAGTTTTCCGGACTCGCGGGACGATTACGTCCTCGTAGTGAGACCGATTGAAGATTCCGATCATCCGTCGCTTTGGCACACGCTGATGGATGCGCCACAGAAAGTCGTGCTCCACCTCCGTATCGTTTGGCGCCTTGAAGCTGGTCACGTCGCAGCCCATGGGGTTAATGCTGCGAAACACCTTCTTGACCGTGCCGTCCTTCCCCGACGCGTCGCGCCCCTGCAGCACGACCAGAAGGGCGTAGCGGGCGTCGGCGTAGAAGACGGATTGGAGCTTTCTTAGGCGTTTTTGCTCGTGCTCGAGGGCTTTAACGAGCTCGTCGCCGTGCGGAAAATCTTCGGGACGAGCGGCAGCAGCGTCGGTGAGACGAACCTGTCGCCGGCTCGTGATTGGCTTGAGTTTCGTGGGGTCGGAGGCCACGGCTCAATGTGAAAGAACCTCGCGGGAGTTGCCAGTAGTGCCTTTTGACAAACAGGATCTGGCGCCTTCCAGATGTTTCGCTAACATGGAAGCATCAGCGATCAAGGAGATCCCATGACCACCGCCGCTCCTGCCAACACCACCACCGCCATCGCCGAGGAGCTTGTTTCCCTCTGCCGCGCGGGCCGCAACCTGGACGCGATCAATTCGTTTTACTCGCCCGACATCGTTAGCGTCGAATCGATGGGCAATGAAGCGATGCCGCGCGAGGTAAAGGGAATTGACGCGATTCGGGGAAAACAGAAATGGTGGGCTGACAATAACGAGGTCCACGCCAGCACTGTCGACGGGCCATTCGTTGGCGAGGACAAATTCGCCGTCTATTACAGCTACGACATCACTTTCAAGCCAACGGACAAGCGAAACACCATGGAAGAGATGGCGCTCTATACGGTGAAGGACGGAAAGATCGTGCGGGAGCAGTTCTTTTATAGGACATCGTAGTTCTGCTCGTCAGCGGGTCACGCGCGGATAGCGCTCCGCTAGAGAAGACACTATTCGTCGCTGATGCGCCGGCCGCCGGCATCGACGGCGGTTCGGTCCCGCGCGTCCCCTCCGCTGCCCAACGCCTGGCGATCGAGGCCGATTCGCAACCGCTCCTCGTACTCGCCGGGCCAGGCGCGGGAAAAACTTTCTGCCTCATCGAGCGAATCCGCTTCCTGATCGACCAGATCGGCATCGATCCGAGTCGGGTGTGCGTCTTCACCTTTACCAATAAAGCCGCCGGCGAGATCGCCGAGCGCCTCGAGCGCGAGCTCGGCGAACGTGTCGAGCGTGTGAGGCGAGGGACCATCCACGCTTTCTGCGCCGAGCTTTTGCGCGAGTTCGGAGAGCACGTGGGACTCCAGCTGGGGTTCGGTATCGCCGACGAGCTATATCAGCGATCGGTTCTTCGCCGCCTCCGCGTTCCGGCGAAGATGCACAAGAACGTCCTCGACGCGTTCGCGCGCTATCGCTTTCGCGGCGAGCTACTCGGACACCGCTACCAGAAGTATTACGACGGCTATCGGCGGATGACCGCCGAGCGAAACGTCGCGGACTTCGACTCGCTGGTTCTGAAATCGGCGGAGCTCCTCAGAATCCCCGCGGTCGCAACCCAGGTGCGGTCGCGATGGGACGCTGTGCTCGTCGACGAGTTTCAGGATTTGAATCCGATTCAATACGCCGTCATTCGCCAGGTCGCTCGCGATCACCGGAACATTTTCGCCGTCGGGGACGACGAGCAATCGGTTTACTCGTGGACGGGCGCGGATCCCAAGGTCTTTCTCAGCTTCAAGAAGGATTTCGATCTCACACCAGATCGCGTGATCCACCTGCAGGACAATCGGCGCTGTCCGCGTGCGGTCGTCGACATGGCGCGCCGACTGGTCGGGCTCAACGAGGCGATTTTCGCCGATCGTTTGCCACAGCGAACTACCCACGAGTCACCATTTTCCGTGACCGCTCTCAATTTTCCTGATGGCGACGCCGAGACGCGTTGGATCATCGACGATCTGCGCCGCGATCGCGCTGCGCACGACGGGAAGCTTGGCTGGGGCGATGTCGCGCTCCTCTACCGGACGCACAAAATCGGGACCGGGCTCGAGTCTGCCTTCCTGAACGCCGCGATACCGTGTTGTCTCGCGCAGGGACGCGCGCTCGCCGACGACAAAGTAGTTGCCTACGTCCTCGCTGCCCTCCGTGTGATTGCCAATCCGAGCGACGAGATTCAGCAGGAGATGTTCTACCAGGCGGTGCTCCCGCCGCCACTCTTCGACAGCGCTCGCGCCTGGGCCGAAGAGACCGGGCGCAGCCTGATTCACCAGCTCGAGCACATGGCGCGCACTTTACCGCGCGAGCACGGCGACGCCAAGAAAATCTGGCGTGGGTTTTACGCGCTGAGGAACCTCGACGCACTCGCAAAAAACCACCGGTCGCTGGGATCGCTGGTCGAGGACATTCTCTCGGAAAAGGTTGGCACGTACCGAACGATCCTGGAAGATCACCAGGAGGATTTGAGTGATCCGGCTTCCCACGAGGAAGTGGTCCGAATGGCAGAACGCATTCTGCGGACGGTCGAGCGCGGCGGCTCGGTCTTTGTACCCCGCCTCGGCGGTGCCGAGATCGCTGCGAAGAAGATCCTGCTCGAGATGGGCGTCCGCTCGATTGTCCTCGGCGGCACTCCGAGCGGCGATGCGCTGCGCATCGGCCCCGATGACCTGCCGACGCTCGGCCTCGGACTCGGCCTCTTCAAGACCGCGCAGCTAGTGCGTACGCGAAGCTTCAGCAACACCTTCCGGGACTTCACCGCAATCGATCTGGAGACGACGGACAAGGACGTAGATCGCGCCGAAATCGTCGAGATCGCGGCAGTGCGCGTGCGACACGGCCGCATTGTCGACGAGTATCACACGCTGGTGAAGCCTCGCGTGCCGATTACGTCGGGCGCGCTGGCGACACATCGGATTTCCGAGAGCGACGTCGCGGGAGCCCCGTACTTCGAGGCGATGTGGCCGGCGTTTCGCACTTTCTGCGGCTCGGACGTGCTGGTCGCGCACAACGGCTACATGTTCGATTTTCCAATCCTCCGCCGCATGGCGGCGAAGCTGCCGCGCGGAACGGATTTCTCCATTTACGACTCCCTTCCGCTCGCACGCACGCTTTACGCGACCAGCGTCAAGCTACCGCACCTTGCCAGGCGCTACGGCATTCATCCCGGGCAGTCTCATCGCGCGCTCGACGATTGCCGCACGCTCGCGAAAGTGTTTCCGGCGTTGAGTGAGACGCGCATCGAGTACGCGCGCAAGACAGCTCTCGTGAATCTGCTCGACCAGCTCGGCGTCGCCCTCGCTCTAAGCGACAGGCAGTCGCTTTGCGACGAAGCGCGAAAAATATTCGAGTTGCTCGCACCGTATTCACTCGGGCGTCACAGCGAGTGCCTCGATTACTATGGTGTGGAGCGTGACGGGTCTGGATGTGCAGATGGCGAGATCGCGTCGGTCAATGAGCTGATAGCGCTACTCGGCGGCCACGAATTGATGGAGCGGCTCCGTGCCGAACGCGCGGCGGAAAAACGTTATCCCGAGACGATGGGAAGATTGCGTCGTCTGATCGAGGCATGCGCCGGCGACGATCTGCTCGCGCAGATTGCGATCTTCCTTGAGAGGGCAGTGCTCTCGAAGTACGACGGCGCCGAGGCGGAGAAAAATCGTGTCAATCTGTTGACGCTGCACTCGACGAAGGGATTGGAATTCTCCCGCGTGTACATCGTTGGGGTCGAGGACGAGCAGCTCATTCCGCTGCCGCGCGACGGCCTCGACCTCGAAGAGGCGCGGCGTCTGTTGTACGTCGGAATGACGAGGACGAAGGATAGGCTCGTCATGACCAGGGTCAAGTCACGCGATGAGCGCCCCACGGGCGGGCATCGGTTCCTTGATGAAATGGGGCTCAGACTGACAAGTCACCCAGCTTGACTAGTCAGCGCGCCTTACCGTCGCTTCAGATGCAAGCACTTATACAAAAGGTGCGGGGTGTCTGGTAATAGGACCGAGGCTTGAGGAAAGGCGTCTTTACCTCAGTGCAGGCCCCTATCACCTGCAACCTCGCCCCTTTAGTGTAAGTGCCTACTCCTGCGAAACCGACTCGGCTTGGATGCCAGCTAGCAGTTACCGCCCCGACGCTGTCACCCGCCAGACGGTATTACCAACGTCGTCAGCCACGAGCAGCGCCCCGTCCCGGCCGATCGCGACGCTAATTGGTCTGAGCCCCATTTCATCAAGGAACCGATGCCCGCCCGTGGGGCGCTCATCGCGTGACTTGACCCTGGTCATGACGAGCCTATCCTTCGTCCTCGTCATTCCGACGTACAACAGACGCCGCGCCTCTTCGAGGTCGAGACGCTGCGGCTCGACGCGTTCGTCGACGTGTCTTCCGTAGTAACTGTAGGGCCAACCGTAGAATCCGCCGTCGCGCACCGCAGTCATATAGTCGGGAACGAGATCGCTGCCCAGCTCGTCCCTCTCATTCACCGCAGCCCACAGGGCGCGGCTCTCCGGCTCCCACGCGAGGCCGACGGCATTGCGGAGGCCAGTCGCGAAGATGCGATGCTTCCCGGTAACGCGGTCGATCTCCCAGATTGCCGCTCGACCCTCTTCGTGCAGAACGCCATTCTCCGCGGCGTTGCTGTTGGAGCCGACCGATGCGTAAAGCTTCGAGCCGTCGGGACTCGCGATGACGGTCTTCGTCCAGTGATGATTGATGCGGCCTGCCGGAAGATCGACCAATCTTGCGCCGGTTGCCACGATGTTGGTTACGCCCGTCACATAGGGGAAGCGAACGATTCCGTCGGTATTCGCAACGTAAAGCGCGTCACCGACGAGGGTCATCCCGAATGGTGAGTGAAGCCCGCTCAGAAAAACGGACCGTGTATCGGCAACGCCGTCGCCGTTCGTGTCCCGCAGCAGGACTATCCGATTCTGGCTCGGCACCGCGCCACCGGCTCGTGACTGAAAGAACCTGAAGAAAAACCCCTTGATCCCCCTCCCATCATCGGGGCGCTTCGGCGCATTCGTCTCGGCGACCAGTACATCACCGTTGGGGAGCACGTAGAGGGAACGCGGATGGCTGAGCCCGCGGGCAAAAGCGCGCACGGTGAGACCATCCGCGGCTACGGGCGTGGCGCCGTCAGACCAACCCTTCGCCTTGACCACGTTGATGACCGGTATCAGCGATTCCTTCGGCGGAGGTATGACGGGGTGCATGCCGACTTCAGCGGAGACAGGAACGCGCGCCGGAGTGCCGCACGCTACGGCAGCGACAGTCGCCGCGAGAACCAAACATCTTCGAGAAAGCTTCGCGCGCATAGCGAACAAATCGAGCAAGAATCACGCGAGTCAGCCACAAACATTATTATTGATTTCATGCGCGAGCGTGGACGGCAGCTAGTGCGCGGTGAATGGCGAGTCGCGGTCGGCGGAGAGGAGACGTCAGCCGTCTTCGAGCCGTCGGCGAGCGGCGACGCAGGTGAAACCGTTTTCATCTGCGCGCATGGTGCTGGCGGAAACATGAATGATCGCGGAATCGCTCAGACCGCGAATGCTTTGCGCGAGCGTGGACTTGGCGTCGTCCGCTTCAACTTCCTGTACAAGGAAAAGAAATCCGGCCGCCCCGATCCAATGCCCAGGCTCAAGGAATGCATTGCCGCGGTGGTCGCCCGCACCCGCGATGAGCTGAGCCCCGAGAAACTGATCATCGGTGGGCGATCGATGGGAGGAAGAGCCGCGTCGATGATTGCGGCCGACGGATTCGGATGCGACGGATTGCTGCTGCTCGCTTACCCGCTGCATCCGCCCGGCAAGCCCGACCAGCTGCGCGATGCGCATCTCCCGTCGATCAAGGTTCCAGTCATTTGCTTCAATGGCACGCGCGATCCTTTCTGCACGCCGGCTTTAATGGAGGAAGTGCTGAAACGCGTGACCACGGACTGGGAGATGCACTGGATCGAGGGGGCGGACCACAGCTTTCATGTGCCCAAATCGTCGGGCAAAACGGATGCGCAGGTAGTGACCGAGATCGCCGACACGGCGAAAACCTGGTTGGACCGGCTGGCGCCCCGATAACAGTATGCTGAGTTGGACCAACCAATCACGACGAAAGCGGCGGCACTGCCGCTAGAGAGGAGGCGGTATGGTCGGAGATAACGATGCCATCGCGACAGTCGCAGTCAAAGACATTAAAGCGGCAAAGAAATTCTACGAAGGTGCCCTCGGACTGAAGCCGATGCCGTCCGACGAACCGAGCGTGCTGATTTACAAGAGTGGACGCTCAACCGTGTACGTCTACATGTCGCAGTACGCCGGGACCAACAAGGCGACAGCCATCAACTGGGTTGTCGACGACGTCGATAAAACGGTGCAGGACCTCAAGGCCAAAGGCGTCGGCTTCGAGCACTATGACATGCCCGGTCTTGTGCGAAAGGGCGATGTGCACCTCACGGGTAAGTACAAGACCGCGTGGTTCAAGGACCCGGACGGCAACATCCTGGCGATAATGAGCCAATAGCGGCGGCGGGCGCCGCAAGCCCTCGCCCGAAAAAAATTTCGCGTCCTGTCGATTTCACGATCGCTCATTCGTCGCCTTAGTAGAGCCCAGATCATGCCGGTCGGAAAGCGCCACAGAGGCTCGGAACCCGAAAACGATAAGGAGAAAGGCAATGCGATTCCTGGTAATGGTGAAGGCCACCAAGGACTCAGAGGCGGGCGTTCTACCCGACGAGAAGCTCCTCGCCGAGATGGGCAAGTTCAATGAAGAGCTCGTGAAAGCGGGAATCATGTTGGCAGCCGAAGGACTGCAGGCAAGCTCGAAGGGCGCGCGCGTAAAGTTTTCTCCCAACAAGAAGCCGACGGTTACCGACGGGCCTTTTGCCGAGACCAAGGAGCTCGTGGCCGGATTCTGGTTGTGGCAGGTGAAATCAAAAGCAGAAGCGCTCGAATGGCTCAAGCGCGCGCCCTTCACCAACGAAGAGGTCGAGATTCGACAGGTATTCGAGCCTGAGGATTTCGGTGAGGCGTTGACTCCCGAGCTGAGGGAACAGGAACAGCGTCTCCGCGAACAAGTTGCCGCGCGCAAGTAGCGCGCTCCAATCAAACCAACGAGGATGACGACAATGCGATTCATGATGCTATACAAGCCGGGCAAAGAGGGTGTACCGCCGACCGCGGAGCACCAAGCGGCGATGGGGAAGCTGATCGAGGACATGGCGAAATCGGGCGTGCTCATCGCGACCGACGGGCTCTTACCGAGCTCCAAAGGATCGCGCGTCCGCATCTCCAACGGAAAAATCACCGTCACCGACGGGCCGTTTACTGAAGCCAAAGAAGTGATTGCGGGCTATGCGATCATCAAGGTGAAGTCGAAGGCGGAAGCAATCGAGCAGGCTAAACGCTTCTTGCAGGTAGTCGGCGAAGGTGAGAGCGAGGTGCGCGAGATGTACGACGCCCCCGCGTTCGCCGCCGAACCCACTGCGCGCGCCAATGCTGCAAGCAGGCCTGCCCGCGCGCAGGCCGCCGCGAAGCGGTAGTGTCGGATACTCACAAGGCGATCGATGCCGTCTGGAGGATCGAGTCGGCACGACTCATCGCCGGTCTCGCGCGGATCGTCGGCGACATTGGACTCGCTGAAGATCTCGCGCAGGACGCGCTCCTCGCCGCGCTCGAGCGGTGGCCAGAGACTGGAGTGCCCGACAATCCAGGCGCCTGGCTCATGGCCACCGCCAAGCATCGCGCGATCGACATGCATCGGCGTAGCAAGCGGATCGAGCGCAAGCACGAGCTGCTCGGTCACGAGCTCGAGGCGCAGCAGGAGCTGAGCGTGGGAGATCTCGACGCGGCAATCGATGACGACATCGGCGACGATCTCCTCCGTCTCATTTTCACCGCGTGTCATCCCGTCCTTTCGACCGAGTCGCGCGTCGCGCTGACTCTTCGGCTCCTCGGAGGACTGACTACGGACGAGATTGCGCGTGCGTTTCTTGTTCCGGAACCGACAGTTGCGCAGCGAATCGTCCGCGCCAAGCGAACGCTCTCGGAGGCGCGCGTCCCCTTCGAGGTTCCACGCGGCGATGAGCTGAAGGCGAGGCTATCATCGGTCCTCGGCGTTATCTACCTCGTATTCAATGAGGGATACTCGGCCACTGCCGGCGACGACTGGCTTCGACCAGCCCTCTGCGAAGATGCGCTCCGACTCGGCCGCATTCTCGCCGAGCTCGCTCCAACGGAGCCGGAGGTCCACGGACTCGTCGCCCTAATGGAGATTCAGGCGTCGCGTTCACGCGCTCGGGTCGGCCCAGGTGGTAAGCCGATTCTTCTGCTCGATCAGGATCGCGGGCGCTGGGACCAGCTCCTGATACGCCGCGGTCTCGCGGCGCTGGCGCGCGCCGAAAAGTTGGGTGGCGCGCGCGGGCCGTACGCGCTGCAGGCAGCGATCGTGTCGTGTCACGCGCGTGCGCGTACCGCGGCGGAGACGGATTGGGAGCGCATCGTCGCGTTGTATGATGCGCTCGCCGAGCTGACGCCATCGCCGATCGTGGAGCTGAATCGCGCCGTCGCGGTGTCGATGGCGTACGGTCCGGCCCTCGGTCTCGAGCTTGTCGATGCGCTGACTTCCGAACCGGCGCTCAAGTCGTACCACCTGTTGCCGAGCGTGAGAGCTGATTTGCTCGTAAAACTCGGTCGTCAGGTGGAAGCACGTCCGGAATTCGAGCGCGCGGCGTCGCTCACGCGTAACGCGCGGGAGCGCGAGCTGCTGCTCGACCGGGCGGCGGCGTGCGTTGCTGCACGCGAGTCCAAAACCACGACAGCCAATTGATCAATCTCGAGCCTCGGCCGTGGTGGTTCCCGCGTTGGGATGAGTCAAAGGACCTACATCGCA
>WNFW01008885.1_pt1 | contig 13167 bp, 10 predicted proteins | sample 5400131 | NCBI WGS metagenome assembly WNFW01 (sample SAMN13153362, study PRJNA577476) | soil metagenome | isolation source: 20 cm soil or saprolite under grassland replicate 1 | place: USA:California | collected 2016-06-15 | reverse complement strand
GGCCGACCTGCTCGAGGAGCGAGCCCGCCCGAACCAGAGCCTCCCGATCACCGGCTTGACCGTGTAAGACGATCGGCTCTGCGATCTGGTCACCGATCCTCTGCACGGGATTCAGCGCGTGCATCGCCCCCTGGAACACGATCGAAGCTTCGGTCCACCGGACCGCGCGGAGCCTCCCGGGCTTGAGCTCGAGGACGTTCTGGTTGTCGAGCATCACCTGACCGGTAACGTCGGTCCCTTTGGGCAAGAGGCGAAGGATCGCACCCGCGATGGTCGACTTGCCGCACCCTGATTCGCCGGCGAGCCCCAACACCTCACCGCGCGACAGATCGATCCCAACCCCTCGGACGGCCGGCACGGCTCCCGCCTGCGTTCGATAGGTGACATGGAGATCCTTGACCGACAGCAGACTCATCGAGCCCTCAGCTTGGGGTTCAAGATCTCGTCGAGCGCGTAGCCGATCATCGTGAACGCGAGCACCACGAGGACGACGGCGACACCCGGTGGAACGATCCACCACCAGTTGTTCGAGAACGCGGCCCCACCCCCGAACGCGAACTCGAGGATCGTTCCCCAGGAGATGTTCGTGGTCGGGTCCGGACCCAGGTTCAGGAACGAGAGCGTCGTCTCCGACAAGATGGCGACCGCGACGATGAGCACCGTGTTCGCGAAGATCAGGGGTCCGACGTTGGGCAAGATGTGCCGTGACATCAGGTGCCAGTGGCTCGCGCCGAGTGCCCGGGCCCGCTCGACGTAGGTCCGGGTCTTGAGCGAGAGAACCTGTGCGCGAACCACGCGAGCCGTGCTCGCCCATGACGTGATCCCGATCACCAGGATCACGGTCGTTAGGGACGGCTCGAGGATCACGGAGAGCACGATCGCCAGCGGCAGGAACGGGATCACCAAGAACCAGTCGGTGATCCTCATGAGGCCCGATTCGCGCCAACCCCCGTAATAGCCGGCGACCAACCCGAACGACGTGCCGATGACGACGGTGATGAGTGTCGCCGCGAGTCCGACGATGATCGAGATCCTCGACCCCCAGATCGTGAGCGCGAGGACGGAGCGGCCGAGGTCGTCCGTTCCCAGCGGGTACTGCCAGGAGGGTGGCGACAGGATCGGTCCCGACGCGCATGTCGGAGACAGCTCGCACCGGCTCGCCAAGAGGGGCGCGAAGATCGCCACGAGGACGAAGAAGACCAAGATCCCGAGTCCCGCCATCCCCATCTTGCTCTTCCGATACTGCCGCCAGGTGCGAAGGGCCGCTTCCTTCCTTCGCGTCCTCGCGATCGCCTTCGCGCTCTTCGGGATCGGGAGCGGCCCCAACGGTTCCGGTTCGGGAGCCGGCGCTGGTCGTTCGATCGTGGGCTTCATCTCACGCCGCCCTGACTCTCGGATCCAGATACGAGTAGAGGAGATCGGCGACGAGGTTCGCAACGATCACCGACGCACTGAACAGGAGGAAGAGTCCTTCGAGCGTCGAGTAGTCCTTGTTCAGGATCGCGTTGTAGGTCTCGAGACCCAGACCCGGCCAGCTGAAGATGATCTCGATGGTGATCGCCCCTGAGATCACGAACCCCAACGAGAGGATCGTCACGGTCATCGTGGGCAGCAGCGCGTTCGGCACCGCGTGCTTGTACAGCACGCGGTTCTCGAGCATCCCTTTGGATCGAGCGGTCATGATGAAGTCCTCGCCGAGCGTCTCCAGCAACGAAGACCGCATGATGATCGAATACTCGGCGAGATAGGCGACCGTCAGCACGAAGAAGGGCAGGGCCATGTGATTCAACACATCGGTCACGTGCTTCACACCCGTGTAGTCGGCCCCAGGGGTGGTCATGCCCCCCGTTGGGAAGATCTGGAAGGTTACTGCGAAGATCATGATCATCAGCAGTCCGAACCAGAATTCGGGCATCGAGTACAGGACGAGGGTGACCCCGAGCATGCCTTGATCGAACCCACTGCCGCGCTTCCAACCCTGCTTGATGCCGATCCAGATCCCGATGATGATCGATGCGATCGTCGACAGACCGATGAGCAGCAGCGTGGGCCACGCCTTCGTCGCGATCACGGTCGAGACGGGGGTGCCGTCGTAGCTGTACCCGAGGTTCCCGTGCAGGGTCTCGTTGACGTAGTGAACGAACTGTTGCGGGAGGGGGAGATCGAGCCCGAGTTGCTGCTTGAGGTCCGCGATCGCGTTCGGCGTGAGCGACGAATGTCCGTGGAGGAGCAAGGACACGGGATCGCCGAGTCCTCGGAAGAGGAAGAAGTTGAACGCCAGGACGAAGGCGAGGGTGAGGAACGCTTGCGCGATCTTGGAGAACAGGTATCTCCGCGTGCTCACCCTCGCCTGCCCCGCCTTCGATCTACGTCCTGTCCTAGGCTTGATCCTCGTCGCCGACGCCGCGGCGCCGTCCCACCACGAAGGCGCCGACCACGAGCGCGATCACGATCGCGATCCCGATCCAAACGGCCGCAGACAGTCCCTTCGACCCTGAACTCCCTGCGGTCTCGGCGCCTGCGATCGGACGCACGCTCACGAACGACAGGGGCCCATACGTCGCAAGCAGATCGCCCGTGTCCCCCGTCGGCTGTGGAACGAACCCGGTCCACCGGTCGCTGCGGTAGGCCTCCAGGACCGCGCTGTTCCACTTGACCGCGTACGGCGAATCCTTCCACAGGATCGCCTGCATCTGGTGCACGATGTCGGCGCGCTTCGCGGGGTCGATCTCGGTCTGCTGCTGCTTGTACAGCTTGTCATAGGTCGGGTTGCAGTAGTAGCTGTCGCTGTTGCGGTACGTGTCCGCGTCTGGCGGCCGCTGAGCGCACGTGAAGATCCCCAGGATGTAGTTCGGGTCGGGGTTCGGGTACCAACCCCAGTCGAAGAGGTCGTACGTCCCCGCCACCTGGAACGTCGACAGCTTGTCGCTGGTGATGGTCTGGACGTCGGCCTTGATCCCGATCTGGGAGAGCCAGTCCTTCACGTAGGGGGCCGTCTTGATCGTCGTCTCGTCTGATTCACGGGTGTAGTAGCGGAACTCCAGCGGCTTGCCGGACTTCGGGTCGATCCTGACGTTGTCAGGTCCCATCGTGTAGCCGGCCTGATCCAGCATGGCGTTGGCGTTCGCGATGCTGAACGACAGATCGGGGTCGTTCGGACCAGGTTGCCAATCGCCGGTCGTCGCGGTGGGTTGCACGGGTGAGATCCCCGGTGAACCGTATCCGAGCAGGACCTTGTCCACGAGCGTTTGGCTGTCGATCGCCATCCGGATCGCTTCTCGAACGCGATAGTCGGTCAGGGCCTGCGCTCCGTCCCCATGTGGCGCGAACCCGCCCGTCGTGTCCGTCTCGTACGCCGAACCCGTGTTGAAACCGATCTCGTCGAAGCTCGGGACGACGGCTCCTCGAACGGAGACACCCGGCTTCGTCTTGAGGGTGTTGAGGATGTTCGCCGAGTCGATGAGGGCATAGTCGATCTCACCGTTCGTCAGCCCCGCGGCCTCGGCGTCTTCGTTGTTGTAGATCCGGTAGATGATCTTGTCCACCTGCGGGGTGAGCCCGACGGCGTTGCCCCAATAGTTGGGGTTGCGGTCCATCTCGACGTACTGGCCCTTCACGTACTTCGTGAAGAGGAACGGACCCGTACCGACACCCAGCGTCTCCATGTCGGTGACGTGACGGGCAGCCTTGTAGTCGTTCTGGTACTTGCTCCAGATGTGCATGGGGAGGATGTACTCGTACATGAAGACCGACGAACCGGAGTAGAAGGATGTCGGCTGCTTCGCCGTGATGACGAACGTGTTCGGGTCGCTCGCCGTCACCTTATCAACCAGCTCAAGGTCCGAAGAGTAGTTGGGAACGTTGTTGTCGATGTAGTAGTTGAGCGTCCAGGCGACGTCGTCCGCGGAGAACGGCTGGCCGTCGGACCAGAGCACTCCGGAGCGGAGGTGATAGGTGAACGTCAAGCCGTCCGAGCTGGCGTCCACGCTCGTCACGAGGGAATGCGCGTAGTCGGGGCTGAAGTCCTGGGTACTGAAGTTGATCGGGAGGTCGTAGTTGATCGCCCACAGCGTGTAGTCGGTTCCCAGGTAGCCGACGAGGGGATTGAGGGAATCGGGCGCACTGGTATCCGCGTACGTGAACGTAACGGGCGCGCCGGTGCCGGAGCTGGAGCCCGACGAGGTTGCGCTCTGCGCGAACGCCGGTCCGACCAGGCTTGCTATCACGATGCACGCAGCAACGATCGCGACACCGACGCTCGGAGCCTTCAGCATCCTTCTGCCAACCATGCTGACCCCTCCCTCTCTGAGTTGACCTTCCCGACGATCCTCGATCCAACGGTTCTTACGTTGCGATCCGAGTTTCCGGCTGACCGGTCGAGGAACGGCACCGAACTTGGCCGGTGCCGCACGCTCGATCGACGTCCGGGACCGACGCTGGCCGTCATGCCGAGAGCTCCGTGACGTCGATGCCCTCGTACTCGTGCTCGCAGGGGTTCCCCACGGCTACCCACATCCGCCTCGCTCTCAGGTCGGCCACCATCGAGAACATGACCGCCGAAGCCTCGTCGCCTTCATCGGGATCCGGGTGCAGGCAGATCGACTGCGGCGCCGAGCTGTGGTCGCGCATGATCCCCATCAGGTCCTCGGCGGACGCCGGCGGCGTCTCGTCGAGGAGCTCGAGGAGACGTCGCAGCCGCGCGAGCGAGCCTTCGGACGGCTCGGGGGCCAGCTCGGCGAGGTCGCTCCGGTAGTGGTTCGTATGCGGCGCGGCCCCGTCTACCAGCCGATGCTCGCGGCCAGTGGTTTCGAGGGTGAAGCAATCCCCGTCGGCGAAGGCGAAGACGTGACCGTAGCCGCCGGCGCGCCCCGGCATCGCGCCCCGTGCCACCGCGTCCCGCCGGTCCCTGGACTCGAGCGAGCTCCTAGAAACGAGGACACGGGGCACACCGATCCCGTCGTCGGAGGCGGTGAGCGAACCGATGCCCTGCGCGGTCCCGTGTCCGTTGACGCCCACGGCCGGGAGGCAGCACACCACCGTCGGGCTTGCGACCGAGACGCGACCGTCGGCCGGGTGGTCCACGACGACCGCCACGTTGCCGGCATCGCCGGCGAGCCAATGCTCGTTATGCGCGAGCAGCGTCCCACCGTCCGGTGTTCGGACCGAGACGCTCGAGCATCGATCGGGCGCCGAGCCGGGTCGCTGGGTATATCCCTCCTTCTTCTGGAGGAACAGCAGCTCGCCTTCCGGAGACTCCAGGAGCGGCTCGAGCTCTTCGAAGGCGTTGATCGCGAAGAGCTCGAGCACGGGGACGAGCGCCGCGACGGACATGCCCTTCAGGACGTTCATCATGTCCGGGTAGGCCGTTTCCGCCGCTACCAGATAGGGGGTGAGAAGGTCTTGGAGGTGTTCGGACGACACCCCGCGTCGGTCGAGGTATCGGTGGTAGAAGGCGATCGAGTTCTGGATCAGGTCCTGGAGCTCAGTGCCGACCTGCATCCCGCGGGCGAAGCCGTCACCTTGCGCATGGACGACCCGGATCTCGCTCACCGTTCCGGGGCCTCGTCGCGCACGTTGGGGGTGAGCCTATCCCTCCGTCGACCCGTCGCGTCGATCGCGAGCCTGGGTCGAGGCCGCACGGCCCGTTCCGGCCTGCGCCGGAGATCTTCCGCCAGCGAGCGCGCTCGACCGTAGATCCGTGCCCTCCCGTGCCGCGGGGCCCTCATCCGTCCGGTCCGTGACCCCCTGCGATGGCGGGGATTATCCAGGTATCGGGCCGGACTGACTAGTCCTCCCTGCGACCAGATCGGATCGCCATCGAGGCTGGATCGAGCTCCTCGGCTTTCGAGCCTCGGACCCTCGCCAGGAGCGTGAGTCCGTCGAAGAGCGCTTGCTGCGACGGATCGTCGTTCGCAGTGTCCTCCGGGTGCCATTGCACGCCGACCATCCACCGATCCCAGCCGGTATCCGGGTCGTGGTCGCCTTCGATGGCCTCCACCAGTCCGTCCGAGGTCCGACCGGACACGAGTTGGTGGTGGTGGGAGGATGTCGCGAGCGTCGAGACCTTCGTGGTCGCGAACAGCCGACTGTCGTGCTCGACCGCCACGTCGTGCAACGCCTCCGTGTCGAGGACCGGGGCGCCGTGCTCGAGCATCCCGGGCACATCCGGCAGGTGGGGGTGGAGCGTCCCGCCGAACGCGACGTTCATGACCTGCATGCCTCGACAGATGCAGAGGGTCGGCATCCGCATCGCGACCGCCGCGCGGAGCAGCCCGATCTCCAGCTCGTCGCGATCGGGCTCGACGCCGTAGAGGTGGTTGTCGTCGGGCTCGCCGCTGTACCTGGCCGGATCGATGTCGCCGCCGCCGACGAGCAGGAGCCCGTCGAAGGGCTCGAGGAGCTCCTCCGGCTCGCCGGTCTCGCCGGGCGAGACGATCGCGGTCCTGGCCCCCGCGCGGCGTAGGCACTCGACGTAGGGACCGGGGACGCCGTACCCGCCGTGCGGCCACCGGGCGACGCGATCGTTCCCCAGGTGGTACGCGACGATCGCGACGAGTGGGCGGTAGCTCATGACCGCTGCCGCGCGACCTCGACGAACCTTCGGAACGTCTCGCGACCGCGGCCCTCGTGACCGGCCATGTGGAGCGCGATCTCCTTGCGCATCCGCGCAGGCGACTTTCCCCAGGTCTCCTCCAGGTCCTGTTCGGCGCTCGCTTCGGTGATCCACATCTCGGCTTCGGCGGCGTCGACCTCCAGGTGGAACTGGGTGGCCCACGCCGTCTCGCCGACCCGGTAGGCCTGGTTCGGCACCCCCTCCCCGGTTGCCAGGAGCGTGGCGCCCTCGGGGAGCTCGAACGTGTCTTCGTGCCAGTGGAACACCGGATCGCCGTTTGCATAGTGGCTGAGCACCGGGTCGTCCGCCGCGGCAGGAAGCGTGCGGATCGGCTCGAAGCCGAGCTCGCGGACCCGAGCCTTGACAACCTCCGCGCCGAGCGCCCACGCCAGGATCTGCGCCCCGAAGCACAGGCCGAGGAACGGCACGCCGCGTTCGACCGCCTCGTGCGTCAGATCGGCGACCTCCTTGATGAACGGTCGGTCGTCGGCGTTCTCGACGTTGGAGGTGCTGCCGAACACGACGACGCCCGATGCATCCTCGAGGTCCGGTCGTTCATCGGCGGGGTCCACCGCGTCCCAGATCCGGGTCGTCGCGCCGGACGCTGCGAGTGCGGAAAGGGCGACGCCGTAGGTCTCGAACGCGTCGCAACGGACGAGGAGGATCGGTTCCATCTCGGCGAGTGTAGTGCGGGTCAGCCGCTCGGCTCGGCGAGCGCGGACTCGGCGAGCAGGGTCGCCACGTCCGTGACGCGGATCGTCGATCCCTTCGCCTTGGCGGCGTCGTCGAGCATCACGAAGCAGTACGGGCAGGCCGTGGCGACGGTGTCGGCACCCGTCGCCTGCGCCTCGGCGAAACGGGTGTCGTTGATGCGCGCTCCGTCCTGCTCCTCCATCCACATCCGGGCGCCGCCGGCGCCGCAGCAGAAGGAGCGCTCACGGTTCCGCGGCATCTCGACCGCTGGAGCGCCCGCGGCGCGGAGCACCTCGCGAGGAGCATCGAAGCGCCCGTTGTGCCGGCCGAGGTAACACGCGTCGTGGTAGGTGACCGATCCTCCTCCTCTGCCCGCGCTCGGTCGGAGCCGTCCCTCGGCGACCAGCGCCGACAGTAGCTCGGTGTGATGCACGACCTCGTAGGTGCCGCCGTAGTCGGGGTACTCGTTCGCGAGCGTGTTGAAGCAGTGGGCGCAGCTCGCGACGATCTTCGTCACCCCAGCGTCATTCAGGGTCTCGACGTTGGCCCGTGCCAGCGTCTGGAAGAGGTACTCGTGGCCCATCCGCCGGGCGGGGTCGCCCGTGCACCGCTCGCGCGGTCCCAGGATCGCGAACTCGATCCCGGCGGCCGCGAGCAGCCGGGCGATGCTCTTCGTGGTCTGCTGAGCCCGCTCGTCGAAGGCGCCGGCGCATCCCACCCAGAACAGGACCTCGGGCGGCGGGTCGCCCGGTTGCAGGACGCGGATGTTGTCGACCGTGCCGGTCCAGTCCGTCCGAGCGCCCGCCGGCTGGCCCCACGGGTTCTCGTTCGTCTCGACCCCGCGGAGCATCGCCTCGGCCTCGCGGGGGAAGCGCGACTCCGCCATCACGAGGTTCCGTCGGAGATCGATGATCGTGTCGATGTGCTCGATGTCGACCGGACATTCGCGGACGCAGGCGCCGCACGTCACGCAGTCCCAGACCACCTGATCGGTGACCGCGTTCGGCACGAGCGGCTGCAGCTCCACGGTCCCCGCCGCGCCGGCGGTGATGAGCGGGGCCTCGTTCGCCACGTGATCGCGGAGATCCATGATCAGCAGCTTCGGCGACAGCGCCTTGCCCGTGTTCCACGCCGGGCAGACCTCTTGGCAGCGGCCGCACTCGGTGCACGAGAAGAGATCCAGCACCTCCTTGCGCGAGAGGTCGGTCGCGACCGATGCGCCGAGCCGCACGTCGGCGTCGGCCGCCTCCAGATCGATCATGAGTGGCTCGAGGTACCCGCCGGGATGGTTCTTCGCGAGGTAGACGTTGGGCGCCGCCGTGATGATGTGCAGGTGCTTCGACCGCGGCAGGTAGGTGAGGAACCCCAGGACGAGCAGCAGGTGCGACCACACCAGCACACGCTCGGCCACCTCGGTCCTTCGGCCGCCGCCGAACAGCCCCGAGAGCGCATCCGCGACCGGAGCGGCGGCGGGATGACCCGCGATCCCGAGCGCGATCCGGCTCGCGTTCCACAGCAACAGGGTGGTGACGATCCCGAGGATCGTGAGCAGGATCCGGTCCGCCTCTTCCATGTGCGAACCGCGGAACCGCTCCGGCCGTTGGACCTTGCGGATCGCGAACGCGATCGCGACCCCCACGATCACGAGCGTCGCGAAGAGGTCCTGGAGGAACGCGAACCAGGCGACGTGCCCGAGGTAGGGGAGCGTCCAGTCGGGATCGATCGCCGCGACCATCGCCTCCACGATCGTGGGCAAGAGGACGAGGAACCCCCAGAAGATGGACGCGTGCATCACGCCGGGGGCCGCCTTCTGGAAGAGCTTGCGCTGCCCGAGCACGTGGGAGAGCTCCCGGCGCGCCCGCGCGCCGGGGCGGTCGGTGCGCGCGGCGGGCCGCGCCGCGCGCAGGACCTCCAGCCGCGCGCGGGCGCGCCTCCAGAACAGGGTGACCGCCACGGTCAGGACGGCCGCGAGGGCGAGGGCGCTCAGGAGCCTTTGCGTCGGCGGATCTCCTCCGTGAGGGCGGGGAGCACCTGGAACAGATCGCCCACCACGCCCAGGTCGGCCATCGCGAGGAGCGGAGCGTCCGCGTCCTTGTTGATCGCGACGATCCGCTGCGCGCCCTTCATCCCCACGATGTGCTGCAGCGCGCCGCTGATCCCGGCGGCGAGGTAAACCTCGGGCTTGACCGTCGTGCCCGTCTGACCGATCTGGTAGCTGTACGGCACCCACCCGGCGTCGACGGCCGCGCGGGACGCGCCGACGGCCGCACCGCCGATCTCGCTCGCCAGCTCGTCGAGCATCGCGAACGCGTCCGGGCCACCCAGCCCTCGGCCGCCGGCCAGCACCACCTTCGCGTCCTCCAGCCGGGGCCCGCTCGCCGCCTCCTCGTGGCGTTCAACGATCCGGGCGCCCCTCTTGTCCTCGGGGATGTCGGACTCCAGTGGCACGACCCGTGCCGTCCCCCCGGTCGGTTCGGCGGCGACGCTCTTCGGTCGCAGGAGGATCAGCGTCGGGGCCGGTCCGGCGAGCTCGACGTCGACGATCTTCGTGCCACCGAGGATCTCGGCGCGTGCGTGTCGCGGGTCCGTGATGCTCATGGCGTTGGCCATCAGGGTCGACCCTATGGACCCCTGGAGCCGGCCCGCGACGTCGCGCGAGTCGTAGGTCTGCGCGAACAGGACGACGTCCGGAGTCTCCGCCTCGATCAGGCCCGCGAGCACGTGGGCCGCCGGTCGCCCGGGATGGTCGGCGAACACCGGATCGTCGGAGGCGTACACCGTGGCGGCGCCGTGCGCTCCGAGCTCGGTCGCCGCCGCCGTCGCCCCGGGACCCAGCGCGATCGCCGTCGGATCCTCGTCGATCGAGCGGGCGTGCGTCAGCAGCTCGAACGAAGCCGGGTGCGGCCCGTCCGGCGTGACCTCGGCGAACACCCAGGCCCGGGCCACTGTTCAGATCACCTTCGCCTCGGCGAGGAGATCGACGATGCGTCCGACGGCTTCCTCACCCTGGACGATCTCGCCACCGGCCTTGGTCGGGGCATCGGTTACCGCGGTGACGGTCTGCGTCGCCGCCGTGTCCGACAGCCCGATGTCCTGGAGCGTGGGCCGGTCGACCGGCTTCTGCTTCGCCTGCATGATGCCCTTGAGGCTCGGGTAGCGCGGTTCGACGGCGCCGGCGGTGACGGTGAGGACGGCGGGGAGCGGACACTCGTAGACGTCGTAGCCTCGCTCCGTCATCCGCTCGATGCGGGCGCCCGCGTCCGAGGGCTCGAGCCGCCGGACCGCGGTGACGCTCGCGATCCCGAGGATCTCCGCGACGGTCACCGGCACCGTCCCGGTGTATCCGTCGGTCGACTCGACGCCTGCCACGACGAGGTCGAACGGATAGGTCGCGATCACGGCCGCGAGGACCCGGGCGGTGACCAGGGCGTCGGCGCCCCGGAGCGACGGATCGCTCACGAGCACGCCACGGCTCGCGCCCATCGCCAGCGCGCGCTGGACGGCCTGTCCGGCCTCGTGCGGTCCCATCGACACGACGGTGACGTCGCCGCCGTGTTGTTCCGTGAGCTGCAGCGCGAGCTCCAGGCCGTACTCGTCGCCCGGGTCGAGCGTCGCGTCGACGCCGCTTCGGACCACGAGGTGATCCGGACCGAGGGTCGGGGTGCCGGTGGGCACGAGCTTCGCGCACACGACGACGTTCATCCTGGGCAGCCTACCGGGCAAGCCCCGCGGGCGAGCGCACGGATACAGTCTGGGACGTGCCTGACGAGGTTCGGCCACCGAGCTCGCTCGACGGTGTTCTCGTCGCCGATTTCTCCCGCGTGCTGGCCGGACCGCTCGCGACGATGATCCTCGGGGACCTCGGCGCCGAGGTCGTCAAGGTGGAGCACCCCGAGGGCGGCGACGACACCCGCGCATGGGGTCCGCCCTGGTCGCCGGACGGCGCGTCCAGCTACTACCTGGGGCTGAACCGGAACAAGCGGAGCGTGACCCTCGACCTCAAGGATCCGACGGACCTGGATGCCGCCAAGGATCTCGCCCGCCGCGCCGACGTCGTGATCGAGAACTTCCGACCCGGCGTGATGCGGCGCTACGGTTTGGACGAGCCCACCGTCCGTGCCACCAACCCCACGGTCGTGTATTGCAGCGTGCTGGGGATCGGCCGGGGGGACGTCGCCGGCTACGACTTCCTCGCGCAGGCGGTCGGAGGCCTGATGAGCGTCACCGGCGACCCCGAGGGTGAGCCTCGAAAGGTCGGGGTGGCCCTCGTGGACGTGATGGCCGGGCTGCACGCGACGATCGGCATCGTCGCCGCCCTCCGCCACCGCGAGCGGACCGGCGAGGGTCAGCTCGTCGAGGTCGATCTCCTGTCGACCACGCTGTTCTCGCTCGTCAACCAGGCGAGCGGATATCTGACCGCGGGCGTCGTCCCCCGTCGGATGGGGAACCGGCACCCGAGCATCGCTCCCTACGAGACGCTCTCCGCCTCCGACGGCCCCATCGTGATCGCGGTGGGCAACGACGGCCAGTTCCGGACGCTCTGCCGCTCGCTCGGGGACGAAGGACTCGCCGACGACCCGAGGTTCGCGACCAACGGCGACCGGGTCACGAACCGGGACGCGCTCGTCGGCGCGTTGGAGGCACGGCTGCGCGCGGCGTCCGCGGCCTCCTGGGTCGACGTCTTGCGGCGCGACGGCATCCCGTGCGGGGTCGTGCACGATGTGGCCGAGGCCTTCGCCTACGCCCGGGCCGTCGACCTGGATCCCGTCGCGACGCTGACGCGTCGCGACGGGATCCAGGTCGACACGGTGGCCAACCCGCTCCGGATGTCGTCGACCCCCATCCGCTACGACCTCGCGCCGCCTTCCCTCGGCGAACACACGGGCGAGATCCTTGGGCGAGCGGGCACGAGGGAGGCACGGCATGGGAGCATCAGAGAGGACCCCGGTCACGCCGATGAGGAACCGCCCCGGGAGGCCAAGGAGGAGGAATGAGCGACCTCAAGCCGTCGGACCTGCTGGACCTGGATGCGCTGCTCTCGGACGAGGAGCGGCAGATCAGGGACCTCGCCCGCGAGTGGGTGCACGACCGGATCCTGCCGGAGGTCGAGGACTGGTACGAGCGGGGCGAGTTCCCCGCGCGTGAGCTCGCCAAGGAGCTCGGCGAGCTCGGGTTCTTCGGGATGCAGCTCGAGGGGATCGGAGACCTCGGGGCGGTGGCTTACGGGTTGGTCGAGCTGGAGCTCGAGGCCGGCGACTCTGGGCTCCGTTCGTTCGTCTCCGTCCAGAGCGCGCTCGCGATGTACGCGATCCATGCGTTCGGGTCCGACGAGCAGAAGGCTCACTGGTTGCCGCGGATGGCGAGCGGTGACGCGATCGGCTGCTTCGGTCTGTCGGAGCCCGACAGCGGGAGCGACCCGAGCTCGATGCGGACCACCGCCCGCCGCGACGGCGCCGATTGGATCGTGAACGGGACGAAGATGTGGATCACGAACGGCGGCGTGTCGGACGTGGCCGTCGTGTGGGCGAACACGGACGACGGGATCCGGGGGTTCCTGGTGCCCTGCGATCTGCCCGGGTTCAGCGCGCCCGACATCCACAAGAAGATGTCGCTGCGGGCCTCGGTGACCTCGGAGTTGGTGATGGACGACGTGCGGCTGCCCGACGACGCGATCCTGCCCGGCGTCGAGGGGTTGCGGGGCCCGCTCAGCTGTCTCAACGAGGCGCGGTACGGGATCGTGTGGGGGGTGATGGGCGCGGCGCGCACGTGCTTCGAGACCGCGCTCACCTACGCGAAGGAGCGCGTCCAGTTCGACAAGCCGATCGCGTCGTTCCAGCTGACGCAGAAGAAGCTGGCGGATA
>WNFW01004170.1_pt1 | contig 13168 bp, 10 predicted proteins | sample 5400131 | NCBI WGS metagenome assembly WNFW01 (sample SAMN13153362, study PRJNA577476) | soil metagenome | isolation source: 20 cm soil or saprolite under grassland replicate 1 | place: USA:California | collected 2016-06-15 | reverse complement strand
TCATTTCCGATCAGCAAACGAAGATGGCTTGCAAGCGGGCATCAGCATTGGCGAGTGGGCTGCTACTCATTACCTGCAGCCCAAAGGCAATCGCTCGCGCAGATAACAACACAAGACGTTCCCAGCAGTGCCTTGGTCCGAGGCGGCTCAGCCAACTGAGCCCGCGACGGTATTGCTATCCTCGTAACAGGAGCAGCAAACTTTTTGTAAGGCCGTGCGAAATTTTGCGAACCAATAGATAAACGGGTGAAAAAGGGGTGAATATTGATATGTTCGCAATGGCGGTGAACGCGCAAGACAGGCCCGCGGAATCGACGCTCGATCTTCCGCTCGAGATCGCGCATCTGCTGTTAATCGACGTTGTGGGTTACTCAAAGCTGCTCGTGAATGAGCAGATTGAATTGCTGCACGAGTTGAATTGGATCGTCCGGAACACCGAATGTTTCCGAGCGGCGGAAACAAGCGAGAAATTGATCCGGGTGCCGACCGGCGATGGAATGGCGCTACTTTTTTTTCGCACTCCGGAGGAGCCGGAGCGATGTGCACTCGAGATTAGCAAAACGTTGCAAGACCATCCGCACATTCAATTGCGGATGGGAGTTCACAGCGGCCCAGTCAATCGAGTGACGGATGTGAACGACAAGACAAATATCGCAGGATCGGGGATGAATGTAGCGCAGCGGGTACTGGATTGTGGCGATGCCGGGCACATTCTTTTATCCAAGCATGTGGCCGAGGATTTGGCTCAGTACCGGCACTGGCAGCCGTATTTGCACGATCTGGGCGAGTGCGAGGTGAAGCACGGTCTGCACCTGCACTTGTTTAACCTCTATAAAGATAATCTTGGCAACCCACAGATCCCGCAGAAGCTCAAGCGAAAAAGATGGAAGCAGGACTCCGTTCCGGTCCGCCCAATTAGCCAGCCTCGGTTCCCAAAGTTGCTCGCGGTCGCATTCGCCGGCTCGGCCGTTGCTCTGGCAATTAGTTCTTTAATCTTTTTTTACAGAGCACCACCCCCGGCGGTTACATCGACCGTGTCCCGAGCTGCGCCGAACAACGCGCCAGTTTCTATTCCTGAGAAGAGTGTCGCGGTTCTCCCCTTTGAGAATTTAAGCAAGGAAAAAGAGAACGCCTACTTTGCAGATGGCGTCCAGGATGAAATTCTGACAGGCCTAGCCAAGGTCGCCGACCTGAAAGTGATCAGCCGCGTATCGACACTGCAATACAAGAGCGGCGCTCCACGCAACCTGCGCGAAATTGCTACGGCACTTGGCGTGGCGCATGTGGTGGAGGGAAGTGTCCAGCGCGCTGGCAATCGCGTGCGTGTCAATGCACAGCTGGTCGATGCGCGGACCGACCGGCAACTCTGGGCGCAGACCTATGACCGCGACCTTGCCGATGTGTTCGCGATCCAAAGTGAGATCGCAATGGCGATTGCTCGCCAATTGCAGGCCAGGCTTTCGCCAGGCGAACAGAATGCGATTGAGCAAGCCCCCACAGACGACATAACCGCGTTCGATCTTTACACTCGTGCCAACAATCTTCTTCTGACGACCTTTAGCAGCGCCGCTAAAGCGAGATTGCTCGGGGCGGCTGATCTGCTGAATCAGGCGGTCGCGCGTGACCCATTGTTTCTCCAAGCGTATTGCCAACTCGCCTATGCTCATGACACACTCTACTTCCTTGGTCTAGACCATACTCCTGCACGGCTGGCCTTAGCTGAAGCGGCGATCCAGGAAGCATTTCGCGTTCGTCCGGATGCAGGCGAAGCGCATCTTGCGCGTGCGCGACATCTTTATCATGGATACCTCGATTATAATAGCGCTCTAGCTGAACTGGAGATCGCGCGCCGGAGTCTGCCGAATGATCCCCGAGTATTTGCGCTAAAGGGCTACATCGAGAGGCGCCAGGGCCGCTGGCAGGAGTCCACGCAAAACTTGGAGCACTCGATTGATCTCGACCCGCGCAACTTTTACACGCTACAGCAGATCGCGATTAGCTACGGAGTTCTCCGGCGCTACGCTGAAGAGACGTCCGTGCTGGATCGCGCATTGACCATCGAGCCAAACAATGTTGACACAAAAGTGGCGCTTGCGTCGGTTCAATTTCATTGGAAGGCCAACACCCAACCATTGCGTCAGGCCATCGATTCCATTCGAGCCACAAATCCCAGCGCTCTGCCGAGTGTCGCCGATAATTGGTTGAGCTGCGCGCTGGCCGAGCGCGATGTTGCTGGAGCAAGAAATGCACTGAACGCATTCGGCGACATACCCCTGACCGACTATGCGGTTCATCTAAATCGTCCGTTTATGGAAGGTCTTCTCGCTCGTATGACAAAAGACGATGGCAAAGCCCGCACCGCTTTCACTGCGGCGCGCGCGGAGCAGGAGAAAATCATCCGAGCTCAGCCAAATTACGGCCCGCCGCTATGCGTACTTGGTTTGATCGATGCTGCTCTTGGACGCAAAGACGAAGCAATGCGCGAAGGCCGGCGCGCAGTTGAGCTTCTTCCAGTCGAAAAGGACTCAATCAACGGCCAGCTCATGATTGCATACTTGGCCATGATCGCTGCGTGGGCTGGCGACAAAAATCTCGCCTGCGAGCAGCTTGCCATCGCTGTGCGTCCGCCAAGTACCGTCAGTTATGGTCAATTGAAACTGCTGCCGTTTTGGGATCCGCTGCGCGGCGATCCGCGCTTCGAAAAAATCGTCGCTTCCGGCGCGCCGAAGTAAGGCCGGCGCCCGGCGGCACATCGATGTATTGCGTTGCGGAGAACGGGCCGCTACAGCTTTCGCGTCGCGTGTGTATGAACTAGATTTTTTGTGTGAGACGAGTTTCGGAATTTCTGATTCTCGCGGCGCTTGCAGCAACGGCTTGCGGGCAGAGACCGACCCCAGCCTCGGATTTCGCGGTCCAGCGTCAGCACATGGTGCAGCGACAGCTAATGACGCGCGGTATCAATGACGCACCCGTTCTTGCCGCGATGGCGAAAGTGCCAAGGGAAGAATTTGTGACCCAGGAATCGCGTGCTGCCAGTTATGGCTCAGGTTATCAGGCGGCGATTTTGGCCGAGCTCGTGTCGGAAGTTTACTCCATCGAGATCGTCGAGCCGCTGGCAAAAGGTGCCGAGACGACATTGCAACGGCTCGGTTACAAAAATGTCCACGTGAAAATTGGTGACGGCTACAAGGGTTGGCCAGAAGCGGGACCATTCGATGCGATTATCGTGACGTGTGCACCGGACAAAGTTCCACAGCCGCTCGTCGATCAACTGAAAGACGATGGGCGCATGGTCATTCCAGTCGGCGACCGATTTGCTCAGGAATTGTACCTGCTGGAAAAGAAAAACGGACAATTGAAACAAAGCGCCACGCTGCCGGTGCGTTTCGTGCCGATGACTAGCGAGCAGAAGTGAAACGTGAGAAGTGATTGGTAAGAGGTGAGAAGTGAAGGCGCCCGAGACTTCTCACTAATCACGTCTCACTTCTCACGCGGCACCGAAGCATGTGCCGCTATCACTTGATCGCCGCTAGTTTCTTCAAATCGACGTGTTTGACCCACTCCTGTAATTCTTTTGGGTCCTGCTCCTGGAGCTCGATTTGAACAAAATAACGATTGGCGATCATGACCCAGAGAGTGGAGTGCTTGCTTTCCTTCTCGAACGCTTCAAACCCAGGGTTGCCATCGATGGTGACAGACTTGCCGTAACCTTCGCTGGATTCGTTGTTGCTGTTCCAGGCAGCCGTCGTGGCATTTACGTAATCCGGATTTGCTACGGAATCGAGTATGCTGATCGCCGCTGTCGGGATTTTGTCGCCCTCGCCCTTGTGATAATCGCGATGCACGTTCGTGATTCTGAATCCGCCGACATCCTCCGTCGAACCTTCCGCCTTATCAGCGGCCCAGCCTTGCGGCGGGTCCGGCAAAATGGGGAGCAGCTTCTGATAATCAACGGCGTCGGGGACGAGAATCGGTTCGTTCTGAGCCTGCACCAGGCCAATGTGGGAAATGATCAGCAGTGCCAGCGCGAACAAACTCGCGCTCGCGGCGGAGCCAAACTTCGGCTGAGGAAGGAGAGCCGTCGATTTCATACTAACCTCTTTCTCCGCAATTAGAGATTCTGCTACACGATTGAGTTTACGGCAGCTGTCAAGACGGTTTGAACGATGCGCGTTTCGAGAGCGTGCAAGTGGCTACTGGTTAAGGCGGTTTCTACCTTTTCTGTTCTGTGCGGGTTTAGCGCCAAAGGAGCAGCGTGTTCAGCGCCAGCCTGGGGCAGTGCCCCAGAACGCAGAGTAACCGAAAGGCGCCAGCGCTGAAAGCGCGATTCACTTCCCGCGACAGTTTGATCCGTCCGCTCACTTGAGGCGCACTTTCAGCGCTTGTTTACATGACGATTTCAATTCCTGGGGCGATGCCTCAGGCTTTGATGAGGCAGCGCCTTAGCGCTAAGTCGCCTCTCCCTTTCCAAAGGAAGAGGGTAGGGTGAGGGTTCTTGTCGCACCATGACTGAAGCTCCTCACCTCAATCCTCTCCCCTCACGTAAGGGGAGAGACGGACCAAAGCAAAAATCCCTGCTCCGACCGCAAGCCTTCGGGGCAGCGCCGTATCCACACTATGGGAGCAAAGTCGTAGTACTCCTCTGGATTTTAGCCGTCGCCGTGAGGCTCGTTTTGATCAACCAACCTTATGTCGATTATTGGAGTTGGAGACAAAGCGATGTCGCGGCGATTGCGCGAAACTTTTTCGAATACGGTTTTCGTTTTGGTTATCCGCAGATTGACTGGGCTGGCGGGTCAGGGGGGTACGTGGGAACAGAGTTTCCCATTCTGCCTTTCTTCGCGGCGATCTTTTACAAATTTGCCGGTATTCACGAATGGATTGGTCGCAGCCAGTCGGTGGTTTTCTTCGCTATCTCTCTCCCATTTTTCTTTTTGCTCGTGCGCGACACGTGGCTTGGCCTTCTAGGCCATGAACCATCGGCAGGCTGCCGATGCCACGTCGCTGCGATTTGGGCTACGTTTTTCTACGCTTTTGCGCCACTGAACATCTTTGCCGGGCGCTCCTTCATGCCGGATGTGCCGTCGCTCAGCTTGTGGATCATCGGATTATATTTTTTTCTGCGTTGGCTTCGCGATCGCAAAATGGCACCGTTTTATCTGGCTGCGATTGCGATTTCCTTGTCGATCCTGATCAAGGTCACGAGCATCGTGATTGTCGCGCCGATTTTGTATCTGGTTGTAGGGCGTCTGTATCAGACGCCAGGCGTTTCACAGAATGGAGCTGGCGGGAGCCGAGCGACATGGACGGGCAGGTCACCAGACCGAGCGAGCGGGAGCGAGCGAGTCAAACGCCCTACAATGTATCGCGGCATGGCTCTCTTTGCCGCGATCGCCGTCTTACCTTCGGTCGTGTGGTATTGGCATGCGCGCCAAATCGCCGAGAAATTCTATCCGCACCATTTCTTCGGTGCCGGTGGAGTTCGACTGGAAAGTTTTTCGTGGTACTGGGATATCGCGCAACAAACTGCAACATCGAGTCTGACACCGATTCTCGCAATCCTAGCGCTAATCGGTTTGTTCATAGCGCCGCGGGGAAGATTCGGCTGCCTCTTTGATTGGTGGCTGGCTGCCATGGTTCTGTTTGTTCTAGCCGTCGGTTACGGCAATCGTCATCCCTGGTACCAGCTACCTCTCGTGCCCATCGCCGCCGCGTTTGCCGGCGCTGGTTGCGCGTTTTTTGAATCGAAAATTTCTTCGCGAGTTGCTGTCGCGGCCTTGTCGATCTTGCTGGCAGGTTCGTTTGCAATTCTGGCCTTCCTGTACGTACGACCTCTTTATGAATCATCCGCCGCACAACTTCGCGATGCTGGTCTCGAATTAAACAAGCTCACGGCGAGCGATGCTTTGATTGTGGCTGTGGACGGAGGCAATCCAACCATATTCTATTATGCGAAGCGCAAAGGCTGGCATTTTCTCGAGCAAAATGGGATTTACGACGGCAATCCTAAGAATAGCCAGCAAGCGATTGCTGACTTTGAGCGACTGCGTCGCCAAGGCGCAACGCATTTTGTTTTTACCACGCCCAGGTTTTGGTGGTTTGAATCTTATGCTGAGTTCACTCGGCATCTCAGCGAGAGAGCAACGCTGCTTGAGGCGACTCCAGAATTCAAAATCTATAAACTCAGTCCGACTCAAAAATGAAGAAGTGTCGCTCTGATCGAATAGGGCAGTACGCCCTTGGGTCGCCTCGCCCTGCCGAGGGAGAGGGGGAGGGTGAGGGTGTCTTTAGCGCAACAGCTGCGAACGCCTTGGCACCTAGTCACATCCATGCTGCGAACCCCTCACCTCAATCCTCTCCCCTTGCTCGAGGGGAGAGGCGAGAAAAAACATGGCCGGTGTGCCCGTAGCCCACGAATGCTCGACGACTTCGAGCACCTCATATTGAAAAGAATGGATTCTCTGAAACCTCGCCGGCAACTTGGGCTATTCGATGCCACCATGATCGTCATGGGCGGCATCGTCGGCGCGGGGATTTTTGCTAATCCGTCCGAGGTAGCGCATCGCGTTCATACGCCGTTCTTAATCCTCGGCGTTTGGGTGTTGGGCGGGATTTTTGCCATGTGGGGTGCGTTTATCTGGGCTGAATTGGCAACTCGTTTGCCCGGAACCGGTGGCCAGTATCTGTACTTGCGCGAGGCATATCATCCTGCGGTTGCTTTTGTGTATGGATGGGGACTGCTTCTTGTGACGCAGACTGGCGGGATGGCTGCGGTGGCCGTCATTTTCGCGTCCTACTTTCGCGCGCTTACGGGACTAGCTTGGAACGGCAGCGTGACCGCGGCTGCGGTGCTGCTCGGACTAACCGGGATTAACTGCTTGGGCGCGCGCGCGGGCAGCAATGTACAAAGCGTTTTCATGTTGTTAAGGATCGCGGCGATTGCGGGGCTGGTAATATTTGGATTTGCGCTCGGCGGTGGCTCCCTGAAATCCGAGCCGTTGCCTGCCTCTCCTTTTTCTCCTGGCGTTTTGGCAAGCATCGGGTCCGCGATGGTTCCCGTTGCGTTTGCTTATGGCGGATGGCAGACCGCGACTTTTGTTGCAGGTGAAATGCGCGACGCGCGCCGTGATTTGTCGCGTGGACTGCTGATGGGCGTGGCTGGTGTTGTGGCCCTTTATCTTGCCGTCAATTTCGTGTGCCTGCGAGTTCTCGGTTCGGCTGGCTTGGATGCAACGATGACTCCTGCGTCTGACGTAATGCGGGCGGCGATCGGCTCACGCGGTGCGCAATGGATTGCCGCCGGTATCGCGATCTCAACGCTCGGTTTCCTAAGCCAAAGCGTGCTAACGGCTCCGCGCGTGTATTACGCGATGGCGCGCGACGGCCTTTTCTTCGCAAGCGTTGGCAAGCTCTGGCAACGCTCGCGAGCGCCTGTGGTCGCCATCATTCTTCAGGGTCTGGCAGCAATCGTCATCGCTTGTTCCGGGACGTATGGTCAAATTTTAAACTTTGAAGTGACTGTCGATTTCATTTTTTCGCCATGACAGCGGCGTCATTGTTCGTTTTGCGCCGACGTCAGATTGGCTCAGAAACGGTTACCTTTCGTGTACCCGGCCACCCGTTCACGACGATTCTTTTTGTTTTGTCCTGTGTTGGAATTGTGGGAAGCGCTATCGTCGCTTCTCCTGCGAACAGCGCGGTCGCGTTGGGTATCATGCTGGCCGCGCTGCCAGTTTACTATTATTGGAGCAGATTCAAACGCTGATTCGGAGCACAGCATCTTGCCTGTGGGGCTACCGGGCGTCTAGCCTGGTTGAGCTTTTCCTCGGCAAGCAAGATGCCCGCCGGCCTCCCAGCCAAGATGGCCGTGCTCCTTCGTGCGCCTGCTGGTCTGATTATTCGTGTTACACTGGACGAGCTCATGACACATAAGCATTCGGACTATATGCATTGGTCCAAGACGCAAAGCCGCGCGCGATTCAATCTCGCTACCAGCGGCGTAGCGTCGTTTCCGCTTCGTGAACTGCCAGTTGAGTTGGATACACTGGAAATTAATGGTTACGACGGCTACGGCTATCCGCTTTTACAAAAAGCCGTCGCCGCGCATCACGGTGTCGATCCGGACTGCGTTGTGGAATCCGCAGGAACTTCCATGGCAAATCATCTTGCCATGGCTGCGATCCTCGAACCGGGGGACGAAGTCTTAATCGAGCATCCAGCATACGGACCGATTCTCGATGTTGCCCAATATCTTCACGCGAACGTGAAGCGGTTTTTGCGCAGCAAGGAAACCGGATGGGTCGTCGACTCTGGAGAGATTCTTTGTGCCATTACGCCGAAGACGCGACTCATCGTGATTACGAACCTGCACAATCCGACGAGCGCGCTGACGCCAGATTCGGTTCTGCGCGAAGTTGGCGACATCGCGCGCAGCATTGGCGCGCTCGTGCTGGTGGACGAGGTTTATCTCGACGCGGTTTACCAGCGGACGCCACGTACGTCGTTTCATCTTGGACCCGAGTTTGTAGTGACCAGCAGTTTGACGAAAGTTTACGGCGTCAGCGGACTGCGCTGCGGCTGGATCCTGGCGCGCCCGGACCTCGCGAGGAAGATGCGCCGCCTGAACGATCTCTACAGCGCAACGCCAGTTTTCCCTGGGCTACTTCTCGCTGTCGCCGTATTCAAACACCTGAATCGGCTTCGCGAAAAAGCGCGCCGGGTAGTGGAGGCGGATCGGAAATTGCTTCGAGATTTTCTCATAAAGCAATCCGCTCTGTCAGCGGTCTGGACAGATTGGGGCACGACTTCGTTCGTGCAGTTGAGAGATGGCAACGCTGACGATTTCATGGAACGGCTGCGCACGCAATTCGACACTTCTGCAGTTCCTGGCCGCTTTTTCCAAATGCCCGATCATTTTCGGATTGGCATGGGCGTGAACACGGAAATGTTCGAAGAGGGGCTTGATCGAATCGATCGCGCCCTAACCAGTTCCTAGATAGGTGTAGTTGACCTCAATCGCCCAAGCCCAAGTCATTTCACACCAAGCTAGAGCTAAGGACGAGGGTGCGGAGTCGGACGCGGTCTGGGTGTGACTCTGCGCGTACCAGTAGGCGTTGGTGTCGGTTCGGATTGCGCGCAGTATCTGCCGCCGGTGATCGGAAAGCTGTTGTTAACATCTTCTTCGACCCAGACGATCATTTCACTCCCGGTCCAGACCGCGGTGATAGTATCGGGCGCTCGGCGCGCCGTTGGTGCTGGTGGGCGTCCAACTGTCGACAAGGGGGTCGTATCTGCCTCCAGTGTCAAAGAAGGTGAAACCGTCGTACCCGCTCCAGACGATCATTTCACTGTCGGTCCACACTGCCGTGTGAGTGCTTCGGGCGCTCGGCGCGTTGGTAGTGCTCGTCGCTGTCCAACTGTCGGTGTTGGGATTATATCGCCCACCGGTGCCATAATAGACGAAACCATCTCGTCCGCCCCAGACTATCATTTCGCTGCCGGTCCACACTGCCGATGACGCCAATAAACCTCTTCAATAGCGCGCTGGTAAGCTACACGTTGGGCAAATGTCAGAGTTCTCTGCGCATGGGCCGGCCACGAGCCCAATGCAAATGGGATCGTAGACGCACTAACTGGCAAAAGCAGGTAAAACGCGCCTCGAATACGATGGGCTTTAACGAAAGGGGCTATTTGCTTTTTCATAACTTATGAGCGGAGCCCGCGATGCTAGCTGGAGCGTAGAAGGAATGTCGAGAGTTTCTGCTTCTTTTTTGGGAAAAAAGTTAAGGATGACGGCAGAAGCTTGTCCCAGTTGCGTCCATTCCCGTGTGATGGACAGTCACCATCGGTGTGAAAACGATTGAAAATTTCCAGATCCGTCCTGCGCACGTAGAAGACGTGCCCGTTATTTTGCAGTTAATTCGCGATTTGGCGACGTATGAGCGCGCACCGAACGACGTGACCGCGACAGAGGAACAACTTGTCGATGTTTTGTTCGGGGAACGACCGGCCGCGGAAGTCCTTCTCGCGTTTGAGGGACAATCGCCGGTCGGGTTCGCTGTTTTCTTTTATAATTTTTCCACCTGGCTGGGGCGACCAGGGCTTTACCTCGAAGATTTGTTCGTGAAGCCGGAAAAGCGCGGCAAAGGTTATGGGCGCGCATTGCTCATTGAGCTTGCGAAAATTGCGCGGGACCGGGGCTGCGGCCGGATGGAATGGGCTGTGCTCGATTGGAATGAACCGGCTATAAAATTTTATCGCGCGCTCGGCGCAAAGCCGATGCGCGAATGGACCGTGTTCCGACTGACGCGCGATGAAATTGCCAGGCTTGCGGACGCAGCCGACACGGCTGCCACCACAGAGCAACGCGAGCACGAACACCCGCCTTCGCCAAGGCTACGGCGCGGCTCGTCCCGCTTCGCTGGCGAGGAGTAAAAGGAAGAAGGCAAATGGCGAAGGAAAGAACAAAGATCGAGGACTACGCGTTCCTTAGCGATACGCAGACCGGCGCCTTGGTGAGTCGGGATGGATGCGTGGATTGGCTTTGTTTTCCGCGTTTTGATTCACCGGCGTGCTTTGCGTCGCTTTTGGGCGACACCAGAAACGGACATTGGCGTTTTTTTCCTGAGGAAGAAGTCGTCGAAACACGCCGCCGTTATCGCGGCGACTCGCTTATTCTCGAAACGGAAATTGAAACCAAAAGCGGCGCCGTGCGACTGATCGATTTCATGCCGCCGCGCGGCGAGAATCCGGACATCATCCGCATCGTGGAAGGGTTGCGCGGCAAGGTGCAGATACAGATGGAGCTGATCATCCGGTTTGATTACGGGCAGATCGTGCCGTGGGTGCGCAAATGCCATGAGGGCTTGGAAGCGATTGCCGGACCGGATGGCTTGATCTTGAGAACGCCGGTTGAAACGCGCGGCGAGGACCTGACCACCGTCGCTGAATTTGCGGTTGGCGAAGGCGAGCGGGTCCCGTTCGTGCTCACGTGGTTTGCATCACACAAGGATCCACCAAGGCCGATCCATTTCGAGCATGCCTTGCAGGACACCGAAAGATATTGGCGAGCGTGGTCCAATCAGTTTCAGGGCCAGGGGAGATGGCGCGACGCAGTGATGCGCTCGCTGCTTGTTCTCAAGGGGTTGACTTACGCACCGACAGGAGGTCTGGTCGCCGCGGCGACGACATCGTTACCTGAACAAATAGGAGGGCCGCGCAACTGGGACTATCGCTACTGCTGGTTGCGAGACGCCACATTCGCTTTGCTCTCATTGCTGCGCGCCGGTTATCGCCAGGAAGCCGAGGGTTGGCGTGAGTGGCTCCTGCGGGCTGTCGCTGGGAGCCCTGCCCAAATGCAGATCATGTACGGTGTTCGCGGCGAACGCCGCCTCGATGAAGCCGAAGTTCCCTGGCTTTCAGGGTACGAAAAGTCTGCACCGGTACGCATCGGCAACGCTGCCTCGAAACAATTTCAGCTCGATGTGTACGGGGAGGTACTGGCGACGATGTTCGAAGCCGATTGTGCTGGGATCAAAATGCAGGAGCCTGATTGGGCTTTGATGGTGCATTTGATGAAATTCCTGGAATCAAACTGGCAGAAACCAGATGAAGGAATTTGGGAAGTGCGGGGCGGACGAAAAAATTTCACGCACTCGAAAATGATGGCGTGGGTGGCGTTTGATTGCGCCGTGAAACTTGTTGAGGAATGCGGATGCGCGGCGGGCGAGCATCATAGCCGCTGGCGAAAGGTTAGAGAGCAAATTCACCGGGAGGTATGCGAGCGTGGGTATAGCTCAAAGAGAAAGGCATTCACCCAATTTTATGGCTCCGATGCGCTGGACGCCAGCCTTCTGACAATGCCACTCGTCGGTTTTCTGCCCGCAACAGATGAGCGTGTCCGCAACACCATCGAGGCTATCGAACGGGAGTTGATGGAAGATGGTTTCGTGGTGCGCTATCGGCCGGAGGAATGCGGGGTGGACGGACTGCCGGGCCGTGAAGGCGTTTTTATACCATGCTCCTTTTGGTTGGTCGCCTGCTGGCACCTGCTCGACCGAAAGAAAGAAGCGCGCGAATTGTTTGAGCGTTTGCTGGATGTGCGAAACGATCTGGGACTTCTCTCCGAGGAGTACGATCCGCGCGATAAACGACAGCTGGGAAATTTTCCGCAGGCATTTTCACATGTTGCGCTCCTTGGTGCCGCCCGAATTCTTGGCGGTGACCAGGAGACCGCGACACAGCAATAAGTGGGAACACAGCCCATCTTGCCTGGTCGGCATTAACACCGGCGAGCGGGGATGCCCACCTGCCCCACAGGCTGGGAAGCCTGTGCTACTTCCCGCTCGAAGAAACGAGGCACCGAATCAGATCCTCGATCGTTACGATCCCGCAAAAACGTTTCTTTCGGTCCAGGACAGCAGCAAGTCCGAGTCGGGCAGCGCGCAATTGCTGCACCACCCGATAAGCAAACTCATCCTCAGTGGTGGTTACAATGCGCCGGACATAATTGTGTATCGGTTTGTTTCCATTCTGATCGAGCAGGATATCGAGGATGTTAATCAAACCATCAGGTTGTCCTCCTGGTGTGATCACGGGCAGACGATCAAGGCTGGAAGAAGCGCCGAGCTCAATTGCTTCCCGGGTTGATGCGCTCGGCGGCAAAGCGATGACTTTCACCGGCGGCAGCATTACATCGCGCACTTTGACGGTACGAAAGTCCACCACGTTATGAATCATCGCGCGTTCGGTTGGAGTCAGAGAGCCCTCAAGCTCGCTTTGCGTCGTGATCTGTTTTAGATCCTCGCGTCCGGCAAAAAGGCGAGCACGCCTGGCCGCGCGATCCGGCAGGAGCAGTTTGCCCAGCCGCGCACCGACTTCGAGCAATGGCGAAAACAAAAGCGATGCAAGTTCGAGCACGCCGGCAAGCTGAGCAAGCGCGCGAAATGGAAATCGCCGGAAAAGCGATTTCGGGAGAACTGAGAGCAGAAACAGATACACTGGAAGCGCAATGGCCAGAGAGATAAAGTAGCCTGCGAGGCCCCATGACTGGACTAATTCCCGCGTCAGCAGGAACAGACCAAGTATGTCCGCTGCGTTCGTGAAGAGCAGAACGGTGACCAGTAATCGCTCCGGGTGTTTCAACAAACGATTCAACCGCACCGCAGCA
>WNFW01002243.1_pt1 | contig 13169 bp, 9 predicted proteins | sample 5400131 | NCBI WGS metagenome assembly WNFW01 (sample SAMN13153362, study PRJNA577476) | soil metagenome | isolation source: 20 cm soil or saprolite under grassland replicate 1 | place: USA:California | collected 2016-06-15 | reverse complement strand
TGGCCAGGTCACGGTGCTCGACGACCTCCTGCGGGTCGGGCGCGAGGCCCGGCCGGCCCAAGCGGCGAATGACCTCACCGACTTCGCGCAGCCGCATCTTGCGCTGGTACGAGACCGCGGCGTTGATCGCGATCCTGTGGACCCAGGCTTCGGCCGGCGCGATCGGCTGCCAGGTTGCCCACTTCTTGTAAGCGCGCTCGAATGCATCCTGGGCGCAATCCTCCGCTGCGGCCCGGTCCCCGAGCATCGCCGTCAGCGTGCCGAGGATCTTGCCGTACGACGCCTGATAGAGTCGTTCGAAGTCCGCCTCGTTGCCGGCTTGGTATGTGGTCGGTGCTTCGCGCACCTCACCGGCGCTCGAGGCAGAGATCGGGTCCGCCATAGTTGTTCCTTCACCCCCCGAGAGTTGGTGAGACCCTCGCTCACCTGGCCCTAACTGTCGGCCAAAGGGGCCATTCCGGTCGCCGTACGGATGGGCGGATTTTGCCTAACTCACTTGAGGTAGCAGGTGTACCCCCGCCCCGCAACGTTTCCTAGACGGGTGAATCCAGGGGCAGAGTCGGGCGGGAGCTACGCGGTCGACGTGCTCGGGACGTTGGCAAGCGGCCTCGGGGTCGACTCAAGAGAAAGCGGACGTAAGGCGATGGAGGTCGTCCGAGCCCGCTCGCCTGAGCTGATCAAGCTCAGCGAGGAGACCGGAGAGGACCTCGTCACCACTTCGGCCGGATTCATTGAAATGCTCCTGGCGTCGCTCCGCAGCGACGTCGAGCTGCCCTGGGCCGACTTCGAGCACCGATCCCGCGACTACGGGCGGCTGCGGGCTGCGCAAGGCCTGCCGCTCGAATCGCTGATCGACGTGCTCGCTGTCTACCGCCGCGCGACCATTGAGCTCTTGTCCCGCCCCATCGAAGGCAAGCCCCATTACGACGAGATCATCGCGCTCGCGCAGAGCCGTCTCGAAGACATGACCGAGCGGCTCACGACTGCGATCGCGCGTGGCTACCTCGACCATGTCGATGAGGAGCACCGCGCGCGCGAGAGTGAGATGTACGGGCTTGCGGCGATCGTCTCGGCCATGGGCCGCTCGCTCGACCTGCGGGAGACATCTGAGGTCGCGCTCGTCGAAGCGCTGGCCGCCCTCCGCCTGAGCACTGGCGCGATATGGTTGCGCGAGCGCTCCGCATACAAGCTGGCGCACACGGTCGGGCTCGATCCAGACCAGGTCGACGATTTCGCTCGACAGGCCGGGCCGCATGTCAAGGCTTGGGCGACAGCGCTCGGACGTTCCGAGTCGCAGGTGGATCGCGTCTCGGGCAAGGAATGGAACGCGCTGCGGGCCCAGCTGCGCGTGCGCGGCCGGACCGTCGGCATGATGACGGTCGGCACGATGGGCGATCGCGTCTTCGGCGCGTCCGACCTTCTCTTTATGGCCGCGGTTGCCGACCAGGTTGCGATCGCGGTCGATCGCGCGCGACAGTTCGCGAGCGAGGCGCGCACGGATCACCTGACGGGACTTGCCAACAGGCGTGAGTTCGAGAGGGTGATGGAGCGCGAGGTGGCGCTGGCTGAACGGCACAATCGCCGGCTGTCCTTGATGATGATCGACCTCGACAACCTGAAGCGGATCAACGATCGACTCGGTCACAGTGCGGGTGACGGCGCGCTAAGGCTGGTGGCTCAACAGCTCCTGCGCGTGGTCCGTGCGTCCGACCTGTGCGCGCGAGTAGGCGGCGATGAGTTTGCGGTCGCCATGCCTGAGACGGATCTCGATCGCGCCCGCGACGTGGCGACGCGGCTGCGCCGCGCGGTCGACCACGCCGCTCTGGGCATGCGCGCGCCGGAGCATGTCGAGGTCAGCGTCGGGATCGCTGCGTGGGCCGCGGGCCAGGATTGGCAGGCCGTTTACCAGGCGGCCGACAGTGACCTGTACGAGGACAAGCGGCGACGCAAGACTGTGCGACGCTGGCAGCAAGAGGACCAGCCGTCGCCCATCCGGATTCTCGGGCGCGGCGCCGGCCGGCGGAGAGTCTCGGGAGCCTAGCTAACTCTTCCCCATTCATCGGGAAGTACCGGCGCTCAGGAGTCCCCGCGGAGTCGAAGACTCCGTGGGGTAAAAGGCCGGGGATGGGGCCGACTGCCGCCCTACTCGACCAGGGCGAGCTCGCGCGCCTTGACGATCGCTTCCAGCTTCGAGTGGACGCCCAGCTTGCTCCCGAGGCTGCGGATGTGCGTGCGCACGGTCGTATAGCTGATCCCCAGCTTGCTGGCGATGTCCCGGCTCGACGTACCTTCCGCCATGAGCCGCAGGACTTCCTTCTCGCGCGCGGTCAAACGCTCGAGCTGGGTCTCGACCTCGCGCCTGGTATTCAACAGCTGGGCGATGCTCCGCGGCGTGAACAGCGTTCCGCCATCGGCGACGGTCCGGATGGCGTCGACGACGTCCTGCGCCGCTCGCGACTTGTGGATGAAGGCGCTGGCCCCGGCCTCCAGGGCGGCAAACCGTGCGGCGTCACTGTCCTCCCGCGTGAGGAAGATCAGTTTGGTCTCCGGCCGCAGCTGGCGGATTCCAGACGCAGCGTCGGCGCCGGTCCCGTCTGTGAGCCGGAAGTCGATCAGGACGAGGTCCGGGTTGAGCTCAGCGGCGCGCACGATCGAGTCGGCCACGGAGCCGGCATGCCCGACGACCGTCATGTCCTTCTGGTCGTTGATCAGGGCGGCCAGGCCCTCGGCGACCACCTGGTGGTCTTCGACGATGAGAACCCGCGTCGTGTCGCTTTTCACCGCCACATCTATACCTTAGATTCGGACAGCGGCAGCCAGAACTCGACAGATGTCCCTAGTCCAGGCTCGGTCGTGATCTTGTTCCAGCCCCCGGCGAGCAACGCGCGCTCGTGCAGCGCGAGGAGTCCCAGGTGGCCGGGAAGGCGTTCCCTCTCGGCCATGACAAAGCCGCGCCCGTTGTCTTCCACGACCCCCCGGATCCCGCCGTCAAGCAACTGCAGGCCAATGGTCACCCGGGTTGCGGAGGCGTGCTTCTCGACATTGGCGATCGCTTCGGTGAGCTGGCGGAAGAGCATCGAACGATATTCGTAAGAGAGATCTTCCGGGAGGTCGAGCTGTAGCTCGACCTCCGCCCCCGTCAGAGAGCGAAGCATGCGGATCCGCTCATGAATCGTCTGGAGAAACCCGCCCGGAACCTCCAGCGCGGGCGGGCGGACTTCAAACAAAAGGCGCCGCAGTGCCTCCTCTGTTTCGTTCAGCAGCGACTGCGCCTCGCCGAGGAGCACGGCCGGATCGCCATTGGGCTCGCGGAGGCGCTGGAGCTGCAGCTCCACAGCGGTCAGCTTTTGCAGCGCGTCGTCATGAAGGTCTCCGGCAAAACGCTTTCGCGCTTTGTCCACCGCGGTGGAGACGTTCCTGAGCAGCATCTGCCGCGCGGCGTCCACCTTCTCCAGCCGCTCGGCGGTCCGTTTCAAGTCCCGCTCCGCGTACTTCAGCTGCCAAACAAGGCCCGCTGCAAGCCCGGCTTTCTGCAGGACCCACGTGTCCTCACGGGAAAAACCTTCGGCGCGTCGCGAGTCATACGCCGCGACCAGACCAAGGCGCTGGTCGCCGGCGCGCCAGGGCACGGCGACGGCGTTCCTCACGCCGAGCGCGTCGAGCACGTAGTGGAAGTCGCTCGAGTCATCTGTCCGCGCGGCCCTGAACATCAGGTCGTGAAACACCACACGGCTGGCGACGTCGTCGCTGTCCGGACTGCATGGTGCCGGTCGCAGGCCGGCCATGAACTCGTTGTCGACACCATGCGCGCCGGCGATCGGTTGCAGCATTCCTCCCTCGTCGAGCTTCCAGAAGACGACCTTCTCAGCGGCGACCAGCTCGGCGATGCTTCGCGTCAGGCGGCGATAGAAGTCGGCGAGTCCATGGCCGGTCCGCGCGTGTCGCGACACCGCCAGCAAGGCGTCGACCGCGGCCTCGTGCGCCCGCTCGACGCGCTCGGCGCTCTTCGCCCTCTCCTCGTTGATCAACCTCCGCCGCTCGCTGCGGTCGAGGTCCGCTCTCAGGTTGACCAGCGTGTCGATCATGGCCTGACGGCGCTCGCCCAGCTGCGCCACCGCGATGGCTGCCGCGACCTGGTGCGCAAAGATCGCGAACGTCTTCTGCTGCACCGCCGTATGGCCGCTTGGGCTCGCGACACCGATCATGCCGAGCGAGCGGCCCGAGACCTGCAGCGATTGGGCACACGTCGACCGGATCGCGGGCCCCCTGGCGTCGTTCACCCGGCTCCAGGTCGGGCTCGACATGGAGGCCGAGAAGGCGGCCGCGGTTGCGAAGATCCTCTCGATCTCGTCCTCGGGCAGGGCGCGGTTTGGGTCCTCTGCCATCGAGAACACACGCTTGCCCTCACCATCGTCATCGGCCAGCGCCAGGAACGCCACCGACGACTTCGTAAGTTCTACCGCCTTGGTCAGCGCGGCGTGCGCGACGTCCGCCACCGACTTGTGTTTGGAAAGCTCGGTGGAGGCGGACTCGACCGCGTCGAGCACGTCGAGATGGCCGGCGGCAGCTCCTATGGCTGGGCCGACGGCTTCCTGGTCGCTCCCCCCTTGGCTCGCCATGCGCCTAACAGAAGTTTACTTGCGTGTGTCGGACGCACGCGAATTATCTCCGAAGTACTCGCGAGTATTGCCTCGACCCGCGGCGTTCATCAGGCGACGGGGGCTCGCACTGGTTGCTTCAGTGGGGCTCCTTGTGACAGCTGGTGGAAGGTGGGGTCGATGGAAATGGCAGTGGAAGTTCTGGCGGATTCGCATCAGGGGTACTCGTCAGAGTCGCGGCGTTCTCTAATCGGCATGGTTGCTCGACGAGCCTTTGGATTGGTCAACGGCTCGACGAGCCACATCCTGGTCAGGCCGTTTGTGGTCCTGGCGGCAAGAGTGCTCGGACCCGGCCCGACCCGACTGCGTCTCGTCAAGTTGGCCCACACGCTCGACCGGGACGCGATGTTTGTCGTCCCCGAGGAAGGCGGGGTACTTGGTGAAGACAGGCCGTCTGTTGAGCCCACCTCACGCGCGGCGTAGGCTGGTTCTAGGCGCCTACCGGCTTCCCGCCGGGCCACCGGCGGGGGTGACTTCCGGAAAGAAGGTAGTAGGCGCGGGTACTCCTGTTGTGGGAGGCGTTTCTGCTACAGATGAACGACTTCGATCAGCTCCTCGAACTGAAGCTCCGGCAGCTCCTCGACCCGGTCGTCGCAGGCCCGCCGCCCGCGCGCAGGGCGCGCCGGCCCAGACCGCAACAGCCGATCCTGACCGTTGACGGGGTCGGAATCGAGCTGGCGGCGGTTCCGGTGGTAGAGCCGGTGGTGGTGACCCTCCCGGTCGCCGCCGGGCGCTAGCTCCAGCAGATCTAGAAGAACCCCTTCCTTCCTCTCGCGAGGCCGGGCCGCAAGGCTCGGCCTCCTTATGTCACAGGGGGAACCCTGCCGGGTTCCCTACGTCGCGACGCTCGGCGGGCGCCCGGCGAACGTGGCAGAGAGGCGCCCTGGCGGCGGAAAGGAATCGCGGTCGCGGCTGCAGCAAGTCCAGTCGCCAAAGCGACGCATCCGACGTTGAGCGGTCAGGCCGCGACAAACCTGTGGGCGGTACTGTTGCGGATTGTGAGTTCGAGCGCATCCACCCTGACTTTCCAGGTCAACCAGGCGAAGATCCGGACTCCTGCCGCCGAACGCGAGCGGCTGCTGGCCGACCCTGGTTTCGGCCGCATCTTCACCGAGCACATGGTCCGGATCCGCTGGACGGTGGATCTTGGGTGGCATGACGCCGCGCTCGTTCCGTACGCACCGCTGACGCTCGATCCTGGGACATCGGTCCTGCACTACGCCCAGGCCGTGTTCGAAGGTCTGAAGGCGTTCCGCCAGGCCGGCGGCGGCGTCGCGGCCTTTCGACCTGACAGACACGCGGTGCGCTTCCGCAACTCCGCGCGACGGCTGGCGCTTCCCGAGCTCCGAGAGGAGGCTTTCCTCGAGGCGATCGACCTGTTGCTGGCTGCCGATCACGAGTGGGTTCCATCCGCCGCGGAGCACAGCCTGTACCTGCGGCCGATGATGTTCGCGAGCGAGGTGACGCTGGCGGTCCACCCGGCGGTCGACGTCACGTTCCTGCTCATCGCTTCGCCGTCCGGCTCGTACTTTCCGCACGGTGTGAAGCCTGTGACCGTGTGGCTGTCTGAGGATTTCAGCCGGGCCGCGCCGGGCGGCACCGGAGAGGCAAAAACAGGCGGCAACTACGCTGGGGGTCTTCTCGCCCAGGCGCAGGCGTCGGCACAGGGCTGCGACCAGGTCGTATGGCTCGACTCCCGCGAGCACCGCTGGGTCGAGGAGATGGGCGGCATGAACCTGTGTTTCGTGTACGGCCGGGGAAACCAGGCCCGGCTGATGACGCCGGCCCTGACTGGAACCTTGCTCCCAGGGGTGACGCGCGACTCCCTGCTGACCATCGGCCGCGATCTGGGTTGCGCGACCGAGGAAGGCCGGGTCAGCGTCGATGAATGGCGGCAGGGTTGCGAGGATGGCTCACTCACCGAGGTCTTTGCCTGCGGGACCGCGGCGGTGATCACGCCGGTCGGTGCGGTCAAGTCGGCGCGCGGAGCCTGGACCGTCGGCGACGGCGGCGCCGGCGAGGTCAGCATGCGACTCCGGCAGACGCTTGTCGACATCCAGCGCGGCGCTGCCCCGGATACGCACCAGTGGCTGTACCACGCACGCGTATCCGACTGATGCAATGAGGCGCGTGGTGATCGTCGGAGGCGGCGGTACCGGTGACTACGCGGCATTCACCCTGCGCAAGCAAGGCTTCGACGGCGAGATCACGATCCTCAGCGCGGACCGCGACCGTCCTTACGACCGTCCGTACCTCTCCAAAGAGTTCCTGCGGGGCGAGATCGAGCCAACCAAGGTCTTCCTGCACGACGAGTCCGACTACGCCAAAGAGCGGATCGAGCTGCACCTCGAGCAGCCCGTCACCGGCGGATCGCTCACCGAGCGGCGGCTGACCCTCGCTGCGGGTGATGACGTTTCTTTCGACGTGTTGATCCTCGGACTGGGCGGCACGCCACGGCGCTTACCCGGCATCCCCGAAGCCGAGAACGTGCTCACGCTCCGTTCTTTGCGGGACAGCAAGGCCATTCGCGAGGCGCTTGGTCGCGCGCGACGCCTGCTCTTGATCGGCGCGGGTTTCATCGGCGCCGAGGTCGCAGCGTCGGCCCGCAAGCTCGGCAAGGAAGTCCTGCTCGTGGAGGCGCTTGCGGTCCCACTGCAGCGCGCGCTGGGCCGCGACGTCGGAGAGATCTACGCCGCGATCCATCGCGACCAGGGCGTCGACGTCCGCACCGACACAAAGGTCGAGTCCTGGCATAGGAACGGCAATCGAGTGAGCGGCGTCACGCTCTCCGGTGGTAAGCGGGAGGAGCTGGACCTTGTGCTCATCGCGGTCGGCATCGAGCCCAACCTCGACCTGCCCCGCGCTCTTGGCCTGCCGATCGAAGGCGGCGGTGTCCGCGTCGACGAAGGTTTGCGAGCCGCCGAGAACGTTTACGTGGGTGGGGACGTTGCGCTGCACCAGCACCCTGTGCTGCGCCGTGGGATCCGGGTCGAGCACTGGGAGGTCGCGAAGAACCACGGTCGCGGCATAGCGGCGTCGGTCGCGGGCGGGCACCAGCCGTACACGAAGATCCCCTACTTCTGGTCCGATCAGTACGACGTCAACCTGGAGTACCGAGGCCACGCGTCAGGCGACGACACCGCGGTGTGGCGCGGCGACCGCGAGGCGCGCTCGTTCTCTGTCTTCTATCTCCGCGATGGGCTTATCGAGGGCGTGCTGTCCATGAACGACTCGAAGACAAACGAGGCGGGTGGCAAGCTGGTGGCGAGCCGCCGGCGCGTGGACCCGTCGGCGCTCGAGGACACCAGCAGGGACCTGGCCGAGCTGGCTGAAGCGAAGAGCTAAGCAAACTCCTCCCCATTCATGGGGAGGTGGCCCGGAGGGCCGGAGGGGCCTAGACCGGCTGACTCTCCTCGGGCAGCAGCCAGGGCAGCGCCTCCGAGAGGGGGCGGACCAGGGTGTTGGCCTGCTCCTTGCTGATCAGGTTGCCGGCGACGAGCCCGAGCGCGGCCATGAATGCCGCGTCCTCGGCCTTGTGACCGATCTCGCCGTGCTCTGCCTTCCAGCTGACGAGCGCACCGCCCGATTCCGTCAACCCGAAAAGGTTGCGGCGGACCTCGTCCCACGCCGGGCCGCGATCTGCCTTCTCGATGGCGTGCATCGCGGCCTTCTCCGCGGCGTGGATCGACTCCAGTCCGTGCAGGCGGGCGTGGCGATCCCAACCCTGCGCCGCGCGCTCGACACCCGAAGGAGACAGGATCCGGATGTCGTCGATGAGACGCGCCAGCGTCCGTTGATGCTCGGGGAAGCCGTAGCCCTCAGCGTCGACGCTCACGACGAAAAGGCTATCTGGTTCAGCGAAGCCAGGCCGGCATCCAGCCGAGTCGCCCGAGGGCGATGGGGCCAGCTCCAGACACGATCACCTGGGCGTTGACCAGCACCGCGAGGTAGTAGATCCAGCGAAACCCGTCGTCGTTCACCCCGAACGCGACGGTCAGCGCGAGATTGGCGGCGAGCAGGAAACCAAGCACTCCCGCCCAACGCGTGGCGAGGCCGAGGATGAGGGCGACCGCGGCGACCGTCTCCCCGACGGCCTGCGCGAGCGCGAAGGGCAGCCAGTTGGGGACGACGACCGCGACAAGGAACTCGTGAAGGCCCGGGATCGGGTTCGCGCGCGAGGTCGACTCGATGAGTGGCTTCATCCATCCGACGCCCTGCCATTTCTGGCTGGCGAAGTAAAGCCAGTAGAGGCCGACGACGACTCGGAACAGGCTGGGCCAGATCTCCTGCACGCGCCTGATCGTAGTTACCTCATCACCCTCAAGACAGGGTCGGTCACGAGCTGGAACGCACGGGCCGCGGGGCGCATGTGCATGCGGTTCAACCGGTGCTGGATTGCTCCTTTGAGGATCGCCGCGCGGAGCTTGTGCTCAGAGAAATCGGTGTTGAAAAGCAGCCGGTTGTGGCGGACCTTGTGCCACTCGCCGTGCAGCCGCCGCTCGCGCACGCGTTCGTAGAATCCGGTGCCCGGCAGCGGGTAGGCGATCGTGTAGCTGACATAGTCGAGGGGCAGGCTGCTCGAGAAGTTGATGCTGCGGATCAACGAGTTGGTGGTCTCGCCGATGTAGCCGACCATGAAGAAACCGGCCGCCTTGATCCCGGCCGCGACACACGCTTCGACCGCGGCCCGCGCCTGGTCCGGTGTGATGCCCTTCTTCATCTCCTTGAGGACGCGCTCATCGCCGGATTCGATGCCGAAGAAGATCCGCTTGCAGCCCGCCCGGTGCATCTGCTCGAAGAGCGCCTGGTCGACGTGCGTGACGCGGCTCAGGCACTCCCACGTCAGCGGCAGGTGGGCGTCTTCGATCGCCTCGGCGAGCTCAAAGGTGCGCTTGTAGTTGAGGGTGAAGAGGTCATCGGACATCCAGATATGGTCGTACCCGAGCTCCGCGATCTCGCGCATCTCCGCGACCACAGACTCGATGGGCCGCGCGCTGAACAGGTCGCCGAACACGGATTTGTGGCAGAAGTCGCAGCGAAACGGACATCCGCGCGTGGACATCAGCGGAGTAGTGGCATCCTTCCAGTGCTTGCGCCAGTAGGCGATGTACTGGTCGTTGGGTATGTCGCCGCGATACGGGAGCGGCAGGTGTGTCATGTCCTTGGTACGTTGCCGCGCTGTGCTCCGGACCACGTGGCCATCGCGTTTGAACACGACACCCGGGATCTCCTCGAAGCGGCGATCGCCGAGGTGCTCCATGATCGAGACGATCGTCTCCTCGCCCTCGCCGACGGCGACGAGATCGAACTGGTCCACGAAGGTCTCGGGCTCGCCCGAGGGGTACGGACCGCCGACCACCGTGAGCGCCTTGCCTCGCACCTGTTCCGCGAGCGAGAGCGCCTCGTCCTGCATCGTGATCATGCAGTAGATGCCGATCACCGAGGGTCGCAGACGGTCGATCTCGGCGAGGACGTCGCGACGCTGGAGGAACGTGTGGTCGATGTGCTTCACCGCGTATCCAGCGTGACGCAGCGAGGCGCTGAGGTACATGAGGCCGAGCGAAGGCATGATCCAGTGGCGGCCCTGCGCCGGAGCGCGCTGCGGGTAGACGAGGACGACATCGGCGTGCTCGGTCATGGCATCTCTGGCTCCCTCTCCATTCATATGGAGGGACGCGGGGTGAGGACCCATCTAGGCGGCCTCCTTGATGTTGATGTGGTACGAAACCCCGTCGAAGTTCGACGGGAACATGTAGTCGAGGCCGGCCCAGTCGAAGTCGGGCGCGGCCAGCTCACGCCCGGCGTATAGAGAAGCGCCGGCTACCCCGGGCAGCGACCACTCGACGCCCAGCGACCCGGAGCGCAATCGCGCCCAGCGCCCGGTCACCGGGATCCAGTTGCCAAATGCTGCGCCGGTCAGGGTGGGCTGTCCGTCGGCGGCGAAGTCGTTGAAATCCGACGACTGTTCGTTGAGGATCCCGACGTCCGAGTAGCCGGGCTGGAGCCAAAGCGGCTTCACGGAGATCGCCACGCCGGTACCGTCGAGCGTGTACGTCACCTCGACCGCGCCCCGCGATGCGATCGGAACGAACCTGTAGCTATGGGCCCCGTCTCCGCCCATCTCGTCGAGCTGGAAGGTTCGCGTCCAGGAAGTGGCGCTGGTGGCCACTGTGCTGGATGTGCGGGAGTAGACCCACCCGTCGGGGTAGCGCACGATCGGCACCCCAAACCCCATCCCCTCGCCAGTGCCGGCGGTGCCCATGGTCAAGCCCTTGGCGAGCGGCGCGGTCTTGCCCTGGGATGTCGGGTCCAGCGTGAGGTCGGGGAGCAGCCGGTAGGCAAACACCGCCTTACCCCCGGGAACGTTGTAGGCGTCCATCGAGCCGGCGGGCATGAAGGGCATCGTCGGCCTGCCCTGCGCCAGGTCGGGAAAGAGCGCGGTCGCGCGGTAGTAGCTGATGTTCTCGACGACGAGCATCGACACGCCGTGCGATCGCATCCAGGCCAGGGCTCGCGTACGCTCGGCGGGAAGCGCCTGCGAGCCGGTGATTTCCGCCGGCTGCCTTCCGCTGTAATAGGCGACGGTCGGCGAGTCGGTGAGCAGCATGCGCGAGCTCCCCGCGGCGGCACGGCCGGCCGCCACGAGCCCGGAGTTCGCGTCGGCAAAGCTCGAGAAGATGGGGAGGAACGCAACCGCCAGCATGGCCGTGGCGCCGAGTGCGAGTGAGCCGATTGCGACGCGATGCCGCTCGAGGACTCCCGCTGCCAGAAGCGCCAGCGCGGGCAGCGCGGGATAAAGGTAGCGGTGGCTGCCGCTGTAGGCGCCCGCGGCGACAAGGGCGAACACGACCCCGAGGTATGCGAGCGCGGGGAAGTAGACGAATCTCCAGGTCTCGGTTCGCCGGCCGCGCAATGAGGTGACCGCGCCCACGAGGCCGAGTGCAAACAGCGGGAGGGCGGCAAGCCCGAACGTCGTCCCCAGCTCGAGGACGCGCTCCAAGCCCACCGCGGGGATGCTGCCGCGTACGGATGCCGACATGACCTCGATGCTTCCTCGCGCGATCGAGTTGGTGACTGGCGCAAACCCGAGCTGGAGGAAAACGAGGATGCCCAACGCCGGTACAGCCCATGCCATCGCCCGGGCGCCGCCGGCTCGGCCTGCAGTGCGCGATCTGAGGATCTCGAAGACCGTGAACGCAGCGGCGGCCGCGACCCACACCCATGCCTTCGTGGCGGTCACACACGCCAGCGCCGCAAGCAGCGCCGCCAGCTTCATGCGGCCGCGTACCGCCGCGAGCGCGCTTGCCATGAGAAGCGCGGTGAGCAGCGGCTCCACCACGGCCGAACCTGAGGTGAAGAGGAAGACTGGGTTGAGGACGAGCAGCCCGACCGCCAGGCGGGCCTGTCGCAGGTTGGGGGCAAGAGCGTAGACGGATGCAGCCGTGGCGATACCGAGAAGCGCGCTCAACGCTTTGAGGGCGCCGATCTGCCAGAGCCCGAACAGATGGAGGACCGCAGCCGCCAGCACGTGGTACCCCGGAAGCCAGGTGTCCTCCATGCTGAAGAGGGGGTCGTGCAGGTGTCCGGTGGCTGCGAGGTTGGCGGCCACCAGCCAGTGGCCGTAGCCGTCCTCGAAGGGCTCCTGCATCTGCGCAGCGGTCAAGAGAAGGAGCGACGCCAACCCGAAGAGGGCGGCGACCGGCGCGGCGCGCCGGATCCGGGCCAGCCCACGAGCACCGAGCCGTCGCAGGGTAAGCACCTCGAGTAAGTCGACGAGGCTCAGCCCAGCGACGGCGAGGAAACCCAGGGCGAACATCCCGGAGTAGATCGCGATCAGGATCTGGTGGCTCTCGAGCGCGAGTGGGACCATCGCAAGGGCGACAAGGCCGGCGATGGCTTCGATCAACGCCCTGGGATCGCCTACACGAACGTAGGCCTGATTTCTCCACTCCTGCCCGGCCTCGACGATGCGGTGCTTCGGCGTGCGCACGAAAACGCCGCCCGTCTTCGCCGCCCTCGCGAGCGACAGCAGCGCATTCAGTGACATGCCGGCGCCGACGATCTGGCAGAAGAACGCCGGCAGCCCCGCCCACCACCTGCGGCCCCGCCTCGTCTGGGCGGCGATAAACCCGACCCAGGGTGCGATGCCGACGAGGATGGAGATCGCGGACGCGTAGGTCAGGTACCAAGGCAGCTTGAGACCGGGCTGGCCGAGCGTGAGCAGGAGCAGGGGATAGCAGGCGAGCTGGACGAGCATCACGGGGCCGACGCCATATGCGAGCAGGTGAATCGCCGCCTGAAATTTGACCGCGGCTCGAGTCTTGCTTCGGAACACCGGTCCAAGCAGCCGGAATGCGGACTGAAAGCTGCCGGTCGCCCAGCGCGACTGCTGACGGCGGTAGGCGTCGATCGAGACGGGAAGCTCCTCCGGGACGACCAGCTCCTCGATGTACGCGGCCTTCCAGCCGCGCAGCTGCGCGCGGTAGCTGAGGTCGAGGTCTTCGGTCAGCG
>WNFW01008314.1_pt1 | contig 13172 bp, 7 predicted proteins | sample 5400131 | NCBI WGS metagenome assembly WNFW01 (sample SAMN13153362, study PRJNA577476) | soil metagenome | isolation source: 20 cm soil or saprolite under grassland replicate 1 | place: USA:California | collected 2016-06-15 | reverse complement strand
GAGTCGACGGTCTTGGGCGTCGGATCGAGGATGTCGATCATCCGCTTGTGGGTCCGCATCTCGAAGTGCTCCCGCGAGTCCTTGTCCTTGTGCGGGGACCGGATGACGGTCACCCGCTCGATGCGCGTGGGCAGCGGGATCGGCCCGTGGACCCCTGCGCCCGTCCTGGTCACGGTGTCGACGATCTTGCGGGCGCTCTGATCGATGACCTCGTGGTCGTATGCCTTCAGCTTGATGCGGATCTTCTGGGTCGCCATCGTCTTCCTACGGCTCTCTTCTCGTTGTGCGCTCGGTGGTGCTCATCGCGTGCTAGTAGCCCCGGATCTTCTTGACGATCTGGTCGCCAAGGGCACCCGGCACTTCCTGGTACGAATGGAACTGCATGGTGTAGGTGGCCCGGCCCTGGGTGCGGCTACGGAGGTCGGTCGCGTACCCGAACATCTCGGCCAGGGGCACGAAGGCACGGATGATACGTGAAGTCCCTCGATTATCCAACTTCTCGATCCGACCCCGGCGACTGTTGACGTCGCCGATGACGTCGCCCATGAAGTCTTCGGGGGTCACGACCTCGATCTCCATCACGGGCTCGAGCAGGACCGGCCTGGCCTTGGCGACCGCTTCCTTCAAGGCCATCGAACCGGCGATCTTGAACGCCATCTCCGAGGAGTCCACCTCGTGGTACGAGCCGTCGGCCAGGGTGACCCGGATGTCGACCAGCGGGTACCCCGCGAGGACACCCGAGGCCATGGCCTCCTGGACGCCCTGGTCCACCGCCGGGATGTACTCGGTGGGGATGGCGCCGCCCTTGATCTTGTCGACGAACTCGTAGCCCCCACCGGGGCCGAGCGGCTCCAGGTTGAGGACGACGTGGGCGAACTGGCCCTTGCCTCCGGTCTGCTTGACGTAGCGGAGCACCACCTTCTCGACGGGCTGCCGGACGGTCTCGCGGTAGGCGACCTGGGGCTTGCCGACGTTGGCGTCGACCCTGAACTCACGGGTCAGCCGGTCGACGAGGACCTCGAGATGCAACTCCCCCATGCCGGCGATGATCGTCTGGCCGGTCTCGACGTCGGTGCGGATCTGGAAGGTCGGGTCCTCCTCGGCGAGCCGTTGGAGCGCCGTGGCCAGCTTCTCCTGGTCGACCTTGGTCTTCGGCTCGATCGCCAGGTGGATGACGGGCTGGGCGAAGATGGGGGCCTCGAGGATGATGGGCTGAGCGGGGTCGCAGAGCGTGTCGCCGGTGAAGGTGTGCTTCATGCCCACCACCGCCACGATGTCCCCCGTGAAGGCCGCCTCCTTGTCCTCCCGGTGGTTGGCGTGCATCTGGAGGATGCGGCCGATCCGTTCCTTGCGGTCGTGGGTGGAGTTCGACACCGCGGCGCCCGCCTTGACTATGCCGGAGTAGACCCGGAAGTAGGTGAGCCGGCCGACATGGGGATCGGACATGATCTTGAAGGCCAGAGCGGAGAACGGCTCGGCGTCGTCGGCCCTGCGCTCCGCCGTCTCACCGTTCTTGGGGTTCTCGCCCACCACAGGCGGGACGTCGAGCGGCGACGGCAGGTAGTGCAGGATCGCGTCGAGCAGGGGCTGGACGCCCTTGTTCTTGAAGGCGGAGCCGCAGAGCACCGGGGTGGCCTCGCCGGCCAGGGTGGCCTTGCGGACTGCCATGCGGAGGTGCTCGGGGCTGGGCTCGCCGCCGCCGACGTAGGCCTCCATGACCTCGTCGTCGAACTCGGCCAGCGCCTCGAACAACTCGTGGTGCCAGTACTCGGCCTCCTGCCGGAGCTCGTCGGGGATCTCCCGGTCCTCCCACACGTCGCCCTTGTCGGAGGTCCAGTAGCGGCCCTTCATCTCGATGAGGTCGATGACGCCGTGGAAGTCGCTCTCGCTGCCCCAGGGGATCTGGACGGGCAGGGGGTGGGAGCCGAGGCGCTCCCGGATCATGTCAACGGTCATGAAGAAGTCGGCGCCGAGGCGGTCCATCTTGTTGATGAAACAGATCCGCGGGACGCGGTAGCGGTCGGCCTGGCGCCAGACCGTCTCGGTCTGAGGCTCGACCCCGGCGACGGCGTCGAAGACCGCGACCGCGCCGTCGAGCACGCGCAGCGCCCGCTCGACCTCGACGGTGAAATCGACGTGGCCGGGGGTGTCGATGATGTTGATCCAGTGGTCCTTCCACCGGCAGGTGGTGGCGGCAGAGGTGATGGTGATCCCGCGCTCCTGCTCCTGGACCATCCAGTCCATGACGGCGGCGCCCTCGTGGACCTCGCCCATCTTGTAGGTGCGGCCGGTGTAGTAAAGGATCCGCTCGGTCGTCGTGGTCTTGCCGGCGTCGATGTGGGCCATGATCCCGATGTTGCGCGTACGCAGCAACGGGTACTCCCTGATCAGGGGCGCGCCGGCCTTGCCCTCCACTGCCCTCAACGTGGGTTTCTGGAGGAACTCAGGTTCGCTTGCCATCGCCTTTACCACCAACCCTTCCAACCCCCCTGCGGAATGTCCTCGTTGTTGCTCTGTGCCATTTGCCTTACCGCCTTACTGCCTTTTTTGCAACAAAACGGCCGGGAGGCAGTCTCCCGGCCGGGCGGCTTCGCTGCAGCGCAAACCTACGTCTGCGAAACCACCCGCCTGCTTTTGCCCAAAGCTGCCCCCTGTACGCGACTGCGTTCGGAAACGGATGTTCCAGCTTACCCCACGACCGGCACGCCGGTCCGGCACGTCACCATCTGTAGTGCGCGAACGCCTTATTCGCCTCCGCCATCTTGTGCAGGTCCTCCCGCCGTTTGACGGAAGCACCGACACCATTTGCTGCGTCCATCAACTCGCCGGCCAGCCGGGCCTCCATGGTGCGCTCCCGCCGCGCCCGTGAGAAGTTGACGATCCAGCGGATCGCCAGCGTCGTCGAGCGCCGGGAGGGGACCTCCATGGGGACCTGGTACGTGGCGCCACCGACCCGGCGCGACTTGACCTCGATGAGGGGTCGCACCGAGTCGACCGCCTTGCGCAGCGTCTGGGTGGGATCGCTGCCGGTCTTCTCGGAGATCAGTTTCAGCGCTCCGTAGACGATCTTCTCCGCCAGCGAACGCTTGCCCCGCAGCATGAGCCGGTTGATGAACTGCGTGGCCAGCGGGTTGTGGTAGACGGGGTCGGGCTTCGGCTCCCGCTTGATGGCAGGTCCCTTGCGTGGCATCCCTCTATTTCTCCTTCTTGGCGCCGTAGCGGCTGCGTGCCTTCTTACGGTTGCGCACGCCGGCGGTGTCGAGGGTGCCGCGGACGATCTTGTAGCGGACGCCCGGGAGGTCCTTGACCCTTCCCCCCCGGACGAGGACGATCGAGTGCTCCTGCAGGTTGTGCCCGATGCCGGGGATGTAGGCCGTCACCTCGACGCCCGTCGTCAACCGCACCCTGGCGATCTTGCGGAGGGCCGAGTTCGGCTTCTTGGGCGTGGTGGTCTTGACCTGCGTGCACACGCCGCGGCGCTGCGGGCATCGCCGGAGGGCCGGGGTCTTCGTCTTGGAGACCTGGCTCTGCCGGCCCTTGCGGAGGAGCTGCTGAATCGTCGGCAACCTACATCCCTTCTCTTTCTTCCCTGTTCATTCGCGCGTGTGCCCGCGTCCCAAGTCACGTTGCTTCGGCGGCTGGGGAGGCAGGCTGCCCCTCGTCCCGGTTCCCTAACGGGGGGGCGAGGCGCGAGCGATCAACGTAGCACCTAGATCATACCTGGTCAACACAGCCCAACAGGCCTCGAAACCTCCCCGACGGGGGGCTGTGGAGGATTTTCAACCATATGTGTGGAAAATCCTCCACACCCTGGCGGGATCCCGACAGTTTGTGCTTGTCTACACATATGAATGCGGCAGAACAGTCCGTTCTGGTTCTTGCCCAGAGGCAGCACGGCGCCATCTCCCGCCGGCAGGCACTGAGCGAGGGCATGTCAGGCCGGGCGATCGACCGGAGGCTGGCCACCGGCGAATGGGTCCGGGTGTTCCAGGGCGCCTACCGCGTGGGGGGTGCGGAGTGCACCTGGGAGCAGACGATCATGGCCGGCTGCCTAGCAGCGGGTCCGGGTGCGGTGGCCTCGCACCGGGCGGCGGGCGCCCTCTTCGGGATGCCGGGGGTGCCGAGGTGGGTCGAGGTCACGGTGCCCGAATCTCGACGGGTCCAACTGGAGGGGATCACCGCCCACCGTGCCCGTTTGCTGACACCGCAGGACATCGGAGCGGTCAAGGGCATTCCGGTCACGAGGGCGGCCCGCACCATCGTCGATCTGGCCGATGTGTACTCGACCGCCAAGCTCGGGCCAATGCTCGACTACGCCATGGTCCAGCGGCTCCTCCGGCGGGGGGAGCTCACCGCACGCTCAGTGGGGAGAAGGGGCGCCGGGGTCCTCGCAGAGTTGCTGGCGGAGCGGCCGGCCCTGGCTCGGCCGATGGGGAGCGACTTCGAGGTGGAGCTCTTCCGGGCGCTCCGGGAGGCGGGACTGCCGCTGCCGGTGCCCCAGTATCGGGTGCTCATGGCCGACGGAAGCTTCGTGTACCTGGACTTCGCCTATCCCGATGTGAGGCTCGCCATCGAGGCGGACAGCTATCTCTGGCACGCCTCGCTCGCTGACTGGCAGCGGGACCGTGCCCGCAACGGAGAGTTGGTTGCCATCGGGTGGTCGATCCTGCCGATCACGTACGACCTCGTGATGCGCAACACCGCCGAGGTGGCCCGCAGGGTGGGTTCCGCCCTCGAGATCCGGCGGGCGGGCTGAGACACCGAGGGGGGCGCCCGCAGGCGCCCCCCTCGCCATACTTCGAAGCCGGTCAGAAGACTTCGGCTTCCTCGGTCTCGTCGAAGGCCGGGCGGTTGGCCATCTCGGCCTCCTGCGCCGCACGGCGCTCCTCGTCCTCACGGCGCAGCAGCTCGAGGAGTTGGGCCACCTCGGCGGCGGGCGTCACCTCGATCGAGCGGTACCGGGTCATGCCCGTGCCCGCCGGGATCAGCTTGCCGATGATGACGTTCTCCTTGAGCCCCAGCAGCGAGTCGGACTTGCCCTTGATCGCCGCGTCGGTCAGCACCCTCGTCGTCTCCTGGAAGGAGGCCGCCGACAGCCAGCTCTCCGTCGCCAGCGACGACTTGGTGATGCCCATGAGGATCGGACGGGCCGTTGCCGGCTCGCCGCCCTCGGCCACGACCTTCGTGTTGGCCAGCTCGAACGCCTTGCGGTCGACCAGGTCCCCGGGGAGGAACTCGGTGTCGCCCGGCTCGATGACGGAGACCTTCCGCAGCATCTGCCGCACGATGAGCTCGATGTGCTTGTCGTTGATGGGCACACCCTGGGACTTGTAGACCTGCTGGACCTCCTGGACCAGGTAGAGCTGCACCGCTCGGATGCCGGCGACCTCCAGGATGTCGTGGGGATCGATCGATCCCTCCGTGATCTGGTCGCCTGGCTGGACGACGTCGCCGTCGTCCACCCGCAGGCGCTGGCGCCGGGACACGGGGTACTCCTCCTCACGGCCGTCCTCACCGAGGACCTTGACGATCTTCTTGGTCTCGGCCTCCTCGATCTCCACCCGGCCGGCGATCTTCGAGATGGTCGCCCGGCCCTTGGGGCTGCGGGCCTCGAAGAGCTCGACAACACGCGGCAGGCCGTGGGTGATGTCCTCACCGGCGACGCCTCCCGTGTGGAAGGTCCGCATGGTGAGCTGGGTACCGGGCTCGCCGATCGACTGGGCGGCGATGATGCCGACCGCCTCGCCGATGTCGACCTCGTGACCCGTTGCCATGTTGCGCCCATAACAGGACTGGCAGACGCCGTACTTGGCGTCGCAGGTCAGCACGGACCGGACACGGATCTGGTCCATGCCAGTTTCCGCCAACTTGCGCTCGACGATACGGTCGATCAGACCCCCGGCCTCGACGGTGATCTCGCCGTCGGGGCTCGTGACCGTCTCCAGCGACGTCCGCCCGAACAGCTTGGTGTCGAGCGACGGCGCCTCGACCCGCTGCCCGCTCACCGGGTGCACGACGGTGATGGGAATCGGGATCCCACGCTCCGTCCCGCAGTCGACCTCCCGGACGATGACCTCCTGGGAGACGTCGACGAGCCGGCGGGTCAGGTAGCCGGAGTCGGCGGTCCGGAGGGCGGTGTCGGCCAGGCCCTTGCGGGCGCCGTGGGTGGAGATGAAGTACTCGAGCACGGTGAGGCCCTCGCGGAAGTTCGCCTTGATCGGCCGCGGGATGATCTCGCCACGGGGGTTGGCGACGAGGCCACGCATGCCCGCGATCTGGCGGACCTGCATGATGTTTCCTCGGGCTCCCGAGTTGGCCATCATGTAGATCGGGTTGAGGTCCTGGGCGCGGAACGCCGCCTCCATGTCCTCTTTCACCTCGTCGGTCGCCTTGGTCCAGATCTCGATCAGCTCCTGGCGGCGCTCGTCGTCGGTGATGATGCCCCGGCGGTACTGGGTCTCGACCTTCTCCGCCTGCCGCTCGTAGTCGGCCAGGATCTGGGGCTTGCGCGGGGCCGGGGTGGCGTCGGTGACCCCGATCGTCACGCCGGCCTTGGTGGCGAAGTGGAACCCGATGTTCTTCGTGGCGTCCAGCGTCCGGGCGATGTCGACCTTGTCGTAGCGCTCCGAGAGCTCCTCGAGGATCTGTGAGAGCTCGCGCTTGCCGACCACCCGGTTGATGTAGGGGAAGTCGCCCGGCATCGCCTCGTTGAAGATCAGCCGGCCGACGGTGGTGTCGATGAGCGGCATCGAGGGGGTCGCCGGGCCGTCCTCGTCCTCGCCCTCCTCGGAGACCCCGTTGGAACCGGAGTTGGGATCTGCATCGGAAGCCGAATCGGAGCCCGAATTGGAACTGGGCTCGGGGTCGGTGTCGTCCAGGCTCTCGCCGGGGCCGAGCTTGCCCCGGAGCCGCACCTTGACCGGCTGCTGGAGCGTGACCTGGCCGAAGTCGTAGGCGAGCAGCGCCTCGGCGACCGAGCCGAAGGTCCGCACCTTTCCGTTCCCGTCCGACCCGTCGCCGTCGGCCTCGGCGCCCCTGGGCTCCATCGTCAGGTAGTAGGTGCCCAGGATCATGTCCTGGGTGGGCGTGACGATCGGGGTTCCGTGGGCCGGCGACAGGATGTTGTTGGTCGACAGCATCAGCAGGCGGGCCTCCGCCTGGGCCTCGGCCGACAGCGGCACGTGGACCGCCATCTGGTCGCCGTCGAAGTCGGCGTTGAACGCCACGCGAAGTCGGCGTTGAACGCCACGCAGACGAGCGGGTGGATCTTGATCGCCTTGCCTTCCACGAGGATCGGCTCGAAGGCCTGGATCCCGAGGCGGTGCAGGGTGGGCGCCCGGTTCAGCATCACGGGGTGGTCCCGGATGCTGAACCGGGCGCCCACCCTGCGCTTGGCGGACTTGATGTTCTGGGCGATGCCGGCGTCGACCAGCCGCTTCATGACGAAGGGCTTGAACAGCTCCAGGGCCATGACCTTCGGCAGGCCGCACTGGTGCAGCTTGAGCTGTGGCCCGACGACGATGACGGAACGGCCGGAGTAGTCGACCCGCTTGCCCAGCAGGTTCTGGCGGAAGCGGCCCTGCTTGCCCTTCAGCATGTCCGAGAGGCTCTTGAGCGGCCGGTTGCCCGGCCCGGTGACGGGCCGGCCGCGCCGCCCGTTGTCGAACAGGGCGTCGACGGCCTCCTGGAGCATCCGCTTCTCGTTGTTGACGATGATCTCGGGGGCACCGAGGTCGAGCAGCCGCTTCAGGCGGTTGTTGCGGTTGATGACCCGGCGGTACAGGTCGTTCAGGTCGGAGGTGGCGAAGCGGCCGCCGTCGAGCTGGACCATCGGCCGGAGGTCCGGCGGGATGACCGGGACCGAGTCGAGGACCATGCCCATCGGCGAGTTCTTGCCACCCTCGGCGGTGAAGGGGGAAATGACCTTCAGGCGCTTGATCGCGCGGGCCTTGCGCTGGCCCTTGCCGCTGCGCACCGTCTCCTTGAGGCTCTCCTCCTCCTCACGGAGGTTGAGGCCGTGGAGGAGCTCCTTGACCGCCTCGGCCCCCATGCCGCCCCGGAAGTAGTCGCCGAAGCGGTCCCGCAGCTCGCGCCAGATGATCTCGTTGTCGACGAGCTGGCGGGGTGCCAGGCTCCGGAAGGTGTTCCAGGTCTGCTCGAGCAGGGCGGTGTCACGCTCTCGGCGGGCCTCGAGCTCCTTCACCTGGCGCTCGGTGTCCTTGCGCGCCCGGTTGAGGGAGGCGGCCTTCTCACCCTTGGACTCGAGCTCGGCGAGCCGGTTCTCAAGGTCCTCGGCGTACTTGGCCCGCTTCGCCTCGGCGTCGATGTCGATCTGCGCGATCTCCTTGCGGACCTGGGTCTCGAGCGTGGCCAGGTCGCGGGAGCGCTTGGCCTCGTCGACGTGCGTGATCAGGTACGCGGCGAAGTAGATGATCTTCTCCAGCTCCTTGGGAGCCAGGTCGAGCAGGTACCCGAGCCGCGACGGGACGCCCTTGAAGTACCAGATGTGGGTGACCGGGGCGGCGAGCTCGATGTGGCCCATCCGCTCGCGCCGGACCTTCGCGCGCGTCACCTCGACGCCGCAGCGCTCGCAGATGATGCCCTTGAACCGGACCCGCTTGTACTTGCCGCAGTAGCACTCCCAGTCCTTGGTGGGACCGAAGATGCGCTCGTCGAAGAGGCCGTCCTTCTCGGGCTTCAGGGTTCGGTAGTTGATGGTCTCCGGCTTCTTGACCTCACCGTTGGACCACATGCGGATCTGATCGGCCGTTGCAAGGCCGATTCGCAGCTCATCGAAGTAGTTGACGTCGAGCAATTAGGCCTCCATGTCCACGCTCGAAGGCTCCCGGCGGGAGAGATCGATTCCCAGCTCCTCTGCGGTGCGGTAAACGTCCTCGTCGATCTCCTTCATCTCGATTTCCTTGCCTTCGGCCGAGAGCACCTCGACGTTCAGGCACAGCGACTGCATCTCCTTGATCAGCACCTTGAAGGACTCGGGGATCCCCGGCTCGGGGATGTTCTCCCCCTTCACGATGGCCTCGTAGACCTTCACCCTCCCCAGCACGTCGTCGGACTTGATGGTCAGCAGCTCCTGCAGGGCGTAGGCGGCTCCGTAGGCCTCGAGGGCCCAGACCTCCATCTCCCCGAAGCGCTGGCCGCCGAACTGCGCCTTCCCGCCGAGGGGCTGCTGGGTGATCATCGAGTACGGACCCGTCGACCGGGCGTGGATCTTGTCGTCCACCAGGTGGAGCAGCTTCAGGATGTAGAGGTAGCCCACCGAGATCGGGTGGTCGTAGGGCTCCCCGGAGCGCCCGTCGAACAGGACGGCCTTGCCGTCGGGATCGAGCTCCTGGGACCGGCCGGTGAGGTTGGACCCGTGGAGTGCCTCCATGATGTCCTCCTCCCGGGCGCCGTCGAACACCGGCGTCGAGACCCAGATCGTCCCGTCGGGGTCGGCGGGGTAGCTCTTGGTCCGCGGGCTCACCCAGCCGTATTTGGCCGCCCAGCCCAGGTGGCTCTCGAGCACCTGGCCCAGGTTCATCCGGGACGGCACGCCGAGGGGGTTGAGGATGATGTCCACCGGGGTGCCGTTGGCGAGGAAGGGCATGTCCTCCTCGGGCAGCACCTTGGAGATGACACCCTTGTTGCCGTGGCGGCCGGCGAGCTTGTCGCCCTCCTGGATCTTGCGCTTCTGGGCGACGTAGACCCGAACGAGCTGGTTGACGCCCGGCGGCAGCTCGTCGCCGTTCTCCCGGGAGAACACCCGGACGTCGATGACCTTGCCGTTCTCGCCGTGGGGAACCTTGAGCGAGGTGTCCCGGACCTCACGGGCCTTCTCACCGAAGATCGCCCGGAGCAGGCGCTCCTTGGGGGTCAGCTCGGTCTCGCCCTTGGGCGTCACCTTGCCGACGAGCACGTCGCCCGGCCCGACCTCGGCACCGATGCGGATGATGCCGCGCTCGTCGAGGTCCTTGAGCACCTCTTCGCCGAGGTTCGGGATGTCCCGGGTGATCTCCTCGGCGCCCAGCTTGGTGTCCCGGGCGTCGACCTCGTGGGCCTCGATGTGGATCGAGGTGAGCACGTCCTCCTTCACCAGGCGCTCCGAGAGCACGATCGCGTCCTCGAAGTTGTGGCCCTCCCAGGGCATGAACGCCACCAGCAGGTTCTTGCCCAGAGCGAGCTCGCCCTTGTCGGTCGAGGGGCCGTCCGCGATGACGGAGCCGGCCTGCACCTGGTCGCCCTCCGAGATGACGGGCTTCTGGTTGATGCAGGTGCCCTGGTTCGAGCGCTGGAACTTGTGCAGGCGGTACTCCCGGCGGTCGCCGCCGATGCCCCGCACCACCACGTAGTCGGCCGAGACCTCCTCGACGACGCCAGGCTCCTCGGCCAGCACCATGTCGCCGGCGTCGAGGGCGCACCGCCCTTCGAGGCCGGTGCCGATCAGCGGCGCCTGCGCCCGGACGAGCGGGACTGCCTGCTTCTGCATGTTGGCGCCCATCAGGGCCCGGTTGGCGTCGTCGTGCTCGATGAAGGGGATCAGCGCCGCGGCGATCGAAACGATCTGCTTCGGTGAGATGTCCATGTAGTCGACCTCGTCCGCAGGGATGAAGTCGACGTCGCCCTTGCGGCGGACGAGCACGTGGTCCTCGCTGAAACTGCCGTCGGGCTCGAGCGGCGTGTTGGCCTGCGCGATGACGTGGCGGTCCTCCTCATCCGCGGTCAGGTAGTCGACGTGCTCGGTCACCCTTCCCTTCTCGACCCGGCGGTACGGCGTCTCGATGAAGCCGAACTCGTTGATGCGGGCATAGGACGCGAGCGACCCGATGAGGCCGATGTTCGGCCCTTCCGGGGTCTCGATCGGGCACATCCGGCCGTAGTGGCTGGGGTGGACGTCCCGGACCTCGAACCCGGCCCGCTCCCGCGACAGACCGCCCGGCCCGAGGGCCGAGAGCCGCCGGCGGTGGGTGAGGCCGGTGAGCGGGTTGGTCTGGTCCATGAACTGGGAGAGCTGGGAGGTCCCGAAGAACTCCTTGATCGAGGCGACGACCGGCCGGATGTTGATGAGGGTCTGGGGCGTGATCGCCTCGACGTCCTGGGTGGTCATGCGCTCCCGCACGACCCGCTCCATCCGGGAGAGGCCGACCCGCACCTGGTTCTGGATCAGCTCGCCGACCGAGCGGATGCGGCGGTTGCCGAAGTGGTCGATGTCGTCGACCTCGTACCCCTCGTCGCCCCGGTGCAGCCGGACGATGTACTGGACCCCCTTGAGGATGTCCTCGTAGGTGAGGATCGACTTGTACCCGGGCGCCCGGAGGCCCTTCTGGGCCTCGTCCATGTGGGCGAACACCTTCCACCGTTCCTGCTCCTGGGGCTCCTTGCCCGGCTTGTCGTTCTGGGCGAGCTCCTCGTAGATGCGGTTGAGCACCTGCAGCATGTTGGGGTCGGTCGGGCCGAGCTTCTTGTCGACCTTGTAGCGGCCGACCTTGGCCAGGTCGTAGCGCTTCCAGTTGAAGAACAGGTTGTCGAGCAGCGTGCGCGCCGAGTCCGGCGTCGGGGGCTCACCCGGACGCAGCTTGCGGTAGATGTCCATCAGGGCGTCGTCGGCGGTCTCGATGTGGTCGCGCTCGAGGGTCGCCCGGATCGACTCGGCATCGTCGAAGAGCCACAGGATCTCCTCGGAGGACAGGCCCATGGCCTTCAGCAGGACCGTGACGTTCTGCTTGCGCTTCCGATCGATCCGGACGCCGACGGTGTCCTTCTTGTCCGTCTCGAACTCCAGCCAGGCCCCCCGGGCGGGGATGACCTTGGCGGTGTAGATCTCACGGTCCGAGGTCTTGTCCAGCGAGCGGTCGAAGTAGACCCCCGGGGAGCGGACAAGCTGGGAGACGACGACCCTCTCGGTCCCGTTGATGACGAACGTGCCTTTTTCGGTCATCATGGGGAAATCACCCATAAAGACCGTCTGCTCCTTGATCTCCCCGGTCTCCTTGTTCATGAAGGTGGCCGTGACGAAGAGCGGTGCCGAGAAGGTCATGTCCTTCTCTTTGCACTCCTGGACCGTGTGCTTCGGAGGGTCGAAACGGTGCTCGCCGAAGTCGAGCTGGAGGTTGCCGGTGAAGTCCTCGACGGGCGACATGTCGCGGAAGGTCTCCTTCAGGCCCTCGTGGAGGAACCAGTCGAAGGACTCGCGCTGAATGGCAATCAGGTCGGGGACTGGCTGAATTTCAGGAAAACGGGCAAAAGTAAGGCGCTGACGGGCGGGCGTGCTAGGCAAGCAATGCCTCCTTATAAAGCTGGTGGGTCAAAGAGACGACAACTATGGAGCGGCCAGCCTGGCCGGGCGTCTTGGTTGGGCGCTGGATGACCCCCCTGGCCGTCCATGGGCGCGCCAAAATCGAGGCGACTAGATAGGTGAACTCGCGAGTAAACACGACAAACGGGCATAGTAGCACATTGTGCTACCGCCCGTCAACAGATTCGTTGGCGCTCGTCGCAGATCTGCACCCGTTTTTCGGAGTCGACGCCATGGTAGGCCCCCCCGCTAGTCTGTGTCAAATCTTCCCGACTTCCCAGTCCTTGTCCGCTCCGTTGTCCGCAGCAGCGAACGGGACCGCAGAACCCGGGGCGCATCCGCGACCCGGGTGCCGGCCCTGGGGCTCCGACCACCCGGGACTCGCCGAACGGGGTGCCGGGGCCTGGGCTCCGACCACCCGGCGTACCCTCTTGCCGCCAGACCTCCGTTGGCCGGGTGAGTCGCCCCGGCTCCCGGCACCCCGTTCGCTCGCTGCGTACAAACCCCCGCGTTGGGGCTACTTCAGTACGACGCTGCCTCCGGCGGCCTCCAGCTTTTCCTTGGCCTTCTCGGCGGCTTCCTTCGTCACCTTCTCCAGGACCGGCTTGGGGGCGCTGTCCACGAGGTCCTTGGCCTCCTTGAGGCCGAGGGACGTGAGGGCACGCACCTCCTTGATGACCTGGATCTTCTTCTCGCCCGCGGCGGTGAGGACGACGTCGAACTCGTCCTTCTCCTCCTCAGGCTCCGCCGCCGCGGCGGCGGGGCCCGCCGGTCCGGCAACCGCGACCGGAGCCGCGGCCGTGACGCCGAACTTGTCCTCGAACGCCTTGACGAACTCCGACAGCTCGAGGACGGTCATGCCGCCGATCGCATCGAGCAA